>Ga0268249_1000047_pt1 | contig 75148 bp, 55 predicted proteins | sample AgamicAtPe_FD_200257 | JGI IMG/M metagenome (GOLD analysis project Ga0268249, IMG submission 200257) | Agave microbial communities from Guanajuato, Mexico - At.P.e (v2) (version 3) | ecosystem: Host-associated > Plants > Phyllosphere > Phylloplane/Leaf | place: Guanajuato, Mexico | collected... | reverse complement strand
AACTGAACTGAACTGAACTGAACTCGGCTTTGCTCGCCGCTTGATCCTGATTCCTTTTCCCATTGGCCATTCAGGTGAGCGCCAGCATTCCGCCCTCCGGCCAGCTCGGCGCTGAGCGAGGAGGAAGTGGAACTGCTGGCCGCGCGGCAGCCTTAAACTTGAATATTCATACGCGGCCGCCAAGTTGGTGGCAGCGCAAACTTCGATGGGCGATATGAATTTAGATTAGAGTTTGCACCCTAGATCGGCGCTTGCCGCCGCAGACGGGCAGCAAATGGGCGCCAAGGCCAGCTGGCGCCGCCGAGCGGCCGACGCGCAGATTAACAAATTAACGAGCCGCCCGCAGAACCGGCGGCGGCGGCGGCGGCGGCGGTGGCGCCAAAGGTGAGCCGGGTTGCTCCCGTAAAGAATGGGCAGCCCGAGGGAGCTGGTTGGCCGAGCGTGAAGAGGCCCGCGGAGAGGAGGCAGCGCGACGGCCAGGAAACAAGCCGGTCGCGGTTCGTGTTCGTGCTCGTTTCCATGTTCGAGGCCGCGCTCTTGTCCGCGCCGCCGCCGCCGCCGCCTCCTTGGAAGCTGCCAATCCGGCTCTCCCATTTAACGACTTGCAATTGTAACAGACGCCAGCTTGCTATTGTTATAATTGATGAATGTTCTCGCCAAATGACAAAGTTATTCGAGTGGAAGCGCGCAAAGTATTGGAACAGTTCGAGGCGCAAACTTCAACACTTACCTGCGCGTTGGGCGCCCCCAAGCTGGACGCGGCCGCCGATTCGGCCGGCCGGCCAATTTGCGCGCCGAGCGGGGCGGCTCGCTCGTGCGAGAATCCTACAAGACGGCCTACAAGACAGGGCGCCAGCAACACGTGGTGGCCGGCCGAGCGGAATCGCAACAAGCGTCGCCCCTCCGCGGCCGGCCGGCCGGCGGCGGCCCGCACTTCCGCGGCCGCGACGGGCACCGGCGCGCCGCCTGGGGGCGCGCGAGGGCAACCGGACGCAAATGTGGCCGCCCGCTAGGTTTCGGCCGCGGCGACGAAAGCTCCCATTGCAATTGCACGACCATGAGCGCCAAGTGGGCGCCTCAGGCGGCAAACCCATCGCAGCTGCTAACCATGACAACTTGTCGTTGGCCGAGTGATAATTTCATTATCATTATTATTATTCTGGCCGCGTGGTTTTCGAGCGCCGAGTGTTGCTCGTCCGCAGCCATCGCTAACTCGGCGATAACAAGCTCAAGCCGGTAATTGTGCTTGCGGCTCAGACGGAAACTGGCGGCCCAAGTTGGCGCTTGAAGCGAGCTTTTTCGCTAACAAATTGTAACTCCGCTCAGTTGCGTCACTCAAATGCCAGCGCCGGATTCCACGCAATCCGGCCGCCAGGTGTCCGTCAGCCAGTCGGCCGGCCGGCCAGCGAGCACTCAGCTCAACGTTTGACTTTGCCCACGACGGCGCCACTTAAAGTCAATCACTTAAGCTGCGCCGGCCGAGAGTGGAGCGCGCGCGCAGGCTCACAGGTGTCCACTTATTCACAAGTCTATAATGGCGCCACCATTACTGCTATTATTGTTACCATTGCGATGACGACGACGACGACGACGGCGCAGGAGAGATGATTTTGCAAAATTCAATTGACGGCCACTTGAGAGGGCGGCGGCCCGAGCGTGGAGTGTGGAGCCAGCTGCCACTTACCTGCGGGCCCACCCAGACACAATGGGCTGCTGGATATCATAATCGTAGATTTGGATTTATTCTCAGCGCAGCCCCCTTCCATGTGAAGTTGCCGCCGCCGCCGCCGCCGCCGCCGCCGCCGCCGCTCTGCTCTCATCTGCCAGCGAGCGGCGCGCCGAGAGCAGTTACGCAACCTCGAGCCTGCGAGCTCAACGCTCGCGACCGCCCCCTTGGCTTGGGAGCGAGCTCGGTGGGCGTGGCTGGCGCGGGCGCGTCCGGCCAAGCGAGCAAAATCAATATTTGGCCAAGCGAGCGCCGCTTGAGCGCGCAAAGTGTCGCCAAACCGCCAATTGTCGCCGCAGCCGCCGCCGCCAACCAAATGGCGCCGGCCGGCTGCTCGGCCGTCCGCCCGCCAAGTGGGCGTTCCCGGCGCCGACCTCGTGCGGCCGGCCACAAAGGGCGGCCGCGCGCCCCCAATCGGCCGCAAAAACCAACAGGCAGCGCGGACGCAACACACTCGGCGGGCAAACTCAAGCCAACTCAAACAACAACAACAGGTGCTCCTCTCGCGGCGATAATTAAAACGAGCCATCTAATTGGCCGGCGCCAGGTTGGTGTCGATGTTGTTGGCTTTGGCGGTGGAGCACGCGATCGCGCGATCCACCTGCGGTCGGGGAGAAGCGGGCGCGGGAACGAGAGCGAGAGCCACGGACAGGTAGCCCGCTCGGCCGAGAGGACAAAGTTTTGCCGTTTGACTTGGCCAAACCGGCACAACCAAAAAGAGCCGACCCAAACCAAACTCGATGGGAACCCAATTCGAACTTGCCCGCCGACCGACGGAAGTTCCACTCTCCTGGCCGGCGAGTTGGGGGCCGAAGTTCGCACATTGATAATTACTGACTCTTATTGGAAAGTTTTTATTTCCCATTTATGCTGTTGCGCCGCCAGCGAACAAAGGCGCGCGCAATGAGGCAGCCAGGTGAAGTGGCCTGTTGTTGCGCCGAGTCAACAACATAATTGCTACCTGCCTCTCGCCAAAATCGCCTGTTATTTATACATCTCCCCTCCGACTTCGCCGCTTTGAAGCTGGTGGCGCCGTTATACCCGCCGACTGGCCGCCCATATCTGCCGGCCAAAGCGGCCAGATGCAGATGAGGCGCCGTCACGAGATGCTGCCGAACTCTCGGCCAGGTGAGACTTCTCTCTAGTTGGACTTTTATTGTTACCTAGCGGAGGCTTGCGAGGGGAGACGAGTGCAGTTTATTGCGCCTCCTCTTTGGCCAGCTTCCATTAGCAGCGGCGGAGGTGGAGGTTGCTGAAATGAACTCTCAAATTCAAGAATGCCTCCTCATTGCGACCCTCCAACTCCTTTCGCTTATCTCTCCCGCTCTCCCGCTCGCTCCTCGCCACTCTCGGCTCCAGTCAGTCGCCTTGGCCAAGCTCGGACGCACTTACCTGGCCAAGGTGAGTTCTTAGCTCTGGCCTAAGGCGGCGCAGTCCGCAAACTTCAAGGTGTCGTCCCAGTTGATAAGCTGGCCGGCCAGTCGAGAGAATGTGTCTCACATCTGATTGGAGTTGTTGAGCAAATGAGATTCCAATTAGAGGCGAGCGTGTCCTATTGGATATTCGGCCAGGTTCGCATATTTCAGATATCAATCATGGAATTGCTCGAATGAGAACTATGGAGGCAGAGCAAGAGATGTGACCAGATAAGCCGGCTGCTCTGGCCCGCAGAGCCGGCTTGTGCCTCGCTTGGACCATGGCTGCTCGGCCCGCCTATACGAGTTGGCTGCCCGTTGCCTCCCTGGCGCCATCTCAAGTTTGAGAAACAAAACATTCAGCTCATACAAATTGCCAACAGATGGCGGCCCAGCGGGCTCCATACACAAGCGCCGAAGGTAATCAGTTTTAATTTATCTGTCGGCCAGGAAGAAATAATACTCTTGGCGAGATCACAACCAACAAAACTATTTAAATTACAGCACATTTTACACGGTCACAGTCCGCGTTTAAAGCAATCTGGACTGCTCCAACACATCCTCAATGAACTTGTCCATCCGCTCGCTTGGCAAATCCTCAAAAGGCTCTAGTGTTTTCTGGTTTGCAAGTTCAATGAAAGTTGAGAGACAGGTTAGAGGTGAGATCTTGATTTATGAAGAGAGTAAGTGTTAAAGGAAACCATTAAGCTGGCTCGCTAGCTTTCAAGCCAACAAAAGCAACCATAACCTACCTTGAGCCAGCGGCGCCGAGTGTCGTCGTCATCCATGTCTAGTAGCTGGTCCAGGTCAACGTCGATCTCCTCCAGTTCGGGCTGGTCATCGAATGGCAGTTTTCCATGGACATATTGTAATGCGAGTTGGAGAGTGCGTGCGTTTCGTCACACACGAGCGTGTCAGATGGACGAAATTAAGATGAATTATTTATTCATGCACTTGTTGGCAAGGCCGAGCTGGTGTGTCCGAGCCGACAAGCGAGTTGAGCGGCGTCTCAATGGCACCCAACCGGCACTCTTGCCTCGGGCTGTCAACGTCATCCGAACTAAACGGAACCAGAACGAGCAAGAGTGCTGGATGGAGCTCCTTAAGCCAGAGCTCTGATACGACCATCCTGAATGGGCTGCTTGAGTTGAAAGCGCGCAACGAGCTTCGGTTTTAAGGATGTCGCCGCAAACTATTAGCTAGCTTTGAGCCATTCAGAGATGGCCATTCAAATAGCGACCCTTTGAGTGCCCATTACTCGTCCATCTCAAAGCCTGATCTTGTGGGCGCGCGTATCAGCCTGCAAAATCTCTACTAGGTCGAGCTCAAAGCGAGAGAGAGAGAGAGAGAGAGAGAGAAACCCAGACCAGGTTGGCCAAGCCCGCAACCTGGAGATGGGTGGATGGATTACTCACCTCCGCCTTGCTGCCCTTCGCGAGCTCTTGCAGTTGCTCGTAGAGCCACATTTCAATCTTGAGTCGCTTCTTGATCAGGTTCATCTGTTGCTGTCCGTACTTGGCCGTCAGGTACTTCTTCTTTCGGCTCTCGCCGGCCTCCTCGTCCTCGTCGCCGCCGCCGGCTTGTTGGCCCGAACGATTAAAGTTCACATGGTGGGCGCGCTCGTCCCTTTGCGCCACGCTCTTGCTTGGTTGCGGGCTCGTGCTTGGTCCAGGCGCCGGCCTGGCCGGCTGCGTGGCCGCAAAGCCACCGAGCCCGTTCGAGGCTCTGGCCTCCTGGTGGCAGTGTTGCATCTGGGCTGTTGAAAACTGCGAGCTTGAGCTTGTTTGCGTGAATCTGTGCTGTAGCTGACTGTTACGGAGCTGACTAGCGTAGTACTCTTGCTGGCTTTGCTGCTGGAGCCCATGGGCACCTGGCGCTGGCTCCTTATCTCTGTCTGCCAGTGCGTGCGCCTGGCGCCGGTTGAGCTCGGGCTGTTGCTGTTGCTTTGGCTTGAGTGGCTGACCAACGTTGTTGTTGTCGACGCGAATGAGTTGTTGATGCTGCCGTTGTTGTTGTTGTTGCTGCTGTTGCTGCTGCTGCAAGCGTCTCAGCGCCTGCTCTGCGTCGGTGGCAACCAAGGCCGGACGGTACTCGCGACCTGCGGCTGTTCTCACCTGTCGATGGTGCTGATCGGGCAAGTGGCGGCCGGTGAACTGTTGCGAGCCAAGAGGTGGGCCCAAGTTGGCTGGCTGCTGCATGGACGACGTTTGCTTGCATCCTAGCGGGTAACTGTTGGAGGAAATTTGCGATTGCTGCATCTCGGCATCTCTAGCCGCCGGCAGCCCGTTCAAGTCGCTGGCCATTGTTTGTTGTTGAGGTTGGAACTGTTGGCTTTTAAGCCTTTGCTGTTGTTCCTGCTGCTGCTGCTGTCTTGGTTTGCTTGCAGGTGACGATAATGAACTGGCCGACGAGACTGACGGCTTTGATGCGGCCGCCGCCAGCAGGTAGTGGTGCCGATAATTGCCTTGCATTCTCGTCCAACCAGAAAGCGATATTTTGTCGCCTGGCTCCACTCTACTCGGCTGGAATCGGCTTGGCTCGTTCGCCTCGACTATCTGACTGCATTAAACCTACTGGTTCGCCTTGCGCTCCGCTCTTATTCTCCTCTCCTACGGTTGCAATTGAATCCAGCGAAGAAACAAACCGATCTGCACCTGTAGGATTGGAATTGATTTGATCCGATTTGGATGCTGGCTGGAGGAGGTTTGAGTTTAACACGCTGTCAGATGGAACGAGTGTCGCCTGCCAAAGGCTGGCTTAGGTTGGTGGGTAAAATGTCGCTCGAGTGGAACCAAACTCGAGCTCTCTCCTCTTGCTCGGGTTTGGCCAGCAAGCTGGCTCGCCATAGACACAAATGCACACACAGTTCCAGTCGAGCCAGGCAAGCTATCTAAAAGAGCGACGAGCAGCCAGCCTAGTCCAATCAAGTCGCCCGTCCTCTGTCAGCGGCTTGGGCGGAGTCTCCGCAAACCGCTGGCTGCCCTAACCTGCCTGCCCACCGCTTCCACCTCCTTCCCCTCCTCCCCCCTCGCCTCTAGCGCCGACCAGAAAACGAGATCGCCTTTCGGGATTTGGCGGCCAGAAAACCTCCAGATCTGAGAGACAATGCGCCAGCTTTCAGTTGCGCTGCCCCCTCGTTTCCTGCAGCAGAGCAAAGTTGACAAACCCATCTGATTGGACTCGACCATCTGGAGTCCAGCTAGTCCTTTGTTTCCCTAAAAAGGCCAGAGAAGAGCAAAAAGGCAAACCTCAGCTCACATTTGCCCGCTCCAAGCCTTTGGTCTAGCGAAATTTGTGGCCAAGCTGGGGTTGCCTCCTGTTTTGAGCCAACAAAAGTGTTGCTCCAACAATACAGGAAGCCGGTGGCTCCAATTGCGGCCGCGGCGCCGCTCGGCTTTCCATCTTTGCTTATTTCAACAATCGACGACAGCTTTCCGGCTGTCTCTCCGGCTGGCAAGCCGATAGAGCCGTTCAGGTTTCACTGGCTGGCCAATTATGTGTTACGTTTTGGGCGCCGCAAACACGCGAGCTCAAGCACAACTACCCAATGGTAATCTCGGCAGCCTAATTGCTATTGAGACCGACGCTCTGCGCGCAGGTACAGGTGAGCTTGCCATGAGCTTGAGCGGCTGCTTGAGCTAAAGTCAAGTGGATCGTCAATGAATCAATTGATCAGGTCGAGATGTTCATTGCACTAGCTTGGTGGCGACGCCGAGCAACGGAAGCAAGTTCGTGGGCAGGAGCCTTGGCTGGAGGTGCCAACAGGCGGTGATTTATCGACCTACTTGCAGGTAGCAAACTAGTAAGAGCGGCAGGCTTGCGTTGCGATATAACAAGTCCGGCCGATTGGTCCCTTGAATTTGCCTTAGCGCAACCAAAGCGTTTCGGGCAAACCGCTTTGGTTGCGCTAAATCCAATTCAAGATCTAAATCTTTATAAATCTGCGCCCGCCTTCAGGTTTCAATTTAGAGCCCAAATCTGCCCACTAAAGCTGAAACAACAACTAATTACCAAAGCTAGCCAATGAGCGCGAATTGGTGGTAGCGGGATAAATTTAGCCAACTAGACTAAAATAAATCAACAAGCTTATGGCTTTCAAATGGGCGCAAGCGAGTGGGAGAGTAGAGAGAGAGAGAGATAGAAATGAGCCACTCCATCCAATGACTTGAGGGCTCAGACGAGCGAGGCAGGTGCGCCGAACAGAGGCGCTCCTCAGTGAGCTCGCCAGGGGCGACAGTGTCATCCAGGGAGCTTCCTTGGTGTACCTGAATCGGCGCCCTCAATGCAGCCAACTTGGCCACATCAACGACCTCAACAGAACCATCCTCGGCCACTCGAGCGCCGAGATGACAAAACAAATCTTGACAATTTCAACATTGCGAGACTTCCTGCGGTTGGATCCAGCTGGCTCAGCGCCCACTTTTGCTAGGTTCACTAACCTGTGGCCAAGCCTGTCGCTGTCCTTGCAGCTGCTGGCGCCGCTCTAGCCGGGACTCTTCTGTCACATGCTTCTTGGCTGCTGCCGCCTCTCGGCTCGGGTGACACGGAGCAGGCAGGTCGCTTCGCTTCGCTCGTCCTCCGCTCAAACAGTGGCCGCTTTCAAAAGCTCACAAGAGCGCTCCGAAGTTCCCATAGAGACACAGCGGCTGCAGCAGCAGCAGTCAAGGCCGCCGGTTTTATCTTACAGTCGGACGCTCGGCAAGCCTCCGTTTGTAAGTGGCATGAATCTCTCTCTTTCTCTCTCTCGCTTGCCGATGCTAATTTCTTTTCCGCCACCACAAGCGCTCTCATGGTGCCAAGCGGCGCGTGGAACCAGCTCACCTGTCTCCACACTTGCTGCTGCCCGAATAGCTAGGATTTCCGGCCTCCTCAGGCTCAATTGTGGCAGCTGTTTGTTAATCGAATCTCCAGGATTATAATCCTCAATGAGGCTAACATTCGCCGGCTAAAGTTGCGCTGAACATGAGCATTCTAAGATGGACACCAAGTAGCAAGTGGGTTGCGCAAAGTTTTTGCCATAAACTCACCATGATAAGCTTGCTCGCGAGCTCAAACTCGTCTCAAAGCGACTACTCTCAGGCTTGTCAATCATTAAGATCACTCCCCGCTCGACCCGTTTGTTGCAACTGCAACCAGCAGCAGCACCACCACCACCGCCGCCGCCGCAACTGCCGCTTCCAACCCCAAGCCAGAACACAAAGGCTCTTCGTCTTCCCCAACAAACCTGCCATCCCTTTGCCTCTCATGCTTTGAAGCTGTTGGACGAGCTGAACTGCATAGTCTAGATAAATAGGAGCCGCTCGCTGACTAGCCACTCGTACAAGATTGATCGTGTCCAACTTGATGGCATCGCAAAAGCATTGGAATTGAGCTCTTTAACTGACCAGGTAAAATAAGCGCTCAGACTTGGCCAATGCCAACAACCTAGACTGACAGAGCAAACAGGCGGCAGCTTTAGTGGCAATAGCAATTGATTGCGTTCCCTTCCAGCTCTGGAGCCCAAGAGCTCAATCCCTTGATTTTACATCACCATAATCTCCATTACTGGTATTTAGCTCCAATCATTAACCAAACTCGCCCATTGTTTTCAACCGTTAAGCGCTGGTTCCAATAGGAACGTCGGTCTACAGGATTGTGTAGGCTTGGTTTTGTTAGTTCTGAACATTCAGAGATTCTCTCATCGAGTTTTCGCTCGTTTGTTCAGCCGGCTCACCCAATTTTCCAGGCAAACTAACTAGCGAATACCCAATGAACCTCGGCAGAGTCTCTCCTTGTTTGCGCTACTTTGCTCTGCTACTTTTGTCTAGATCGACAGCCGATCGACCTCTCTGCCAACAATGATATCAACGAGTAGGAAGGAAGAGGGGGTCCATGGTGGCTGTATCCTTGTTGTTGACAGATACCGACTCTATCAGAGTATTGGCCGCCCTCTCCCTCTTCTCATCTCATCGACGGCACTCTGGGCCAGATTTGGCGAGATCCGCCATGGTTGATGCGGCACGTAGATCTACACGTTGATCGGAAATGGCTAAGGCTAGCTTATGCTCGATTCAACCCATCGGAGATTATTCCCTCCCCCTAGTCCGAGAAGCCAAGGACAGATACGATCCTCCGGCGATCGCAGCCATACGGGCTGAGATTTTGGCTGAAAAAAATTGAGGTATAGAGCCAGGACTCGCGCCACTCGCACGGTGATCGCTTTTAGAATCTCAACAGCTGACTTATTATTTGTTCGATATTGGATCGTGCCCCGAGTCTCCTTTTAAAGGAGTCCTTTCATTGCCATAACAAACACTAACTCTTTTATCTAGACTGCTTTCAATTTTAAAAACAAACGTAACTACAGGTCATGCTACATTTATAAAGCAACACTAAGAGTCTACTTATTATCAAGACTACAATCACAGAGCTACTATTTCAAAACCGCATTTTGGAAGGCAGGAATCTTACGACTGACCATAAAGCAAATCAAGTTCATTACAAATGTTACATATTAACGGTGTACGCTTACATCTGTCTTAGCTATTAGTCCATGTAAACTTTCATCTAGTTTGCCGAACTCAACTTGCGCCGAGCTTGCTATTACCTGGCCCGTCGGCCGCCGCGCAAGAGGTTCCATCCTGAACCTGTAAGGATCAGTAACCATCTAAAGGATAATGTTGCAATGGATGAAGGATCAATCGAAACGGCGCAGATTACTCCTTTCAGAACATCTTGGTGTTCAAGAAAGCGACCAACTGTGTCGCATACTCGGAACTGAAGATGAGCGGAACCAAGTGTATTTTGATCGTATGTCATCAACCAACCATCCGATTGTGACATCATCACCACACTCGGACTTGGGTGGTTCGTACTCTCTAAGCCACTCGTTGGCGCAAAATAGGCTAGATCCTCAACTACTCGAAGAGTGTATACCTTCTATAAAACCCTCTATGACTATTAACAGATTGTTAAGAAAGAAGCTTAAACGATCCTTAAGTGATATTAAATTGACCGCCAAGAGGCAAGACGAGGACGATGATTCCGAATACGAATACAAAGGCTCAAGTACGTTTCTCAAGGGGACTCAAAGTGCTAATCCTCACAACGATTATTGTCAACATTACGTCGATACGGGTCAAAGGCCACAGAATTTCATACGAGACTTTGAATTGCACGACAGATTCGAGGAATATCCCAAACTGAAAGAGCTCATTCGACTCAAGGATGAATTGATTGCACAGACTGCCACACCACCGATGTATCTGAAATGTGATTTGCATCAATCAGGTCAACTCAGGAGACTCGATTGCAAATTCGACGTAATTCTTATTGATCCACCCCTTGAAGAGTATCAGCGTACTCAGGGGGTCACCAAAACTAAGTTCTGGTCCTGGGACAGTCTAATGCAATTAGACATCGAGGAGATAGCAGCACCAAGGTCGTTTGTTTTTCTTTGGTGTGGTTCTTCCGATGGCCTAGACTTGGGAAGACAGTGTCTCCGGAAATGGGGTTTCAGACGATGTGAGGACATATGTTGGATCAAGACGAATAAGAAGAATATTGGGCATAATAAAAATCTTGAGCCAAAAGCAATATTCCAAAGGACAAAAGAACACTGCCTGATGGGCATAAAAGGAACAGTTCGTCGTAGCACTGACGGCGATTTCATCCATTCGAATGTTGACATTGATCTCATTATTAGTGAGGAGCCACCATATGGAACTTATGACAAACCTGAAGAGATATTTCATATCATCGAACACTTTTGCCTTGGGAAGAGAAGACTTCATCTCTTCGGCAGGGACTCAACCATCCGACCTGGCTGGCTCACGGTCGGACCGGAACTCACAAATAGCAACTTCAACACAGAGATTTACAAGGATTATTTTTCACGCAGCAGCACCGACTATTTGACTGGATGCACAGACAGAATCGAAGCACTAAGACCTAAATCACCTCCACCGAAAGGTTCACAAACTCAGGTTTCAGTTTTACCTAATGTGGTCCACGCGTATAGGAAAAGATTTTAGCTCTTTATCGCTAGAATTTCTCCAAAACACCTCATCGGTGTGATGCGAATTCTACGGATTGGTAAAATCAACCTGTAATATTTAGGACTTCTCTGTCACATCCAGCTAGATTTACTAAACTATGCACATCTTTCATCGACTGACAAGTTAGACCAAAAATAGCCCGCTAACTCCTAATCTATCGCTAAATATAAACTCACTGCCTTCGCTAGATCCCAGAGGCCTCATTTGCTCGATTTCCCTTGTCGATTCTGAGATAATTTTCAGTAGAATTTGCTTGAATCCATCAGAGATGATCTTGTTATCTTTACTTCCCTTATCAGTTGGACTGATTGTACAGCTAGTCTCGGGCGCTGGACAGACAGAAATTTTCTTGCCACCTGATGCTGAGATTGTGAGCATTGTGGGCAACGGATTCAAGTTGCAAGTGAACCAAGTAGCTCAAATCAACAGAGAATGGAAGGGTGTGGCCGAGGAGACGGCCCAACTAGAGAATCCTCGCCGCAAAGATGAGGATAGTGTTGTCATAGATGCAAACTTATATGAAACTACCAAACGTGACAACGGAGATGTGACATATGGTTCCCTGGAAAGAGACTTGCAGCTATGGATTGAGGCCCGTGCGACAGCGCTTACCGATCGAATTGAGAGGTACGAAAGTGAGATGACGAACTTGAGGGCGGGGAATCGTGTTGTAGTTCAGATTTTATTGTTAAACACCCTAGTTGATTTGGAAAACTTGACAAAGGAGAACATCAGATCTCTAAAATGGATAAAGAACAAGCTCAAGATGATGGATAGATTCAGAAGAGGTTTCGAGAGTGAAGTTGAACGCTACGTTGAGGGTAAAATTCAAGAAAACTTGGCGATCGAAGCGAAAGTTAAGGGAACAAACCGGCCCGGAGATAAATGGATTATGAATACCCAAACGATAAGACGTATTCTTCATGAGCAACGCTTCTCTGAGAGAATCGGTCGATCTATTGTCGATTACCTGAGTGGTAAATTTAGCATGATGGTTCGATCAAGGATGTTTGAGCTCTACAGGAAAGACACGATCATTGAAGACGATCTGTACTATAAACGGGCGAAGGGTCACGTTCCAGCTCATTTCCCGTTCTCCGCACAGGATGCAATCATGAACTGGGCTTAGTGCTTAGACTAGACTGGATTCGTCCAAAATGGGCCGAGTGAGGATAAAGCCTCGCAGATAGCTAGAAAACTAACCCCCGAGGAGTCGAATTGTGTGTCCTTTTAATGGCATTGTCGTAATTTCATATAGTTCGATAGATTTGTTTTTGGCCTCTCGGGCTTGTTTGATCCTCGGTTCGAGAAGCTAAGAGCGAACTTAACGAACAAGAGATAGTATCACCACCATCCACCTTCGGATGGCTTTCTGGGGAAGCAATCCGAATTTTGATGATACCTCAATCTCCGCCTGACCAGGTGTCTCTCAGATCTTCCTACAAGTTTACCGTTCATTCAGGTTAATGCAAAACGATGTTAGGATCTCTTCATATTGAGTCCAATTCCCGAGTTTTGCTAACGGTACTTACCACAGTATCGGAGAAGTTTTCCCTTATTGAACGGAAGTGGTTGCTCACTCCATCCCGAAGAACTCCGAACGTGTCGCTCACTCGCTCTCTGAACGAACTCGGTCCACTATTGCTAGTGCCCTGTTATCATAAAAATGTCAACAGAACGTGAGCTTTAGTTCTCATGTCTTGTTACGAAAGGTTGATGCACTTATTAGGTACTCACCACGTTGGGTAGACTCTCGATGAATTTTTGAGCATCTGCCTCAGTTTGGGTTTGTGGTTCGTCGGTATCTATGCTGTTGGATGATTCAGTCGTCGAGGCTTCTCCGCTTGAGGAGTTTATTTGACGCCTGAACAGGTTGCTCAAAAGTCCAGTTCGAACTAATCTGTTGCCGTTGCCGTTTCCGTTATTATTTTTCATGTTGCTACCCTTTGAGCTCAAAGCTGGAGCGCACTCGATATTCAAGAAAATCAGTAGTCCTGATATAAGCAAGAAAAGTGCAAGATTACTCGATTGGTAAATTGAGCCTAGGAACTTCATCTTGAGATTTTGTGTGAGGGAACTAATCTGTTGATATTATCTTGTCGAACTCCGATTGTGTTTGAGCTGCAGAATCGCGAGCCTGGAAAGCTCTAACAAAACGTCGAACGGTTCTTACTTGATCGACTTTATCCTTGTTAGCCTACTAATGATCAGAGTGAGGTTGGCGATGGTGTATATAAGCATTGCTGGAAGGATCGCATGAGGACGCAATCGACTGGCTTCCTCGCCTCTTCTGAGCTCACTGCTTAGGGCAACCAAAGTGTAGAAGTAACCAGACATCTTAGGATTGAAGGGTTGACTTGTTAGACGGAACTAGGAAAAGTGAACATCGTTGAGAGACCAGTTAAGCAACCCATAACGTCACTGAGCAGTAACAAGTGAACGGCTGCTTAAAGCACAATTAACTGGAAAATTTTCATCTGCTCAACTGATGGTCAGTCATGCGGATAGTTTAGTTTAAGACTGAGCAGGTTGCATGATTTCGGTCGATAATTGGCTGTTACCTTTATTTTTCAGAAAAATACTCAGAAATTTCGGAATTCGGCGAGTATTTTCAAGTGAGATCTTTTTGGACGGGAAGAATTGAGCAAATTCGGCTGTTAGTCTATCAACAACGGTCACTCCACCAGCTGAAGGATTAGAATGGCATCTATGATTTGTAATCTAGTCATTGAATGCTCATCTAAGTACAGGCGACAACCCCTTCATCTAAGAGAAATCTAACTGCGCTGATGCTCCGGATTTGCCAGTTCCATATTATTCTGAACCTTGCATATTCCACGGGTGCAGTTCTAGTCTTCCGGATTGATGATTGAACATTTGGGTACGCCGATCATCAGCGTTTTTTTGAGCTCAATTTCATCTTTCTCAGTATTTCTCTCATTGCCGGTGTTGGATTTTCGCATTTTGCTGATTTGGGGGGCGTCTTCTTTAGAGATAAACCTCCTCTTTTACGCGCCATTCTAGCCGATGAGCCTCCGCCAAGCGCGTTACTGAGTATTGATTTAAGTATACAATAATCTGGCTCATCAGCAAAACCTAGCTTAGTGATATAACTGAGAAAATCATAGAGTGCAGCACACATGATCGAATCATGAGCTGAGGTAGTGGAGGAAGATGACTTTGATGACGAGGCCCTCGATTTCACTGAAGGCTTGCTACTCGTGGTGCTAGCTTTGGTAGAGGTTGTTGAAACTGCTGACCCGTTGTTGTTAGAACAATGCGTTGCACGACCATTTGCTCGGCCATTTGAGTTGATTTGTATTGACGATGCGGAAGAATGTACAATGGTCGATGGGTCAGCACCTCGAAGAACTTTCAGAGGATCGATTGGATAAGCATCTTCATTAAAACAATAATTTACGAATATCTCCAGGTTATCCATGTACCACTTCTTGGACGCTTCCACCAATTGATGGTCTTTCAAAACATTTGTCCACGGTAAGCGGCCTCCTGATACCCAGTATAGAAGATTATAGGCTAATGACTCTAGATCTGATCTACGACTGAAGGCGCCTATGTGTGCATCACGCGAACTGAACTCCACGGTGCCATTGTTAGCCCTTCGCTGGTCTTCGACATGGTCTCGATGTGTTCCATCCTTGGAATAGAATCTCTCCACAAGACCGAAATCTACCAAATAAATTTGATCGTCCGGCTCGATGGAGCTTTTTTTGTCATTGGATGTTGTGTCATTTGTCTTCTGTCTATTTGAGGATTGATTTTGTGGCCTTTTCGTTGCCTTTGTCCTAGATGTAGACCTAGAATAACGCTTACTAGATTCCTCTAATGATCCGTTACCACTATCTGCCGAAGACTGATTATTGGTGCTACCGTTTATCAGATTTTTCGGGTCCCGTGTACTATTGTGACCTTGGCGCCAATCAACCAATAGGTTGGAGGCTTTAACATCAGCGTGGACGTATCCATGCGAGTGAATGTATTCTAATGTATCTATAACTTTGAGGGCAATGTTGAAGGCTGATTTCATATCGAAATGTTCGTTGGCTCTGGTCCAAATCTTTTGCACGTCATCACCAAACCGTTGTAATACTAAAAACCTGTATTTTTTTTCTTTCGATTGCGCAGATGCTGGGATCCTCTTTTGCCTACCGTTCGCGACTACACCATTGATTTTCTTAGCATCAGTAGCGGTTGTTTTGCGTCCTCGCTTAGCAGCTGGTGGTTTCGCGTCGGTAACTAGGGAAACCGTGTTCTTACATACTGGTGGGGGGTTGTCACCTCTGAGTGGGTCATATATTCCGCTTGCGACAAAACGGGGCATCCCAAGGTGTTTCATCTTTTTCGCTGTCATATATTCCTCTACCGTCTCCTTGCGGGCACATCTCAAATAGAAGTTGATTTCGGCGAACAGGGGTCCTGAGAAGTGTTCAAATTTAATCACATTGGTCCAACAGTCAGACTCCTTGATAATTTGATCTTGTGTAAAACGTTTGAGATCTTCTCTCTCCTCGCTAAACTGTCGTGTTAGATAAATGTCTCCAAACCCGCCACAGCCGATAGATGGCCCGATGAGCCATTGTTGTTTTGCTGTATCGACCAGCCTATGGCCGACTGGCAAGCGCTCAGGTAGCCGGTTTCCGTTGGGTGCGAACCGGGGTTCCTCCGACATGATCGGTTATGATTGTAGTGGACTTATTATTTTCATTCTTTTGACAATAAGGGATCGAGTCTAATCACCGACAATCTTCAGCCATTCATCGTTCAATTCGATTGATCGTATAGTGATGTCCCGTGCGTATCCAGACAATGGAGAGTTAGCGCATGAGCCGCGCAACATTTGAAATTCTGAAGATTTGGGAAAGGTCAAGGCATGTAGGTCTCGATTGAAAAATAAGAATCTGACGAGGCTCTTTGATTGGGGTCATAGATTAGAGTACAAATAGCAATACAGGAACCAATAACTATCGCAACATTTTATTATCGCCACATGTTCGAGATCCAAAATATGTGTCAATCCTCTTTGAAGAATGAGGAAGCGTTTGTTTTGAAGTACGGAAACACATCGCTTACTCTTGTGTTGCCATACTTTGCTGCTAACATGAGCTTGGTTTTTTCACGATTCTTGCCATAGTCTAATTTATCTAAATGCCTATACCATGTCGGACCATCTTCGTGAGGATTTTTAAATTTGCTCCGGACAGTTTTGATCTTACCGTCATATATATAGTAAAGAAAATCCAGATTTTCCGTTGAGTCCTTGATCTCAAAATCAGATCTTACCCTCGATTTGGGCGACGCCAGCACTACGGGAAAGTTGAAGTTTTCTTCCCGTAGATCGACAAGGTGTAGCTGCTTCTCCTCGGCCATATCATCATACTCTCTTTGGTTCATTAATCCTAAAAAGAACGCTTTAGTCAAGTTAATTTTGTCTATACTACCCTCAACTTTTGCGAACAAATCTGTAATCCCAAAGGCTCGACAGATTGCCTGTATCACTCTATGAGCTCGAATTCCGTAACCTCGCGGCTTTCTCTGGACAAAAACGGTGGTGTAGTAATACCTTGAGAAAAAATCGTGCATAACTGTATGGTTTTCCCAACGAGGTACCCTGACTAGTACTTGGGCAGCTCTGTTTCTAGCGCGAGTCACAACAGCTCTCCCATCCTTTCCGATGGCTGTTGAAAATCCAGCCAATCCATTACCGTTGCCTGTCACGACTAGGCCATGCATTCGCTTGACTCGCCCGAGTTTACCATCCATCGACAAACGGGGTCTTAGCATAAGAACGGTGGACGTGAAACCTTCAATTTCGTTACCGGTTTCATCCTCTGGAACACCAGCCGTTCTTCCGTGAGATCTCCTCCCAGACCAACCTCTATCGAGGGGCATCTCCCGGTATTTGGGTCGAGTGTTCATCTCGTTACGAACTTTAGCCAGGTTCTCCTCGAACTCTATATTTCTACCAACATCTTGAATGTCAACGAGTCTGTTTGCACTCAATACGGGCGCATTTAGACCACCTAGGACTATCTTCCTGCGACCGACGCCAATATCCTGGCCCCTATTGAAATCCTTCACCATTCTCCCAGTTCCTCTGGCTCGACCTTTCTTGCGCCCAGCAGCAGATACTCCAGTGACACTCTTCCAAATGTTGGATGCAGAGTTTCTGCAAAAGAAACTAGCGGCCATCTTGCTGGCACCTATACAGCAGCTTTCCTTGTTGAATTTGCTTGCAGTATGTATCCACTACTGAAATAAACGCAGACCCGTTACAGAAATAATACACTGAGCAAAATCAAAAGTAAACATTTGTAATCTTCTTATCACGCAGAAAATTGTCGGCTCTCAACTTTATCGGTTCTCACGGGCTCACGTGTAACGATAAAATTTTGACTCATAACTCGCATAAGAATTCCCTGTTTTCCCTAGTGCTCTCTCATTTTGTAATGAAAATCCCTCGATTCGCTCGAGTCGCGCGTCGCGTTTCATGTTGGAACTTTCAACACAAATTGGCGCCTAACTTTACCAGAAATCGACTTGTGACTATCGGTTTCTTCTACAAACCCTTATCACACTTACCCCCCCCCCTCCAGGAAGTAACTGGTAGCTAGATCCTTAAGCTGAATCCCTACCACCAGAGATGGAAATCGATACCACATATAAAGCCACTAGGGACATAGCTCTTGAAGTACCGACAGTCAACAAGTCAATAAACTTGTACAAGACCCCACCATTTGGCCAACTAACCCTTGAAGAATGCGAAGACTTGTTCCGACAGCGCCTAGAAGCTCTAACTATCATTGAAAAATCCAGCGATCTGTCTACTTTGGCCAGCGCCTTTCGAGACATCAAGTCGCATGTTTATAAATCCAACTGCATACTATTGAGGGCGAACGATGCTCATCAAAGCAGGCTTGATCACTATTCCCACATGTTGATGCGAATGTATAGCATATACAACCCTAATCTATGGGATTGGTTTAAGACCTGTGAGAAACAGCTGTTATATTTCCGACTTCGCGATCAAGTATCGAGTCTATCAGGCAGTCAGCTTGCAACGATTCTAACTGGCTTCAATTTTGAATTTCAGCGAGTTATTGGGGCAGAGTTATGCGAGCTCCACAAAGACAACTTGCTAGGCTGGGCTAAACGAGACAAGGAAGTTGACATCTTCAAAGTAAAGTTCACTTACGCACTGAAGTTCATAGCAAAAAGATCCGTGGCTTTGAAAGACGGATTTGCATTCCTAACTCGATTCGATATAATATCAGTCATTTGTGATGTATTTGAGAAACATCTAGAGAACGAATTGATCTTTGCCAGGCAACATTTCGACATCACACGAGCTCAACAGCTCCTGGATTCTTTGACTATCGTCCACCTTGATTTTCAAGACAAAATTGAAGAAGAGAAACTAAGAGCGAAACGACTCGACAATGGTGAGCACCAGAGTCCTTACGTCATCGATTTAAACAACGTGGAAGAGCTGGTCAAACAACATTACCCACCTTGCATGCGGTATATGCACGAAGCTCTGATGGAGGACCATCATCTGAAACACCAGGCTAGGCTCTACTATGGTGCCTTCTTGAGATCTGGTGGTGTGGATATGGATTCTGCTATAGAGTTTTGGCGTAAGGAATTCACCAAGAAAATTGCTAGTGATAAGTTCGAGCGCGACTACAAGTATAACATTAGGCACTTGTACGGTCGTGAGGGCCACAAGAAAGCCTTATCATGTTTCAGCTGCGATAAAATCATCAATGACAACCCTCCTGGACCCTCGGAAAAACATGGGTGCCCGTTCAGGCATTTCGATGATCAGCACTTGAGAGCCATGCTAGTTAAACACAATCTGAAAGACGTCGATATAGAGTCGATTTTTATCTCTAGAAACAGCAAAGAATACAGATCAGCATGTAGTGATTATTTTAAATTTACCAGAGGTCATCCTCCGGTCGAAATGATAAAAAACCCTATTCACTTCTACTACGAGTCCATGCGACGGGCACGCCAGCCTATTGAGACATTGGAGCCAAAAAATGAAGATAACGATGATGAGTTCATGGACTAGGTAAACATTTTATCACAAAATAGGTTGATACTCATTTATGAGGCACTCTGTGAATCTTTGTATTATAAAGGAATGCGACACAGATGACATCCCAGCCCATTTTTATCCAACTGAAGACTGGAACTATCTTGGAGCCTTCTATCTCGGTCCAGTTAACTGCTATCTCACCCATTCTGCAGTTGGTCTGTTCTGCTAAATAGAGTAGTTCCACATCGAAGGCCCAACTTTCGTTGTGGTAGCTACTGAATAATAGCTCAGCAGCCTTCCGGTTGAACATCTTGAATCCACACTGGGTGTCGCGAATCGTGCGTACGCAACACGTCCAGACTAAGAAATGGAATCCTTTCATGAGGATTGTTCTAAAAAGGGACCTGCTGGCAGTTGCCTCTTGCTCCATATGCGCCCTTGATCCGATTGCTACCAGGAGGTCATGTTGCCGATTCTGGTACATGAATTCTTCAAGTTTCACTATATCGCTGAACTTAGTTGCACCATCCGCGTCTGCAAACAGGACATACTTCCCGCGTGATGCCAAAACTCCTACGCGGACAGCTCCACCCTTGCCACGATTCTTTTCCAGGGTAATAACTCTTATCTTGTGGTCGCCTAGTTTTCTCCGATAGCCGAGTCCACAGTCGGTAGTCTTATCCGTGCTTCCATCGTCAACAACGATGACTTCGTAAGAGAATCGTTCACACGGGTAGATGGTCCCAGCTTGGCGTCGGTCATCTTGGGAGCGGTTTTCCAGGAATTCTATAACCTCATCCAACATTTTTGGGAGCCGCTGCTGCTCATTGTAAGCTGGTATTACGACGCTCAGGTCGACTTCCGTATTGCCTTCATTCTGGTCGGCGTTCGACATCTGGTTGGGTCCACCCATACCAACGATAGGCGAGGCCCCAGGGTTGGCCATACAATGACGACTATGGTCTCGAATTCAGCGAGCTAGATGATAACCAGCTTGGAGAGCAAGCTGCCTCAAATGTTGCGCGGCCGAGAAGTTTGTTTTCAATTTCGCAGTAAATGGGAGATTCCTTCGGTCAGGACATGTTCAGCGGGCGTGGCTCCCGAAGGCGTCCGCAATTCTCTTATGCGCAGCCTTGGATCACCACCGGATCCAAGTTTATTTTCGGGGCCGACTGTTGCGAGTTGGTGGGGAATAGCCGGCGCAAAATCAATAAACGACATTTCGGTTTTTGTGGAAAAAACCTACATTATTGGCGGATCACGACTAAAATAAAATAAAGCACGCCGCGTACAGAATACAAATGCTCCTCGTTGGGGCATGACAGTTGAGTGCTTTTGTACATTTCGCTTTGGCCAACGCTCCTCTCAAAGATCCACGCGGACTTGCAACTCCGCGCAAAAATATCAGTATTTTTGTATGTTTATGAATCCTAACGAGATATTCATGCTTCCTCGGCTCAAGTTAATCACAACTCTCATCTGTATCATATCCAACAATACCGGTTATCTCTGAAGATTGCGCTCAATACGTGGCAAGCGAGTTTTTCCTCGACTGATTAAGTTTTAGAAGTAGAAGCGCTCAAGTTTTAATTTGGCAAAATTGCGACTATGGCTGACAACGCTGAGAAGACCGCTCAGGATTCAGCGCCCTCTCAAATTAACGCCGATGACAACCGACGTAGAACCCGTAGCCAAACTAGGAACGGTGGTATAACACCAGTCGCGTCTGTACCCGAACCGAAAGGAAAGAAACGCGCTAGCCAGAGCCAGCCCAATAGTGGCGGTAAGCGTGGTAGGAAAGCAGCTCAAGCCGTTCCCCCCGCTGAATTGCAGAGGGACACTGAAGAACATTCCAAGAAAAAAGCTGAAAATCAAGATCTCTCCAAGCGAAAACTTACTGACCCAGCCGATAAACACGAGAAGAAAGATATTGGAACAAAACCAGCAGAAAAGGCTGATCCAGCTACTGAGGAGGCTGCTCCAGCTGAGAAGACTTCTGATGACCATCATGAGGCTCAAAAAGAAGGTACACCTGAGGAAGTTTCCCAAGGCGCATGCAGAGCCAAGAGATCAGGGCGAGACACTGCTCCGAAGGCGAAGGTTGCGAAGAAAAGCGCCGATGCTGCGTCAAAGAGGGATGCCAAGACAACTGAACAAGCTGAAACTGAAACACCGGCTATCACTGTGGCGCCCGATGATGCCAAACCCAAGGACGAACAAGAAGAGAAGCCCAAAACGAATCAGCCCGAACCAGAGGAATCCGAGGATAAAAATCAAAATAACGGTAGTAAAGTTGATGGAGAGAAGGCGCAAGACAGCCCAGTTGAGTGTCCATCGGAACCAGAGACAAAATCGGTCGACTCTACACCGAAACCAACTAGTGAGCAAACGAAGATTGATGTCTCAGAGGACACATCTGAGGCTAAAACAACAGACGAAAAGGCAGAGAATAACACCAATACTAATGACGAAAAAGATGCCACCGCGCATCAAACCAAACTTCAGGAGTCGGGCGATAGCAAGTTAGATTCAGCAATTAATGACGCAGCCAAGAAATCTGAAGAGATAAAAGTTGCTGAGAAAGCTGACTCAGCAACGCCAGTATGAGCCCATCTTAATGTTCATAACATGGATCTCCTCCTCTTTCTCTCTTAACAAAAGAAATGACTTATGAAGCATCTTCGCAAATGTTTCTACCAATTTGTATATAGGAAAACGCCATTCTCCCTACATGAGCAGCGATCTTCACGAAGCTAAAAGACAAACTAAGTTTATGTATGTTCTCTCAAATAGTTACATATGAACCTGGAATATGTATCGCTCACCAATAGGAGTAATTGATTGAATGTAAACATCGAATCGGTTGATATAATTAAAGATGCGATTCTCTATAATATTACTGTGTCCCAATTTCAATTAAATGCTGTGGTCGACTGGTTTCAATCAAACCTCGATCAATCTATCAGCCTCCTAGATCTGAAAAATTTTCTCAGGTGCCAGACTTGCCACCCGGCGAGACCGACTAAAACAATAATTGATATAACAGTTTGCCAAAACACCCTGTTACTGGTTGATGCATTAGTGTCTTGCATTTCACTCTCACGGCGCTTGAGGTGTGCGAAATCATCGATTATCGAATTGGTTAGATCCTCCAGTTTTGTTAGATCCGCCTCTAGTTTCTGCAACTTATCTGTCGAGGATGCATCATAACGCTTGGCTTCCACACCAAGTCGCACATCCAAGTTGATCTCTCTAGGTAAAAGCTGGTGCGATGTGTGAGGTGAGGAAGAATATGAGAAGCAAAAATCGTAGATGTCGTCCTCGTCCGAAGTGACTGCGAATTTACCTTTACCATCGACGTTGTTTCTGATGAGAGCAGTGTGACCTTTAGAATCTGTGATTTGGAAATCTACGTTTGTACCCGGCAAGCTAGAGACCTCATACTCGCCAACAGCCAACAGATTCTTTCTCATCTCTTCCTTCAGACATTTTTTTGAGTTTGGCTGGAGGTCAAATCTGATTGATTCCGAGTCGTCTGAAAATAAGAATATTGGGAATATAGCTATAATAAATATCGATGATGAGGTCCAACGAGACCTCCTGGTGAACATTTTAGGAAAATATAGCTAAAGATTCAGTGTTGCTGTCTTGGTTATCTCCATCTGTGGGGCCAAGCTCTAAATTAAATACGAAATATCCAACAAACCGGGCAGAGTTCGTGGATTCCTCATCAAGATGTCTGCAACTGCTTGATCATGATTCTCGAAGAAGCATTCTCACATCCGTGACTCAGCTGGTGCAATCCACGCTTCTTGAACGCACCTGTTGTTGCGCATATGTTCCCGTGGGGCCGAGAGCACGACAAATGACAGAGATTCATGGTTACCTTGATTATGAATTGAACTTGACTTCTGGAGTAAACCTAATTCCCGATCAAATTCAAACCAAACCAATTGGGTTTGAGACTTAGTCAGGTCGAACTGGTTGGCCACCGATCCTCTAGCCTCCGAATTTTAGTGACTCACCGTGAATTCGAGTCCGAAGATTCTGGGGCTGTAGTATGTACTCACGACTGAAAATAAATAGTTGTGGACTGGTCTTTAATCGATTATTTCAGAGCTTTCTCTCCAGCTCAAAAAAGACCGGTAGTAGTGTAGAGAAGCAACCGTGACGTGACAAAAAGCTCACGTCAGCTCGAGACCGCGATAATCAATCGGGAGAGTGCTAAGCTCTGGAAAAGGAAACCAGATTCACGATTCGTCAGTGCTACAATCATGCTATGATTTTTCCGAATGTGAATAGGGCGCTTTTCTTGACTTAAAATCGAACTATTGGTTTAACCTAGTTGTTTGCACGCTCTCTACTATCGAGGCCGGCATGTTTGAACCTCCAATCCAATTGGAGGTTGAACTGTATAGAATATCCCTGTCAAATAATAGAACTCATCAATCTGAGTCGATTGGCGCTAGAGTTAGGAGTCCATCTCCATTGATCACATTCCGAAGCCAATGCTTAGAGATGGAGCCCTAAATTCGTCCTAGTGCGATGTCTCTCTGACTCAGAGAGTTACGAGGTTGGACATGGATTCTGATTGTTGGTAGTAAGACAGTTGACACCGGAATTCGACTTCAGGCCAATGGGTTCCTGACTTATGGAACTGAAGTGCGCGAGGCTGCGCGAGACGAATATACGAACGCGAGACGAATACGCGGTCGGCGACTGTATAGCCTTGAAAATAAATAAAAGCGGAAGCAAGAATTATGCTTGTCGTATCCTCCAAAAGCATCAGTCGCATTGTAAACCTTTTCTCGGACCGTGAACCTGAGACCTACAGATTAGCATCTGAGCTGTCGTTGGACCAAGTTAACGAGATTCAATAGAATTGTCGTATCCGAGCGATCAGAATGAACTTTAAAGTTCTCCTCCCGACATGATGTATTCGTTTCGGTAAGAATTGTGGATGTCACTGGTTGATGAGCTTCGCCAAAGCAAAAGAAGACTTCAACTACAATCGAACGGATCAGGTCATAACCTTTCCGTTATTTTCGTCAGAAACTAGATATAATGAGGTCAAACAAGAAATATTCGTCAGTCCTCATCGTAGCGGTGCTTTTCCTCTTTGTCTTTATTTACAATGTTACACTAAAGGCTTATTTCGATGCAGAAGTTCAAAGAAGTAGCCAGATCTTGGTTGATGAGAGAGACCCTCATAGAGTCTCTGTGGTGGAAGATGACAGCTCGGCGGGACTGAACTTTAGACCAGTCCGTCACGTGATATTATCCCGAAGTGAGGAAGAGTTTAACCGCCACAATGTGTTGATCCCCAACTATTTGTATCCAGTCGGCTCAGGTTCCTTGCTCGATGATTTTAGCAGGTGTAGAATGTCAAACTGCTTCGATTTTTCGCGATGTAAAGCGAACGATCTCTTGCGAGTTCACATAGTCCCGTCCCGGCCAAGTTCTCATGACGTGCTCAACGAAACTCAAGGCGAGAATAATCAGATTCATAGAAGCATTCTCGAAGTAATTAGGAGGTCTAAACATTTTGAGCCTAACCCAGAGCGAGCATGCATCTTCGTCCTAGAAGATGATACACTTGACCGCGATCCCCTCAGTCCAAGCTTCCGCTCAGGCGTCGGCAGTTATTTGAAGCGCGATGGGCGATATGGCATGAACTATCTGATCTTTAATTTGTACTCTGGCACATGGCCCGATTATAGCGAGAACGACTTTGGCGGGTTACAGTTCGGGGCTGCCATCATAGCAAAAGCTTCCAATAGCCTCTCATATCATCGACCTGATTTCGACATTTCGTTGCCGCTTTTCTCCCATGCGCATCCATTTTCAAGTTCACAAAGCTATGGCCAAGATTTGCGATCCAATGATAGAATACACATTCACAAGAATCGCACCTACCTATTAACCTTCAAAGGAAAACGTTATGTATACGGTAGCGGAAGCAACACTAGAAACAGCCTCTACCATCTCGACAACGGAAAGGACGTTATAATGCTAACCACATGTCGTCATGGGAAGAGGTGGCAAGATTCAAGCGATAGTAGATGCACAGGTGAGGAGATTAGGTACACGCAATATGACTTTGTGAAGTTAATGAAAGAGTCAAAGTTTTGTTTGACACCTCGGGGGAGAAGGTTAGGCAGCTTTAGGTATCTGGAGTCTTTAAGTCATGGATGCATACCGGTTGTTCTGAGCGACTCCTGGGTAAAGCCGTTTGACGAACTCATCTACTGGCCTGATGCGACTGTTCAAATACAGGAAGATCTCCTTCTACAGACGACTGATTTTCTCAGAGACGTGAGCACTGGGGTAATGAACGAGATGGAGCAAAATTGCATCAATATATACGAAAAGTATTTTGCCACAATAGAGACCATAACTCTAACAACCCTGTCAATCATTGAGAAGCGAATCAAAAATCAAGTCGGCAATATCGCTTAGAGCCCAACCTGGAAAGCTCGAGTGAGTATTTTTCTGTCGCATGTGTTCTCTAAATTCATGCTGCGATTACGCACTCTTATCGAAGTTAATTCGCACACCAAGTTCACCCGACGATAGATTTCGAGGGCTTGGTGTGTCGAATCATCTCTCACCCAATCCGAGAAGCGAAGAATAGATATCATTCCGTGAATGTACAACAAGTTACTGAAGTTTTTTGGGTATTTGAAACGATGTTTCTCATAACCCTTAGTTGCCTGTAGAAGAGTGTGTCTTGAAATAATAAATGTCCGTGCAACAAACGTGCATGTTCGTCAGAGGTCAGAGCATGGCATTTCGGAACAATTATGACGAACTCGATCAAAACGCCGTTGGTCAAGATGGGAAAAATCGGATTCAAGCGTTTATCTGACTTAAGCAATCCTAGAAACAACTTTCACTCATTAAATTGGTCCAACGGATCGATATATCATCTATCATACATTCTCGAAGGCCCGAGACCATACCTCATCAGCTGTTTCCGTGAACCCAAACCTCTGATACAGAAACGTTTCAATCATGATGAGAGTGCTGGCCAGGACGAGACGCAGCACACAAACTCTCGATCCTACCAGAGACAACATAGAAGATCCTACGAGCGGAAGCGATCAGAGTACGAAGGTAACAGAAAAAGCGGTCAAGGATCAGATGGATCTGACAACAACTCCTCACGAAGAGAGATGACCCACTACGAACGATTGAATGTCCAGGCTGATGCAGATATCGACACGATCAAGTCTGCTTACTATTCACTCAGTAAAGTGTACCATCCAGACATTGCTGGAGACCAAGACCCGATCGCAGTCGAAAAATTTCGTCTTTTGAGTGACTCGTATCAAGTTCTAAGCAATCCAAATTCAAGATCTGAATATGATAGCCAGTTGAATGAGATTGTAAAGAGCGATGTTTTGCACCAGACCGTAGCCACGGATTCGACGGAATATCATAAGCCCCTTTATCGGGCGAAGGACGCAGATTCGATATTCAGGTTAAGGAAGGACGCGGCGCTTCAACGAGAAAAGATTCTGAACCCTAGGAGGTTTAGGGCTGGAGTTTTTACTAGTTCCTCTAGACCAACATACACCGCAGAAGATATATCAAAGCTTAGGAAACAATTGGATGATATGGAGAGAAACCAAAAATCTAGTCGTTGCAGGGACGGTAGCGATTTTTATAGGTTGCACCTCTTCGATACTATTCAACGGCGTCACGATGATATGTTGCTCGCTATTCAAGGGAGCGTCCACAATAGTAGTCGTGAAGACGACAATATTGTGCTACTGGTGATGTTAGGCGCATTTGCTGCCTCAGGATTGTTCTTCTTCAGCATGTACGTTGGATTTGATCTCGCTGCGAGACTAGACGAACACTTCGCCGGCGAAAACAATGATCGAAGGCCCACTAGGTGATATCAACCGTTATTGGACTGGTCACAGTATGATCGAGCTGGCAGTTCCATTAAAAATAGTCTAAATTTAAAAGCTATATGTCTACGTGTCTCAGCTCTAATCTTCGAATTCATCAGTATCCGTGATGAGACCATGCGTAGCCTCCCTCTTACCCCGGACTAGGTAGGCTATAAACGATATAGCCGCCACTAGTACGAACGCCCAGCCGATCCAGTAGAAGATAGCACCGAATATCCAGACCTGTGACATAGTTCGCATTATCAATATCGAACTGCGAGTTAAGATGCAATCCGGATTGTAGTCGCCAAGTGTACATGGTTTTACAGTTACTGTACCGTTCACTTCTCGATCCCTGTAGTTTTGGTCGCCGAATGAGACAAAATTCATACTAATCGAGTAAACTGTCAAGTTGAAGGCTAGTGCGGTGAGCATCAACGATATACAGAAGAATAATAGTGCTTGAGGCTGGGTCCTTCCAGTCTTGATGCGGTAAATCTTTGCGAACGCAAACCAGAGACCTAGATTACGCATGCCCGATATTGTTGCGACTAGCAAGAAACAAGTCGTGATCAGAACTGGCATCGGCCCGATAATGACTAAGTCTTGTGACCTCATGAATACATATTCCAACGGATTGAATATGGTCGGATCCAGGAGAACATAACCCTGCTTGGGCCCAGAACTGTGTAAAAATCGATCGACGTTTACCATGATCAGTGTAGCTACAAGAAGGATGGACAGTATGGTCATGAGAGCGCCAATCAATATTTGCACGGGTCTTATTGCTCCTCTGAGCTTATAGTACAAACTTCGTCGGTGTCCTGCCAATACGACCCCTTCTCTTTCCACCTCTGTCAAATCACGCAAAGCTTCAGCCAGCTGTTCATTCTCTTGGGCAGTAAGGTTACCCATTCTTGCTTTTCCTTGAAGAGTGCTGATCTTCGTCCTGATAACAATCTCGCGATTGCTTATGTCATCAAATCGATGAGATACGCTTGACGTGCCCATCAACAATCCAATGGGCCACGAGAAGATGCCAGATGCTGTGTAGAAAGCGACATTTAAAAAACCGCCAGTGGTTATGAAGGCTAATACCATGGTCAAGGCGTTTTGAAGCTTGGAAGTTGCGGACATGGGTGCAATCTTGTTGAAGATTGAGTTTGGATCGGAATCAGTTTCAGGGACGAACGTGCCAACAGTCAATAACATAACCATGATCATGGCGAATCCAATAGTGTACTTGATCGAGTTGTGGAGCCTATCGCGCGAATTCGACTCAGTTTCGTCATTAAAGAAGTGTAAGAACGGTATTATGACAAAGATCAAGACGCTTATCAGTCCATAGAGAGCTGCGATAGATGATAGGTTAGTTTGTTCTAGTTTGTTTGATGATGGTTATAGGTGAAACTTGACTACACTTACAATAATACACTGCAAAGACCGCTCTATCGAGGGTTTGCAGCAACTCTTTCGTCGCCCAACTCTTGAGGGATCCATCAGGCTCCTTGATGAATGATACGAGAAAGATGTCAATTGGCAGCAAGAATGTTATAATGAGTACAACCAGTAGGCATAATATAACGGTTAATGTGCAAAGGGCGTTTGACTCGGATTCATGCTTGTACCTCAGCACGAATCTAATTGAGTAAATAACTAATAATAAACAAGTTAGAGATACTATTCCTACATTTATGATTGCCTCCGAGATCATCGTTAATTCTTGGAGTACACGTTAAAATTGAGTCTTGTTTAAAACTGAATTTCGACCTGGACAGATTCGATTTACATTGCAATAATATTGTTGGTGTCCCTTGTGAGTGGGGCAACCACAACAGCGCATGTGTATCTAGGTTGGGCATCGCGGCAGCTTGTTCCGGTCCTCCAATTGTTTCAATGCCGGTCGAACAATCGCTGGAGGGGCTGCATTGGTCAAATGATCGTCATAAACTCGCACGTCCTTCTAAAGGAAGTCCCCGAAAGATAGTCCGTCTGGGAGACGAGAGAGAAAGTGTAAGAGCATCACAACATTCATCGTTACAGCAAGTATTCTGAAAAACCTGAAGGTTGTTGTGAATAGAGTCTGAAAGAGTAGAAAATTGTCAACGTCGATGAGGTGGAATCGACCCAAGACCAACAGATACAAGTCATAGGCAACAAATGGGGAGCACATCAGGCAACTCAGTAGAATCAAACTAAGCTTCATGCTTGCCGAACCAAGTAGACCTGCGGCTGCGCCAGCTATTGCCATTCCTCCCCAGGCATAAATTGAGAGTGATCCAAAGTTACCCTTTCCGGGCTTGGTATTGAAATAAACAATTGTAGGTAACTGTGGGTAATGAAGGACTGCGAATAACCAAGCAAACGCTTCATAGATGTAGTAATAGATTAGGAGCGACAGATGTAACACATTGAGTATGATTGTCCATTCGTGTTGGAACCAACCGAGACTACCATGAGTCTCCTTTGCTGAGGTCGCCACAAGAGAGGACATGACCAAAAACGATTAGTTCCGATAGTCGACATGCGCATAAATTACTAGACTTGATACATTTGTGTTAAAAATGGTTTACTATTGATTACAGTGTGAGTTTGACAAGGCTCTTTTGGCGTGCGTCGAGTGTTGGCAATGTTCGTTGCTACGTTCCGATTTTACTTTACTTGTATTCTTTGTAGGGCTAGCTAATGTGGGTGGTTTCAATTTCTTGAGTATCCTTATGCACTCGATGATATCGCCAGAGCTTATCAATCCGTAGTCGTACAGATTTGCCAGATGCAGAGTGAAGTTCTTCGTCAAATTCTTGGATAGGAGAGTGAGACCCTCGACCTCGACGAAATCTAGGCAAGCTTGGCGCATCATGTTGTCACCCTTGTACTTATAATTTTTCATGATATGCAGGTTCCATAGCTTCAATATCTCTTTCTCGCCTTCGTTCACATCAGTAAATTCATCAATCATAAGTTGTGTTCGCTCACGCAGCCAGTCTGGGTCCATGTCGGCCTCACTGTCTAGGTCCACTTCGTTTGGTTTGACGGGTAGACAAGTCGAAGTGTGGTAGTAAAGCCTACCACTGTCAACATCTATGTCCGCTTCATCATCATCGTAATCTAGAGTATTGCCCTCATTGTTAGATCTAATTTTTGTTGCACCGTTGTCTGTAGATTTAATGGGGCGCTTCTTCTTCACTCGAAAGTATATGATCTGAGTAAGGGGCATGCGACGCTCTGGATAGCTTGGCGTGAATCTGAAATCTCTCCTCAGATCATGGCCAGGATACTTGAATCCACAATAAGATCCATCGAACGTTGAGTTTAAGGTCATCTCAATGACTGATTGGCCATCCTCTTCCACCAGGTTGAAACTGAACCTAGGATGACAGCATTTTAAATGAGCCATTAGGGAATCGAGGAAATTATAATCTTTATCGCACCATGGACATATAAAACCAAAGGATCGAGTTTTTTGGCTAGTTTTTGAGGGATCAGCACAGATCCAGTTAAAGTAGCAAGTTTTCTTTGTAATAGGTATCGTTGAATCAGCTAATTGAATTGTGCTATCAGTTCCGTTATTGCTGTAATCACAATTGTTTCCTGAACTACCATTATGATCACAATGGTCGTTTTGATTTTGGGGTTTGGCTTGACCGTTCTCTAGCTTGACGCAAGATTGATCCTGCAGCAATCTCTTGGCAATAGAGTCTATATCGACAATTCTTTTTCGCAGTGTTTGTTGACGGTGCTTGCTTATGTAACTGAGGGTTCTTGTTAGATAGAGTGGATTTGTTTTCCAACTCTCTCGCAGAAACTTATAAATTTGACTCGGTTTCTGAAAAGTGTCCTTAAACTTGTCGAGATTCTTCTGAATGTAAGGGTGTCTTATGGGACTTATACAACGCCTTTTAGTCAGAGGTCGGTGGTTCGAATCCTTGCATGAGCTTCGAGGTAGAGCGCGTCCCTCTGTGGTGACGGATGGCTGCTGCTCTGACATAGCTGGTCTTATTTTGGCTGGTATCTATGAATCGAGGTGCATTGGGATTCTATGCTAAGAAAAATAGAATAATTTATCTAAATCATGGTGACGAAATTGAAGCGAGAAACGTTTTTGCGATCAGTTCGCTTGACTTCGTATAGAGCCTCAGGATCTGGTAGATTTCTATCGAATCATTCACTGCCCGAGGAACCAAGAACAGACACAATCCCAGGGAATCGGCCATCTCTCTTTGTTGGAGTTTAGTGCACGTTAGGTTGGGGATGCGCAACTGAAACAACATGCACAGAGCAAAGGGGAGATGATTCGCAATGATTTCCATGTCTGCGGATGGCTAGTATGTGCGGCCAGTTGTGGTGCATGCACCGCCGCCTGTAACTCATTTCGCGCGTAAAAACGAAATTAATGCACTTTCTGGCGAACAATCCAACATCGATATCCGTATATTCCCTTCTACATTTCGATGGGCCCATATGCCACGAATTACACGTAGCAATCGCCTAGAAGATGACCATTTCGATCAGAATGACAGCTCAGGCAGGTCCAATTTAGTTGTCAACCTAGACAACTCCATTTGTAAATCTACTGTTCAGGGATCATAACAAACTAGCTACAAGACGCTCAACCAATCATGTATATAAAGCAGGTAAGTTCTTATTTCAGCGTCCACCAGAATCCATCCTCGCACCGAAACACTATACTGACAAGTGCTTTTTCATGATCAATATCAGATCATTATCCAAGGATTTAGGTCCTACCGTGACCAAATTGCGGTCGAACCTTTTAGTCCGAAGCACAATGTTATTGTTGGTAGGAACGGTTCCGGCAAGAGTAACTTCTTTTACGCAATACAATTTGTACTAAGCGATGACTACTCGCATTTGAGTGCCGAAGAACGCCAACAACTCTTACACGAGGGCACAGGTCAAAGAACCTTATCCGCTTACGTAGAGATCGTATTCGATAATAGTGACAATCGTTTGCCCGTTGATGAGCCTCTTGTGGCACTTAGACGTCAGTTTGGTGTCAAGAAAGACCAGTATTACTGGTGCAAGCGGATAACAACTCGAAGCGAAGTAATGAATATCTTAGAAACTGCTGGGTTTTCCCGCAGCAACCCTTACTACATTGTTAAACAAGGTAAAATCAATCAAATGGCCACTGCACCAGACAATATAAGATTGAAAATCTTGAAAGAAGTCGCTGGAACAAAGACTTTCGACGATACTCGCGAACAGTCGCAGTTACTTATACGCGATGCGCAAAACAAGACGAATCAAATACTCGATTTACTAAAATACATTCAAGAAAAACTCTCTACGCTGGAAGGTGAGAAAGAGGAGTTAAAGGAGTATCAGAAATGTGACAAAATGCGCCGAGCTATTGAGTACACAATCTACAATAACGAATTGGAAGATAGCCGACGGAAGCAGAAGGAATTGGAAGAGAAAAGAGAATACTCTACATCAACTACAGAAAAGCTCCGGGAGCAGTTAGCCTCTTTGGCGGAACGTATCAAGGATGCCAACAAAGAAGTTCGAGAAATCAAAACTAAATTAGGAGGACAGCGTGAGGAGAAGGAGAATCTTCAGCAGGAACATAGCGCGTTTTTGAAGGAGAAAACTAGACTAGAACTTCACATAAAGGATTTGGTTGATGAGGTTGAAGGTGACTCAGATTCCAAGAAGCGAGCTGAGGCGGAAATGGTAGCACTCAAGGTGAAGATTGCTGAAAAACAGGCTGAACTCAACCAAATCAAGCCTGAATATGAAGAGGAGAAAAGAATAGAGGAGGAGTGCGCTAGATTACTCCAGCTAAAAGAGCAGAAACGATCCGAACTCTACGCGAGGCAAGGAAGGGGTTCCCAATTTACATCAAAAGCTGAGAGGGATACATGGATTCAGAATGAATTGAAATCTCTCAAGAAGAACATTACAGACAAGAAGCAGCAAATAACTCGACTCAAAGAGGATCTACAGAGAGATGCGAGGAGAAGAGCTGAACTTGAGAGAAAGATTGACGAGTTAACAAAAGAATTGGACAATAATAGATCTAGCATAGATAACCAAAATAAAACTTTCTACGATATGAAAAAGAAGAAAGATGCCCTCCAGAACGAAAGAAGTGAACTATGGCGCCAAGAAAATACTATTCAACAAAATCTGACGATGCTCAATGACGATCTAGCAAAGAAGGACCATACCCTCCGTTCAATGGTGGGTAAGACACTCCTTAACGGACGGGATAGTGTGAAGAAAGTACTGCAGAATTTCCGGGAGCAAGGTGGAAACATGGCCAAAATAGCGAATGGGTACTATGGTATGCTCATCGAAAATCTCGATTGCGATAAAGAGTTCTACACTGCCGTCGAGATGACCGCTGGTAACAAGCTATTCCATCACGTGGTAGAACGAGACGATATCGGCACAAAAATCTTACAAGAAATGAACAGGCTGAGGTTACCAGGCGAAGTTACTTTCATGCCCTTGAATCGACTTCAAGATCGTCGCATTGATTATCCCAACACTAAAGAGGCCGTGCCTATGATAAGCAAGGTTAGTTACGATAAGAAGGTTGAGGTGGTAATGAAGTTCATCTTTGGCAAAACCTTGATTTGTAGATCCTTGGAGGTTGCTACCTCTCTGGCTAAAGGAAAGCACCTAGATTGTATAACGCTAGATGGAGATCAGGTTTCTCACAAAGGTTCGTTGACTGGAGGCTATTTCGATTCTCGAAGATCTAGACTCGAACTGCATAAAACTCATGCCACTTTGACAAAAGAAATCCTGGAACAGAAAGCAAAGCTAGATGAACACCTGAAAAAGCTCACTGATGTCGAGACTCAAATCAATCAGATTGTCGGCGAAATGCAGAAGTCTGAAACAAAGAACAGTAAAAACAAAGATACATTCGACAAGATGAAGGCTGACATAAGGCTCTTGAGGGACGAGTTGTCAACCATCGAGCGGTCTAGGCAGCCAAAAGAGCGAAGTCTTGTTAGCCATGAATCAAGCTTGAAATCAATGGAATCTTCACAAGAGTCTTTCACCAATGAGATACAGCAAGATTTGACGACCCAATTAACTCCAGCCGACCAACAACAAGTTGATGTGCTCATGGAGGAAATAAGAAAGTTAACACAAGAGAATAAAGAGGCGTTCAGCAAGCGTATGAGTCTTGAGGCCCAAAAGAACAAATTAGAAAACCTGCTCAATAACAATCTATGTCGGCGCCGTGACGAATTGGAGGCAGCTTTACACGAAATTTCTATCGAAGAGCGTCAACAGAAGCTAGAGAGCGAGAGACAGGAGCTGAGCGTAACAAACGCGCGAATCAATGGGCTCAATGATAAAATTGTAAAGCTTGAGGACAGTATCGAATCAAATCAGAGGAAGTTGAGAGAGGCTCAGAGTGCTCTGGAGCGAGCAAAAAAAGATGAGGCGGAAACAGTTGAGCGCATAAACGACGACGTCAAAGATCTCGAAAAGATTACCAGCAAGAAATCTGTCCTGATTAAGAAGATAGAGGACAGCATGAAGAAAATTCGTGAGTTAGGTACACTGCCAAGCGAAGCGGAAGCAAAATACGGTAAAATGAATCTCAAGCAATTATATAGGAAGCTAGAACATTGCAATCAAGAGTTGCAAAAGTATAGTCATGTCAACAAAAAAGCATTGGACCAGTATATCGAATTCAGCGAGAAGAAGGAGCGTTTACTCCAGCGGAAAGACCAAGCAGATATAGAGTATAAAGCCATAGAGGACATGATAAGTTCACTGGAGCAGCGAAAGTATGAGGCAATCCAAACAACATTCCAACAAGTATCCCAGCACTTCACCGATGTGTTTGCTAGACTCGTGCCAAATGGTAGAGCAAACCTTGTGATGCGGACAGTTGACACCGCAGACGACTCTCAATCGTCCAGCCTAAGTTCTGTCCGAAGGACTGGTCCAACAGGGATCGAATCTGTTATTGGTGTTGGCATCAGAGTTTCGTTCACAGGATCACTGGCTGAGATGAGAGACATGCAACAGCTTTCAGGAGGTCAGAAATCGATTGTTGCTCTTGCTTTTATTTTTGCCATCCAAAAATGCGATCCAGCCCCCTTCTACCTATTCGATGAGATTGACCAAGCTCTAGATCCGCAACATCGTAAAGCAGTCGCCGAAATGATTCACGAACTAGCAAACAATGCACAGTTCATCACGACGACGTTTAGGCCCGAGTTGCTAGAAAACGCTGACAAATACTATGGAGTCAAATTCAGGGATAGAGTTAGTCATATTGAAGTTGTATCCAAGGAGGAAGCCCAAGATTTCGTAGAAGATGATCAGGCCCACACTTGATTGTCTGTTGATATTCGTCGATTGCCATTTGCGACCACCTTGCAGGATTCAAACTCCATCCCCCTTACCTGAAAAATCATGATTGATTAGCGCAACGAAGCCACCGAAGTCACCCACCATGGACTGTTATTTCATTTTCTGACAGACTTCACAACCGGTCCGAGAAACCAAGAACAGATACATGCGACACAAGATCCAGCAAATTATTGACATGTTTTTAAAACAGCGGTGCTTAAACAAATGCGGTAAATGAGAGGTCTTAACGATTGTTCAGTTTTTATCTAACTTAGTCACTGATACATGTCGCAGTGTAAGTGATCGCAAGTTGAGCTGATTCTCGCTGATACAAATTGACCTCACAGCTCGTCTCTAGATTTCTTGCTGAAGTCCATGCTCGCCTTGTCAGAATTTAATATAAGATGATGATAGAAATTGAGAAGATTTTCGTAGTTGCCAACACTCAGTCTTTCGTCGTGACCATGAAAACATTTCATTTCCTCGATCTCAACTGCAATGGCACTAAACCTGTAAATCGAATCAGTCAAGTTCTTGTACCATTTTGAGTCCGTCGCTGCTAAAAATATGCTAGGTACGACAACAGTTCCAGGATAAACTTGAAGAACACTTTGCTTGATGAGCTGGTAGCCGTAGCAGTCATCGCAATAGGGTGAGACTGGGTCAGCCTCTGACGCTGGACTGTTTATCTTGATATCAATGGTGACATCATCAATCAGTTTTCTATCGAACTCTATAATTTGGTCTATGGTTTGCGCTTGATGAAGTCTATGGTTGATGATCGCTGAGGCTGAATCGGGCAAGACATTCTCTTTAGTACCTCCCTCAATCATTGTTATCGCTGTCGTCGATCTGATGAGGGCATTCAAGGTCGGATTTTGACTGAATACATGATCGATGAAAGGCTTAAAGAGCCAAAAATTCGAGTAAACCAATTTCATCGGCCATTCTGAGTGAGCAGCAAAGATTTCAAACATCTCACGTTCAACACCCTCACCAATGAAACTCGGCAGAACGTTGCTATGGAATCTGCCCAGCACTTCGGCGAGCTTTGATATGGCTGTTCTTGGGGGCGGCATTGAGCCATGGCCCACCTCTCCTTCTGCGCTCACCTTTAAACTTAAGTAACCTTTCTCAGTTACACCTATGAGACCAATATCGTGGGGAACTCCAGGGAAGTGAGTCTTTGAGATGATCAAACCCTCGTCAATGATATATTCCAACTTATCATAATTTCTCGTTCTCGCTTTCAGTATTTTAGCGATCTCTTGAGCGCCCTCTAGACCGAGAACTTCCTCTGGTTGTTGATATTGGTCAGTTATATGCTATTTATATGGTTCGAAAGGTGAATCTGTGGTCGAAACTTACCGTCGTGCCCGAACGCGATGAAATAGGTTCTCTGCGGCTTAAAATTGTTTTTCAGCAGGAACTCTGTTGCTTCGAGGATTCCGAAAGTTAGATGCTTGGCATCCATTGTGCCACGAGCGTATATGTAGCCATCCTCTTTGACAACCGCGTCAAATGGCTCTGATGACCATTTAGATCTTACTGCCGGCACCACATCCAAATGAGAAGTCAGCATGTAGGGCCTGAGTTTTGGATTCGAGCCTTGAATTGTGAACAAAAGACTGTAATTTGCCACTAATTCTCTCTTAACCAATTTGGATCGATGTATGGCGGGATAGCCTATATTTGGAGAAAAATCAGGTCTTGGTTATCTGCATATCAACCCGAGCCATCAAGAGCAATCAAGCGCTTAACTTACTTTTCTCAATGTATTCAATCAATCGCAACATTTGAGGCCCATCGTACTCGTGCACTTTGTATGACAAAGAGGGTATGTTGAGCGCTCCTACAAAACGCTCAATGATCTTAGGATCCGCTTGGAGACTGATTCTTTGATGGGCCGGTGATTCGATACACGGTTTTGGTGGGGGTAGCGGCTTGTAGATGAAGATTGCTCTGAAGAGAGCGACCGTGATGACAGCGATGAGGCCGAGAACGACTAGTTTTGCTACAATTCCCATTGTGGAGTAGACCTTGCTTGATTGACTACTATGCTCGACGTATGCATCAAACGTGGCCCAAAATTTTCGAGTATTCCTATACAGTCAACCTTCAACGGTACGAAGATAGATTCTACGACTTGTTCCGCAAAATCTTATTTGAGGATCATGCTGCTCGCGCTCTGGAGCGACCTTTGGTTGCGTTCAACAGATTAATCAGGACATGGTTTAGGCAGAGCGGTACATGAGGAAACTTTGCTCTATTTATTTTAGTCGTGAGTACCACTGGTGAGACCCAATATCAACGCGAGATCGTTTTCTCTGGTGGCGACTCTCAGCCCCTCCCAGCAGAGTGTTCAAATCTCATCTTGAAAGATCTGATAAGAGTCCTTGACTGCACGGTCGCCGACTTTGCGGATTTGAAAATAAATGAAATCAAAAGAACGAATATCAGAAGAGCTTGGAAAGATGAGAAAGAAGCGGTACACGGATCAATTCATTGATGATTTTCGCAAAATAAAGAATTCTCTTTGCTTGGTTCAGCGCCTGACATACCTGTGATAAATGGAGTCCATCTTCTAGTTATGTCGCCGGCATTATTCTCAACGTTCGTATCGACACCTTGAGCTTCAAGTGGAGTAGAAAGTAACCCTCCTTCCAATCTCAGCTCAACTAAGCCAGAAATGGTCTGAAATTCAACGGAACTCCGGCGCTCTGGCCGAGTTTGTGGGCCATTGCACGTAACGCTTTCCCAGTATGATGCGGCGATTTTAGTTGGCTCGAATTTTAGCCATGTCACCGACTCTCTGGTAAAAGCTCGATCTGATTATCCATCACAAGGTTCACTTGTCCACCCGACATTGTAGCTGAGACTAGTCACGATTGAATGTAGTCGTGCAATTTCAGTTCTAGTTGACCATCATGTTGTTGCAGATTTTCGGCGCGGAAGTTGAGCAACAATTTCTCAGCGCTTTCAGGTGACGCTGATCCAGTTCTATGTTGGAATGTCGAGAACTACTCCTCTCGACTGGAATACAATGCTTTCATTTCCATTTAGCGGACGCCAGGTAGTGGACAAACATTGGAGAGCAAGATGTGTCTCCCACGAGTTCTAGCCGCCATCAGCCTTCTCATCTCTACCAACCTAAACACTATTACTGCCTCAACTTCTCAGCTAAACATCGGCCCGATCAAGTCTGATTCAAACCTCTCCAATCCAACCTCTTTTGGGCGCCAGCTAATCCATGCAGCTCCGTACGCTATCAACAGTAACAATGATAACATGAGAAACGTCGTCTTCCGGCTAACGCTAGATCAGAAATCCGGCGACTCAAATCGGAGCGGTCAGAACCCCTGGACACTGGTGAGCCAAAACGGAACATTACTGGCGTCAAGTGTCAACTTTAACCTACAAAAACTACTCGAAACCTTGAATAATAGCAACTACACGGGCGAGGTCAGCTTTGACGATAACGAAAATGGGATCGTCAACATCACCATATCCAATTACAACGAATCCGAGAAGGGGACCCTCATCGAGGAGCTCATCCTGGAGGAGTTGCTCATGGATTCGAACTTGAATCTCCACCTCAATGGGAGTTCTGTCGTCAAGGACAACCATAGATATGAGTCTAAATTGCCGCTAAGATCAAAGCCAAGTAACCTGGAACTCTCGATAACTCCGCCTCCAATACGCGGCGCCATTGAGGTTGTTGCAGAGAATTATACTGTTCGTAAGATCGCCGAAGAGGCTAATGTTTTCTCCCTGAAACTCCTTCACCAGCTGAATATCGAGAAGCTTGGAAGTCGCAATTTAATACAATCGCCGTTTGCAATTTATCAGGGGCTTTCCTTGCTTCTAACTGGAGCAATGGGTGACACAGCAAAAGAGATGGACAAAGCTTTATTGGGCAAACAATCACCTTATGAGAACACAAGACTTACTCACGACCAAGATCGGGTTAGATTGCTAGCCAGCCTGAGCGATGTTATAAAGCAATTGCATTACACTTCAACACATCACTTGCGCTCATACAATGAATCCGACTATATATATCCAAACGGAATGTCGTACTCCGGTGGTACAGCCGAACAACATTTGATTGTTGCAAACAACTTGTTGTTTTCACCGAGTGCCTTTGAAATATCAAACGAATTCAAGAGCACACTGAACACCTATTACGACAACACTGCAGTCACCAAAATTGAAGTCGGTAGCACAGAATCTATCCAGGTGGTAAACTCTTGGATTCGAAAAGTAACCGGGGGAACTATTCCTTCAGTTTTAGATAGAAAAAATACCTTTGATGAGTTCAATGTGATGGCTTTACTGTGCACCTCATGGCTCGCGCAAGAGTGGAAAGACAAGTTCTACCGGATCTCGTCGCCTCTGAGATCTAGCATACGATTGAAGGGTCAGGCAAGACTCCTTGATCCATACACAGTCGCAAGGGATAATAACCTGTTGGAGTTTGTCGATGACAACAAGCGGTCGCACTTTGTTGACTACATCAAATCTGAGCCGACCAAGAACATACATCATTTTCATTCCGCGATCAACGGTCTTGTGGTTGACATTGTGGTCGTGCCCTTTCACGATAGCAACCACAGGCTGATTGCTCTTACTCCTATCTCGGTCAACAGTCCTGTCAACTCGACCCAGCAGCTGCCAGAAACTCTAGCTGGCACAGCAATTTCAGGCCAGATAACACAATCGAACACCGCTCCTAATTCTCCAACCGTCGAGCCACCAGATTCAAGCTTGCTCTCCAGATTAATTGCCGCATTTGCCGGAAACCCAAGGAAAGCCATGCGCTCCCTCTGGAATATAGTGTCGCCAGATATAATCACAAAGCAGACGCTTAAGAATCTACAACTGGCTAGGCAAAAGAACGTCACCATCGAGGATCAAACAATTGAAACGAATATCCCCCCTCTGGTTCAGGTATCAATTCCATTGATTAGGACTGAAGCAGACTCCTCCGTTTCGGCGGCTTTGAACCACATAGGGATCGTCAATTCCTTCGATCCAGATCAGGCTAACTTCATCGGATTGAATGGTCACCCATTCAATTACTACAAGCTCCATCTTAGCAATGTTATCGCAAAGACGACATTCAATTTGAACGAGAGAGGCATTAATTACGACAAGACTATCAAGACACTCGAATCATTACGAATCCTACCTCTAAGGCAACTAGACCGCAGCGGAGGGGCAGGGGCTGAGGAAAATGGACATAAAACAGAGTTGATTGACGATGTCAAGCTAAACAAGCCGTTTGTTTATGTTATATGCGACCTAAAGACAAGACTCGTCCTCTATACTGGAGTCTTGAGAAACCCTTCACAAGAGGGACCGTAAAAACTTCGTATCGCTCTTTTATTTTCTCCCGCAAATAAAATAGCAAAACACTGTGCAATTGTTGCCGTTTAAGGTCATCTGAGCATTGACACAGCTGCGATAGCGCCAAGCGACCAAATGACAGCAGTGTGATCCACTTTCCTGATGTAATCACTAGACATCTCCAAATAATTGTTGAGTAGCTTGTCAAAAGTGACCTGCTTGCCCACGGCTGCCTTTGTCCCGGTTGTCAAGCTGATGCCGTTTGATTTTACATTGAATCTCAAGCTATCTATACTCGTTGCCGGCATGTAATCGGAAACCAACCTGGAGTGTGACCAGTACCCGGCGAATGGGCTTTTCGATTTCGAAGAGTATTTGTAATTCATTAGAACAATCCTGATCTGCTTTGGCTTTATGATGGGGCTTGAAGGCAGCAAAGCATCAGTTACAACTTTCTCATTCGTAGCCAGACGGTAGGCAAGAGTTTGCAGCCACTGGTTGTTCTGAAATGAGGATCTCGCTGCGTACCACATCTTGAGTTCGATACGCGGTAGGTGAGGAACCACTCGTATCAGCTCTCTAGATGGCAAGCCAGGTTTGTAGCGGAGTTCATAGGAGCGCCAAATATCACTATCTTCCGACTCTCTTGCTTGAAGTTGGAGCTCTGGGCGACCATCACTATAATGTTGGGAAACCTTGGATAAAAGTATATAGTTGTTCGACAGCATGTAAGGGGCAACAAATCTGCTTAGATTCTTGGTAAGTGCGAGCGGCTTAATCTTGTTATCTAGACCTGGTGAAAATCGAGTTAGTGTGGAGAAGGTTGAGAAGAACAAGCCAAACGCGATTACAGTGTATAAGAGGGTCTTGATGATTGACGTCCTCCTTTGAGTCTTGAAAAAGGTAGTATACGTTGAGGAGAGGAGACCCAGAGTGCCCAAAACTAGGGACACTGGAACCAGATGGTCGATTAAAAGTTTGAACTGAGCTGGAGTGAACATGACTTGCGACTTGAGGACTCCATTCTGGTATTTAAATCCATAGAACTTGACGAGAATCAAGCCCACAATTCCCACATAAGTCGAGAGTACAATCATATCGAGGAATGTTCTTTTGCCAGATTGCTTAGTGCGTTTATCAGTGTAGAAATAGGCATCCCTCAGGAATGATAGCAGGCATATGCAAATGAGCAAGTCAGTCCAACCGAAATTGAAGAAAAGAGCCGATGGTAGCGCGACAAACAGCTATAGTATGGGCAGGTGAAATGGAGATTAGTCTATGCAGGTCTTTGAATCGCTGAGCAGCTAGATGTTATGTACTCACCAGTGTGTAGAAGCCTATAAGTCTACTGTATTTGAGATCAAATAGAAATAAGAAGGGTGCACAAAGTTTGACAGCATGCTCATAGGCCTGATACAATCTTACGTGCTCGGGCGAGAAGTTGTATACCTGCCATGATAGGAGTGATGGAAATTGGACGCCCTGAGCTACCATAGGTATGGCTGTCATATCGTACCAAGACTTGTCATTGTCCAGATATACGCTAAATACGTTTGTCACAAAATATCTGAAAACCAACCACTTGATCAAGAAGCATGTCACGTGGTCATGGTCTGATTGTGACAACCTCGACGATGGGACGAGAGGCGCCAGGAGTATGGTGATAAAACCCACTTCTAATAGTAACAGGTCGCTGTGAAAACTCATGAACCCTTGGCCTACCGAACAAATCGAGTAGTAGGTGTACCACAGCAGTCCAAATGATAAGGCATTTGCTAGGCGCCTGATGAAGAGGCCGGCAAAGGCGATAACAATACAAACTAGGCATGCCAGTTCTACGAACGTTCCGTGGCTCAGGCCAACCTTGGCCGCCAGTGACATTAAGTTAGGTTCCAATGGTCCTCGTGCTGGCCCACTCCTCGAGAGATAGTCGCGTATGGGTACGACTCCATTGTCGCCGAACAAGGATTGAACCTGAACATAAAGACTAGTGAATGCCACGACGTAAACCGCTAGCACTCCCTTGAGGTAGAAGTTTTTGACTCGGGCTATGCTTGCTGTATTGAATGCCATGTCCTCTCGATCGGCTGTCCACAGTTGAAATATATTTAGTTGTCCTCAATTATGCTTCAGGTTGATTTTTTTCGGTGAGAGATTACGATGATTAGGTCGTATAAATATATTAGTATCACTGGCGTCAGAGCCGCGCCGAGAGAAAGCCGGTAAATTCCACCAATTCTTAGCCGAGTGCATTTGACAGCGTGGACACTGAAAATTTCTTCCGTTACTCAGCCGGATTGTGCGCGCCATGGCCAGCTGACGGCTTAGCTTCACTGGTCGCTCATGCTGTGGTCAATCGATTTGAGTCTCCAACTTCAAGAGGATGACGGAAACGATATGATATGGATTCCAAGGTATCCCTTTGCGATGAATTGTACGTGACCGTTTCATTGTAAATCTGTGTCTTGTCTCAAGATTTCAAAAATAGCATTGTCATCACTAATTCGCCGTATGTTCCTCATAGTAATAAATATTGATTGGTGGGATGATTCATCTGGTGCGAAGATGTTCCATAGCCTCCTCGTGGTTACTTTCTAAACTTGTTTCGTGAATCCTCGAAGTCTTTTGAAGATATTCGAATATCATTGCACAATGTGCCTATGGAAGCGAAATTCTAGTCGCACATGTAGTGGATTTGTGAATTCATCGCTCAGATTGGAGGCGCAGGGCAACCAGTCGAGGATGTAACAGTAAATCTAGCACTCGATTTGTGATCTCTTCCAAGGTTGCATAAGCTTGCGAGGGTCATGAGGAGATAGGAGTTATCTGCAGACAACTTCGGTGGCGTATAGAATCGCGAGTCTACCATCCTGCCTGAGGGTGCAGCTGATTAAGTGCAAGCCGTTAGATTTTCCATCTGTCACAGTTCATCTGTTTAGATTCCGATCTCAGGGGCTGCGTGTTCAGCTGAGAAAACTTTCAGGTCAAAACCCATGTGCTCAATCGGGCAGTTTGTAATGAAGAATTCTCCCACCTTGCGCGAGTGTGATCTCACCTGATGCGAGTTGAAGCAAAAAATTTTCAATGCATTCATTTTAAGCTGAGCTCATCGGAGCTAATGATACCGGAAGCCAATAGCTGGCAAATTCATCGTACGCTTGTCTCGTCAATCGGAGACTATGAGCCAATTGTGTGGACTAAATGTGACTAACTCGTGATGATAATTTAGATAAACTTCGCGCGCAGAGCGAAGAAGGTGCGAGTTTGTAGAGCGCCAAGTGTGCCCAAAAAGAGCTACATGATCTCTGACCCAATGAAACTGATTCTGCTTTCGGTCTAGCCTCGCGTTGAACTGGCAGTATCCAATTGTGATATGCTCAATTGATGACGACATACAAGAGTCGAAATCAATTCACCTTCAGAGGAACTCGCCTATCTGCATTAAGTCCTTGCAAACTCCTATGCGAATCGGACGAGAATTAAAATTAAATCGTTCCAACACTAGCTGGCACCACCAACGCTAGTTTATTACAATTATAGGCGCGATCTAAACGGAAGCAAAATTCATACTTGTAGACTCGTTTGTAGTTTGTTCGCAAACGAGTTTAATGTTTCAGCTCGCGTTTTAGATGAAACTATTGGCAACTCAAGTTTGAGTAGAGAGGTTTCTCGTTGTTATGTAAATGTATTAAGCCATGACGCGCGCTAACCTTTGTAAGTTAACACGGCAACACTCGAGCCGCCAATTGGGTTGGTGGACAATCTGGGGGTTGCGCTTGGCTCCCATTGAAGGCGAGCTGATTTGCTCGGGGGCGAGTTGGCAAGACAGCCAGCCAGCCAAAGCCGAGAGCCGGCCGACTCCTCGAGTGGTCGAGCTGCGGGACGTCTCTCGCTCTCTCGCCCTCGTTGCCTCTCACTCTGGAGGCTGCCGCCCCAGGCGCTGGATGCTGTGACGCCTCCATGGCCATCCAGGCGAGAGCGGCGAGGCGCCTGCGATACGAGTATCCGATTTGCCGCGCCCGTGGAGGGTGCGCGCGCCGGACAAGACTAGTGCACTTGGGTCTGGGGACAGCGCGGCGCCCAATTGAAGGCGGCCACGTTTAGCGAGCCACTCGAGAGCGAGAGCTGGGGGCGCTCGAGTTGGGGGGGGGGCCGCGCGGCTTGGCGAGCGAGCGAGCGAGTAAGCGAGCGCCAAAGAGAGTATATGCAAACATGAGCGATGGCTGGCTTGCAAAGTGTAGCGTTTTGGGTGACCATTGTAATGGCGATATTGCGCCGACGATCTAGTTAGAACAGTTGGCATAAAACTTGGCACAATTGACAACTGTTCGCGGGCAACTTGTTACCGGCCAAACTGTTGCTTAATTGTCAAGCCTCGTCGTGCTAGCTTGACAGATGCACACAAACAGCGAGCAAGGGAAGAGGGAGAGAGAGCGCCGATCTAGCCTGGCTAGCCGGCCGCTCTTATCAGTTCAGTCGCTCACAATCGGCTAACCATCTCTCGATCTGCTCTTATCTCTCGAACTGAATTTATCAGTCTTGGTAGTCAAATAAATCAGTTGCCCGCACTAATCGATCGAGCTCGAGAGATGACAAATGATTGATATTGGACGAGCATTGTTGTTCAAGCCAGAAGAGAGATGGGAGATATTAGATTGGACTTTGAGTCTAAAAGGCAGCGCTGGCCCAGCGGCTCGATATATAGCGGCGACTCATTTTGCCTTGAAGGCAGACGGCCAGCGGAGGCAGTCGTCGTATTGGGCTGACGATGACTTAATGAAATTTTGCAGCAAATCTATCGCTAGAACCTATGACAACTTTTCCGCGCATCTAAATGTGCAGCTAGCGCGATTTTGCGCCTAATTTAAAGCTTCAGCAGCCTATCAGCTGGCTTGGGACGACAAGCGATATGTATATATACTCGGCGAGGCAGTCGCATTTCAAGCATAGAAGTTGTAGAAGGGGAGTGCGTTCGTCGAGTATGACTTTCTATTGCTCCTTATGGCTCTCGTTTGCGCACGTTATCTAACTATAAGTGGCCAAATAGTCGAACAAACCATGCAACATTTGACAGGTGCCCTGAGCAACAGCAACCAGCCAAGCGGCGTCGGCTCTTCGGCAGCGGCAGTGGCGGCGCTGCAGCCGCAAAGCGCGACAAGCAGCCTAGTCGACATAGAATCGGCACCCTTCAGTGGGGCTGCCGGGAGCACTAGCGGCGGCAGTGCCAGTTCCATTAGTACCAGCACCACCACGAGCGCCACCAGCAGCAATAGCACCTGCAACACAACTTTTAGCGAGAACAACACAACCACCTGTGGACGCGCCGAGGGTGATGAAGGCTCGCCAAGCCGACCCATCGGAGCATTGGACCAGCTAAGCCAGCAGCAGCAGCAACAACAACAGCAACAACAACAGTCACAAGCAGCACAGCAGCAATCTCATCACTTGAACCACCACCACCAACACCAGCACCACCACCAGCACCACCAGCACCATCAGCACCATCAGCAGCAGCATCACGACCCCTATGTAAGCGTGGCACAGCACGCGCTGGCTCCCTACGCCGACTACCACCTGGTGGCCGTGAGCCACCAGCATCACCAGTTGGAGCACCACGGCAGCACCCTCGGCCACGGCCACACTCACCCGCTCAGCCACAGCCACGCCCACCCCCACAGCCACCTCAGCCACCTCCATCAGCAGCACCAAGCGGGGGCCGCCAGCCAGCAGCAGCAGCAGCAGGGGCACCAACACCAGCTCGTGCTTGCAGCGTCGCAACCGGCACCGAGTCAGCAGCAGCTGCCCGCAGTCAGCTTGAGCGGTCCCATTGCGCCAGGGGCCGAGCGCGCCCATCACCAGCAGCAGCAGCAGCAACAACAACAACAACAGCACCACCACAATCACCATCACATTTTGACTGCCGCTGCGGTGGTTAACTCGGCCGTTTCAACCACACAATCAGTGATAACAACGGTGGCCCAGAATGGGCTGCCGACGGGCACCGAGTCAGGCCGCGAGTGCGTCAACTGCGGCGCCGCCATAACTCCGCTCTGGCGGCGCAACATGGACGGCAACTACGTCTGCAACGCCTGCGGCCTCTACATCAAGACCAACGGCACCAACAGACCCCAAACGCGGCCCCAAAAGCGCATGTCGACCACTCGAAGGCAGGGCATGAGTTGCAGCAACTGTCATACTCAAACAACAACACTTTGGCGCCGAAACAATGGCGGCAATCCAGTCTGCAATGCTTGCGGCCTCTACTTCAAGCTGCACAAAGTGAGTACGAGGCAAGCGAGCGCGTCTTTCATCGTTCTCCAACACCACTGACCACCACCCGAACATCCAACGACAGGTTCCCAGACCAATGGCCATGAAGAAGGAGGGGATCCAGACTAGGAAGCGGAAACCGAAACAGGGCGGAACGGGCGTTGTGTGTGCCATTTCAACGCAAGCCCTGTCCGCGAACGCGAGCCCGAGCTTGGCGCAAGCTCAGCGGCAGCAGGGCGCGCGAGCCATTTCTCAGGCGCCATTGCCACTGGCAGTGCAGCAGCAGCAGCAGCAGCAGCAGCATCAAGAACAGGCCCAACCTCAGGCGCATCGGCCCCACGAGCAAGCGGCACAGTCGCAACCTAGTCACCAACATCACCAGCAGCAGCCAAACCTTGCAGGCCAGCAACACGAGAGCGCGCAGAGCCGGGCCAGCGTGGAGCCGCAGTCGCAGTCGCAACCGCAGCACGCGCACCAACATCAGCACCAACAAATGGAAGCCCACGAGCAGCAATATAATGGGATCCAGCAGCAGGTGATTGCTGGCGACGTTTATGCCAGTTACTGCAATCACTGAGCAGCCGCGCAAAGCAAGCCTCTCTCTCTCCCTCTCTCCACATCTCCATCTCGGTCTCCACCTCCACCTCCATCTCACTCGCCTCCGCCTTTGGCCCTGCCTTTACATTTGCCCTCGCCTTCGTTCAAGCTAACCAAAACCAACAACCATACACAGGTATCGAATTGTAACTTTCTGATAAGGGGCTAACCAGGAGACACCTGTACCTGTTGCTTGGCTTGTTCGCTTGGTTAGATTGAGGAGAGGCAATAAATTAATATCGTCTTGTTTCGCTTCGCTTCTTTTCACCTCGCAAGGAGGCAAGCGATTCAGCTAACCATCTCAGCCTGCCGCCCGGCTCGCCTTCTCAAAGTATATATCGAACTAAGTTGGAGCCGGCTCTTTAAGATAAGGCAAATATGCTCTTGGTGTTATTGCTTCCAAGCTACACAAGCGCCAAACACAGTCATCGCTGGGCTCACCTGTCTGAGCTAAGGTGAATCCTTTGCTAAGTCGTCGCGAAGCGTAGAGAGCCTCCAAGTCTCCTCTCTCTCGCTCTGCCTTTCGCCAGCTCGCTTGCCTCTTTCCTGGCGGCCAGCTAGGCGGCAAGCACCGCTCGAGCCTATTTGAGTCGCTCTGCCGACGAACTTGAAGCGCCGGCGAGAGAGGAATGCGAGCGAGCTTGGTGTCTAAATGCTTGTTGAATTTTTATCTGCTTAGCTGGCGCTAGAATGGGATTGGTTAGCTTGCTAGCTTTGGGCTCAGAGTTAGAGTTGAAGCAAATGTTCTTGCTTGCGCTCGGGGCTCGGCGATAGTTTGTGAAAGCTGGCTAACGTGATGCGAGCTCGCTCCCTATTTTGCGCCCTCAAAGTTGTCGCGCCCCCCCCCCGCCATCAGGGCGCAGGCGCACAAGACTTCAGCTCGTAGGGGGCCGGAGTGGCGCGCAGGTAAGCTCGGCTCTCTCTCTCTCTTTCTCCTCATCTCTGCAGCTCGAATGCCAGACAAGAAGTCAAAGGGTTGAACTTGTTTAGCGCTCGCAGGCAAACTCAGTGCTGCCGCTCAGTCGACAGAAAAGGGAAAATGGCGCGAGAAGGCCATCCAAAGACAATTTGAGCGAACGCTTGATGGCAACACTGATTAGAGGCTCACCTGCGACTCGCGAGCTAGCGCTGGCGGCTTGCTGGCCGCCGAGGCAGCCGCCAATAGCTCGCTAGCCGAGCCCAAATGGACGAAAGGAGAAAGAGAGAGGAGCGCTCGTCTCACGACTTGTTGCTTGCGGCTTCATCATACTCCTTTTAGGCATCCTCCAATTGCTTCGGGGTAGCTCGGCTGTTATAGAGCAATCGTTCAAAGAAAAATGTTGCAAATCTCACTCTGTCTACAGGCAAAGGCTTGCGAGTGGCCAGATAGTTTAGGGCTAACGAGCGGGATATTATCCTAAAAGAGACTCGGATGAGGAGACTGCCGTCGGTGGGGTTGGATCGGCTGCTGGCCATCGAGATCGCAGGGCCAACCGGCCAGTCGGCTATCAGCTGCCGAGGATCTAATTGGTCTCTCTTTTTCGCTCGCTTGCTTGCTCGCTTTCTTGCACGCTCCTTGCAGCATCCCAGTCAGTTGAAGCTTTTGGGTTGATTGCGATTGTACAGGTAGGCTGATGTGGGGCCGCCAGTGTGTTTTTGTGTACAGGTGTCGTCCGCTGGCAGTTGAGCGCCGATCTCGCTTATAAAGGCGCAGCGAGTTTACTGTGCGTGGTGCCATCCTTGTCCGTATGGCCCTAGGCTTGCGCTTCGCTTGGGTCGCTCGAGCTGGCTAGCAACATGGGTTTGGCTGCAAGCTTGAACGGGCAAGAACGCGATTGGTGCGCGCGCTGCGCAGGCGAGCGGCGCATGGGCCTGCGCGGCACCGAGCGGCTTCAGCGAGAGCTGAGGCGGCGAAGTAGATGCAGGAATTGGCGCGCACAGAGCGGGCGGATTGGGCGAGAGCGACTAAAACGCACAAGTCCATCGTTAGTTGGCATGCGCAAACCTCTCCTATAATGGCAACCATATTCCAAGGGAACTAACTCGTTCAACCTACAGCGAAACTTTCGCAAACTTTTCCTCCTTACAATTGCAACAGAGGCGCAATTCGAAAGTCATGGTCGCTTTAGCAACAGAGGCGCCATATTCAAGCAAAGTTTGCCCGATAGAATGTGAGAGATCCTGAACTCACTTATCTCGCAGATTGATCTAGCAATTGCAAATCAAACAATTGATCTACAAGCTCGTCTTCAAGAACAAGAAAAGCAGATGCATCTGTCAGTAGCAGCTCAAGCAAACCTCAGCCACTCGCCGGCCGCGAGCCAGTTTCACCTGAATCTAGCTACAACAATGCAGCACCTGGCCGGCGGCTCGCTGGGTCAGCAGCCAGCGAGCGCCTGCTCAACTTCCTCCTCGGCCAGTTCCGTCGAGGGCAAGTCAATATCCTTTGGCAACAGCGGCGCAAGTTCCAACAACAACAACAACAACACTGCTGGCAGCACCACAAGCAGCAGCAGCAGCAGCGGAAGCAGCGCCGCCAACTCAAACGCGGCCGGCTCGCTCCAAGCAAGCTCCTCAAACGCGTCAACCCCCACAGGCTCAAGCCAGCAGCAATCTCACCACCTAAACCAATACCAGCACGACCCCTACCACAGCATCCAACAGCATGTGGCCGCCTCCTATCCTGGCTATCACCTCGCTGCGGCCGCCGCCCACCACCAGCACCTGTCGGCCCACCACAACCACCACCACCATCACCACCACCACCAGCAGGCGGCGGCCGCTGCTGCCGCGGCCGCGCACCACCAGCACGAGTTAGCAAAACAGGAGGCAGCAGTGTCAGTGGCAAACATCAACAACTCAATCCTCCCGCACCACCACCACCACCATCACCACTCACAGGCCTCGCTTGGCTCGGTGGCCGTGGCCTCGCACCACCACCATCACCAGGTTAACGTTGGCCACCAAACGCACGGCCATGGCGCAGTCTCTACGGCCTCGTCCGCGTCCGCAGTGGCCACGGCCGTTGCCGCCTACGCGGCCCAATTTGGCGCAGTGGCCCACTCGGCGCAGCAGGCAAACAGCGAGTCAGGTCGCGAGTGCGTTAATTGCGGTGCCGCGAACACGCCCCTCTGGAGGCGCGACATCGGTGGCAACTACCTGTGCAACGCCTGCGGCCTATACAGCAAGACGAATGGCATGAACAGGCCCCAAACGCGACCCCACAAGCGCATGTCGACCGCCCGCCGGCAGGGCATGAGTTGCAGTAATTGCCACACGCAAACCACAACCCTATGGCGCCGAAACAATGAGGGCGACCCAGTCTGCAACGCCTGCGGCCTCTACTTCAAGCTCCACAACGTAAGTGCCGCCACTCGCCTATATGGGCCTCCAGTCTTGCCCGACCAAAGCACTCGAGCCTAACCATAAGTCCCGCTCGCGCAGGTTCCGCGGCCGATGGCCATGAAGAAGGAGGGAATTCAAACTCGGAAGAGGAAGCCGAAGCAAAGTGGTGCGAGTGCCTCAGTTTACTCGATCACTGCGGCCGCGGTTGCGGCGGCTGCGGCTGCAGCCTCGAGCGCGAGCACCCACTCCTCCATATCGGCACTGTCTAGCCAGCAAAGCCAGCAGCAACATCTCCACCACCAGTCGCAACAGCAACACCTTCTGCAGCAGCAGCAGCAGCACCATCACCAACAACAACAGCAGCAGCACCAGCATCAGGCAAGTCAGCAGCAGCTCCAGTCCTCGCAGCAGCAACAGCAGCAACAACAACAACAAACACAGGCGCACCAGCTTCAGGCTCAACACGCGCAACAGCAGCAGCAGCAGCAGCAGGCTGCAGTGCACGATCCCTATCAGAGCATCCAGCAACAGGTGGCGGCCGGCGCCTACACGGGCTATCATCTGGCCGCCTCGAGTCACCACCAAGCCCCCTCGCACCTCCAGCAGCTTCAGCAACAGCAGCAGCAGCAACAGCAGCAACAACACCACCCGCTCCTCTCCGCTGAGATGGTCTCAGTGGCCGCAAGTGGAGGCCACCACCAACAGCAGCAGCAACATCACAGCAACCACCACCACCACCATCATCACAGCCATCACCAGCAGCACCAGCAACAGCTACAACGATTTGCCACCAGATCGCTGGCAAACTGAGCTCCTGAGGCGGCAGTCGGTCTGCGCAACCAAAGGAAACAACCTTGAACCATCTGAGCCTGGCTGCTGGCTGCGACCCGCTTGCGAGTGAAGTGCGCAACTGAAATGACATCCGCAAGTGGAGCAACCTGAGGAGTTTTGGAGAAGCTGCGTGTCCCTCGGGCAAAGGGCGGCTGGCGCGCGGGTTTTGCGCTTGCGGTTGCGGTTGAAACGGCCACAGTGCCATCAATTGAGCCACTCGATCGGATTTTCATGTCAGCCGAGTTCCTCTCTGGCCGGCCGAGATGTTATCGGGTTTGTTTGTTTGTTAAAAGTATGCAAATGATGGATATAATCGATGGAGCAACATGGAAGAGGCTGCGCTCGTCCCACTGCAACTCCGACTACCGTTCGCCGCCCGAGGCTGAGTTGCGCACCTGTCGGCGAGGAATGGCCGCAAACAGCCGATTGGTTGCGTCCGAGTTAGTGTGACCTGCGGGCTGCAGGTAGCCGGCGGGCTGACAGGCAGCGGGCAGCGAGGTGGAAGAGATAGCTCGAGTGGCGGCGCTTGCAGCGGCGGCGCCGAGCACGCAGACGCCGCTGACCATGATCGAGGAGGAGGAGGAGGCGGCGGCGGCAGCGGCGGCGGCGGCGGTGGCGCCGGCCGAGGATGCGCGCAACAAACCTGTCCCGCGGAAGAATTAGGTGCAGCCAGCCTATTGGCAATCATAGTGTTTGAGGGAGATGGCGAGATAGTGAGTAGGAGGATCGAGCAGCTTGAAGGAAACGATATAAAAGCCGTAATGGTCTCAGTTGAAAAGGCTCGTCCCATAAGCATCATATAGTGTAAAATTGAAATCGGCCGCCTCTTTGAACTGGCCACTCTCGGCCTGGCTTTGGGTGGGCAACTCGCTTGCTTGGTTGGCCGCTCGAGTTAGGGAACAACCCAGGCGCCGCTCTATAAAGCGCAGGCCGCGAGCCTTCTAATTGTTCTTTCGGCCCCTCTGCTCGCTCGCTCGCGTTGAATACTAAGCACGCTAATTGTTTATATTTGCTCGCTGGCTTCCAATCGGCCACTGGCCGGCTGGCCTCACTTCTGCCCTCTGGCCGCCACAACGAGCGGGCGCCAGAGCAAACAATGAGTCCGAGTGGAAAGGCAAACAGAGACAGTTGTTCTTCGTCGTTGCCTCCATTTCAATGTCATTTGTAGGCAACGAAATTAATGAATTAAGTTGTTATTGTTGTTCAAATAATAATAGTTATACTCTTCTCACGTCCCAAGTCTCGTTACCTGTGAGCGGCTTTTTGGCTGCTAACTGGGCCCGTTGCCAGTGCGCCGGCCGAGCCAGATGCGGCCAAGTTGGCCTGCAGCTCGCCAGCCTGAGCGCGGCCAGCATCGGGGACTTGAGTTTGCAGCGGCCACTGTCGTCTGCGTTGCCAGCTTCGGCGCCTTCCAAAGAAGCCAGCTTCCTCTCGGCCGGTGGCCGGCGCAGCTCGCGCTCTCTCCCTCTCAGAGGTGTCCAGCGCTAGCCGCCGCCGCCGCCGCCGCCACCGCCACCACCACCACTGCTGCAGCCGGCCCACTCGCAGCTTGGCCCGAGCCAAATGATGGTGATAAAAATATAATAATTTCTCTCTCGCTCGCTCGCTTGCTCACTCGAAACCTGCCGGCCGACAAACGAAACGATCATTAGCCACGACACCGGCCGACTGGATCTATAAGGAGCGAGCGTCCGCTAAGCGCTCCTTGGGCGTGCGATATCTTGCGCTCGCAAGCAAAACACGGCCAAGTGAAGCCCGAGTTGAGGTTGCCGCGTAAGTGTTAGCAAAGCAGTCCAGCAGCGGGCGAGGCAAACAAGCGAGCGTTCATAAAACCAACGGTCGGCCTACACTTGTCCGCCAGAGCTGGAATGGTTGCACCGCTTGGCCAGGCGAATTGGTGGTCCGAGAACGGAGCTCTCATGAATTCATGGGCAGGCCGGCTCTTGGCTCACTGAGAATGGAGCCTGCGAGAATGGAGCGTCCCTCGCTCATTCAGCCAGTTCAGTTCCTGTTGGCGCCACTGCCACCGCCGCCGCCGCCGGCCAACCTGCTGCTTGAACAAACCGGCGCACTTGGCTCGCGAACCAGGGCCAAACTCGGTCCACTTAGTGTAAAAGGCCCACTCTCGCTCGCCTCCATCCGCTCTTCTGGCCAAAAACTCGCTAAATGTCGTCCGAGCTAGAGAGTGGAACCATCCCGCTCCTCTGGCTCCATTTCACTTGTCTCTACTCTCGCTGCTGCTGCTGCTGCTGCTGCTCAATTTTTGAATCAATTTCACCTAATTAGTCGGCATTCAGGATCAGTCAATAGTATGGTACTGGCAGGTGGACTTGGCTAGGGGCCGAGTTAAGTGCAGGCCGAAGGCATCGTGCTGCCGACGAGATTCGCCACTTGATAAGCGATCATCTGGCGCCTGGAACAGTCGGGCTAATTGAATCAGATTGGACTAACTTTGGCCTGGAGCGGCCATCCATCGTTGGACTTGGAGGAAATTGAAATGTCCACCTGAAAACCGAAAAATCTCCTCGCAGGATTCTCCCTCGGAGGCTAGTTCAGGTGTTTAGTATACCGACTTGTCCAAGCGATAGAAGTACCAGCCTCTGGGCCTTCCATCGCTTCTACATCTCCAAAATGGAATCGAATGGAACTCACTTCCTAGATATGAATGCCAGATTTTTTACTTCCAACATTCGATTAATTTCCTTGGGGGCTCAACATGCGTGTAACGCTCGATTAAGGTTCAAATAACTTGTCCTCGAACTAGCGGTTGCCCGTCTACCTGGCCGCGTATCCGTTTCTGCTCAAACTCCCGTCCGCCGGCTCACTCGCCCAACCACCCGCCCGCCAGACGGTCAGCAAATCGAAGAATTCTGCCGGGGAACCGGCCGTCAGCTTTATTGTGGTGGCCGGCCTAACTCTAAATAAGGCCCATCAAACGGCTGCAAGAAAGCGGAGAAATTTGCCCGAAAGTGAAGGGTGAGTCGAGGGAGAATGAGTTATTTATTTAACAAAGGACCGTTTAATTGAGTTTGGAGCCGCGACAAAGATGTCCAAACTCTGCCCTGGGATACACGTCAAAAAGGGCTCCGCTGGAGCAAGTGGCACCAGATGAAACCTTGATTTTCCGGCCTCTTCCCTTGCGGCTCGCCTAGTCGAGGCTCATTGACAAGTCCTCATAAGTCTTGGGGTTGAGATTTTCTGACATTATCAAGTTGCCTTCGCTCTCGCATTTGCCTCGATAGTTTTCCTAATCTCTTTCTCAACCTCCTTCTGCAGTAGATCCTTTCGCTTTTGCTTCTTGGGCCTGTTGGCCTGTTTCTTATTGCTAAGATTTACACGATGCACTGACTTGGTTTTTATGTTTGACGGTATCTTAACCTTAGTTTTTAGCTTACCTTGAGCCATCGTGCAAAGTTGCTGAACACCCCCAAGGGACGGGCAGTTGAAGGGAAAGAGAAGAGGATAAGACAGATTGCTTGTATCTGTTCTTGGCCTCTCAAACTGGGTTACAACTCTCGGCTAGTTTCACAGTTCCAGAGTCTCACTCGAATACCTTTGCGAAATTCGACATGTGCGCTCGATACAGCTGACGCGAGGAATTTGCTCGCGCTTGGGCGAGTCAAGGCCAGCGATAGGAGCCACAGCGTGCTCATCGCAAACCTCATGATATCACAACACTTTCACCCAATCTTTTATTATATAATCTTTGCCCTCAACACACTTGCTACCGCCATCTAATTCCTGATAACCGTTGTTTTATTGTTAGTTTCTCAACATGTCCCAATTGCCCCTATTCAAATATGACGAAATATTCAGTGCGCCAGTGCGACTCTTGGTAAAAGAAAGCCATGCAATTTTCACAACCATCCCCAGGAATGCGACTGAAATGACCAGATCAAATGTGATAGCAGTATCACGTCGCTATAGATCAATCGTACACGAATGTGTCGAAAATTTGACTCGAGATATTGCCAATGACAACTCAGATCAAATCAAGACTTTCCGCCAGTTGGAGATCATCTGGAACTTATGTGAGATCCTCTTACTCGATATAAATCAAACTGGTACCCTGATCATCCAACTCAAGAACTGGATCAAGATGCACTTTGAAGAGTTGGATGCAGACTCGAGGGAGATACTTAAATCATTAGAAAATAACAACTATAAATTCTCTGAAAACGATGTAGCCGAAACATACTGGAACCTTGCTGTAAAGCTGGTGTTACGTGGTGAACTAAAGAAGACTATACAGTTGCTCAAAAGTCATAGCGACTACGAAACAAACAATCAAATACAGCTGGTTGCTAGCATGTTAGAGCGCATGCCATTTTCTAACCAATACATAGTCCATGAGTTCTGCAACAAGTGGGTTAATTGGTCGAGTTGGTGCAAGCGAGAGCTCGATACAGGTCAATTCGAAAGCAATCCAGCTCTTTTGAGCATCGTTAAACTACTAAGTCAAGACTTGGAAGTGTACGAGCAACTCGCTCCAAATTGCGAAACATGGTATCAGCTCATGGTATCATATTTGCTATTTACAGATCCTTGCATTAAGGAAACTGATCTCTCGGAGTTGTGCCGACGTAGCATATCGATCTTCAAGAGAAACCATCCCAAGTATCAGCACGGACAGACAACTCCGGACGATTTCGATGAAATCATTATATATGCATTCGAGTATGATTTATTACAAGTATTATCGCATTGCTGTGCCTATTTGAATGACAACTGGTGGTTTGTGACTCATTTCGTTGACCTACTCCACTGTAGTAACCAACTGAAGATTCATGAAATAGCCGATTCGAATCGACTGAGAGAGGCTTTTCTTCAAGACTATGCGGGAACTTTGTTCGATGATGACACTCTATGGCCTTTGGGTGTGTCATACCTTGACAGCTGTCCGACAAACGGATCATTCCTTCTAGAAGCACTTCTATCTAGAGTGCCTCTGAACATCAATGACGAAATAAGGGCTCACAAGATTATCGCCATCGCCAAAAAACGTGGCTTGACCGCCTTATCGAGGTCAATATGCGCACTTATGGCGAGGAGCTGGCTTTCGAAAACTCCTAAACTGGACCAAGGATCGATTAAGGTGGACAAATTCAAGCGCACAATCGAAGTGGATCTACCACCACCCGTCAATCTAGCGAACGCCCTTTATTGGGCAATAAGAAGCAACGATACCTCTCTGACGACATACATATCAGACCAATATTTATATTACTTCTGTAAGACTGGATCTTTCCCAGATAAATCTATATTTGAGAGTCTCAGAAGATCTCCACTCGACAACGAAAGATTGGCATTCCTCGCTAAGTACTTTGAATTTAAGCAAATAGTGCAAGACTCCGAAGATGATTTGAGTGAAGCTGGAAACCTTATAAAAGCTCTTCTAGCATCCAAGATTTACCCGAGATTCTTCTGTCATGAACTGCTGGAGGACGCTAAGAACCTTCTAGAGGTGCGTCCACAGCTTGTCTTTCAACCAGACAGTACATTGGACCTGATGAGATCTATCGAGTCGATAACTGAGCAGAATGCTATCGATGGAGGCACTGAACTGCGCAAGAACATAGTTCGCAACATGGCTAGGGCTTTGATTACTCCCATTCACGATGAGAAGTGAAGAGTTTTAATGATTAAAAATTTACTTTAGATCATGCTAAGTAAGCAAACAATGTGATGGCACCATCAGTGTCATTACAAAAAACGTGAAGTTTTTGCGGAAATACTGACAACAATCAAGGGTTTCTCAATTGAGCTAGACGCTTCGTTAATTCGTCTTGCTCCTGAGAAACTGCTGTCGAGGCGACAGGGTTTGTGGACGGGCCCTGTGGGAGCTCGAGGTTCAGCTCGAGACCGGCTTCGCCGGCTATCTGTTGCATTAAGGTATCTACCTCGTTTTGGGGAGTAGAAACGGTTGTCGTTGAGCTCATCGTGTTTTCCATGTAGGAGGATTGAACATCGAGATCCTCGAATTGCTTCTCAAACGTGTCCATAATTCCAGATATCTTCTCCAAGTTCATGCTTTTCATGGCTGAATCCATGGCCTTGACCACGCCACCCATCGATGTGGTGACCTTTTTGGTTGTCACTGCTGTCTGAACGCGACTTGCTACGGCATCAACTCGTGCAGCCATCCGTAGATAATTAATCGACTGGTTCTTCTGCCGTATGGCGTTCTCGGCGTGAATTTTTGCACTTTCTATTTGCCCATTTTGGATGCACTTCTTCGCTTTTAACTTTTCAGCCTTCTCCTGCTTGTCGCATCTCTTCGAATTCCTCTCAAGCTCTTTGGCCGCAAATTTGAGGTTGAAGAGATGTTTTTCCATTACTGGTAGGAGGCGTTATCCTGAGGTTAGACTTGAGGGATCGGATTGAAATGAGTACTTACAGTTTGTCGAAATGCTGTTACAATTTCCCAACACGGAAATCTTACTTCAGCATAGTTGACTAAGCGCTAATTAATTGGAGGTGGTGACGTGATTCTGACCAATCATTCGATGGCTTTTATCGAAATATCTCGGCATAGGATGAATTAGGGCAATAGTTGTTGTACCGGTCTGGCTCTCTATGCGTGGTAGACCGTATTTTTCCCAACTCTTGCCATTCTGAAATGCAGAATCTGCATTGTGTCGTGTGTGGGCGAGGAAAACTCACAATTCAAGAGTCCGAGATTCGCGTGCACATGCATAGGAATAGAAGTGTGGTCCGAGTACGATCTCAGGATCGGCTAATAGCTAGCCGCCAAATCCAGAGGATTACATCGAGATGAGGAAGCTCAAGTATCATGAGAAGAAGATCCTCAAGAAAGTTGATTTTGTCAACTGGCGGCATAGCATCAAAGAAGTCGCCATAATGCGCCGCTACAACATAAACAGGCAAGAGTATCAAGCTTATTTCAAGCTCAGCCGAGAGATAAAGCAAATCGCTCAAGAGATCATAGATTTAAAAGACGAGCCTACCAAGGCTAGGTTGACTGAAGCTTTGGTCGAAAAGGCTTATTCAATGGGTCTGATCAAGACCAAGCGAATCAAGAAGTGCCTCACCATAGATCTTAAAGCTTTCTGTCGGCGGAGGCTACCTGTCTATATCGTCCAGTCTGGAATGTTTGATGGTCCTCTCTCGACGGCCGTGAAATATATTGAGCATGGTCATGTCCGAATCGGCCCAAAGACAGTGCGAGATCCAGCTACCTTTGTTACTGTTGAGCAGGAAGATTATATCACCTGGGACGACAAGTTCAAGAGGAAAATCGACGAGTATAGAGGAGAACAAGATGACTATCAAGATTAGTCTAGTTTAAATGTCTTAGTCATCGTATCGTTACCTAAAGTATCGGAGAAATGCACGTTCCAACATTTCCAATAATATAATCCACTCCCCATTGAAATAAATAAATCTCACGAGAATGACCTGTATCTGTTCTTGGCTTCTTGATCTCGGAGGAAACCCGATCAGCTGCGATGTATTGTTTTTATTTTGAAACTCGCTCGATTGCTTCTAGCCTTACAAAAGACGTAATACATTGTCAATCTTCAATCGAATTCAGTCTATCCTGTTTCATAAACTACAAGTTACTCTTGTATCATAAATCAGATGCGATAATAGCAGTAAGTAAAATTTTGAGCCGCTCACACCAGAAATTCTACCGAAGTTTACCAATCGAGAGTTTCTAAAAATGCTCCTCCCACAGCTTGGTTCCCCGTTAAATGCCTGAAACAGCCTAAAATTGACCTCAAAACAGTGCATCTCTCATAAGAACCTTCAAACATGTCAGAATATTTGAGAGAAACTTTCAGTTGGCTTATGGGCAAAACAAGGCGTAGGGATAACAAAGATAATAATAACCAGTCGAATGCCACCCAAGAGGCAAGTAGGGACTATCTACAGGATGCGAATCTCTTACAATGTCTGGTGCCTGAATCCAAATTGAAAGAATTAGTCAAACTACCCCCAGGAGTTGACCAAAACGAATGGTTAGCCCTGCACACTATAGCTTTCTTTGAAAATATCAACCTCCTATATGGAACCATATCCGAGTTTTGCACCAATAACGGGTGTCCAGATATGATAGGGCCAGAGAATAGGTAAATATAGTGGCAATCTAACCATAGACTTGTCTCAGATCCCTTGCTGACGAAACAGTTTCATGTTCATAAATCCAGGCTATATCTTTGGCAAGATGATAAAGGAAAACGTCTAAAGCTAACGGCTCCGCATTACACCGATTTCGTCATGACTTACACACATAGAACTATCAATGACGAATCGATATTCCCTACAAAGTTCGACAAAGATTTTCCCGCTAACTTCGATCAAGTTATCAAAAAGATACACCAGTCATTGATTCACGTACTTTCACATATCTACCATTCCCACTTCCGTGAGATCTACGAGCTTGGCCTACACCCTCATCTAAATTGTATCTTCAGTCATTTAGTCCTGTTGAGTGATCAGTTCAAATCTTTAGGTTTCGAATCGCAGGATTCGTCAATCCAACCCGGGGCGAAGATATCAAAACTCATAAATAAATGATTGAGTTTGGAATAGAACATGGAACTGAGTGGAGACTTCCGTTGTATACAGTTGCTAGTTAGAGGTTCATCTCTGTTACGAGCGAGTTATACTGAAATGCAGGTACTCTAAAAAATCGCCACCCCAGACTAATCGGTCTCCAAGCTAGCATCAAATCTGTCCATCATGAGACAAACGTTTCTCGGACGAAAGCAATCTATTTAATGTTAGCATCATGGAATCATCTCGTAGCGCAACTCTCCGAGTACTAATCTGTAGAGCAAAACAAGTTCCAATCTCTATAAAATATTCGGTGACTAATTTCTCTTATCGTTCAAGAAAATTTCGCTCAGCATTCTGTACAAACTAACATCGGAGCTCGAGGGTTTCGCATCGGATCTTCCGTCGCTCTTCTTTATACCAACTGGACAAGGTTCGAGGTCGAGAATTGTCTTCGAAAATACTGACCAACAACTCGGGCATTTGATACAAACTGCACCGCCGCCTCGTTTGAACTGTGACTTCATCCTGTTGAGGTCGCTAATGCAGACTACTCCAACATCTTCGTCCTCGCTGATTGCCCATTTGCTATGGTCTTGACGGAAAGACCATGTGATCTGATTTGAACCCTGCGAGAGTGTGAAGTCTTGTATGTTGTTCACATGATATTTATCGCGAGGGCAAGTTGAATTCAGTTTACTTCCAGTTCCGCTTCGCCAGGTAGCAACGTAGAGCGTTGTTTTTAGCTCGTCGTCTATCCAATCTGCATATATATCTTCGCCAAAAAGCGGCGATTTGGAGAACAGATAAAGGTCTTGGCCCCCTTTGGTCGTGATCACTTGTGACAAGGTTGTTTGCGAGTGTCGTTTAACTCTTCTTAGCCTCGAGCCTTCAAGCGTTAGATCGTGTAGCTTTGGTAGAGTTTCATACAATCGTTCACTAATCAGAGAATCATAAACCAGGGGTCGCATGTTAATCAGGTGATCAACAATCTGCTTCCCAGATCTTGCTGTATCAAAACTGTTACACATGAATGTCTGCCCATAAACTCTAGAATTTGGCTCGAATTTCAATTCCGTCGATCGTGGCGGCGGAAATTGTGGTGTCTAGATGTGAGAAAGTTAGTTGACTTGAGAGCTTATATGACACTAGATATGGCAGCTTGGTGAACCTCTTACCGAATGAGTGAGCCAGATTCCGTCGCCGGTAATGTCGTCTATCAGGACAGCGCCCTTAGCGTGAGCTCTTGCAGAGTTGCTTGAGGCACCTCGCCATTGTTTTGGCACACCGTCGTTATAGTAGATGGAATTGATGTTCTTCTTATTCTCATAGGCGATGGCTAGTGTTCTCATCACTATCGATTTCTCGTCAGAAATTTTCTTACCTGATATAGTCCATTGAAGATTGCCCGACGCTAGCCCATCAGCTCTGGCTTTGCTCGGCTTCCTCGGCTGCACGGAAAAACCGATGTACTTCATCAACAACCTCCTGAACTCGTTCAGAAACACCACACTATTGAGGTCAGTATTTGCTGGCGCCGACCAAGCTGTTGGATCAACCGCCTTGACATTCTCGCTGGTTATGTAAGCGTAGGCATAGCCAGTGTTGAATGGAAATCCCTGCTTCTCTATCGTCGGAAACTTGTATGCAATAAACCAATCGACAGGATTTCCGTCCTCATCGTAACAAGAGGGGATATTTGTTTCTCCAAAGGAATTTGCAGCTAAGCTAAGCAAAACTGTCGTTAACATAAGACACCTATTCATACTGAATAAAGATTGTTTCGAAATTATTGAACAGTGAAGATCTATGTTTGGCAATGTGGGTTTGCAAGCGAGAATCCGCCAATCAGCACTCGTTAAGCTGAGAGTGGATATTGAGCTATAGCCAATCACAGTCAGAGCCAATGGCAGACTAAAGGGAGCGATGTATTAATAGAAGCATAAAGATCCGGATCAGCGACGCTTTCACATGACCACTCGTTGCGCCAGTGCCATGAGACAAGATGACATCCAACAAGCCCGCCACCCTCTCTCATGCACCAGCCAGTCCAAACGCCTAAGCGGAACTGAGACCAATGTGTTTGTGAGCTCCAGATTAGAGCTCGCCAACAAAAAGAGACTGTGTCCAAACTGTAAAAGGTCAGGCAGGTTCATCAATGATTGTGCACGGTTGGCGAGAATACGTGCGAGTTGCGCGCAAAGTCTGGCAGTTAGCCAATGCGCATAGCGCGCAATCCTTACCGACCAATCAATGGCACCACTGCTCACCATGTCTGCTATCATATTCATTCCCATCATGAGTACGTACTGTTCTTGAAAAACATGACACACATACACAAGCGTGACGATCGCACTGACTGGTGACCAACAGGTGGCATGTTCTAGGTCGATGTCTCCTTGTAGTAGTCGCGCCCGTTGAGGGTAGATTTTAAACTTCCATCCCAAGTAATTAAGCACATCCATCATGATTTATCTCGCCCTTATACCATTATTTTTACTCATAAACTCAAACCTAACACGATGCCAATCCTTGACACAGGCTAACGAAGTTAGCCGAGTAGATCTAAGAAGAAATGACAACATACCTAGGCACCATACAGGTCACTACAAACAAATGGACTATGTCACCCCTCACAATCCGATAGGTAGATCGATTGTTTTAAGACGCGGCGAAATGTTCAACATAATAATCCACTTGAAACAACCATATAACAGAACTGAGGACAAAATTCGACTTGAATTTAGCTTTGGCGCTCAGCCACAACTTGACAAGGGTACTCTCATCTACCTGCCATTATCAACCAACCTCAATAAGACAACAGAGGCAAATACATGGGGTGCGAGCATTACACAAGCAATTGGATCGTCTCTGAGCGTTCAGATTGACCTACCTGCCAACATGGCTATCGGGGTTTGGCGCTTCAAAATTTCAGTCAAGCTGCCTGGTTCTAGACGACTCCGGACTTATGCGCTGAGCGAGGCCTTATGTATTCTTTTTAACGCCTGGAGTAAAGACGATGACGTGTTCCTTGCTCGCGAGGATGCGCGCCAAGAGTATATAATCAATGAAGTGGGCAAAATCTACATAGGATCTCATTCGCGACCTACGGGACGGAAGTGGACTTACGGCCAATTCCACGAGGCTGTGCTGCCGGCAGTCCTCTACCTATTGGATAGAACCCGTTTGGATGTAAATGGTCGCTCGGACGTTGTGAAGGTATCCCGTGCTGTCTCAGCTCTAGTCAACAGCCACGACGACAATGGACTTCTCGTCGGAAATTGGAGCGGAAATTACGGTGACGGTCTTGCTCCATGGCAGTGGTCTGGCTCAGCTGTGATATTTGAGAGGTATTTGAGGTCCGGATGTCGCCCGGTGAAATTTGGCCAATGTTGGGTGTTCGGAGGAGTCACGACAACAGCCCTTAGAACTCTTGGCATTCCCGCCCGAACCATCACCAATTTCGTGTCAGCTCATGACACTGACTTTTCCCTGACCGTAGATAAGTTCTACTCCGAGAGGGGCGATAAAGTCACCGGCATCAATGGCGACTCAATCTGGAACTTTCATGTGTGGTCAGATGCTTGGATGGCCCGTTACGACTTGCCGCCAGGCTACGGTGGCTGGCAAGCAATCGACGCAACACCTCAGGAGATCTCGATGGGGATGTATCAACTCGGGCCAGCCTCTCTTGAAGCCATAAAGCAAGGAAAAGTGGGTTACGCATATGACGTCGGGTTTGTATACTCGGAGGTTAACGCTGATTTGGTTAACTGGCGCCTGGATGGGAGGGCGAACTACCAATGGCGAAGAGTACAAGTCCAAACAGGTAATGTTGGACGCAAAATATACACCAAGATGATTGGAATCATCGATGAAAGGTCAAGATTTGGCGTGAATGACGCTGAGGATATTGTATACCAGTATAAGAACATTGAAGGCTCTAAAGAGGCAAGACTCGCCCACTTGGAGGCAGCACGATCAGCTGGTTTGGCGCCTCTTTTCGACAATTTAACTCTGTAATGTGATCTCAAATTTGATGCAACAATAGTTGAACTACATACTCACATAAAGCACGCTCTTGACAGTTTGGAACTATGTTCAAATAGTTCGGGTTGTTCAATCCCTTACTCGTTCGTTTCTGATGGTCTATGTTTGAAACGATCGAGAAACTGCTTCCGTTAAAGAGCTAGTCTGATACCGACTTGTCGGAAAATTAAGGCTCGGAAACCGTTCTATTTAGGCAACGAATGATTTCTAAATGCGATTCTGTCAGTTCGTTTAATCAAGATTCTTTCGTTACAATATTTAACTAGATTTTTAATATAAAACTAATTTCCTCTAACACAGTATCTCTAGATGAGATTCAACATTGCTTGTCATTGTAAGTTTTTAGACACTTGATAGAATACAGAACAAGACCGATGAGACTCGTGGTAACAACTTGTGTCAAGCATGGCACATAAGCAATAAAAATATCCGGTGGCTGGAATGCAACCACCAGGGCTGCAAAAGCAATACCTGAGTTTCTATAAGTGCTGCTTATTGAAATCGTGATCATGTGATTGATATCCCTATGCATAATGTAGCCCAATAGACCTGAGATTATATATGTTGCACTTGTAACTAATAGAGCCATCACAGTTATGTTCCAATCAAACATTCTGTAGATGTACCAATATACGATGGAGCTGAAGACAATTATGAACAAAAGAACAAACATTGTCAATGGACGAAATATCTTTTGTGAGATTTGCTTAGCCCGATTGCTATATCCAACCAAACGAGATCCAATGAGTAAGGCAATCAGAAGAACAATCAGCGTCCTGGCTAGATTCATATAAGGCACTTTGATTGTATATTGGCCCTCCAAGTCGATTGATCTATCCATCGCGTACAGTAATATAGGCATTGTTATGAGGGCACCGACAGTCGAGGCTATTTGTAAGCCAAGAGATAGCTCTTTGTCGGCGTCAAACATGACAGTCCAGAGAACCGAAGCAGATGCGGCTGGACCACAAGCATATATAAAGGAACCTATTCGATACATTGGTTGGTCTTTGAAGAATATGTGCCCGACAATCCAAGAGGCCGCCGGCATGACTGATGCTCCGATCAGGAAGCCGAAGAATATTATTTTGGGAGTTTCAATTAATCTTCTCACGTTATCTGTATCAATTTGGGCGCCAAGGTTGACATAACTAACTGTGATAAAAATAATGACTGAATACATAAATATCTTATCCAGTATCCCCTCATGCCGAATAATCGTTACCTCTAACCTACTTTTGCCGGCTGGAGTAGAGAGAGATTCATTTGTTTCTGCACCGTCCCTTGAACTAATTAAGTATGATTTGAGCTCGATTGTTGCATGGCCTATGTAGGTGGCTCTCAAGTATAGTGATGAGTTATAAGTATAGTTATTGGCGCCAAGCTGACTTATTGTTAGTGAGACTATTTTTGGTTCTGTAGAATTGGTCTGATTATATTCAAGTATATCAAATTGTGGCGATAGAGTAACGGGCTTGAACTCAATAATCAGTGTATCCGAAGGTGCTAATTGTTGCTTTGAGAGGGCATTCTTATCGACGAGGACAGTATAATCTATCCGACTTGAGTTGTCCATGCTCAACTTGAGCTTATTTGGGGCAAATCGAACATCGACCTGGGTGGCTGTATTGCTACCATTAACACTTTGGAGAGTACTAGTCAATCTAGTCAAGCTAGTGACTATTGATATTGAGAATAAGTATGATAAGGATTTCATCCTGTTATAAACGACAAACTTGATAACTAGAGTGAATTCATCGGGACCGTTCCGAGGAAGAACTGTGAGAAATTAAGAACGTCACCTAGTGGACCGTTTTCCACAAGCAGCGCACGCAGCTTTTATTTTTGACACTGCTCGATGGAAGCCCTATCCTGTTTGACCTTACTTGCATCACGGCGGGGATTTGTTATATTCGTTTTCAGTATGTACTCACAACTTAAATAAATCAACCTTTTCAAACGTTCGAACTTTTCAGCCGGTAAATCACGTAGAGCGTGAAACGCCCAAATTCGTCAAGATTTAATGGTTCCATTGGGTGTTGTGTGCGGTTGCCTTTTGTTTGCCGAGGATGTGGCCAACTCAATACTCGATGACTCTTTTCGTAGATCTGTCGAGCAACCGGGGCAAAAATGCAGATTCTCGTGTATAAAGATATCACAATCCAGACAAAATATGTTACTACAAACAGTGCATTGTGCGGCATCGTTTTGTTCCACTTGCAGCACTTTACTACAGGCGAAGCATCTGTTGCTTGTTGTGTCATCAACCTTAATTTCTTTAAACAATTCCACGGGGAAAAGGTGATGGAACGAGCGAGCCAAATGGGCGGCCGAAACTAATGTCAATCCGCATACGTGACAGCCAACAGGTAGATCACAATACTTGGCTTGACATTGAGGGCAAAAATAGCCATGATGACTGAAATTCGTCCCCTTGTCAAGATGACAAGTGCACATGGCTGGCATTTCTTTGTCGTCGTGAACATACTGAGAGAATCCCATTCTTATGAGTGAGGATTGAGTGCCTTTCTTAGCAGGCGGTGGATTCAAGTGGTCAAATACTGAATTTTTGAAGTGATTGTCATCTATCACAACATCATAAGAACCCTTCGTTTCTGTTACCAGAGTCTTGCAAACTTTAACTTCAGCTGACAACCCAACGACTGAGCATCGAATGTTCACCGAGCTAAGAGTTTGTATGGTTGCGTGAATGTCTCCTGGATCACAGGTCGTTAGACTGCCCAATATGATGAGTATTTCTTTGCTTGTATGACTAGGCATGTGTCTTAGTGTAGTGAGTGCAGCCTCGAGAGAATTTTGCAAGCTCGGCTCACCGCTGCAAGGAACATTCTTTAATTTGGAGAGAGCTCCTATTTTGGCCTTCATATCACTGCTCATAGGCGATAAAACCTCAAATTTCTTGTTACGAGTCAGTATTATGCCTACTTGACTTATGGGATTCAGATCCGAGAACTCTGATAAGAAAAGTTCGAGTATTTTCAATGTGCAATTGATTCTTGAGGGTTTTAGGTCGTTTCGCATCATAGCTTCACTGAAATCCAACACGATAAAAAGATGCCTCATAATACCAAGACGAAGATTTTTCTTCTGTAGCGCTCTCCGTCGCTTGTTCCTTTGTATCATGTCCTCTATACTTGGCTGCAGAAGTCCAGCTTCGTTCTCCTTAATAGCCTCCCATGTCTTCTCATAGTCAGTTTCCCACCTGTATCCCGTCATGGGCTCCTCGACCTCCATGTGTGTTTCTCGGGAAGCCGAGCCCATGTTGATTGTTCCTTTTGATTATGTGTCGTAAACAATAAATTTCTTACCTACCGATGGAGAGAGATACAAATTCTAGTTGTGTAATAAGCAATCCTAATCCGAGAGATCAAGAACAAATACAACAAGCCCACGTGCGCTGTTCGAATAAGATGAGCTGAGGCGCAAGGGATGTTGCGCGAGCACATTCATTCCTCACGACCCGAAACCAAATAAAACTCTGTCGGGCCACCCGTATGTACCAAAACGACTAAAGTAAATAAAAGTAGGTAGAGCGAATCTGATATTAAGAGCGAAAGTTGGCTTGAGGATTCCGAATGTTATTTCGTATGAGTCTCCGAGAAACCTTTATTATGCCCCGTTGAAGCCACAATTAATTCATTAACCACCGATACTTGTCAGCATGGACCGAATATTTGATTGCTAGCGCCCTATGTGTCAAGATATTCCAGGATGACGCTCAACCTAGCTCTGATGGAAAGTCCGTCCACGGACAACGTTCCTGAGGAATTCGATGGCACCTTGGACTGTTCTAGCCTAGCTATATGTTGCTCGTTCAATCGGCATGGAACCTTGCTCGCTGTTGGCTGCAACGATGGTCGAATTGTTATTTGGGATTTTCCAACTAGAGGTGTAGCGAAAAACATTCCAGCCCACGCAGGTCATCCTGTCTCATCTATCAGGTGAGTACTCCAATCTACGTTGCAGTAACCAACATATAGAGTTATTGCCGCTAACAGGTAGAACCTTCCTCCGACAGCTGGTCTCGCAACAGTCATAAACTAGTCTCTGGATCGCTTGACAACAGCATAGCTATATGGCATGTCTTAACAGGGGAGTGCAAGATCAGATGGACGTTCAAAGCGCCTATTCTTAAAGTTCAATTCAATCCACGTAATGAAAACATCATCCTTGTTTGTCCCGTCAAGCATCCGTCTGTTCTTCTTGGCATAGACTATGAGAACAAAACTGTCCAACACAACTTCCTGCCAACTGATAAAGAGGAATCAGATACAAGTATGGTGGCCTCTTTCGATCGACGTGGAAAATACATCTATGCTGGTAGTGCCAAAGGCCGCCTCTCAACCATGTTATGTCCCTCCAAAATTGAAGAGAGGTCAAAACTTGAAATAGTATCCTCCTTTCGAGTTCAGCCAGCAGGAACGGCGCCGGCTGCCATACGAGAGATAGAATTCGGCGCAAGAAACAAAAACTATTTCTTAGTCAACTCCTCCGATAGAACGATACGTCTGTTTAGCTGTGAGAACGCTCTCAAAGCGGGATTGAATGGAACTTGTGAGGAAGTACGAAAATTTCAGGATATGGTTAACAAGACTATGTGGAAGAGATGTTGCTTTTCCGGCGATGTTGGAGCATCTCATGTTTGTGGGGGGTCAGCTCGCCAGCATGCACTTTACATATGGGAAACTGAAAATGGAACAATAAAGAAGATGCTCCAAGGTACTAAAGGAGAGATGCTACTGGACGTTCAGTGGCATCCGCTCCGACCAATAGTCGCCAGCATTTCGAGTGGCCTAGTCTCAATTTGGGCCAGAGCAGAGATTGAAAATTGGTCGGCATACGCTCCAGAGTTCAAGGAACTTGAAGAGAACGAGGAATACGATGAACGTGAATCCGAATTCGACCTCGAGGATGAAGACAACAAGCGCGAGCCAAGCAGGAAGGAAGAAGACGAAGAGGATGAGTTCGTCGATGTCGAGGGAATCAAGCCTGAGGGATACCTTATTAGTAGTGATGAGGATGAGGTGGACACAACCTCGTTAGAATTTATACCCATATCTCTGGAAGACTACGAGATGCTCGATACGACCCAACAACATTGACACTCCACCCCTAAAATGTTGATTGATAATCTTAGGTCATGGAGTTTATTAAATCTTTTATCATATCTTTCTGCCTTACCAACTTGAGTAGTTCGTTTTCACTAACTCTCAAGACGATCTTATTTCTAATCCTACCTTTCTTTAAAGTTATTAGTCCTCTCACTTCCAAATTTTGTAGCATGACTCTATAATCTGTTAAAAACGAGGCGATCTCGAATTGCCGAAATACCTTGGAAACAAGTCGTTCACATGACGAGGATTCGATCTCAGTAACTTTTGATTTTGAGCATAGTCTTTGTATACAGAGCAGAATGATCTGTTGCGGGAATGGGAAGGCATTGTCTTCAAATTCTGGGTACTGGAGTTTCTTTCTAATAGTATTCGTTAACGAAAGAAGGTTAGTTTTTTCCTTGCAGGGCGAAGATGGAGGCGTTGAGGGTGGGGTTGGATATTGAGATGCCTCTCGTTTTTCAATCACATGTTTTACTGTGTCCTCGATAGCACTCTTGAAGCTTGTAAGAGCACTTCTTATATCGCCATTCTCTTGAGCACATTTTAACGCAATCATGTCCAAAACTTTTGGATCAACGTTAGCGTCCTCGAAATTTTCATCGTTGGCCAGATACCATAGCAGGATGGATTTAATCGCTTTTGAGGTGTACGGCTTATAAACAATGCGAGTTATTTTGTTGTCTAAACCGATGAGCGAGGATACAACCTGATGGCCGGATGTCAAGTTGGCAGTGTTCGCGATACCAATAAGTATAAGCTTGCTGTTTGGTTGTGATGGCCAGGAGAATATTGTCCTTACGAGATCGACGTTCTTGGATTTTGGGAGCTGATCCATTTCATCCAGAACTAGTATATGTCTTTGACTTGTACGACTTGTAAACTTCTTTGTCAATCTAGCTACAATTTCGGATTCATTTTGTCTCGCGAATTTCTCAAGACCTACAGCGCAGCAGATCGTGTTTAAAATAGCTTTTGACGTTTGCGCCTTGAAACAGTTTAAATAGAGCTTAGGAATGTCCTTCATGCCATTGACCACCATCTCAACAGTCATGGATTTCCCGGTTCCAGGTGGCCCGGCGAGATACAATATGCCGGACGTATGTGTTGAGATGAACTTGCGAATGTCTCCTATCTCTTTATCTCTTCCACAGATGCCTGTGTCGTCCATTTTTTAGGTTAGGTGGTGTTTACTTATTTTATTTCATGTAATACTACGTGGTCTTATGTTGCGGCGACGTCTAGCTCCTGACAAGGACCCTGATAGGCGGGTTTGGCGCCAAAGAGCTCGTACACAAGCACGCACATTCTGGCGCTCAATGCACACAATGGGCATTTAAAGCGGGCTTTTCTACCAAACATTTCACACAGATGATGCACCCTTTCTCGAGCAGTGCGCCTGCGTGCAGGCGGTTCGAGCACCGCACATTTGTTGCATGCAGCATCGTGCTGCTTGCCTTAAATGTTTTATTTACATCAGGACATCTGCTAAAAAACCTCCTATTGTCACCTAAATCCGTATTTAATTTTTTCCAACCAACTAACCAAGTTAGGCCCGATAACAAGCAACCATGTCCCTTGGTGTTGAAAGTCTCAGCATCCACTCACCTAATTTTCTAGGCGAGCCAGTGTCAACTGGAACAACCATCATGGCGGTCGAGTTTGATGGGGGAGTTGTCATCGGTGCAGACTCACGAACATCATCAGGTACATACGTCGCAAATCGCGTCGCTGACAAGTTAACTAGGTTGACCGATAAAATCTATTGCTGCAGATCGGGTTCTGCCGCTGACACTCAGGCAATCGCTGACATTGTGTCCTATCGTCTGAATTTATTCCAGATGGAAAACAACATGGAACCGACTGTATATGCGGCGGCTAACGTTTTTAGGGATATTTGCTACAATTATCGCGAGCAAGTTAAGGCTGGTATCATATGCGCTGGCTGGGATGAAAGAAACGGTGGCCAAGTTTACTCCATTCCGCTGGGTGGTATGTTATCGCGTGAACCAATCTCGCTCGGTGGAAGCGGATCGTCGTACATCTTTGGCTATGCTGATTCAGCCTATAGAAGAGACTTTACAGAGGAACAGTGTGTAGAATTTGTACTTAAGGGTGTTGCGCTGGCAATGTCTCGAGATGGGTCAAGCGGTGGAGTTGTGAGAATTGGCGTCATTGACAAGAACGGAATCCGCAGAAAGTTGTTCATTGGCAACGAGATTCCGCAATTTTGACGGCCGGCCAGTGGGCGATGCAAATTATGTCACATTACTAGGGAATAAAGGAACAATCGTTCTCACTAATCTAACGGAACTGTTCGACAATACCTGCTTGATGCAAGTTTGTCCGGCAGTTCGCGTGAAGTTCCATACTGAAAGTTAGTCAAGCAAGCGCAGGATGTGTAGTGTTCAGTCAAGATGGCCGAGCGGTCCAAGGCGGTGGATTTAAGCTCCACTCCTCGAAAGAGGGCGTGGGTTCGAACCCCACTCTTGACAAGATTTTTTACTCTCTTTTTCTCCCTTATCTCTGCCCCACTATCGCGCCGCTCCGTCGCTGCCTGAAGCAACTGTAATATTTGCTCGGCCACCCATCCCTGCAAACCACCAAATTGATTTACATATATCCCTGCTCGCTCTCGCCAGGATCCACGCTTGCTTTCCTGGCCGATGTTTGCACGGCTTCGAGTTGATTTTGCGCGAGCCTCCCGCCGCCCGAGCTAGAACATTATTGTTGCGGCCCACAAGCGCGCTGCTCGTGGACCGCTTCAACACTGGCCAATGTCGGCGAGGTTTTGATTTGTTTTTGGTGCTGCTTGTTAGCTCTCAATTGTCAATTATGTTAATGGTTCTGGTGTATTCCTGACCATGTTTGCATAGCGAATGATAAAAGTGTAGCAGCAAAGAGGAATGGCGCACATTTGTCATGACACAATTTCCGTTGTTTATGAATTGTATCTATCGCATTTAGCGCAAGTGATGAAATATGAAATGATGAAGATTTGCATATTAGAATCATTATCATCATTGGCCTCATCCTGGCGGGCGAGCCACTTGTGGGCTCTTCCGGTTGAGCGGGTGGGCGGCTGGCTGGTCGCCGCCAAGTTGGCGGTTTGGTTCCATTTGGGCCAACTTGGAAGTGGAAGTGGAATTGGAAGTGGGCGCCGGGTTATCATTAGCGCTCGCATTGGTTGTTTGCGCGCTCTTGCTCTACTTTCTGCTGGCCGGCCGCTTGGCTGGGGGGGGGCGAACAAAAAGATGTCGCTCGTGGTATTGGTTTGACAATTTACAAATTGACCAATTAATTATTTGCTTGCGTCCGGTTTGGGGCCCACAAGCTTGCTCGGTTTGTCCGCTCGCTGGCCGATTGGGCGGCCAAATTGATTGCGCGCAAATCGAGCGGCCGGGCAAGCGGCTCGGCCAGACGCACGCTCCATTTAACGGGTCAGCGGGGTCTTGGCTTGCGAGCTTCGTCTTCGAGCTCTTGGCTGTTGTTTGAATGCGAGCTAGAGTTTGTAAGCGCCCGAGTTGGCGCAGGAGAGGAAGTGGCCTGCCTGATGCGATGAGATCATAATCTGGCCGCAGAGCGCAGAAAGTGTTCAATGCAAATTTGGGGCTTGAGGCGCAGAGTTAATCAATGGCTCAAAGCGCGTCTCGTTTTTCCTCGCCTCTCGAACAGCACAAAGTTAAACCGAGAGCGGCCGAGCAAACAAAGGCGCAAAAAGCGGCCCACTAAGGCCAAAAAAGCGGCCTCCACTCGAGTTGGCGAAAGGGACGCAAAGAGAGAAAAAGCGAGCGAGTGAAAAGCGTTACATCACTAATGACCTGGCACGCTCTTCAGCTTGTTGTTTATTTGAAAGTCGGCACTGATAACATCCGGCCGCGCTCGCTCCTTCCGGCCAACTCTTGCGGCCAGGCGGAGCTTGTGAGCCGGAAACGCGCTCGTTAGTCTGCGGCTTGCGCTTTTGAGGAAAGTTGGAAGCGCGCGTGTGAACCCGCTTGACTCTCACGAGCTCGCTCGCGCGCGCGCGCGCGCCACCGCCTATACGGCGAGCCGCTCGGCGCCGCTATAGGGCGGCCACTTGTTCTATACGGACGGCCGCTTATAGAGGCGCCCGCGCTCGCTCGTCTGCGCGCCGCGAGGAGCGGACATGAAAAATGAAACCAATCCGGGTGGTGCTGCGCGAGCTCCGATTGGCCCGCCGCCTCTGGCCAGCTCGGCGGCCGGCGCAACACTCGAGGCTAGCGCGAGTTGGCCAAAACGAAACACTTGTGCCACTTGTTTCGCCGCTCTCCCGCTGAACAAATTGAATTTTCAATGAGATTTTCCTCTCAAACAAAACTCGGCGAGACTAAGCGGAAGCGACAGGCCATCTCGCTTTGCGGACAGGCGAGCGCGCCCGAACCAAAAGGAGCAGCGACAACTACTTGAGGTTTCACATATCATTACTCTTTTGTCGGCCAAACACTTTCACCCCACTAATCTTTCCGCTCTCGTTGCGCTCTTCCGGCTTCGGCGAGCAGGCAGCGGCGCTCACTGAATCCGGCGACTGTGCCGCTCGCAAATCCACTTTGTTTCCGCTCCGATAAGCCAGCCTAAATGTTACAATGCGACACAATAGAATTGCAATGGAGTTGTTCTGTTTACAAGCGGCGCAATTACATCTCCATCGGCCGCCAACCCTCCTCCAGCCTTGCGCCGCCCGCAGATCAACGGGGGCCGAGATTTGTTGGAAGCACGCGCGCGCAAAACTAAGCGGTCCTGTTCCTTCAGCGTCCGCTTCCGTTTCCACTTCCACGGCGGCCTACCTGTCTGCTGGGTGGGGGGGGGGCCAGTGCGGCGCTCAGCTAATCGCCTTATCGGCTCGAGCGCGCGCTCGCTCAGAGGTGAGCGCCGGCGGCGAAGCGGGTTAGTTCAGGAGAGAGTTGGGAGTGTGAAAAATTGCGCATGAAAAGTGCGCAATTATTCACACGCTCGCGGCCAAACTCGGCCGCCTTTGGCCGCCAGCCAACAGCTCGCTCGCCCCTCAAGCCGGGCGGCCAAATGCGAGCCGCCGGCCGAGCGCCGCAACTGGATGCGAGGCCAAGAAAGGTGTCGCTCGGTCGGTTGGGCGGATGAAATATGGAGCATGAACTGGACTGGCGGCGGCGGCGGCGGCGGCCACTCACTCGGCGGCTCCATTTGCATGCGCACTCGGCCCCATTTGGGGGAGGCGCGCGCGCGCACGTGCAACGAGCGCGAAAAATAATATCGACACGAAGAAGTCGATATTAATATTATCATTATTACCAACTCGATTGGTTTGTCAAGCGGCGCGCGCACAAAACAATGGCCAATAATGTTGCGCTGGCCGGCTCCTTGGCCGGAAGTGTCCGGCCGAACGTGGCCACGGACATGGAGGTTTGCGTCTGAATGCGAGTTTGAGTTGCGATTGGGCGCGCGTGAGATCCAGTGGAGCGAGTTTGTTGTGATGGATTGTGCTACTCTGGCGAGACTGGCGCGCTGGCGGCCATGCGCGGCGCCCGCGAGCTGGCCGCCAATTTGTCATGGGCGCGCGCTCGTTCAGCCGGCCTGCTAGCCGGCCAGCCA
>Ga0268249_1000046_pt1 | contig 75740 bp, 41 predicted proteins | sample AgamicAtPe_FD_200257 | JGI IMG/M metagenome (GOLD analysis project Ga0268249, IMG submission 200257) | Agave microbial communities from Guanajuato, Mexico - At.P.e (v2) (version 3) | ecosystem: Host-associated > Plants > Phyllosphere > Phylloplane/Leaf | place: Guanajuato, Mexico | collected... | reverse complement strand
GCCAGCCAGCCTATGCTGTCCCGAAGACATGTGGGCCAGGCTGCTATGCTGCGAGAAATGGATGCTATGCAAGTTGCGTGACGCAACGATCCCATTTGCAATCGAACTGAGCAACCGGGTTAGCAGTTTGTCCTCTTCACCGGATCCCACAGGCCAATAACAGGTATGACTCACTACAAGAATGACGACCCCGTTTGCTCTTTATTTCTTTGAGTCATGAAGATTGTCATTGGCAATCGTGGTCTGATAGGGAAAATGATAATGACAGCCCACGTTAATGCGAGTTGGGCGAACTGTCCAAAAGTAAACGCAGACTCGTTACAAAAATATCTTCGAAAAGCTTGCCCTGTAGCGGTCGACGAGCTTGACTTGGTAACTCACCGTTGGCCTCAAGTTAAGATCTATCCGATTTAGAGGGCTATCAGACTGCATACAGAAGTCTTTGATGATTGTTATTTAAAATAGTGGACTTGTTATAGCATTATATGATAGCCTGTTCAGGAGCAAGTCTAGCGACTTGTTCGCGGGGCAACGATCAGGAAGATGAAGGACAGATGTCCACGGAAATGATGTCTAGTTTTATGTTCAAAGCTACCAGGTGAATATGTTGAGGTCCTCGGAGCTGTGAAGGGAATCGTCGGCGACAAGAATATCGTCAATGATCAAATTTCCAAAGCTTCGCCTGAGAATACCATGACCGAACAAACAGTCAAACTAGAAGGCTCCGATCAAACGGTCTTAGCGATTTCAATCATCTCGGAGATGCTGTCGATCCGAGGTCCATGAGTTCATCCACATATGATTACGTGATTGGCGACACATCAGATAAAGAGCTTTGGGGGTGGGGGCCGGACAATATAGCAGAAACAAGGAGTTTTGCTCTCGAACAGGAACGGTAAGCAACACCCTGTTGAACTCCTATGTTAACCATCGTTTGAGTTCTTCCCTGAAAACCGATTCTTCATTGTAGGGCACTGAACGGGTGGCGAAGGATAGTTGGGGCAGTCGAAAGCACTCGAAAACGACCACCAGAGAGCAAAATCCGAATACTACGAGATGTCAGATACTAAATTCAAGGCTCTGAGGTTGCGGTTGCCTGTAATCAGGCCCAAGTCCGGTTAGAATAAGCTCATGGATTAGCGGATTGGATACGAGCTCAAGCAACAGTGGTCACTAGCGCTTGTATGATTGGACGTGCAATCTTCATGAGTCCACTTCTGCAATAAACAAGAAATCTGCGCTGTTGGGGCGAACCAGTAAAAGCGTTCTATCTAAACTAACGTTGAATGGCGAACGACAGTTATCAACAGATGCGCTCTACTTGGAAAACGTACTTGAAGATCTGTGTCTGCTGGATGCCAGTGAGCCTAGCGTGGAAAGAGTTTACGGGCTTGATCAACCGAGGGCCAAGTCATAGATCTGACGAAGCGTATATTTTCTGTGTATCTAGTTACATCAACGTGTTAAAATAAATTCTAATAAGAAGCTCCTTAATACTATCACCTCAGCTCGAGTCGGAGTCGCTACATTCGGAGCTAGATGACGAACGGACGAGTATATCATCATTCAAACTACAACATCCATTGTGTCCTATGCATTGTTTTATCGCATCGCTGACTAATTTTTCGATTAGAACTAATCTGCTAAGCTGAGACTGGGTGAGCCTCGAATTTCGTAGCATCTTGATGGTGTCTGAAGGCTTGTGACCAGCGAAATCCGCTCGGTTACAGTGCGTTTCCAGCTTAAGGATAGACTCCACGCGCTCGACGTTAAAGTCGATAATAGCTTTGTGCAGAATTGTGGCACCTGAGCGGCTATCCTGGATAGCCAAGTTAGCATTATACTTCTTGACCAACATTTCTACGATCTCGATCTCGTTACGGGAAGCAGCTAAGTGTAGACAAGTTTCGCCATCGAAATTGGTTGATTCGATGTGTTGATCTAGACTGAGTAAATCTGGTGTCGCGCGATTTGACACTGCGTCCAACATGATGCAAGTGATCTGTTTGAGACCGTTTTGACAAGCCAGATGTAGTGGCGTATTCCCACGGCGGTCATGAACATTTAACCTAGCCCCTGAAGATAGCAAAAGTTCGACTATTTCAGGCCGATTGGCTAGCGTAGCAACATGCAAAGGAGTTTGCAACATGTTGTTGATGGCATTTATATCACAAATCTGTATGAGATCTTTGACCTGGTTCAATGTGAAGCCAACAGTTGCAAGATGCAAGATGGTATCGCCATCGTCATCTTGGTAGCTCGCCTCTTTCAACGAAGAATCATTGGCAGGAAGACTAGGTTTTTTTGCGTCCGGATCGAATATCGCGTCGACTGAGCTAAACTGTTGATCCTCTTCGATAACAATTCCCGAATCCCGCCAATCGATACTGCGACGAGAGATGCCACCATCGCAACGAAAGCTTTCGCTGGTTTTCGAGATCGATTCTTGACTATCCATCAGTTGTTAGTAATAGTGCCACCAAAAGTTGATAGGTTATTAAATGTGTGCTGAGGGGTGATAATATATATATTGCTCGTTCGGTTGGTTTTGATTTTGGAGAAACGAATGAAGGTGCATTCAAAATAGTTTCGCGATCACGATCCTTGTCCTGAATATAATGACAGGCATCTCCCAGGAGAATGAGGGTATTTTCACTGAAGAATCGAACAAACTCTGGGAGTCAGAAAGAGGCAGCTTGGAATATCATCAATGAGCTCGGTAACTGTTGAGTTGGGCTAATACGTGAAGGGCAACCGAGTACTGCAGTGAACACAGTCGTTTTCGCCTAGATGGGCCGATTACGAAATGGGGGAATATACGATATTTATTTTTGTCGTTTGGTACATACTATTCCTACTATACTATTGGCGGCCAAATAAATACAATGTATGGATCTGATTTGAAAACAAATAAATTCGAGAGTTGGGCAAATTGTACAGAAGAAAACGCAGACCCGTTACAGAAATAAATACTAATTCATTGTATTTGTTCCGCTGCGTTTCTATTGATCTCGGTTTTCACTTGCAGGGTAAGTGGAGAGAATAAAGTTGCGGACTATAAGAAATGCTCCGTCTGCGTCAATCTCATGTCTCGACTTGGTTATTTATTTTAGTCGTTTGGTACATACCACACATTAGAGAAGACCACAATCCGTACAAGTATTCGGTATTCCAGTGTTTTTGGGGGCGCTAGTTTAATATTATGAAAACGAGGAATCAATTGAACAGCAAAAGTGGGACAGAGAAAAGAAACCATGCAGCAGCAGTGGCAAAACCAGGTAACGATCCTATCATTGAAACCCCAGCTCAAGCGTTATCATCCCTAAGATCGCGCCATCGAAGTTTAGCTAGCGCTGGTGGAAAATCTCACTCGACACCTCCTGCCACACCCAACCAATCTCCCGGCCCTACTGCTGGACCAAAAAGGTCGTCGGTGGGGCCAACACGTGTACTACCTCGGAAGTCATGTAGTCGGCCCACATCCCTACTTGCTGGGGCACAGCAGAACCCCACGAATCGTACGCCTAGCAAGCCATCTACTCCAGATACTAAATCGGATTCCGGACAAGAAGGATCCCCTGCAAAGAAAGTTTTTAATCTGTTGCTAGGTGTTACCGGAAGTGTTGCAGCTGTAAAATTAGTTGAAATTGTCAAGAAACTCAAATCAACGTTCCCTCGGCCTTTTGCACAGAACTCTGAGCCTATTCCAGTTGAAGCGTCCATAAGAATAAGAATCATGTTGACAGAGAATTGTAAGCACTTTTTTCCGATAGAAGATCTCATTAAAACCCTAAATGACCCCCTATCGACATCTATAGCGACTCCGACGAATGGAATCTATGGACAAAGATGAACGATCCTGTGTTACACATTGAACTTAGAAAGTGGGCAGACTTATGCCTCATAGCGCCTCTCGATGCAAATACTATGGCCAAAATAGTCAACGGTATTTGCGACAATCTATTGACTTGCGTTATTCGTGTTTGGGATGTGTCTAAACCTGTGGTATTCTGCCCTGCGATGAATGTTCACATGTACAACCATTCGTTGACCAAAGAACAACTTTGGAAGTTGCAGTCTTTCGGATACCTATGTGTTGATTGCATTGAAAAGAAGTTAGCTTGTGGTGACATAGGCATGGGAGGAATGGCAACAGTTGACTTCATCTCAAGCAAAGTGATCGACAGCCTATTCAAGCCCCTACCGAAGAACCTCAATCTACCTAAGCCCATTCCGCACCAACAACCTATCTATCCTATTATATCGACTTCTGCAAACCACAATGGCTTGAGCAAAGCAGGTGCGATTAGCAATCAGATATTGAATAGATTCAGGACCAACAATCAAATTACAATACATGCTGTGCCTAACACGGCATCCAGCCAACCATCATTCAGCTTCATGACTACGAATGGACACGCTTTGAAACGTTCAAGAGGGTCCAACCTTGATGATACAGAAGACTGTTTCTTGAACAACGTGAGAGGTCAAAATCGACCTTATACAATTCACCACCTTTCATGTGACAGCAATAACAAGATGGGTGGTGTTACCTCGGTTCAGAATATGAGGGCCATAGGGGTGAATGGCGTGTCATCCGACATCAACGCTGACACAGGTTACAACATGATTGAAGACGATCCTGGATATGACTTTGATCCGTCAAAATTGCTTGAGCAAACGATGATAACCGATGATATTGAGCATGAACAGAGAAACTTGTCTAATACCAATCCAAACCATAGTCTAGGACACAACTCGAACTTGCAAGGAGACAATAATGTTGCCAAATTATGTGGCTTGAGTCCCTTGTTCAATACGTCCAAATTTTTAACATTGTGTCGTAACAAAGAGCGTGGATGTTTCACTTGTACCATTTGCAAGCATGACTACAAGAATAGAAAGTCGATGGCGAGGCATCTGAAGGAGCAGCATGTTCAGGGGAAAATATATCAATGCAAGCCTTGCGGTGTCTCTTACAAGAGACGTGAGAAACTGATTAAGCACAACAGAGTACACCACCCTTGGGTCTAATGACTCATATCAATTAACTAAAAACCTAAAACTCGTATCTATTGTGGATCGCCCACTGTTGATATCGAAATTACCCAAGCTCAATGTCAATCTCTTTCATCTTATCTCTTGTTTAACTTCTGAGGATGGTAACTCGTTCGATGTTGCGGATGATTTCGCCTCTTCTTTAGATTCCTTGAGTTGTGTTTGCAGGTAGTATATTGTATTCTGCATCCCCTCAACTTCTTCCTCTAGCTCCAACAAGAACTCATCGAGCTCGGTTTGACTTTTCTTCATCTCCTCAGAAAATTTTTTTTGTAAGGCCAGATTGCCTGTCAATTGGGCCACCCAACCTGTTGACATCTCCTTCCCAAGCTCCTCATTTTCATTATGAAGCAAGCGGCACTTGGCCATCAGTCTTTTACCTGTCGTACTATCTGGCGTGAATTTCCACGCGCTAAGCTCGTTTTGCATCTCTTCGACCTTAGTTTTCGCTGATTCCACTTCGCTCTTCATCTTCTCGAACATAAGGTTTAGGGCTGGATCAATGAGAGTGGCCTCTAATTGGTAACTTGACGGCAATTGATTCTGTGTGATCTGTGCAAGTTTATCCTGTAATTGCGCTAATTTTCTGTCTCGTAAAGTTAGTTTCATGCAAACATTATGCAGCCTCTTCTTGTACCTTGATTCGTTAGCTTGCAATTCATGTTGTAAACTGTCAGCTTGCTTACTTAGCTCTTCGGTAGCATTTTCTAACTGGTTTATATAGGCCTCCTGCTGATACCATTTGGCCACAAGTTGTTCTTTATCTAATTCATCGATATGATCACGACTAAGTTGCACTCGTCTAGTGCTCTGATTTAAGGAACTCATCTATGAGCGTCGATTGATGCCTCTGAATCCGAATGAGAATGACATGTAAGCTTATTCAATCGATTCTACCTTACTTATTTTCTCTAACACAGACAAATATTAAAGCGACTATCTTATATCTTACCAGACCTTCCAGTCACCTGCTTTTGACAGATGCTTGCATTCACTTATTCTTGTCGCGACTCGCGAGCCCGAAAGGGAATGGTTTGGTTAGCAGAGATGTGACCCCTTGGCGGTACTCAATAATTGATCACCTCATCGATAACTGACTCAAGAGTACTCAGTGGATGCGCCCAGAGTGCTTTCAGTGATGTTTCGTTTCAGAGCACAAGGAAAGGTTGCCAAGAGAGATAAAGAGAGCTAGTGTCTGGCTGGTTTTCGCAGAAGAAAACGCAGACCCGTTACAGAGATAAACATTATGTTCTTGGTTTCCCGGATCGGGTTCGGTTCTCAGTTGCGTTCTTTTATGTCCCGTGGCGGATGTTGTAGCATAATTATCTTAGTCGTGAGCAAATATTGTTCTTAGGAAGCTTGGAATATCGACCGTAGGAGGGGGGCACTGCATAACAAAGAATCTAGAAGATCAATTTCGGTTTTTTCTCATTTTCGCCGTCATACTCACGTCGTTTCTCAGCCACGGAGAGCGTAACGGCATGCAAACTGAAGCGTACATCGCATCCGCTTTATAGACATGCGGGGTCGACGACTGTGCAGCTTTGGAAAGAAATAAAAGAGGAATAAATACAACGGAATCAATAATGACATAGAGATAGTTTTTGAATAGATAGGGTGATAAGTAATGCAGTCTCTGTCCCCAGCATCATGCTGAAATAGTCCATCAATATAAAAGTTGAATTTGTCCGCGAGGATTGATACTAATCCAATCTGAGATCAAAATGGACGAACGATTTACCAGCTTCTTAGGTACAGCCCAATTTTTGGAGGCGACCACCAACTCAGGAAGATTGGTGGCGAAGCTAAGATTGGCTGTAAAAAACCGAGAGTTATATGAAACTCACCAAATACTCAGGACTATATATTTCAGATTCATCAACACTAAACCCAAAATTCCTGCCTTGGAAGGCCTCCTATACCATGGAACGAATTACTTGTTGGACGCTGGTGAGGAAGTGTCCGCCCTTGATATTGCGGCACTATATTTGGAGACTGCGGCCAAGTTCTTAAAAAGCTTGCACGATGAGGGCGGGGAAGATGCAAAGCTCTATCTTGCCGAGCCATCCCTCAAACTGCACACTGAATGGCGCTCACCAGATCTAGATATTAGTCGTAAAATCGCCAACATCTCAGTCAAGCTTCCCGATACCGAGTTATCACGACAAAAATTCATCGCTGATACAATGAAAATTCTAGCCCACAAGATACTGAACAAATGTCTGTTACATGAGGTTCTGGCCCACCAGTTCCGAGAGAACCGGGATTTTGTTAATAGTCGTTACCATTACTTACACTGTGCTAGCTTGGAAAACGCGGAAAGCGTGGGGAATTTCTTAATAGAGTACCAAAGCGGTAGTGCCTGTAAGAGTGAGATCGACTTATTCATAACTCAGTTTATATTTCAGTTTCTTTGCCTGCAATCACCGTCAGATCCTCCAAGACTATGTAGTCAGAATAGCAAGACAGTAACAGCCCCAACTTCTCCGGTCATTGGAAAAACCAGGAGCAACATCAAGTCCGTGGCAGACAGAATCTTCACCACTTACATCTCGAAACACCCACAACTGCGGCAAACGGGTACACCGTTCTCATCGTTCCCCTTGCTAAATTTTACCTACTTTATCATATCGATGCTCGATGTTGATTGTGAAGCTACTGCGTTCACAGTTCTCAAAGACGTTTACAAAACTTCTTGGTGTAGGGATCCAAACTATCAGGGCTATCTCAGCCGCGTTGGAACTCTATACTTTGGGATTGTAGACCAAACGAAGCAACGGCAAGGTGGACTTCTGAATAACATATTGCTTTCCCTGCTCGACGATACTGAAGATGAGGAGCCATCCCCTCGTGAGCCTAATAACAATTTATCCCCCTGCGACGATCTCGACTGAGATTCTGTCGCTCGATGAAATGTAACTTGTTGATATATCTAGGGTCATCATAAACATTGATAAGCACAATGCTTGAAACATGGTTTCTATGGTAAGATGAACTCTTTCGTTCTGCTGTTGTCACATCTGAAATGATGAACCAAGGATATGATAGGAAATGCCGTCTGATGATTACTGACGATATCCTTCTAGCTGATCATTTGTGACCTCATCAACGAAGTCGTTCCTCGGAAGGAACATCTTGCCACCATACGTGAGCGCTACTGCGCTCTTTTCTCTCGAATACGCCGCTTCCTGAATCTATGTGGGCACCCGGCGAAAAACTAGACGTTGACTAGTCATGGTCGTTGAACTGCCCCTTCCTGATGTGGTCATTTCTCTCGCACTTTTATCTTCTATCTTGCAGTTCGCACTAGTTGAACTCGCTCCGAAGGTTACTCGCTTTTCCACTTCTACCTCGGGCTGGTTAGCTCGGAGATTGGCTAGCAGGTTGTTTCGTTGACTCTCTGGGCTTGCATCCATCGCTCTTGCGAGCTTTAATCTTCTTCTCCCTGTGCTGCCCTCAGATCCGGCCTTCAACTTTCACATCGAACCAACCCTCGCACACAAGATCACTTCCTTTTGAGCGCTCGAGGAGAGAGGATATCAGGCATTCACGAGTTTAGTACCACAAGGCTTACCAAACTTCATGCATTATGTCTACCATTCCAAAACCAATAGCCATCTCAGGTAAGGGTGATTATTTGATATTAGTTCACCAACTGTAGATCCAGAACTTGTCTCTGACCGCCAAATACGATCCCGATTGTCGCCAAAGTCTTGACTTTTTTCCTTCTTTGCCTTCTGGAGAGACATCCGGTCTCTTCGTTATTTCTCTCGCCTAGAGATTCCAGACAGGAAGATTCGTGCCATCTGAGAGAGCTTGACCTCTGCCTGGCCTCAGTTGCTGTATTCACCCAGAACACAAACGCGCATCCTATCACGAATGGTGAAATCAATCGCCAGTGCAAGATCTTGATGGAAACTGAAACATGTCTTTCAAACTTTACGAGTCGCTGCATGACGGACATGCAATCACAGTTGTTTACACTATTAGCGGATGGGGGATTGGATACTATTAGAGAACTTTGTAGGCCTCATTCGAAGCTTCGTGATTCCTACCTTAAGCACGGCGATTGTATCAACGGACAGCACAAGGAACAACGAGTTTGCATGCGAGACTTTCAGGCGGCTTTAGAGAAGGCAGTTGACATCGAATGGCAAGATCGGCTAAAACTTGGGTGCTGTGCTTTTAACAAGCTCAACGCTTGTGTTCGAGATGTTGTGCAACCTAAATGCGGACACGAAGCCAATGAACTGAGCAGTCAGCTTTTCAGGGCCTCATTCTCGAGGTTGCCCAGCATAACGTGCGCAAAATACGAGTACAGCAGCAAAACCTGTGGAGCTTTACTTCCGCCTGCTGGAACGCTGCCGAAGGGGCCGAAATCACATTCTGTATTGTCGAAACTATTCTCATCTTACACGGGCAATTGAAGTAATGAGGATTCGAATAAAAACCAATCAAGCTCTTTGTCTAGGCGCTGATGTGCAAATCGATGACAAGTTTCATGACACTGTTATGATGATCAAGCCTTTTCACACTAGATTAGTCTCTTATCATGGTCCTAAGGCCGTCATGACCGCTCACGAGAGGTGTGCATCATGTAAACTCTTTATGCATGTCGTGTCCCCTGCCTAGTCGTGTCGAGTTTGGACTTACAGTTGACGCGATACCCCAATCCGTGAGGCTGAGTGCGTATGCAATACAAAGTGTGGGGGGGGGGTAGGACTTTCATTGGTTTCGTTACCAGCTCGCCTCTTCTTGTCCAATCATCAAATCCGACATGGAAATAGGTTCTGACAGATTTCTTTCTTCCGAAACCTTGTACCCCCCCCCCTCCAAAAGAAGTGTCTAAATCAAAAAAGAAGTTCGAGTTTGAACAATTTGATGGGAAAGGTTTCCTTGTACCAAAGGATTTTGTTCTCTTTTTATTTGTCTTCAAAGCTTTAATCATTTCAGTCTTGTGGTACATACTATTCATTTTTAGTCATGAGGAGTACTGGGAAAAAAGCAAATCACGCCGAGCGTTCCGAAGCACTCTGATCCGACGAGCGACTGTTCATCACAGCATCACGTGGTCTACATAGATTCCGCGGACATCAACCGCAACAAGGAACGAGTCTCTAGTATCCTACAGTAGAATCAATCTTTTTTTAATGAAAATGGCTACGAAAACAAAGTCCAAACTGGTGCTAAACCTGCCTCAGTTGCAAAATTGCATAAAGAGAGATCCAAGCACTTACGAGGAGGAGTTCAGGGTCCAATTAAGACATTATGAGTCTGTCCTGCAAATACTCATGTTCAATCCAGCCTACTTTGATCGGGATTTTGAATCACTTGTCATGTTTCTGGCTCACACTGTTCCATGTTACAAGAAGCAATCGAAGGAATTCCCCGAACAGCTCATCAATTTGCTCAAAAACTATTCAACTGGTTTGCATAGGTCCTCCAGGTTGGCGTGTTGTAAAGCGCTCATGGTTCTTAGATCCAAATCATTCATCGAACTGAATTACCTGCTACCTCTCTTTTTCGAGCTATCGCGCTGTCAAGACAAAGCCCTCAGGTCCTATATACGTCAAAATATAATCAGTGACATCAAGAATATGAACAAGAGGAGTCGCAATGATAAAGTAAACAAGGAACTGCAAAAATTTATGTATACAGCACTGGCTAACGATCAACAGGAGATCGCAGCAAAGATGAGTTTGGAAATAATGATTGAGCTTTACAAAAAGAACATCTGGCGCGACAAAGATCTGGTCAATCAAATTGCCTCGGCCTGTTTGTCGCGCTCCTCAAAAATTCTCTCCACAGCCTTACAATTCTTTCTAGGTACCGATGATGCCGACATTCAAGATAAGGATTCCAGTGATGATGAGGAAGATCGACGCGATGCGCTGAATCATCTAAAGGACACTCTTTTGGCGAACAGATTCAATAAGAGTACACGAAAGCGGCAGAAGCTGCTCGATAAGGTAAAGAAAACGGTGAGAACCGTCCAGAACAAAGAGAAGAAGGTGGAGACATTCAACTTCTCGGCCCTTCATCTCATAAATGATCCACAATCATTTGCAGAAAAACTGTTCGCTTGCCTCGAATCAACCGGCGAGAAATTCGAGCTTAGATTGATGATGATGAATCTCATATCGCGTCTCATCGGATTGCACGAGCTGTTACTCTTGGACTTTTACCCATTCATAACGCGATACATCCAGCCCCATCAGTCGGATGTGACCAAAATATTGCAGTTTGCTGCTCAGTCAGCTCACAAAAACGTTCCACCAAACGAGCTTGAGCCCGTTCTAAGAGCTATAACCAATAACTTCGTGTCGGAAAAGAATTCGACTGAGGCAATAACTGTCGGTATCAACTCGATTCGCGAACTATGCGCACGAAATCCCCTAGTAATGAATGAAGACTTACTGCAAGATCTCGTCCAATACCAGAAATACAAGAACAAGAATGTATCTATCGCAGCAAAGTCCCTAGTTTATCTGTTCAGGATTAAGAATCCAGACCTTCTCACTCGAAAAGATCGGGGCAAGCCAACTATGGCAACTGTTGAGCTCAGAGCGCCACAGTATGGTCAAAATCAGGCTGTTCCATATATCGCTGGTGCTGAGGCCCTGGAGGAAACTACCTCTCGAGATAGATCCTCCCTGAAACGGACCTATAGCATGATGTCCTTGGATATGGATGTCGATCATAATGATGATGACGATGATAATATGTCGATTTCCGTTCATGGGAGCGAGTCTGATGAGAGCAATTTGCTTGATGACTACGATGAAGAAGATTCTGAAATCGACGAGGAAGACGAATATGAGAGTTCTGCAGGGAATGAGGATGAGGGAATCGATGAGCAGAGGTTAATGGATCAGCTGAACGGTATGAATCCAGAAGAAGCAAAGAGACGGGCCGAACATATATCAACAGAACGTATCTTAACAACAAAAGAGATCAAAAGAGTGAAGGCAACTCAGATGGCCAAACAGTTGGTTGCGGCTCAACCAAAGCGCTTGACACGCAAGGATGAAACCACAAGGGAAGTGCTCCAAGAGACCCTGAGCGCGGGCGAGAGAGTTAGGTTAGAGGACATTGAACGTATATATAAAAAACCAAAGCATAATAAGGAGAGTAGACTGGCGACTGTTCTGGATGGTCGCGAAGGACGAGAAAAGTACGGTTCAAAGAAACCGAAACTCAATGAGAAGGCGAGTTCCTCAAACCGTGATAAAAATCGTAATAAGGCGTTCGGAATGATCAAACATAAGCTGAAACGTCACAAAAAGAGGAAAACGTTTAGGGAAAAACAGGTGGAGCTCAAGCAAAAACTCTTGAATACTGAGAGGTCTAAAAGAAAGTAGTGAATCGAGATCGATCTACCATAAAACGAGCGTATCTTTTAGCTCGGGTGCTATTGGTCACTTGTCTCGATGGTTGATTCAACCCCCGCTCTGTTCTATTCATCGACACAACACTTCAATATGTGATTCTTTTGATTAGCAGGTAGACTTGCTTATCCAGTTCGAAGCCGTGCAAGTTGTTGGGGTCACCTTGGAGTCGCATGAGCAATCCTCCGAACGATGCAAAAGCAGCAAGTCTTGTAGCATCATTCGACGAATCCTCACCCTCAATACGGTATATCTTTCCGTTCATGATGTAATCGAAGCCGTCTGCTCTTGCAGATAGCTGCATTCTTGGCGACCATTCTGAGTCATCTGAGTAAATATCGTCGATGATTGATGTTGCTATAACGAGGCGGAATTTTTCTCCCAATGTCATAGGATAGATCTGCGTATTAAGATCTATTATGAGATCCATCTTGAATGATTCGCTTTCACAATGAAATCTGGACACTCGATCGAACCTCTTGCCCTCGGGGTCAATATCCTTGACGTCAAATATATCCTCAAACAAGGAGGTGGACATGGTTGTGGTCTCTGAATCACTCAGGAATGGCGACTGCTGAATGATATCAGTTCGTCTGTGGCTAGGATCCGATGTCCCAGTTTTTTCTCTCCGAAACAATCGAGATGTTTATTTTTGTTGTTATCATGGACATAATATTCTTATGCATCTTCAAGTCATGGCGCGACCACGTGGAACATTTCACCTGAACCATCAATAACACTCCGCACGCGTGCGAACACAAGTTCGAATTTTGCTACTCAAGAGCCTCTTTAATTTCATCCGGAACTTATTCAGGATGAGTCAACACTTTGACATTCAATCTTATTATTCGCACCTCAAAACGAGAACTCTAGGCAGGCCATGCCTGTATTTGGATCAAATCGACTCAACAATAGATGTTGCCCAGGGAACAGAACCTGGCACCCTCGTGATTGCCAAGCAGCAGCTAAGAGGACGAGGGCAAAGAGGTAATGTTTGGATTTCCCCAGTTGGTTGTGCTATGGCATCCCTCAAGATTGCTTGCGCGAAAATCTCGCCTCTAGCATCGAGGATCTGCTTTCTACAGCACATATTAGTGGTCGTTGCTTCGAAAACGCTGGAGCATATCGATAGCACCAAATTGGGAACTAAGCAGATAAGACTGAAGTGGCCGAATGACATAATGTATATAGACCCGAACAGTGGTGGTGGTGAGGGTTTGAAGATAGGTGGTGTTTTGGTGCATTCGAAAGATATGGCTGATCGACACGATGTAACATTGAGTTTTGGCCTCAATGTGTTCAACAGTGAGCCAACGACTTGTATACGAGACGTAATTGGCCCCTCACATGATTTGAGTATCGACTTCATCGTCGCTGAAATGATGAATAGACTAGAAAAATATACCATCGATCTGGACGAGGGAACATACTGGGATCTTAAGTCTGAATATGTCAATCGATGCATACAAATGGGCAAGGTTGTTGTCGATGAAACACATGGATTGGTTAGAATCAAAGATGTGAGTGATGATGGTTATCTGGTCGGTGAGAGGTGCACGGACGGGAGGCTTTGTACTGTCACAAAAATCGTTCCAAAATCTCCAATAAATCAAGTCTGAGACATGACTGAAAATCGAACCCCGGTTCAAGAAGCCAGGAACTGCTACCTGGATGATATGTTGTTTCTGTTCTTCAATCAAGAAATGGAGAGAGGCCTCAGGTTATGGGTAGTCTAACTTCAGACTTTTTGGGCCGTTTCTTCATGTAAGTTTTCATGTTGGCTGCAGATATTTTCACCTTGTTCGGTATATTTCTCGCATAATCTTGATCTTTTAAGGCCCTCAACAAATCTTTCTCTCTCTGAGAAGCTCTCTTATCGTGTAGAAACATACCCAAGCATGCCTTAGCCGCTTTTCCTCTCTTGTTTGCGCCAGGGACAACCTTGACTTTGAATTTGAACGACTGGAAGGCTGAGTATGGTCCACACATTGGAATTGCATAGAGAAGAACGTCTTCCGACCCAGGCGCATCTGAGAGGGTGTCAACTAGGCGGTGCTCTGTGACTTTATAGTCATCCTCAACTTCGTCCTGGTCATCGAAATCATCGGCGACAGACTGGCTCGCCATGATTTCTGGCTCAGATCTACTAAGTTTTGAGTCCTTTGAGTTTAGGTCATCCTCAAGACTAGAGACACTCCCGATAGACTGCTGGTCATCGTCGGTAACTTCCTCCTCATCGGAACTCATGTTGCGATTGGCGGGCGGATTCCTCGATCTTTCCAGCTCTCGACGAACGCGCTCTGCTTTACGACGCTCCACGCTTTCCTCCTCGAGCCGAAAGAGGAAACCGAATCCAAGAACTAAGTTTGATAGCGGTAGGAAGTTTTTCTTGCCGCGGATGATGAAGGCACCTGTCGTCAAATACTCACCGGCCGGCGCAGTCTTAGACACTTGCTTGGGGTAGACCCACCATGAAGTAGTCGCAATCTTCGAATCCCACGCTGACGAGTAACACACAGCCATATTCCCTGCCTCAACTAATGTCTTGGGCGGCACAGGTTCAGTAAATTCGTTCTTTATGATAACTGTAGAAGCACCGTGTAGATCCGCGTGAACATATATGTCATTATTTTTCATATACCTCTTCACAAGTAGCTCATTTTGTTCAGCATCTCGACCAGCGACAACAAGGTAGCCATCACTTGATAAGAACCAAAAGAAATTCTCAAACCAGTACCGTTTTCTCGCTCTGGTAATGTTCGTTTTGACTACCACCTCCTTGAGCATAGCTTTAGTCTTTCTTTCGACATTCTTGTAGGCTTTTTTAGAGACTTCGATAGTCTTCTTTTCTTTGTTGACAGCCGCACGCCTCTTGACGAAAAAGCGTCTCGCATTTGCAAAAGCTGACAAGCTGATATCAATATCAACCTCCCTGAACTTACCAGGTGTCATAACAGTGGTAGACTCATAAGGATCACTCAGCTTCATAGTGAACTCATTTCGGTCGAATTTGATTGCAGTGATCAGTGAAGCTAGAGGATCAGCCCTTGCTTGAGCTTCTCGTATCGTGCTCCAGATATCAGACCATGGCATCTGGTTTGCAAGCATACTTCTTATGATACTCAAAGCTTCCTCAACTCTATCACTGTTGAGCTCAATTAATCGAGCTTTCTCTTCGTCGTTTTCTTGCGCCTTCACCAACTCTTCGATACGCTTTTCTCTGGCTATTTTTAGATTTTCTAGCTTTTTTGTTACCTCTTTCTGAGCTGAGAAGGCCTTAGAATCGATTCTCTGACTTTCTAAATTACAATAGTACGAATCAACAGCTTTGTCGAATGAATCAAAGACTTGATACGTCAAACTGCCAGGTTCTTGTTGTATTCTGCGCTCGGCGCAACTTAGCAAGGGGTAAAAGTCGATATTGGTTGTTAGGTCCTTGTCTAGCTCATCCTCCTTCAGCAATAGGTCCTTGCGAGGATTACTGAGCCTTTTTTGTACAATATATCCAGGACTTTGATGTCTGGCCTGGACCTCTCGCAAAGTTACATCTGCATCATCAAGAGCCTTTCGGATCAATTTAGAATATCTACTGACTGACTCTCTGTCCAGAGAGCCGCAACTATCACTAGCTATCCTAATAACACATTTCTTCATATTGCGATTGTCCATAGATAAGTGATTAAGAAGTTTGTCCTCCAACAGACTGCTACCATAAATAACATAAGGGTTCAGCAAATCTTTGAGATTGATCTCTACAGTTCCATCGTTGTTTTCAGGCTTGGCCTTATTTCGTTTCTTATAATTTTGATTCATACCCAGCAAAGTCTTGGCGTTGTTGAGCAGCTCTATAATTTTGTGCTCATCAAGGTTCTCCAAATCTTCAGCCTTCCGGCATCTATCCAAAGGGTAAGTCTGACCGACTTTAAATTCTTCACTATCGCTTGGCATAGTCGCCCCCTGCGGCGGTTGGGTCGTTTTTTCCGTGGGCTTCCGCCACCTTAGGATTGCCAGGATACAATAGCTATCGTCGGTTAAAACGAGGTTACCTCTGTCGTATAATTCAATAATAAGATGATTCGCCGCCTGCTTGGATCCAAATTGAATATCGATCAGACGATCGATGCCAACCTGTTTGATGTCTTCAATTCTCTTATTACGAATGAACTTTCTCAACTTGGTTGCGAACCCACTTGGAGCATGGGATTTTGGCCAGTCATAATCAGTAGTATGCATCCTGAGCCCGGACTCTATGATGAAAGTCATCTTATTTGCAGTTTCCTCGTCGACACTTAGCGGATCGTCATCCTTTTTCATTTGGACGATGGACTTGTTCAACTTGAACAGGTATGTCTTGTAATCACAATCGTAGACTTGATTAACTCGCCACCCAGAGCAGAGCTTACTTCTAAGCTCGGGCAAGATTGCTATTATATCGAGAGTTGAGAATCTATTCTTCATGGTTGAGGCTATGATAATTGGTTTGACAAGGCTCGGTAGTTCGAAGCAGATTCGCGTTTTGTTTTGCCTCGAGGTCAATTCAGCGGCAAACTTCTCGGCTACCTAGTATCTGGGTGGACTTGATCCTGTACAGGAATATTTATAAATATTCACAGAGTAAAGTTTGAGTTGCTTTCACAATAGATCAAAAGCCATGTTTGATAGATCACAACATTTTTTCTCAAATTCGTACTTCTCAAATCCGTTTACCTGACCCGAGAAACCAAGAACAGATATCGCTGGCATGTCACGCTAAATTTTTTTTTTTGGGAGATGCACTTTCTCTGTGAAGTCCACAGTAGTGCGCTCGCGATATCAATTTTTGTCGACAAAAATAAATAAAGAATCGACGATGTAACGAAAATCACACTGCCCGTCATCGCTAGATCTTAGGTCGATCATCCACTCCGAGAAGCCAAGAACAGATACAATATATCTGGCTAATCGATACCATGAGTAACGAGCAATCTGCTCATCATTGTTATCTCTTGAAGGAGAATTGTCACAATTATAACTTCGTTTTCTTTGTGCTATATCATTGTAAATTCCAGACGCGCAGTATTAATCAAGCGTAAAGAATTGGGCGAGCTCTAGGTGACGGAAAGCAACAAAGTTCTAGGCCTGGACTAACAGAAACAAAATGCATTGTAATTAGATCTCATTCCATCGAAGGGACTCAAATGTCGGCAATTCCGGTAACCAATTTGCAATACTTACGACAGCAGATTCTAACTATTAAGCATTCGAAGAATCGTGGCTCAAGGAACCCTCAGTTTAACATGAAGCAATAGCAAGCATCTTATAATAAATCTTCGTAGGATGTTCAAGTTCAGCCTGGTGAATATTATCTTAAATACAGAGTGGACATGACTGCAATTAGTTGACCATGTGGGATACAGTTTGTGCAATGCCTCCTATCGCGGAGGACTCGGTTTTTCAGAGAAACGGGGTGTCAAATTTTGGCTCAGGCGATGAGGCAAACTTTGAACAGTTAATGGTTACCATGTTGGATGAACGCGACAAACTTATGGACACAATACGGGATGTCCAAGTCAAGCTAAGTGATAGCCAGAGTAAGGTCACTCAGCTCGAGAAAGAGCGAGATTTGCTCAAAGTTCTCGTCGATTCTAGTCTACCCAAGGACTATACTTCTCTGACTCAGGAGTTGAATCAAACGAAGGAAAAACTAACTGAGAAAAATGAGGAGATAGCTGAGCTGAAGGCGGAGCGAGCGAATACAAGGCTGCTGCTTGAACATCTAGAGTGTCTTGTTGGAAGACATGAGAAATCTATTAAGGTTACAGTTGTCAAAAGACAGCAGGATCAAGCTGCTCAGAACGGGCACAATGGAGTTTCCTCTGAAGGTGAGGTCTTGCACGCGTTGAAGTCCCTGTTTGAGCATCATAAAGCTCTAGACGAGAAAGTACGTGAAAGGTTGAGACAAGCACTCGACAAAATTAAGAAGTTAGAGGACCGGTTGCGCGATGCTCTGGCCGAGAACGAACGCTTATCCCAAGGCAAGACGAGCTCATCTGGTGAATTTGTTGATCAAGGCCAGAGTCAGAGCGATACCCAGATTATGTCCGGCAAAGGTTCATACACAGACCCAGATTCAGCAGCTCTAAGACAACTGGTCGAACGCCAGACAAGCGAGATTTTGGACATGAGACTTAAGCTGCAAGACTCAAACAGCAAATTAATCTCTCTTGAGGCGTCATTACGTGAGGCTCGGGAAGAACTGATTTCGTTGCGAGAGCACAAGTCTAAATTAGAAAACGACTTGAGGGAGCAGAGTGCCCAGAGAAAGGATCAAGAGGAGCGAATTTCCACTTTGGAAAGTAGATACCTGCTAGCTAAACGTGAAACAAGCAGCTTAAATGACACTAATGTCAAATTAGAACTCGAAATAGCGAGCAAGGATTCACAAGTGAAAGTAAGCGATGAGAAAATCAGATCCTTAAAGGAAAAACTCAAACTCGCTGAGCAGCAAATTGAGCAACTACTCATAAGACAGCAAGCTAGTGAGTCGGTTGCTTTAGATAAGATAATTAATGGCGAAGACTTTGATGTTATCACCGACAATTGTGAGAAACGACAAGCTTTCAACGAATGTATCAAGAGTCTAGAGAACCAGCTCCGCGAGAAGAATGATGAGCTCAATCGAATGAAGCAGCGCGAGAAGATGAACGAGGAGCACAATCAGCGTTTGAGTACGACCGTGGATAAGCTGTTGGAGGAATCGACCGATAGGTTGCACAAGCATCTGAAGGAGCAGATGGCCGCCCTTGATGAGAAGAGCGCTCTAAATCAAGAGCTGACGAAGGCGCGAAAGTTGCTGGATACCACAATTGAGGATAGAGAGCGATTGCAGCAGCAATTAAACAAAACTATCGACGAGCTACATGCCACTCAATCGAAATTGAAGAAGCTAGAGATGAAAATCGATGCCCAAGCTTTGGGCAAACTTGACACAACATCCCCTAATAGGTTGAATTCATATTTAATGCTCCAGGAACTACATGACGACACTAAGCGTAGCCCGTTAGAGTCAAAGGAAGGCGTCACTATTGATGATCAGCTAGGATCTACCCGTTTATCTCCTATGCTTTCGAACAATCAAGGAATTGAAACAAGCCAAAATCAAAGTAACTACTACCTTCCGTCATCGGATACTCAAACAGCTCTTGCAAATGCTGTCGCACTTCAGGAAAAATTGGACGAAATCAACGACCAAATCAGGACCATTCAGAAGGAAAAGCAGCACCAAGAGCTCTTGAAACGCGATCAGCAGCACCAAGACAAAGACGAAATGCTGGTTCACATGACAAGGCACAATTATACGAGCCTAGAACCCTCGAGCTGCATTTTCTCTGCCATGGGTGGCCCAGCCTTTTACAGAACTGGAATATCACCGCCTCAGAGTGGCCGATCAACTCCGAGAGGCTCAATCCATGAATCCTCGCAATCTAGTCCAGCAAACAGATCTCAAATATATCAACTCAATCAATACGACTCGGGCGATCAGCAGAAGCACCAGTCTAGCGAGAAACATTTCGAGACAGTAGGTGAATCGAACTATAGCCAACCGCATGTGCAGCCACAATATCACCAAATTCCAAGACAAATACAACCGTTGCAGCCAATGTGGGCTCCTGTAGACGGTGGATCTCAGCAACAGCAATCAATTGATTCCGTATCTAACAGTGGTATGAGTAATTATCAAATAGACGAACTCTATAGCAGTAGACACCAGATTGTTTCGCGTAAGGAGGACACGAGTGGACAGAGCAAAACTCCAGTCAGAGTACCGATAGTTGCTGTCGACAGTTGCATGGGCAAAGAGTTTAACAATCAAACAGCCATTAATTCACCTTATAACACTCCAAATCAATACAATTTGCATTCGAAAATTAACATGAGTAAGGGGCAAATTACCTCCGACCCCTCAATGGATTCCCTGGTAAGCGGACAACAGAATACAATGTTAGCTCAAATGCCATCTAATTATAGTATGTTGTATGCGTTGAACCCTCGATCAATGAACTTTTATAATCCACAAGGTGCTCAACAGGCTACGATGGCTTACTTCGCCGAGGGTCAGCCTGGCTTGCCGCATCCGCCAATGGTGCCGACATTGAAAAAGTCAAAAAGTCGTAGCTTGATCAAGAGCGCACTTGTCAGCCGTCTACTTCCGTCTGGTTACAGGCGCGATAAGTCATCACAGATGCTCCAACATCAATTGATCCAATCTCAACCAAATCCTTACGCGTCAATGGTGTTCGCGAACCCGGATCCATACGCGCGAGGCACTGCACACTATGCTGCCGTTTCGGGTTACAATAGCATTTACGATTTACGGCATCAACAAGTGAACCAACCGACTATGGTCTATAATCCTGTGCTGCAACAGCCAGCCAGCTCTATGGCAAGCGGTCCCAACTCACAAGGCGGCCTAAAGTTTGCGAGCTCGCCCACCAGCGCCCCAGCTCAGTTGCAGGAAAATATGCTACGAAGCCATGTAGATAGGAAGACCAAGCAAAAGCAGGATCTGTTAGCTGAGGCCATCTATGCCGGCACGCCTTTTGCCCTTTGGAATGGGCCAACGATCGTTGCTTGGCTCGAGCTTTGGGTTGGAATGCCGGCATGGTATGTGGCCGCTTGTCGGGCTAACGTCAAATCTGGAGCTATTATGTCAGCGTTGAGTGACACTGAAATGCAAAGAGAAATCGGCATCACGAACCCGTTACACAGGCTCAAACTGCGCTTGGCGATCCAAGAGATGGTGGCGCTTACCTCGCCCTCAGCTGCCACAAAACCGGCAGCCCTCCAATCGAGCCTAACAAACGGCCAAATGAACCATGAATGGATCGGAAATGAGTGGCTCCCTTCGCTAGGTTTGCCCCAATATCGGTCGCCCTTTATGGAGTGTCTAGTTGATGCTAGGATGTTGGAACACTTGAGTAAGAAGGATTTGCGGGTTCACCTGAAGATGGTTGATTCATTTCATCGGAATAGCCTGCAGCAGGGAATCGTTTGCTTGAAACGTATCAACTATGACCGGTGGCTCCTGGACGAGTTGAGGAGGAAGGCCGAGAGCGAGAACGTTCATGTGATGGTTTGGTCGAATGAGAGGCTCATAAAATGGGCCAACTCGGTCGAGTTGCAACAGTTTTCAAACAACCTCCTCGAGAGCGGTATCCATGGCGCTCTCGTGACTTTTGATGACAACTTTGGCTCCAGTCAAATGGCCATGGCTCTCCAGATTCCTAACCAAAACGTGCAGGCTCGCCAAAACCTGGATCGCGCCTTTGGGGAACTGGTGCGTCTGGCCGTCGAGGGTGTCAGTCAGATTGACCAGCTCGCCGCTGCCCTGCGCAAGCAACAGTCGTCCTTGTCGAGTAAACATGGTGAGCTCCTCCAGCAGCAGCAGCAGCAACAACAACAACAACAACAACAACAGCAGCGGGCGCCTAGCTCGTCAGTCGGAACTGGTGGCCCACCAGACGGAAGTGGTGTGGCCGAGCAACAGCAGCAGTTGGCAGCGGAGCTAGTGCGTGACACTTGCGAAAACTCGCTCGTCAGCAACAGCGACAATACCCACAACAACGATAGGCTAGTCTGATTATTATCATTGTTTTTTAATTTTTCTCCCCTCGAATAAATTATAAATCACGCGCACCACTGTGTTTGGTTTCTCGCGAGGTTTGCACTTCGTTGGTGAACAATGGAGGATCTTAGTATTTTTTCGAATCCGTGTAATCTTGACGAGTTTGACGTGCACGATCTGCAAGCAAGCGATCGATTGATATTGGAGGCTTGTTGTAGCAATTACCTTATGAGTGGCTGTTTGGTTTACGATGCCTAAATTTAACCGAAAAATTGTTCATTTGTGATAAATTTATGATCAGGCTAATTACAGACTTGAAACGACCGTGGCATACGAAATGACGGGCCCCTTGTAATGCTTGTCACGTTGCCGGCGAGAGGTAAGCGATCGCCTTACGGAGTGTGCTAACGACTAAATGACAAGAATAAATGGGAGATTGTTGCAACTATCGAGTCAAACGCACCCGTACGCGATATCTATAGACTACTACAGCTGGGAGTATACGAGACCCCCAGCTGTAGCAGTCCCGGAGATCTTCAGTAATGGTAAGTGGGTCCACGAGAACAAGACAGCTGTACGATAGCTATCCAGAGTCTCCTACGCTGACTTGTTGAGAGACACTTCCGGCACACGAGTCCAACTTTTACCCGACTCGAAGAGTTTTCTAGACAACGAAGACAATGTGGAAGTGTTCAGACAATCACTGAAAGCGCAATGCTGCCACAAGAATATCGAATTTTATTTAGCCAAGTTGAAGGCGGACAAGGCAGGCGAAGGTTTAGCTAAGTTCGACGCAACCCAAATATTCAACGACTACTCAGTGAGAAAGTTAGACAACCAGTCAACATTGATTATGCTTGCTCATAGAATGTAATCAAGAGTACGAAGGGACTAGAAGGACTTATTATGCGAGGACTAGGGCCCCTAAAGCCAAGAATTGATGAACGCTCTCACTATATTTGCAGAGCAAGAACTTCGAACGCTGGATCAGTTCTCGGATAGCCGAAGAACCACATAAACTTCCGTATCAACTAGATGCAGTCCATCTTATCCATCAACTAGATTATCATGCCTTGGCTGTAACCGTGGAACACTGAACAAAGGTGCTTGCGCACTGAAGAAGATACTGAGCAGAATTCCAAATGAAATCAGTGACAGAAAAATCTTTCTCGAAACAATAGTGGAGGTCGCGAGCGCGATTTAGATCCTCGACTGCCTAACTGAAACAATCGGTCGCGTAAAGCCACTAGCTCGTAGGTAAGCCTTGGAAGGGAGAGAGAGGGATTCTATCAAGTGGTCCGAAAAGTCGAGTAGCAAACTATGGGAATCCTTCGAAGAGGCAAACCTCGATCAATACATAACGGTGTCGCACATCTAATCAACCTGATGTATGCGATACAATTGACAATAAAGCTTTGAAAATTAATCGACTTCTGAATCGCATTGATGCTGTATATGCAAAGGCTACCTGAGTCAAGTTTTAGTCGTGGAACGTAAAAGTCTGCGGAACTCAAAACCCGCAGACCCGCTACAGAAATAAACACTTCGATAAGGGTATGCCAACTTGGCGTTACCGATCCGATATTTGTGCCAAGATGTCTGAACTTCCCATGAAGTCTCACTTGCACTTGCAGCTTTCCAACCAGACTCAGCACTGAATGTCTCTGAAGCATTGATCAGTGCAAGTGTGTCTACGGTAACCGACGGAGAAGGCAACAAGTGTTGACGTTAGTTTTGTGAATTGACGCTGAAGGTATTCAAACGCGCCATCATACCACCTGGTGACCAGTTCAATCATGAACTTCGCTGATTACATCCGATTTGCTAGCTATAATATTTCTGATTGGTCTGTAAACATAGAATAATAATTGCAAACATATATGCAGATCAAAATCAACGCAAGAACGTTTTACACAAGAACTATACAATCGAACGGCGGCATTATCTTGGTGATGTAAGATGTCCAGATTCTTGGGCACTTCATATCAATATTTACAGCGGAGTAAGGTGCCTACGAACAAATTTCAGAGGTCATTACCGAGGCTAAAGATCCCCAAACTCGAAAAGACATGTGAAAGATACTTGGCGGCCCTGGAGCCGATTTTCGCCAACGATCCCAGGATCGAGAAAGCAAAGGGTGCTGCAGAAGAATTAAAAAATGGCCAGGGGAAAAAGTTGCAGTCTTTGTTATTAGAATATGATAAAACGGTGAGACACAGCAGTTACATCAACGAGTTCTGGTTCGACATGTACCTATCATCTAGATTACCGTTACCTCTAAATTTCAACCCATTCCTTGCCTGGCGAGACGCCCCAACAAGCGGTTTAAATAATCAACTTGTGAGAGCCACAAACTTCATAATCAGTGCTGCTCGTTTCAAAAGGTCTCTCGAAGAGAATAAGCTCAAACCTGAAATTTTTCATCTTAATCCAAAGAATGCTGACGATTCCTCCATGTATCACCGCGCTATGTCACTCACTCCAGAGTTTATTGCAACCTATGTCTCTTATGCTTTTAAAGCATTTCCACTTGATATAAGCCAGTATAAAAACTTGTTCAATTCAACTCGGATTCCAAAGAAGGGCAAGGATGAGATATTAAAATCCGATCCTTCAAGCAACAAAAACGTTCTAGTGATTAAGGATGGGAATTTCTATACCTTCGATCTGTTGGATCAACATGGAAATTTGAACACACCAGAGTACATCTATGCAAACCTACAATTTATCGCAAGTCAACCGAAACCTGAGCACGAACCCCTGTCCATTACTGAACTAACAACGGCTGAAAGAGATTTTTGGGCAGGCGAACGCGAGCACTTGATAAGTATCAGTGAGAAGAATAAGAATAACCTTACCTGCTTAGATAGTGCCGTGTTTGCTCTATGCCTAGACGACGTCGTTTACGAGCCTAACCAAATCATCGATGGTGCCCATAACTTTTTGCACGGTGCAAGAAAGGACGGTCCTCTCAACAGGTGGTTCGATAAGTCTTTCTCGATAGTAATCACAAAGGATGGGCATTCGTGCATCAACTTCGAGCACAGTTGGGGCGACGGTGTTGCAATACTGCGCTTCTTCAATGACACCTTCAACGATAGCACCAAAAATCCACAACTAAGCGGCCCAATAGACAAGCCTGAGACGTTCAGTGTCAGTGTTAAAAAACTGGAGTTCGATCTCGATGCTAGACTAAGGGATTCAATCGCCTTGAGTCGTAGGAAACATATAGACGCAACTAGCAATCTAGAGCTTGGTGCAGTCGAGTATGCCAAGCTCAACAAGGACTACTTCAAAAAGAACAAACTCAGTCCCGATGCAATGAGTCAGCTGAGCTTCCAGTTAGCTTTCAAAAAAGTTTATGGCTTCACTCCAGTGACCTACGAATCATGCTCTACTGCTGCTTTTAAAGGAGGAAGAACTGAGACAGTTAGACCTTGCACGAATGAATCTAACAAGGCGGCAAGAGCATTGATCGAGAGTAGAGATTCTTTGCAAACTTCCAAAGAACAGGTGAGAAGTTTATTAAGACAATCATCACAGAAGCACTACCAACTGTGTAAAGAGGCTTCTATGGGAGATGGTTTCGATAGACATTTGTTTGCCCTGAAGGAGATGGCATTAAGGTCCAATCTTGAACTGCCGACTATCTATTCTGATCCAATATATCTGCAGAACCAACAATATACTCTCTCAACATCAACACTATACGGAGAATGTTTCGCCGGTGGAGGGTTCGCGCCCGTTGTACCAGACGGCTTCGGTCTAGGCTATGGCTACGTTGATGCAAATTTCGGTGTTTTAGTCTCCAGTTATAAGAATCATAGAAACAACACTCAGTTCGTGCAAGCCCTCAACGAATCACTGGATGATATAAGGAAGATAATAGAAGTATGAAAATTAAACCTCTATATCCTCTGTGAAAGACGTAGATTTTCTTGTTTTGTAATGAGTATATCACGATGGTTGATGCCGTTGAATTTAGTTGCATTGAACTCGGAAGATTCTTATTCCACCGGTTGGATGGAACCAGCGATAGTATATAAGCTGAGGAAATCTGTTAAGATTCACTCTCGAAAAGTTTAAATGAGATGAGTCTGACGACTTACCATGAGTATGATCCCTAAGAAAAAGCATGCATAGTGGGTGCGTAGGGCCAGCTCTTTGATCCACATTTCGTACTTGGCCTGCCTCGTCCAGAGTAGCATTAGAGCAGAGTTTTCGAAGAACATGAAAAGATAGAATGCTAGGTACCTGTAGCGAGTCGCGTTATCCACTGGATTGAAGTAGCAGAATATGAATATCACCCCCAAGACAGCGTTAAAACCTAACTCTTCGCATTTGGTATTACAAAAGTTGGTTTGCATTGTCATAATCCAAGTAGTCATACAAGCCCAGTGGGCTAAGCAGACAAAGCCCACATAATGCACGAAAGAGGAAGTGAAGAGTGCGAGTGCCAACATCCGGGCAGTTACGGAGAAAAATTCCCACGAAAACATGACACCGATGGACCAGTATGTCATTGGCACTTTGTTGGGCAACGAGATCCTCAGACACTTGCTGTATGAGACGAGGGACCAAGAAATAGATACCAACGAGCTGGATATAGACAAGACCTGTGCAATTGCTGATTGAATGGAATAGAAGTTGGTCAACTTAGGCTTATCAGAGTTTGGAATGGTCAGAGTGATTGGAATTTGAGGATGGTCAACTTACTCGTCCAATACTCGTATTCATCAAAAGGATAATTTTTGGCAATGATGTACATTTGTAACATAAGTTGCGGTGCAGATTCCATGAACGATTCGAATAACCGGAGCAGAGTAGCATCAGCATCTTCATAGATCATTTTCATGTAAATTTTTCTTTTCTCGTTCAGATCAACAGTTTCTCGAAACTTGAGACCATACTGCAAGGATTCATAATATCTCAAGATGGGTCCTATCTGGAGTATATGGAAGATCAACCTGGTGATCCAGGCTGCCTTGCTCACAGGCTCAGAGCTCTCTAGCTTCGAGTCGACGATATACCAGCGTAGACTGATTGAGCTTGTTATAAGAGTTGGAAGCATTATGAACGCGACTGTCAGGGAGCAATACCAATAGTCTCCATTGAGATAATGAAAGCAAGCGACAGCAATATCTGTCACAAGATCCAAGAAAAAACTGCACATTGAAAACATTAGCGATGCTGCGTCTAATAAGTCGAAAGACATGTCCAGCCTCTTAGCCCTTAAATCTACACCATCTGTTAGGTCGACAACTGTCGTCTTGCCAATAATACTGTCATCATTGCTGAAGCCAAGTTGCTCGAGATCAGTTGCTCGGCATCGATTAGCGGCATTCTGGAGCCCGCTAAATCTTCTTGCCGTTATGACTTCATTTGCAGGTTGCCTAGGGGTATTTATTGCCGTTTTATCATAATCTTGCACACCGGGCCATATACAGGCTGAATGAGGTAGTCTAGTGAAACTAGTCTCTGATCTGCTTGACAAATTATCACCTGATACGTCGACAGAGGCCATGGTAGCTGAGCTGATTGTTCAACAATCAGAGATCATCAAATATTCATCTCGTCTTACTTATGTGAGATTTTATACTCTGAATTTTGTCTTCCTCCAGAGGGTATGTATGACGAGTTTATCATTTTCTCAAAATAGATTGATGCCTCCTGAGGCGTATCCAATACTTGAATAGTACGCTGCATCGACGATGGGGCCTTGTAGGATCTCGGATAAGACCGGAATCTTGGTGGGACACCAATCCATGATCCACCAGTTGAGCTCCAGACTATAGATTGAACTGTTTTCTAGCACTCCTGATGAAGGGCGCCAGTCCGTGCTTACGTTAATTTTCGTCTCTAAACACGTACAGCGAGCCACAGAGTCGGCGACTGTACGGACTTGGAAATAAATAAAGGCTCGTTCATTGATCATCGAAGTCTCACAGCTGATTAAATCATTCTTCGCGTCGTGAGTATATAATCACGACTACTATGAACGAGCATTCCGAGATATAAATAGAAACACCGAGAGTTGTTTGGTCTACAATCCTTGTCTGGTTCCTCGGGGTTGAGAAACCAATCAAACGATCTGCTCCTTACACCGACGACTGCAATTAATAGATGCCCAATTTTTGGATACCTAAACAACAGTGCAAACTGGAGTCATGGAAGAGTCTAGCTCTGAGACACAGGACAATATTGAACCACCCGAACAAACGGATACCTCGACCCAGGAGCACACAAAACTAGAGCCATCCAGTAGCAAGCGCAAAGAGCCCGTTTGGTTTGACATCGAGGAAGACCGCAACACTTATGTTTACGTTAGCGGACTACCTACCAGCCTCTCAGAGGATGATTTTATCGACATTATGAAAAAGTATGGCATCATAGCTAAACGTGCCCTACCAGGACTGCCCTATAATATTAAGTTATATAAAGACAAGGATGGGCTGTTTAAAGGCGATGCCTTATGTTGTTTTGCAAAGGTAGAGTCCGTGCATTTGGCAGTCACTCATCTTGATGGATATTTGTACGATGAGCACCATACTTTACACTGTGAGAGGGCGAAATTTCAGATGAAAGGCTCTTATGATCCAACTAAGAAGCCAAGAATTGATAAAAAGGCCAAGTTAAAACAGAGCAAACTTGTTGAGAAAGTTCTCTCTTGGGAACCAAAGAAAGAGGTTAAGCAGAAAAAGGTTATCCTCAAGCACATGTTTTCGCCCGAGGAGATTCAGGAGGATGCAACTTTGATTTTGGATCTGAAAGAGGATGTTGAGATGAAATGTGCAGAAATATCCTGTGAACCGAAAAGGATTGACGTCTACCATGATCATCCAGAGGGTGTTATAGCTGTGACCTTCACGGATTCAGATCAAGCTGAGAGCTGCGCTAAGGCGCTCGATAACCAATATTATGCCGGTAAGATTGTCGAAGCTAAGCTATGGGACGGAAAGACAAAGTATAAGATTAAAGAATCAGAACCGGTGGCGCCACCGGGTGTTTAACTTTGTAGATTTGGCGGGGGAAAGCAAAGGCAAACGCGTCCGCTAGCTTTCAAAGTTCCATTTCTCACGAGTTTCTCGCACAGGACAGACAGACATCTACTGTCCGCGTTCACGTTCGATTCAGTTTAGTTCGTTGAATTGGTTTCGCTGCGAGCTAGATTCGCTCTTCAATTTTATCGGCTAAGATGAAAGATTTAGTCAGAAATTAACTCAAGCTAACCAAGTAAAAGCATCAAATTTGATAGTAAAGACTGAGAATGGGTCTGAAGGTGATCAAATTGGGCTTTTGGTTGCTTTGCAGCCTTTGTTTTCACCATCAGCTTTGGCTAATTGCCCAAGCTGATGCCTTCCTATTCCATCAACTGAAACCCGCAACTCTAACCAAATACTCAAGTAATCAAGGAAACTTATCGGCTCCAGCAGTCCTAGAGTCGAACCAGCAAATCGTCGGCAATCATCGACAATCTGGCACTCAACAAACTCAGACTGATCAAAAACCTACAAGCTACTCAGCGCAAGATTCAAATGGCGCCACCAGCGATGAGACCCAGATCAAGAGAACAGACGGCTGCCCAGTCGAGTGCGATTGCAACAGGGCTGCCCAGATTGCAGATTGTTCGAACAGGAATCTCGTCGGAGTTCCGATTGGATTCCCGAAGGATATCAAGAGAATACGACTAGAGAGAAATAACATAAGCGAGTTGGGCGCCTACGCGTTCAATGGCCTAAAGCGTTTGCAGAGGATTGACTTATCGAATAACAATTTAGTTAAGATTGACCCATTAGCCTTTTCTGGGGGCCTACAATCTCTAAACTCTCTCATCTTATACAGCAATAAGCTCAACCAGTTGCCAGTAAATGTATTCAGGGAACTAAACCAATTGCAACTCCTTCTACTAAACGCAAACTCTCTCCAATGCATCAATGTGGCATTATTTCGTTCACTTACAAATTTGAATCTATTATCTTTGTACGACAATAATATCGAAACCCTCACCAATGGAACCTTCGATGGATTGAAGAATATCAAAACAATGTAAGTGTTCGATTTCTCACCCCCCCCCCGCCTCTCTCACCCTTACGCCTCGCGTCTGATGGCGGAAGCAGCCCTCGGAAGGAAGGGGCCCACTCGCTCGCACCCCTCTCCCTGGTGCACACTAGAAAGGGTTCCCGGCGAGCGGGCAGGGCATTCAACCTTCGCCTCCAACTCTGCCAGACTTTACGGCGCCTTAATCGGCGCGAGGCGGCGGCACGGGCAGCTTAGAGACAATGAGAACGAGAGGACAGTTCCGAAATGCCATCTGAACTCGAAGTTTAGGTATCACAAATTCCTTGCCACCAAGATGCTCCTACAATCAGTTGGCATGTTTGCATTCTAAACAAAGCACGCCGACTACAGTTAGCAGAACGGGCCACCCCAAAAACCTCGACACCAGTTGGTTGTCGGCGCTGGTAATGAACGTTCGCCGGCCCCAAATGGGCTCTCGTTTTCTATATGAGCATGACAGGGTTTTCGGTTTGTCTGTTTGCGTTGGCAAATAAATAAACAAGCGAACTTCTAGCATAAAATGTGGCCATTTTATACTCGTTTCTGGCGCACATTTTTTGCCCCAAAACTATTGAACCCTGTTTGCCTGGCGGACGGGGTAAGGGGCTTGGTAAACAAGGGATATTGGTTAATTTGGAACCCAGTTCGCGCGCTTCCAGATTCGCCCCAAAGGTGATCGAGGCAGCCAAACTGGGAGTAGCCTTTGCGCGGGGATTCCTTCCCTTGAGCAATCGCTATGCCTTCTCACCTTCGTGCTTCCTATCACTATAACGATCCTCTCATTCCTCCATCATTATCGTGTTTGTTCGATTGTATGTTTACAACCAGCTTTAATCTATCCACCACCGACAGTGCTGATGTTCGATCCAGCATCCACTAACCAGCATTCACCGGCAGTCGTTCTGTCCAATCCGTGAGCGATTCGAGCCCGGCCAGGTCTGCCCGACTCACGGCAGCCTCGCTCGAGATTCCGCGCCGGCCAGCGCGGCGTATTTGCGGACTCGGCGGCGGCGGCGGCGGCGGCGGCGGCGGTGGTGGTGGTGGTAGTGGTAGTGGTTGGCCAACTCTCGGCTTGCTTAAATTATTATCATCTCTCGCAGCTATACTTACGGGTCCACTAGCAAGCAACACCGACTTATCTTATTCCTCGCTGCCCTCTCCCTCGCCACTGTTGACTATACCCTCAAACCTATTTAAAGCCTCCGCTTGCCCCCACTGGACTTTATCTGTCTATCTTCCCTCATCGTCGGGGGTAGAAATCAGACGTCTTGTTATTCTAAGCCGCTTGTTTATTGCTCGAGAGAGGGGCATTTTACTTTGGCCTGACGAATAAGAGAGAAGTCAGAGGGGCGAGGGATTTTTGTTTGAAAAAACTGCACTCTCCCCTCCAGCGATTCTTATTCGATCAAAGTGGCCCCAAACACACTAATGTTCCAGCCACTAATCTATCTGGCCATCTTCCACGACTCAATCTTACTCTCTCGCATGATGTAGACCAGTTTCGAGGGTTCTAATCTGGCCTCCACGCTCATTTGTTGGGCCTTCAGTTGGGCCAGCGAGTTGGGCGCCAGTGGGCCCAGCGAACGGGCTTCATTTGTTGGCTGATTTTTGACACATTTCGATGCCGCCCCTGTCGCAGTTGAGGGCAGTAACGTCACTCGGTTTCGAAAACACTTTTTCGACTACCAAAACCATCAAAATCGGGCCATTGTTTCGCCCAACTCGCTGGCAGCTATTGCAAACGGCCCGATCATAATCGCGAGCGAATCAAGCGGTTGCTTCGCAGCTCCTCCGCTCTATCAGATGCAACTAGTGACGGTGCTTTGGGGGTGATTTGTCTCACACTTAATCTGCCGGCATCATGAGCTATGACCTTGAGACCGGTGAGAAACTCTTTTTACCCTCTATTGCGTGAGGTCCAGCGTAAGAGGAGACTAGTTGTTGCTCTATACTTGGGCTGGAATCGACCAAAGTTGATTGTATGCCACGAGTGATATTCGATTCCGCTCGTGGCAGTCTGATCTATATCCGTCGTAGGTTCACCAGAATGAACCAGCCACTCTGATTCGAAGTCCATTCGATCGCTGTGGCGGCAAGTGGAATGGACAAAATCTCCCTTCCTCTATCGATCAACGCACTCATAAAGCAGATCTATCTCTTTCGCCACTCCCAGCCGCCAATAACTAACATCTTGGATTGGGAAACCAACCCGGGCGGCAGACCGAGTTAGCTGGCAAACTCGTGCCTGAGTTTCTGAGATTCTTATCTCAACCCAACTCTCTTGGTGTCACATCCAAGGAGTGCTGGAATTTGAGCGGTTCCTGTTACAATGATGATTGAATTGAGACTTGTGGGGCCCCAGTTTGTGGAGTGAGCCGCCTAACGAGCACTCGCGAGAGGTTGCCCATCGGCACGACTGCAGTTGGGAGGCAAACACAACCAAGCCGCATTGGTATCGACCAGTGAGGGGCGGGGGAGGCACAATTACAGTCGCCTGGCTCGAGATATGATCACGTTCTTGGTGTCTCTCGATCGGACTTGCATAAACAAGTGACACCATTAAAGGCTTTCCGGTGACAAGGAGCGGCCGAGCGGGATCCATCTCATTGATTAATGGACTTTTTACGTTATTAGCGCGGCCTGTGGTGGCGCGTTGTCGTTGAGCGCCAGTTGGGTCAGCCTAATTTGCTAGCCACAAACTGAAATCGAAGATTCAAAGCTGACGATAATGATTGGCGCCACCGAAAAGAGAGGAGGAACGAGAAGGCTAGATGGCTAGCGAGCGAGTGAGAGAAGAAGCGATGGGAGTTTGAGTAGCATGAACATGAGCGTGAGCTAATTAATTAATCATTCCCGGCTCTGTAGCTTGAGTCAGCTCCAATTCTACCTGCAGTAGTTGGCAAGAGTTCTCTTCTCCAAACCACCAATTAAGAGAGAACCAACTGCTTTACCTTATTGGAGGTTCGCGAGCTCATTAGCGCACTCGGCGGGCTAGTTGGACCTGGAATGTCTTAGCTGATAATATCATAATTCTCGAGAAGAGAATTGGTCGCCCGAGGAATGGGCCTTTTATTGCCCACCACCTCACAAGTCTCACTCGCTCGCCCTGTCTCCGTCCCCTCCCTTTGGTCAGATTGGCATCTTTACGGTAATTTTTAGCCAAGAACTAGTCCATTACATTTGGCTGCCGATCTGAGTAGTGTTCTGAATTCAATACCAGCCCAAGATAAGACTGAGTAAATATTGCCTCCACTTCCTCTCTCTCTCTCTCTCTCTCTCTCTCTCACACACACACACTCATGAGAGAAGAGGCGGAGAAAAGCTCGCAAACCTGCACCAGGCCAACATTTGCTCAGTCATCCTTGTTTGAACAACCACTACTTGAAATCACGAGTTTCCATCCTCATCCACTTTAGATACACACAACATTAGAATCTTATAAGTAGACCAATATTGTCTCTCATCACCTAAATGGCAACCAAAACTAGCTCTCAAGTTTGAACAAACTCTCAACTACCTTGGTACTAAACACTTACTCGCTCTTTCACTTTTCGCGATCTTTATTTATTCGCCGATGGCGCAACCGAGACGATCCCCACAAAAATAAGACTCCAGCTCATCTTTCATCCTCCTCTCCGTCCCATATACAAAGTATTAAATTTTACTGCGCTTTCAAATGGGCTCCCACTAAACTGGCGGCCTCCAGCTGCTCTTGGGCTCGCCCAAGTGAGCGCTTCTAACCACAGTAGTTCTTTATTGCTTCTGTTTAGGCTGATACTTGTTTAAAATTGGTTCGTCAGTTTGCAAAATTTTACTCAAGTTATATCCCAGTAGCTCGCTTGTTGGTGGAATTGTAAAGCGGGTTTTTGGTTTGGTGAGATCGCAACATGATGACTCTTTTCTTGGTTGCAGAGATGGAGGATGAGGAGTTTGCGTCCTGGGAGAGGCAAAGACACTCGCACTCTCGACGGCGACACTTGTGCAAATCTATCTAGTTTGTGCCAATGGAAAGTGGTCACATTAAGTCATTATCTCTCTTGGCGCTGTTGTGCAAACCAAAGCGTCTCCAGTTGACTCTCCCGTCCGAGCTGATAAAGTTTCGCACATGAGAGCCTCTTATCCAGCTAAACTCAAATCGATAGGGCAGATTTTAGCCGAGTGTCGAGTGTCAGGATCTATCGTCACAGTTCCAGTTGGTAGCGGCTAGTTCGATAGATATTTGTGAGCTGTATTGTCCATCGGATGCCTCGGAGTCAAGTGCCTGAGCTCCATTCATGCAGCTCCACTCCCCCACTGGCCGGATCAAATTTAACTCACGACTACCAGTTGGACCGGCCGCGAGCATATTTTGTTCACATTTGCACGCGGATTTGGTACTTCCGGCTAGATAAACAGAATGACCAGGAGACGGGCGGTCGGCTAGCAAAGCTTGCTAATACAAGCTAGCCTATGATTTCCTCGTTCCTCCATTCACGTCGTCCGCTTCAATGGACCGGACAATATCATTTTGTCGCCACACAGGATGGATTCTTGGCCGGCAAGATTGTGCTCGCTTCCGGCCCATGAAGAAGCTCACACGGGATAGAGCGAACAAATGCCTTGTTTCGATCGGTATCATTCCAGGCGCAAGCCCAATGGGCTAGAGTGATTTCTCGAAATGGGCAGGACGGCAAAGTAAGTGAGCGCAAAAAGGAGGCTCCACTAACTCAGCCTCTCGTCGGATTGGCATTACAGTGGGGCTGCGAAGTTGGCCCGAGATAGCTAGCAGATTGTTGGCTGCCCGAAGGCAGTGTTCTTGGTTAGCTCACTCTCCTTTGTTGTCCCCAGGCTAGAGAATTATTCGAAGTGACAAGGGGCGAAATTAAATCTGGGGCCTGCGTTAGCCTCGGACCTTTGCTGGTTGCCCAAATTGGCTGCCATTGCGTGCGCCCTACATAAACATGCGCCCGCAGCTTTCTCCATCGCTTTGGATGTTGCAAACAAGCTACACGGCTTCCGATCGGGCCGATCCAGGTTCGATACGCAGCCAATGGGCTTCTGTGGGCCGGCTCAGCCGTGGCGGCTCCCGTTGGCCTCGCTGGCTTATGAGCTCGAAAGGCTAAATTGGAACCAGAGGGGACGAGACATGGCGCGTTGTGAATTCCTATGAGAGTTGCGAGAGTAGTCGCATAAATTTGCGCCCTAATTTATTGAATCCTATGCCAAGCGATAAATTGGATCCAGCGCAAGAGGATGGTGGGCGAGAAAACTAATGCACTCCTTTAATTGATTGCAAAGAGCCTCCTAGGTGTCTCTTGGCGCTCCTCTCTGCTGCTCCAACTGGGCGCAAGATTTTATCAAGTCTATCGTTGAGCTAACAAGCCAGTTTCAGCTGGGGACTCTCTGGCCAAACTCGGTGCAAAAAGCTAGAGCTTGTTGGCGTGAAATAGGCGCCACTGGAACATTGGCCGACATTAACTTGTCAACTCTAAGCCAAACCCTTTGAGCTGTTGACAGGGCTATTGTTTTAAGCCAGCTAGCTGGTTGCGTTGCCTTAGGATGCCAAGACTAAACTCAATCAAATTAGCGGTGCCTGCTGCCCACTCTCGTGTAATAACTATTCTGAGCCACGCGCACTAAGGCGGCTGAGTTTGCAGAGAAGCCGGTTGATCAATTTGCTGGTGCCTCTTTGGCAACCCAATGAAGCGGCTGGAGCACCTCAATGTTGTTGTTGTTGCTGTTGCTGTTGCTGTTGTTACCACTGGCGCCGCTGCAACTGCCGCTTCGGCTCTCGTTGTGCAGAGCTTGGATCGAGAGGAGGAGCGGAATTGGAGCAGAGGGTTGTTGGTGCTCGGCAGACAGGAGGTCCTGGTGGCGAAATCCCGCTGGCGCGCGCGCTGGGTCTTCCGCTCTCGCACCATATGACGCATCGCGAACAGCACGCCAAATGGCCCAGACGAAAATTAGATCTTGTTTGCTCCGGCGGCGGCGGCAGCAGCAATGGCAGCGGCTCTAGCCGTTGCTTTCATGTTGTCTGTGCCGGATTCTGGCCGCTAGCTTAGCTGCCTGGCCGCACGGGCTAGCGAGCAAAATTCAGCGCCCACTCGTTTCCTGTGGCTCGTTGTTGTCGGCAAACAAGCCAATTATTGACAGAAACGTAAATAATAGATTGTAAATACTCGCTCGGCCAAACTAGACCAATGATTCACGGGCATCATTAAATCTAAAAGGCCACCCGAAAAAGAGTGGCCAGATGATTCAATCGGCCCCCAATCGAAAGTGGCCAACAAACATTGTACACGTTGCTAGTTGGACATCCTGTCAACGGAAGTCGCAAGTTTGCCTCGAGAGTAGATGGATCTTGATTATAACACAAGTTTAGGTTTGGTTGGAAGGGTGGAGATTTATTTCATTGCAGTGCCCAATGAGCACGGTCGAAGTCGTCCAATTCGGACGTCGCACGATCATAAGGTCAAACGCGCTTCAATTAGAACACCTGAATCCGGTGGTTCTCCCGATCGCAGACTAAAATGTTGTGGCTGTTATCCACTGCAACTCCCTCTATGCCCTTGAACTCGCCGTCGGCGCAGCCCCAAGTTCCAATGGACTGTTGGTCAGTGCGGAGGCGATTTGGTCAGTTTTAAGCCTCTTCTATGGTGGCGCGATGGGTCTTTAATCTTGCGAGCGTTTTAAACTTACCTTAACGAATACACCATCCGGGTTGAATATTTGTAGCCGATTGTTGCCCGAGTCGCCAACAATCATGAACCCTTGCTCGTCCATTGCAACTCCTCGCGGAAATTTGAACTGGCCCTCAGCGGAGCCTTCATTTCCTAACGATTGCACTATTCGGCCGCCCAAATTAAACACCTGAACCCGATGATTGTTGGTGTCGGTCACAACTACCTTGCCCTTGCCCACTGCAATGTAATGAGGATGCTGCAACTGTCCCTCCAACGTTCCCATCGAGCCAAACTTGTCCAAATATCTACCATCCGCGTCGAACACCTGAATCCGATGATTCTCTTTATCACAAACGTAAATCAGCCCGCTTGTATCACATGCAACTCCCCAGGGCAAATCAAACCTGCCCGGCTCCTTGCCAAGCTCGCCAAAGGATCGAACAAATCTGCCTGACATATCGAAGATTTGAATCCTATGATTGTACCTATCGCTCACTATGTAATTCTTGTTCAAGCGACTAATTGCAACGCCCGCCAGGCAATCGAACTCGCCCCGTTCGGAGCCATAGGAGCCAAATTCATTGAGAAATTTGCCGCTAGAGTCGAAGACTTGAACGCGATGATTTGATGAGTCAGCAACAACAATTTGCCTTCCACTCGAACCCAAACCAACGGCAACCCCGCGCGGCCAAGTGAAGTTTCCCGGCTCGCAACCGCGCGACCCAATCTTATACAACATGCGCCCCTTTTGCGAGTAGGGCGAGTTTACTCGCGCTTGCGATTGAGAGTCAGGGGTGGCATTTGTCAGAGATCCGTCGCGTGATCCATACCTAAGCCCAGATTCGTGCCTCTTCTCTGCCTTCGGCTCTTCGTCCGAATTGTCGTCACAATTATCGTCATCATCATCATCCTCGTTGCTTCCGCGAGCAAAAGCAGAATGAGAACTTCGACTTCGGAGCAAATTCGACGAGCTACTTGAATTGCTCGACGTTCTTCTGCCAAATTTGTTCCTCAGATACTCAGAATGCGTTTTCATACCTAAAAAAGGGCAATTTTAAACAGAGACAGTAGCGATTAGAGAGTGAGCTTGCACAGGGCTGCTGCAACTCGACAGTGAGCAAGTCTTTGATTTCCAGGTGAGAGCTTCACGGAGCCTCGGGGTGGCCAGTTTGTCGATTGTTTCGTTAAACAAGTGGCGATCTGTCGACCAGACATTTGGAGCGCGAGCGAGAGGATAAGCCAACGAGTGAGTGCTTAGTTCATGCAGGTATTAGTAGATGAATGCTTACTGCTATATTAGTGAGCCGTCAGTGGATGTTTCTGGTGGAAGTAGTGGATGCAAAAGGCTCGTTTACGTACAGTCGCTCAACTACCCCCAGATTGCCACCGCTGCCGCCGCCGCCGCCTCCACCGCCACCCCCATCGCCGCCAAGATCGAGAATCTGGCCGCCCAGCCTACGTGCACCGCTGGACTCCACCCACGAGCCAGCTAGCGTGCAGCGAGCGCGGTTACTCTAGAGCGCCTGAGTCCGCTTATGGCCTCTTGAATCATCCATGGCCGGTTATCTATGTAGCCCGCTCGGTGCTCACATGGCCAAGCGCGGCTAAGGTACGATTGTCCTGACATGGTTATTGATGCCCGCCGGCCAAACCCAAATTTATCTAGCATACTTCTGCGAGAGGTAGGCCGAGATGGCGTCTCAGCACAATTTCAATGGTCTGCGCTTGAACTTTTACAGAGGAGTGGTCCGCTATCGGGGACGAGATGATAAGGTGGAGGAGCTTGATCTTATTGAGGGCCAATAAAGATACTTTTGTATGAGCGGGTGCTTGGTGGCTGGGCCAGCGTGGAAGCTGAAAGATGTGTTGGCTGTGTATATGCGTTTAGGTTGAGCATAGTTCAGTAGGTATGGTTTTGGAATGTTGTCGAATGGGCGGTTACGGGGTCAGTTGTTTGGAATGGCACTCGCGTTTGGATAATGTCGCTCTTGGGAGGCTTTGGATGGGATCAGGGGGAGTTTGCGGGGTTCTGCTGCTACCGCCTATGCCTACACTACTGGTGCCACTAGGACTACAACTACAACTACCGCTTGATTTGCATGCGCTCAGAGGGTGGCTACATTCGCAATCAGGTTGAGAGACAAACTGGCCGCTGGACTCTTCCGAAATCGATAGCTCGTTCTAATAATGAGCCATCAGATCTCGCGGGCCCAACGGATGGAGTGGGCTCAATGTCTGGACAGGTGGTGGCCTGAGCGCTCCGTCGAGAGTTGCCGAGTGGAGCGAGAGGGCAGCGCTAGCCTTTGAAGCCGGCGTTGCTGCTGCTGCTGAAGCTGACGAGTTGTTTTACCTGAGGGAAAGTAGGCAGTGTATTCATCGTCCTCGTCGTCGAATGGATCTATGAAGGGGCTGTTGTCGCTATAATGGGCCCACGACGAGGGTTGGTGCCTGTACTGGCCCAAAGTGGTGATGGCGCACGATGGATTCACTGAGCAGTGTGAAGTGCGCACGATGAATTGAAGGCGGGCGAGCGGGGACAGAGATTGTTGGTGTTTGTTTGTTTTGCAGGTGGTGCAGATTCAATGAGTTTTACTAAGCTTTAAGTGGCAAGTCTGGTCGCGATCTGGGGGACACTATTCGGGTTGCATTGAACTAGCTAACAGGGAGTTGGGGGGGGGGCGCTTAAGGAAAATGGACGGGCGAGAGGACAGACAGACAAAGAGACAGGAGGCAAGGGGATCCAAACTGACCGCTTGCAAAGCTCAAGACTAAGGCAACCGAAGGAACTCAGCTCAACTCGACAGATTTCCACACCAACCAAAACCACAAGCTTGTCTCCCAAGGTGAAGCTTTTTGAACTACCCCCTACTCTTGTGTGAGCTAATTCTCCTTTGCTATTGAGTGGGAAAGTTGAAACGTGCCTTCAACATCGAGCGCCATGAGAGTAGATTGGTGAACTTACCTGCTGAGGAGCCACCTCTGCCGTACAGGTTAGACATTCCACTCGATGGGGACCCGCTCGTTTGGCTGCCACTGGCGGCGCCGCCGCCACCGCCGCTGCTGCTCGACATGACGGCCGCAGACTGCATAAATCGATCTCGGCTGCTCAAATAGGAGCGGCCCGATTGTTCTGGCCGCTCTGAGGTTGTTGAGGAGTCGGCAGTGGCGTCCACCGAATCCTGAGATCTATTGCTAAGCGCAGCCGAGGTTCTGCTGCGCGCCAAAAACCTACTCTGGTAGCTGGCCGATGGGCTGTCTGTCGATGAGTCGCGCCGGTAGCTCGGCCTACCGAGCGAGTCAGTGACCAGAGTTCGATCTGTTGAGTTTCCAGACAAGCGTCTAGCGCCAATGGGACTGTCCTCGTCAATGGACGATCGACGGCCGCTCGCAATGTGGCTACCACTTGAGGCTGTTGTGTAGATGCTATTGTTTGAGTTTGTTATTTCATCGTCCAGTTGCTGCGAGTCTCTTATCGATTGCGATCTCTGGTAGGCGAGCCGCTGTCTTGTTGCAGAGACGCCAGACGAGCCGCCTGGCGAGGACGAGTAGCCAGTGTTTGAGGTTGATCTGGTTGAAAAGTAGGAGCTCTGCGCTGGCACTGAGGACGAGGAGGTGTTGGTGTAGTCTCGATTTTCGCGAGCGCCCGATCTCGCCTGGCTCCTCTGGGGACTCTCGCCTCTGCTTCGTTGCTCTTGGCTATCACGTCTAATTTGAGCACTCCTATCCAGGAGCTTGTTGACCGAGTTTGGCAACATTTCTCGCGAGCGCCGGTTGCCAATGTTGCGCTCGCCCAAACTGCGCGACTTTAGCCCAGAGCTCTCCTCTTGCTGCTCCCCATCATTATCATCATCATCATCATCATCGTTTTCGTTCTCTCTATCGTAATTCTCCACCATCCCATCTGGCGGCGCCTCCTCGTCACTGTCATTGGCTTCGCTCGTCGTCTTGGTTGCCAGCCTCTTTGCGCTCGTCTGTCGTCTGCCAGAGTAGCTGGCCGCTGGCGCCGCTGCCGAGGAGATGGGCCGCCTGTCTTCCTCTACATTGTTATCTAAATCTTCATCGGTAGTGGTGGATGCCTGGTCAGCTGTTGAAGTGGCCCGATTGGTAAACGGACGCCGACTTGCCTGCTGGCCAGCCTCCAGCGACTCTTGACGGGAAGACTGCAGATTGTCGCTGTGTCCACCACTACCGGTCGCCAAGTTTTTTGACTGGCTGTCGGCCAAGCTGGAGCTCGCTTGTCTGCTTGCATAGGCAGTGCTCGTTGTTGGTGGCGAGTCCACGCTCTGTTGCGAGGAGTCGGCGCGAGCCAGATGCTTGCGCCGCCTTTGGGCCGTACCTGTGGCGCTGGCCTGGGTTGCCTCCGTGCCCGATTGTTCCTGCGACGACTGCTTGGACATGGAGCGGCCCGAGGAGCGCAAGGTGCGCCTCGTCCGCCCGCTCGAGCCGCCTGAACCCGTCGCCTCTGGAGTCTGTTCGCCGCCATCGGTCGAGGACGTGGCTGCGCCTCTGCGGCGCGTGTAGGCGGCCGCGTCCTGGATTGCGCTCGAAAGCTGCCTCTTGCTTCTCTCGGTCACCGCCTGGCCGTACAGATTTCTCCGCCCGCTTCCTGAGGCTGCGGGCGAGGGCGGCGTTGCTGGCGCCACGCTGCCGGCCTCGGCCTCCAGGTCGGCGGCCTCAACAACGGTGCTCGCGCTGCTGTTCAAGTCGGCGGCCGGCGTTGGCGAGTGCCTCGGTGACTCGGCCACCGAGTTTAGCTGCGTCCGCGGCTGCTGCTCGCCGGGCCCCCGCCGCTCAAGCCCATTGTTGGTCCGCGACAAGTTGTTTGCGCGCGCCTCCTCCCCTAGCTCCTGCTGCCCCTCTACCTGCGCCTGCTGCTGCCTGTTCGCCCGTTTCTGTTTCTCCAACTCGTCCTCGCTCGCCTGCCTCTGGGCCAGCTTGCTCCTCTCGCTGGCCATGCTCATTGCGTGGCGAGCCGACTCAACTAAGTCCTTGTCGCGCCTTCCCTCCTCCTCGGCGTTCTTCTTGTCCACGATGGCCTTGGCGCCCATTTGATGGAGCCGAGTGTGGAGATAGGCAGACTCCTCAAGTTTTGGCACCCCGCTCAGCGGCGCTCGCTCTATTTCCTTGCACTCGAACAGTTTTGCAGCCTGCTGGCGCGGCTGCTGCTCGCCGCCGGCCGGCTCGTAGAATCTAACATTGCGCCCAGTGCTGCCGGCTCCATAGGAGGCCTCGCTGGTCAGGTCGTCGTCGTCGTCGTTTGTGTTGCTGGTTCCGTAGTTGTAACCAACCTGCTGGCGCTCCTTCTCCTTGCGCCGCATGAAGGCAGACTTGAACTGTATTGAGGAGCCAAAGGGCATGTCTGGCCCATCGTTGTCGCTTGGGCGCGGCCAGTCTCTCGTTAGGAGGTCGCTCGCGTAGTCCTTTGAGCTTGCCGAGCTTCTGGGCGGCGCGTAACGCGTTCTCAGGGAATCGGTTTCATAGTCGCGAGCCGCGGATGAACCATAGCGGCTTGCCGAGGAGCTGTAGGCGCCATTTTTGGCCACCTCCTGCTGCTGCTGCTGCAACTGTTGCTGCTTCAAACGCGCCTGGAATTGGCTTGCGAGCCTATGGTCGCTCTGGCTGCGCATCAGCGCATTCTGCATCATTGGCAGCTCCAACATGCTAGACTGGCCCGAGCTGCCCAAGTTTGTGTTTGAGTTGCTATGCGACAGGCTGAAACCTGAGCTCCCGTTTGCGTTTGCCGCCATTGCTGCAGCTTGGGCGGCGGCCGCGTTGCAAAGTTCAACAGCAACGCTACCTGTTGCGCTACAGTATTGGAGCGAGTTCGCCATCAGCGAGCTCGCAGATTCGCCAAACCTGAGCTCGCCAATCTCGCATATTCGCCGGCGCATAGTCTCAAATTCTGGTATTAAAGTGAAGCGCATTTTGCGCGTAAAATCCCCGATCTCTGGATCAAAGAGGCGCACAAACTCCATTGCGCGCGTATAAATTTCCTTCATTTCGCTCAGCTCCTGATCTGTCCAAGCAAACTTGTTGCTCACCTTCTCGTCTGCTAAGCGCGCATTTGAACCCAATATGTCTAGCTCGTCAACTATTGCAACACGCAACTTATCAATGGTCTTCTGTTCCTGTTCAGCGAAGGAGTCAATCTCTTCGATAAGTCGCCTCTGTTTAGCCTGCAAATCGTCTATCAAACGGCGACAAGACTCCTCCACCTCGTTTCTAACATTTTTGTGGTTCTGTTTCAATCTCTCCTCTGACTTTTGCAATGTTTCCTTGAACTCCTGCATCTTGCTCATGCATCTCTTTGCTTGGCCGTTGATTCTATTGATATCGCGCCGCAATAAGTCAATGTGTGCCTCCTTGCATTCTGGACAAACCCTCTTCTCGCAGTGGCAACACCTTTGAACGCCGTCCACCTTCTCGCCACAAACCGAACACTTTTCCATAAAAGTCGGCACCGGTTCAGGCTCCTCGCCCGTAATTCGCGAGTGAAGTTCGAGAAATCTTATCAGTGTTACGTTTGAGGGCAAACTCGAAACTCCCTGATAGGGAATCCGGTGCTCGGCCCTGCACTCTGGGCACTTGATCTGGCGCCTCGCATAGTCCACCAGTCCCTCCATGCAAGCGTCGCCGCAAAACGAGTGCTGGCATGGCAAGAGTCTTGGGTTCTTGAACTTGTCCAAACAAATTGCGCAGGTGAGCATCTGCTCAAGCTGGCTCCAAGCCGAGGCCATTCTCTTGGCCAAACTTCTCTTCGCTCCTCGGCTCGCTTCCAAAGTTTACCTCTAAACCTCGTGCGCTCTGAACATTGTTTCTTGTTTCACCTCTCGGTCTCGGTTTCTTTCTTGCTTTTGCTGGTGCTGGTGCTGCTGCCGCTGCTTCGGTTGTTGCTGGTGCTGGTGCCGGCGCTGATGCTTGTTGATCAGGCGCACACGAGAGCGCGTGCGAGAAAGTTATCGATATATCGGCAACCGGTCGTCCTTCATGGCTCGCGCCCTCGTTGGCCCCCAATTGCGCTAACTAGACTCAACTCCAAGGCTCCAACGAGCGAGAATTGGATTGGAGCTCTGCTGTGGACGAGTGAAATGCGGCCGCTCATTCCAATGAAGCCGCTGCATTTCCTTAGAGAGAGAGTGGAAGCGAGCTAAAACAGAGAGGGACAGCGAGCGGCGTGAGTCCTCTCGAGGTGCGGGGTAGCCGTAGAGTCTGGAGAGTTATTGACTATACGCCCGCTTCAGGAGGCAGCAACAACAACTGGCAGCCAGAGAGCGAGTCAGCCGCGAAAGAGTCTCGGCCATCCAGGCTCAGGCCCCAAGCAGTCGGGCCAACATGCTCGGGCGCCCTGTTCGAGACCGAGAGTCAGCCGCGACAAGCATAGCTAAGTCGAGGTTTGTAGTACAAAGAGAGTGGAAAGACACATAGAGATTGTTTTCAATCTTTAGCGCTCCATTCTCGTCAGCTTGCGCCCGCTCAATGGCTTGCTCGGCTGGAAGGTGATGCTGGCACAATCTTGGCTGTGGGGGCCTAGCGCCGTTTGAGGGAGCGGAATGCTGGCTCACTGTGTAGGCTAGCTTGCGCTGCCTCCTACTCTCGAGCCAGGCAAAATGTTGTAAACTTTTGCTCGCCAGCGTCTAGCGCCGAATGGTGGGGGGGAGGGCAAAGTCTGAATCGGATGCGCAAGAAGAGGGTGACCGAAAAAGGATCGTCCCCACTATTCCATGTTCACGGTCGTGCGTCCGTTAGGAGGGCGGCAAAAATGAACTCAGTGCGATGGCGGAGCTCGTCGATGGGCCCAAGATTCAGAGTAAGAGTATTTCGCATCGCACTTGCGACGACTCTAGGCAAACGGATCAAATCTAACCGAGAGAAATGAGTTGGGTCTGCGCGGGCCTCTTTTGCTGCCTTTTGCCGGCAGCCCCTCCTGCCAAGGATCAACAATGGCTCCAAACAGACGAGCACTCAATTACCTGAGAGGTTTGCTGGCCCTGATTTTGCTCGATTTGTCGGCTCTCGATCAATGCAATTCGGGCGCATCATTTCATTAGCATTGGCATTAGCATTAGCATTAGCATTAGCATTAGCATTAGCAGCCCTTGAACGCAACCAAACGCCCTAGCCTCTTGGCCGCAATACTCTCACAAGACTAACCAACAAACCCTTCAATCTTCCTCCGCTCTCAACGGCCAAACTTACGCTGCCAACCAAACTGCAACAACAACAACAACAACAACAACAACGACGACGACGACTCTCCTATTGCGCTCGCTCGTCCGCGAAACAAACAAACTCCCGCCAACCAAACCTCTACCTCTGCGGCTGATTGGAATGGAACCCCCGACTCTCAACCCCGAATACGCTTGCTCAGTCATCTGGGCAAGAATCCGCTCATTTGCGACTGCAACCTACGCTGGCTGGCCGACTATCTGGAGGTCAATCCAATCGAAACTAGCGAGGCCCGTTGCGAGGGTCCCGCTCGAAATCAGGCCAAAAAGCTGAGCCAGTTGAGCAAGCAAAAGTTCACTTGCGAAGGTGAGTGCTCGTAACATCGAAGGAATTTACGTCCAGTTTTAGTTGGCTCACATTTCTATACTTTAGCGCTGATTAGCTTGCAACCGGCAAGTTGAAATGAGATCAACTTTTATATCTCGGAAAATTTCCACCATTTTTCTTACCTCATCCTCTTGTTTCCACTGAGATCCTTGCAAGCTGAAGAGAGACAATCTGGCTCATAGTTGGCCAATCGAGCGGGCGACAAATTCATTGTTCCAAACCGTCGGCCTGTCAAAAGATTGTCCAACCCTCCAAGGGTTGGCCCAGCGCGTTTTGAAAGGGAAATCGATCATGGCCGTTGCAAGCCGGCCGCTCGTTGCTTGCGGCCGGCGCCTAGGGGCGTTCGCTGCCGAGCCGTTCGGGCTGCTTGCGCTCCAAAGAGGCAGAAGCGGCCACCAAAATAGCTATTCGCATTCAAATGAGCCGCCCTAATGCCAAATAGGCTCCATCCACTATATTGGATGAGTTATAACAAACCCGGCCGCGCACTCTCTACGGGACCACCAAAGGCGCCCCAAATGGACGTGGCCAGCCAAGCGGCCGACAAAACGGCCCCATCGAGAGTCATAGTTTTGTGCCAAAGGGGCGCCATGTCCGCCATCATTAATCATCACATTACATCATCTCTCGCTGTCGTTTTGTCGCGCGCTTCCGCTTCAAAATGGGCCCTCAGTTGCTGGGAGACTTGGTGACTCATTGCGGCCAAGGGAGGAGCAGTATGTTCCTACCTATCATCTCAATTTCTCGCCTCCAAACGATCGGTGCGCCAGCCCATTCGAGTCCACGGTTGCCGGCCATCCATCTGAGTTGGTGCCAGAGGCTCGCTGCTGCAACCTCCTTTGGCCCTCAGCCCTGGTAATGAATGCGCTCCATATTTGCATTGGCTGGCGCAGTGGGCGTGCCCAAGATAGATAGAGCAAAGCCAAATCTGGCGCACAAACTGAACCGCGCAAACTAAACTCACTCTTTGTTAACAAACCTCCAATCTATCGTCCAATCAAAACTATCGCAAATGACAGCCAACGAACAGGCTAAAACAAACCAGATAAGCGGCCAGTGCGCTAGTTCAAACGCGCCCGCTACCCCCGACCAATCGTGTCCAGCTGGTTGCGTTTGCAGCGGGGCCACAGTGGACTGCTCGCGGTCCTCGCTCACGGAGTCCAGAACAGGAGGCGGCATCTATGAGCTGCCGGAGATTCCAGATGATGTTCCAGTTTACGTAACGCGAATGCGGATCAACGACAACCGCATCAAACGAATCCGCCAAACTGGTCTGTTCCGTCGGCTTGCAAACTCACAAAAGCTGTAAGTAGGCCCACCAATTCACTTTAAACTCCCAAAACAATGAGAGCGAGACCCGATTTGCCTTGGTGAATTGGATAAACCAAGTGTAAGAGGGAGAAGAAGTGAAGACGAAGGATTCGCGCCTCCACCCTGTTTGTAACCAGCCCGTCGTTTCTCGCCAGCTAGCATTGCTCGTGCTTTTCGTGTACAGAACTCAAACCATTCTAGCTCCACCCCCAATCAAGCACCTGTAAAACTGGCACAAATCCTGACGATTCAATCAAACATTTTCTCTCCCCAATATTATGCGCGCCTCCTCCTTATCCAAACCAAACGCCTTAGTTTGCCGCTTCGAACCGGCGCCCCATTTCAGCAGCATGCACAATTTTTGGTTGCCTTCGAGCAGTATTGCACGAGCTACAAGCGCAAGCTTAGCGCCAATCGAGTGCGCAAAAGTACACTGGACAGCGACCTAATGGCCAGCATCTGTCTCCTCGTTGGCTACTGAACTCTAGCCAAGCATGTCCATCGCAGCACTTGTTTTGTCCATTGCACCTCTCAGAGCCTTGAGTTGATCTAAACCTAACTGGCCGAGTGGCGCGAGTTGCAGCCGCTCGCTGGTTTGCCTGTTGGCTGGATTGAAGGAGAGATGGGGGAGTTACGAGCGACAAGGGGCGAGCGGCGAGCCATGCAAGCAGCAAAACTATCCACCACCAACCAACTTGACGAACCACTAATTGAACGCTAATAAAACTCGATCCGTTTCTCTACGAACCAATACCAAAATCAACACACACACACACACACACGCACCACCTTGGGCTGGCAGTGATTTGGGCAACAACAAGATCATCGATATCGAGGACAACGCCATCAATGGCGCCGGCGCCGCAAAACCTGAGCGGATCGTTTTCGTGCTGGTCGAGAATGAGCACTGCAGTTCGAGCTCGGCGCGCCAATTTTCGGAGGATGCTTGCGCCTCAGCGCCAAAGGTCAACTCGCCAACCTTCGACAGTCCCTGCTACAATGGCGGCTCGTGCTTGACTGGGAACAGCCAATCGAGTTACGCCAACTATTCCTGTCTCTGTCCGCCCGGTTTTGCCGGCCCGCTTTGCGAGATAAACATTGACGATTGCGCCGAGCACCAGTGCCAAAATGGAGCCATGTGCGTGGATGCAATCAACTCATACAGATGCGTTTGCCGGGATCCAACAACAAGTGGCGAGTTTTGTGAGCAACTGAACCCCGTTGCTAGCTCGCCATCCAACTCCATAGCTCCCATTGCTCTACCTATGATTGCGGCGAACCCCTCGCCCAGCGAGAATCTATCGCCGCCACAACAACAATCGCCATTCAAACAACAAATGCTCGTTCGTTCGGCAGACTTTGCGCCCATTTCCTCGGCGCCCACCTGCAAGAGGATCACTCAACGGAAGTATTACGACGACGGAAATGGGTGCCAATCAGTGCGGGTACTGAAGTTAAGCGAATGCTCTGGGACTTGCGCCTGTTGTGCGCCGGCCAAGGTCAAGAGGCGACGCATTAGAATGCAATGCAACGATGGCGCAACTTATGTTAAAACTGTGGATCTCGTCAAGCGTTGCGCTTGCTCGAGCGAGTGCAGCTCAGACTTGGGCCAACAGCAGCGCCTGCAACAAGCTACCTTGGGAAGCCAATTCAATGCCACCCAAGAGGATCAAATCCTTCAAATAACCAGACTCGATGCAGTTGATTGATGTAAACTTGTCACCTTCGTCCGGTTGTCCTCGCGCAGGTGGCGGCTTTTGATGGGCGAGGATCATGAATAAAGCAATTTCATCCATCGAGCATTCCAAAACTGTCCTCCAAAACTGCCCTCCAATTTTGTTCCTACATCCCTCAGTATTCAATGACAAGACGCAATGAGCCAAAAACTTGGCCCGCGGGTCGATCTAACCACTCCAGTGCATTGAACTTAAAACACTTTGCGGTATCGATCTCGTATGTAATCCTTGGCCCCGCGAAGCAAGGCGCTTGAATCATCGTCAGTTTGTCGTGTTTACCCAGTATAGAGTCAAATCTGCATTTTGCATCACTTACAAGAGAACGCTATCGCTAGATCTCTAAAACTTTCCCTCAACCAAGAGTGGCCGCAGTAAAATTAGGTGCTGCGGTTAGTCTGAATATGTATCTGAGACCCCGGCAGGGCTAGTTGAACAGAGATCAGTCCACTTGTTCTACCAAAGATCAACTCTGCGATAGACACCTCATGCTCTAAATTGAGTTGTCCGTACCCGCCATCTAAGTTACACTCTCAATCAGCACTTTTGGTTCAAATTGGATCGGCAAACCAATTGCTGGCATTCGCGTCTATTGCCGTGCATCGTTTTGTACAAAACACGATTCTTGGAACTCAATTACAACTTCTCCTCGACCAACATGTTCAAGATTCTCATTACTATTCTCTCGATCTTCGGCTCGGCAGGTAAGTCCCTCCTCCCCGACTTGAAACAAACCAACATCTGATGGAGATCTAATGGGACTTTCTCCGACGAAAAGCTGCTTGGAAGTTCGAGGAAATCAGGCAGTTTCAAGCGGACAAAGTGTCCATCATTGAGACAAGTCCAGCAAATTATGCAATATCAGGGCCAGCTTTACTGAAAAACGGTTGGAAGTCGTAAGTGGAAATTCAATGCCTCTGTCTGTTTAAGTGAGGAGTAATCTCATTGACATTCTTATTGGCCATCCAGCGTTTCGGTGAATGGTGGCCAAGTCAACATTTATAGCTCAAATTGCGAGCTTATCACCAGAGAGCTACGCGCTCTGAGTACAACAGAGAGGGTACTATTGGAGGAGTCATTAACAGGTGCCAAAGACGCCAAGCGTTCTGGAGGTAATCGGGCGGCTAGATTTCGAACTCTAGACCAAACAAGCGATGTCGATGGATACATCTCTTCCTCTTTCGCCCAAGATGGCCTATCGTTTCTCAAGTATAACGACAATAACTTCTCGATATCCAGGAGGGGTATGAAGTTGGCGCGCACATTTGTCAATGGTGACACTCTGACTTACGTCTACCTGAATGGCGAGGTGATGATGAAACCCGAATCATGTTTACAACCGGAAGAGCAGCAGCAACTCCGACAGGATAAATCAGACATTCGACAAGCTGAGGAGGGTCTCCAACGCAGGATGCACCAGTTTGGTAGCGAGTTTCACCAGAATTTGCGTAACATTCACCGCAATATAAACAGCAACATGGATGCTATAAGCAGAAACATTCAGCTATCGATTCAAGAGTCGAATAGAAACGCGATGGACATGTTCAATTGAATTGATTTTTGAGCTAACTTATATCGCAATAACTGGCTCAAATAAGAGGTGTTCTCTTCGATTGTCTAAAAATAAATGGGCCATAGATCAACAGTAACCGAGCTGTGGCAAGCTATTACACTCTCTAGAGAATCGATCTAATTCAAACTATTTCAAAGTCAAGCGACTCTTAATTTATTGTTCTCGGTAAGGTAACTAACTGGTGGTGACTTAATGAGAGGCTTCTTTCATGCTATTTTGAGCAGCGGTTATCTTCTCGCCCATACTTAGGGCCATACCCTGCGATCGAGATCTGATCTTGACACTGCCCGTCACAACGGAAGTAGGCTGCTCCTTTTCTATGCTCACGTTAACCAGGGCTTCCTCGCCAAACGAGGAGCGAGCATATAGGTTGGCTGATAAAAACGTGCAATCTCCAGATAGGCCTCGATCGCTCGTTACGCAGCGCATATTTGTCGATGAAACGAGATGGATGAGATACTCTTTTAGGTCGGTAATTTTTGTCCTCACGGAGACCTTGTTCTCCCACTCACAGTCGCGCCAAAGATTGCGGAAGTCGTCGAAACTGATCGAAGCTGGCTTAATATAATCAGTAATATTAACACTTATGTCGTTCAACATGATAACCTGCTCTTTGTCGTCCGATCCAGCATCGTCGAAGGAGATGCTACCAAAGAGACGTCTATTCTCTGCAGATACAATCTTAACGTTGGTCCTGATGCAAGCACTCGCTCTTGGTGCTAGAACTACGGGCTCTGGGCGGTCCACAAAATTCAAAGTTCCATCACCACGGGCGGACAGCTCCAAAGATACGTTTTCGAAAGTCTTAGATTTTGACCTATTCTCCAAGTGTATTTTCAGTCCGATATCGTACTGATTTACATCGAATTCGCAATATGCGTAAATGGGGTCGATGGTGCCCGTGAGCGGAATTTCGTCGAATAAATTGGGCACCGAAATATGTTGCAGATTTTCTTCATTATCATTGTCGAGAACTAGATCGTCCTCACGCGAAGCAAAGAGTGATATGTTGATTCTGTCGTCAAATTTTGAACCTTGCTTGGATCCTCTGTCCAAGAAACCAGAAAATCCATCTTGTTCCAAGTTCTTGACTATCGAGCCCAGTTGTGAGCGCATCTCATCAGTTACTATTCTTTTCAACAATTTAGTAACCTCATCTTGATTGGATTCGGACAGGTGTTGCAGAACGTTGATTGCTAGCATTAGGTTTTCGGCGTGATCATTGTTGATCCTGATTGCATTGCCCTCTTTGTCAACCAAATCAGAACGACCCAGGTTTAAAATGGACGCGATGATGAACATGAATCTCGCAATCATCTTATCGTTTTCTGACCTTGATGGTTCCACTTGTTGATATCTGAAGGCCATTTTCAGCAAGGCATACGACAGGACTGAGGTAGTGTCAAACTTATTTCGAAGAAGATACGACCTTAGGGGCGGATGGTCCTCGCCTACTGGTCCACTGGATTGGTAGTTAATGGCTGTTTGGGCTGCATAGCTACCATCGGCAGTTACTAAACGGCTCATACCTTTGCTGACTAAGTCGATATCTCCGTTAGAAGCAGTCCCCTTCTTTGTCTGACCGGCATCACCATCATCCCGCGAGTTGTCACCCTGCAGAGCTTTCCTTTTTTCGGAAGCCACTATCGGTAACTCGCCAAGGGATTCTTTCAGGACTTTATACGATCTTTCAATCTGCTCCTTAGTTTCGGAGAAATCGCCCAGTAATTGGATAAGGCCTCTATGGGTTGAGGAGTTTTCTTTAGCTAGATTGAAGCACTCTTGGATTTTCTTCAACACTGTACCCTGATACATTGGATTGTTTGACATGAACACCTTGAACAAAAGTATCAACCTGGATGACGTACGCTCTCCCACGGAATTGCAAATTAAGAGATCGAAAAGAGTGTCAATGACTTCAAACTCGATCATGGCGTGAGGGAATCTATCCGCTATCTTATGCACTGTTTCGACTAACATACGACGGTACTTGACAGTTTCTTGTTGCGATCCAAGGACGTTGGTATCTTGCATCTTCTTGAGTTCCTGTCTCAAAGATGCTACAACTCCCCCAACGTTCAACGGTGATACTAAATCTAAGGATAACCTCAGAATCTTTTCGTGCAATTCCAGATCTGTTGCAGATTGTAGTATACACAGGATATCCATGATCGAATTTCTGAGGACACGATCAGCACCATTGATCTTACGTAGATTCATCAAGCTATCGAGTGCTATCAGTTTCACGTTGTTGTCACTATCTTTCGCGCAAATATCTATGAAGCAAGCTGATGCGATCTTTATAGTCTCTGGGTCACGGCTGAATCGAGTTGATGTGGCGGCAGCCTGATAACGAACTGACGGTGACGAAGAAGATTTGATCAAACTCGTAAGAATCATAATATAGTAGTTACTATCCTCCGCTCCTTTCTTGAAGATTCTTTGTATTAGCTCCACGAATAATAACTGTATTGAGGCATTCATGCAGTGTATGTCCGCTATGTTACAAGAATGTAGATACGACTTCGCTTCATCGGGAGCGACTTCTAGTAGAGCTTGTAGTGCAGCCCTCTTGCATTCATCATCATTTTCTTTCAATAAATAATCGGCAATAAGCTTTGGCGCAGTTGGGTTCAAATCCGGAAAGTTTTTATATATCCTTGCAATAGCTAAAACCGCATTCTTTCTTTGATAAGCATGAGACCATTCAAGGCACTTCTCGATGGAATGAACAAGCTCACGAATAACTTCTGGTTCTCTAGTCTTGCTGAGTGTTCTTAAAACCGAACCACATACATATTGATTTGGATGTTTGAGGTCCTTATCGAACGCGCCGCATACCATTACCATTTTGTCTAAGAATTTGCCATCGGGTCCTCTCTTTGGCAAGCACTCCCACAATATGTAGAGCAGTTTTTTGATACGCTTATCTTGGCTACCGCTGCCAGTGAATCGATTCATTTGGTAGCGATTGATAACGGGCATCATGAGGTTGGTCGGAAATTTCTCACCGTCCAATAGATTCTGTAATAATTCTTCGATTGAGCTACGACATTTATCCAGGTCATCGCCTTCAATCCGTCTTTTAAGTGTGATCTCGTTTGCAGTCTCGAAACTCTTGGGTTTCTTGACAATGGAATAACAAGGCTCACTCATGATTGGGGCTCAATTCAACTCACCACCCAACCCTCTTGGTTGCACAGATTACTTGGGCTGTATCCTCACGCGATTCCTTCAAGAGTGAATTTATGGTGGATCAATCCGATTGGAACTTCAAAACATGAGAGTCTTGACACATTAGTGGGAATTTATAATAGAGGTATTGCGATTGATGATAATAATTCAAACGAATCCCCTCCGTCCATCGATGACACAACATGAGCTGATTTTTCTAACGAGAGCAGCTGTACGGCAGCCTTAGCCTGAGCGGCCGGAGCCACGGGAAACCTTGTGCTTTCCCCTCGAGGATGCGACGGCAATCTCGTACCTCTCAATTCCCAACATACCAATGGACAACATGTTACGACAAATTCTTCTCCGTTAAAGATGGCGAATTCGGCTGTCACAACAACACCAACCAGTACAAGTCAGAATGGAAATAAGAATTACAAAGTCATTCAACAGTTACACCCTCTACGCGAGGAGAAAAGCGGGTTGATTCGCGAAGTTGGGGGTATCGCAACTTGGTCTTTAAGTTCATCCAAGTCCGGTTATGGTGTTGAACAATTACGTGACAATTGCATGGACACTTACTGGCAGTCTGATGGACCCCAGCCACACCTAGTCAACATAAGTTTCACCCGAAAGATAACAGTGAAAGTTGTTTGCATCTATGTCGACTACACTCTCGATGAAAGTTACACTCCTTACAAGATCTCGATACGCGCTGGTAACAGCTACACAGATTTACAAGAAATAGAACAAATAGAGATGGACAAGCCCACCGGGTGGGTTGTAATCAGCCTGAAGGATGGCAACGAGGCGCCAATTAGAGCCTGCCACATTCAAATAGCAGTTCTAGGAAATCATCAGAATGGCCGAGATACCCATCTGAGACAAGTCAAAATTTACTCGCCCGCAAACAATGGGCCAATTTCGGGAATCGACGATATACTAAATGAATTTTCTACTTTGGGAATGATGCAGCACTCAAGTCTGAGATAAAACGAACAGTTTTCATTTCTCGCCAACCGTTCTTTCATTCTTCTGTAATCTGTGGAGCATCAAAGGTAGAAATTTTTTATTATAAGCTCATGACATCTCCATCGAGGGCGGTGATTGACGTATCTTTCGTTCAAGGACTTTGAAATCTGGAGACTATACCATTGAGGTTTACGTTGTTCAAACTGGATACATTCGAAGCCTGCTGTTGGATTTTGCTAATGGTATTCGTTGCATTGATGCCGGTGACATTTTGCATTCTTTGTAAGACATCTTGAACCTGAGACGAGAGCCTCCTATTCTCGACGAACATCTTCCGCAAGTTCAGGGCCATCTCATTCAAGGTGTTGGTTACGTTAGACGCCAGCTTGCCATCCACTATAGAGTCTACTTTTAGGCCATTTGCTTGCTTAAGCACTCCATCGAGGTTTGTCAGGGGTTGCTGATCGCTCGACGAATCTTTAGCATTAACCAGATTCTTTGTAATGGCGAGGAGTATGAACATTAGAGCTATGCGAGTCATCATCTTGTTAATCATCTTGTAGCTGTTCTATTTGTCTGGTTACTAACAAGATAGGTGTAAAGTCGATCTTTGCTGTTTCGCGAAGTGCGAAAGATGAATGAGCTCTTCATCTGGCAACCGACATCGAATATGAAGACGAGACATTGTCAATATCTCTGGATGATGGGAGGAGACATATTCCGACAATCCAACAGATTTTTTTGCGTCTATTTCCTCAACAGTGGGCGTTACGGTGAAATCAAACCCGGAAAAATCAATGTGAAAACTCGAACCCAGGGAAAGGCTCTCTTCATGCTTATGAGGATTGTCGACTGTTGTTCGGACGAACAATCTGTCTAGCTTTCATAGGCTGGTTATCTGTAAATAGAATGATCAGAAGATCTGAGATGAAAGAGCTCACAGATTCCATGAGTCAGGTTCGTCGTGTCGTCGGCGTTCATCTTGGCATCATAGTGCAATGAATCTACGAAGGAGCCACTATTTGCTTCTTAACCATAGGTTGGTCGACGTTAAATGATCCCATCCAGTGTAGGATGGCAAAACTCTCTGCCGCACCAGGGATTGAACATGGCTCGCGCTGCTCTAACTTCGGGTTGACCTTCGAAGCCAGTTGTTGGCAGGAACAAGACTGTTATGGTTAGTTCCAGCCCTAGGAAGAGAGTGATCACACTGAATCGGACACATCAGGCGCGAGGGTGATTCGATGGTTATGTTTTTGAAATTTAAAACCGAATACAATGTCACATCCAATCGATTTAAGATCTCCAGAAAAATATTGTCCTGCAAAGCTCTCATTCCATACTCTTTTGGATCATAATGATCTCAAGTAGTAAAGGGGTGTCGAAGGTCTCGATAGTTTCAACTTCAGACCTCTTATTTTGCGGAGCAGCTAGAACATTAGTCATGACTCTGACAAGAGCTCCGGTAACTGGTTGACCAGCTTCCGTGATACCTCAGGCGCTCACAATCAAGTCCGGCCGCTTAAAGCCCGGAATTTGTGAAGCAAAATCAGGTATTTACTCAAAACTAAAAACATGATTATTGGGGTGAAAGCTGAAGTGCGAATCTGAAGCGAGTTTTGCGCGCTGTTTGTCACAAACTCACGGTTGGTAGAGGGAGTCTTTCTGAGAACCCTATGGACCTAGAAAGAAAGTTGATGACGTATAACAACTCTTGGTCCAGCACGCAAACGTACTCCTCGTATCCGCAAGATTCTCGCTTTAGTTGAGCATGAACATAAGACATTCAATCTTGGTGAATCTTTAACCAGGGAAACTTTTGAAGGGTGGGCATAGGTACTCTTTTATGTTCTGAACTCTATGAAGCCGCAGGAGCGAGGGTCCAGAGCGATCACCGCTGTCTGTAAGCGTATCGCACTGTATTCTAGATTTTTCGGATACATCGGCGCAACGGAGAGCTAGAGCTGCGATATAAACTGGCGAGAGAGTTCGCAAGGCTTTTGTGGAAGGAAACAACACTGAATCGAAACTGCCTGTCCCGCTCAGCGAGCGAGCCAACGAGCCAGCATCTCTTCACGTACGAGGCTGGAGAAAGAAAACTGGTTATCAACAATCTAACATATTTCGGGTATCTACTGAAAACAAGACTTAGATCATCAACCATTGCATCGATTTCAACAAACATCTAGTACTAGATCTGATTGGACATCCCACGAATTGATTTCCCTGCTTTGAAGGCTAAGTGGCTATCTGGGTGAAAGATTTGAAAGGAAGCAACAGTGATCATATCGAATTCCCCATATCCCCGAAGAATCAGAGCTGTATATTTATTCTTGCAATAATTGAAGATCACACTGCTTAGATCTTATTAATTTCGATCAGCACAAGCCTAATCCTCTTTGCAACTCCACGCTGATGTCAATTAAACCGAAAGGCAGCTCTTCGAGGGTATCATAGAGCCTCACACTAACTTGTAACAATTTTGCTGGAATCTTCTGAAATAGCGATTTCTTTATTGATCAACATGTTTCGTAATCAGGCTCAAAGCTGCAGATCTTGATACTCTATCGATTAATGAAACACTAAATTCTAAGCACCGGCAATTCTTTCCAAGTACGAATATACCAATGTGTGATTCTAATAACTGATCCAAGATCAATATTATCACTTACCACTCGACCCGGCAATCAAGCTTTTCACGGCTATCAAACAAATCAATCGACTCAGATCATCTGATTGCATTGCAAAATAACGTTACTCCATTCTCGAAGGCCATTATAGTTGAATAGCACAGCCCTGTAGTTGATGACTATAATACAAACAAAGCTGTTTGATCAAACTTGACAACTGAAGGCGAACGTCATTGAATTATGAATCTGAATTGAATATCAAAGCAACAAATCAGCTCAAATCGATCCGGACTAATACTATTCTTTCATCCTTGGCAATCAAATTCAAGCTACTGGAAAGAAAAATCACAACTCTCTGCTATTCCTCAGACCTAAACCATGATTTGATGGACCCAAGACCAACAGTTACAATCTCTGGAAACAAAGGCCACGAAGTGTCTGTTAAGTACGCCTATGAGTCTCCGAGTTATATGACAACAGGCGGATTATATATGCTAACCAAAAGCATCAGAACAGTCGTGGCCAGTCGTGAATAACTGTACCTAGAGTTAATGGCGAGAATTTTCCACTTATATCAACTTGAGAGGTAAAAAATTGCAAGAACTGTGCTTCCCCGTGCTCACGATTAACAAAACTCCTCGCACGATGATCACCATTGATTCACTCAAGTCCTACCAAGATACCCCTGACTCGCTCATACTACTCTGCTTAAAAGAGCTAATAAGAAATCCTGTCAATCTATGTAAGTATACGTTGCCACCCGAGCTAGGTGACTTGCTGGTCGCCGCTTTCAAAGAGCACGCATTGGCAAATAGATTGACGGCGGTTGATTGCATAAACTTCTTCGAACATTTCAAACATAAATTCATACCCCTGAGCAAAATCGACTTCTCAGGTCTACCAATAAGAGAGGATTTCTTCCTGAACTTTATTGAAGAGTATCAAGATCAATTAGAGGAAATCAATATATCGGGATGTCCCAGATTACTTCCCTTCTACATGCGAAAGTTGAACAGGCTTCTAAAAAAGAACAAACACAAGCAAAAGTCTCTCATTATCGGTGAAACACTCTCAACCTTATTCATCCAATCTCATCGTCATGAGGGTTTCTTTGACGATGATTTGGAACTGAAAAAACTAGTTCTGCATCGATGTAGCAGTGTGCCTAATGGTGGAGCAGAAGTATGCGAATTTTCAATCAACCTTCAGTTGTCGGTAGTATTGACACCGACGATGAGTCACTCACTCAAATATCTTGACTTGTCAATGAGCTCGATTGGAAAAGGATCTGCCTTAATGCAACTCGAATCTTTGGAGATACTGATTCTATACGATTGTTTTATGACATATCCGGATGTCGTATCGACCATTTGCCAACTAAAAAAACTTAGAGTGCTCGACATATCTCGACAAGCTATCGAATCGGACGATATAAGCTCTTCAAATCAAGAATCAAAGTTGCTGGATCTTATCGTTAGCAGATTACCACTGCTAACTCGGCTTGATATTTCTGGTACACATTTGGTGGGAGGAAAGGAGCGAAACATACCAGCTTTTGATATCCGGGTTGACAACCCTTTCGAATTTTTGGGATTGTTCCATGCTAGCAATGATGCATCGTATCGGACATGTATACCTGCAGCAGCGATTGCCGGTGAGGCTAACGAGTCGCAGATGTTGAACGCCTGTGAGGCCTATATCGATAGACCCGAACAGTTGTCTAAGGCACTCAATGATCTATACAACTTTTACAAGACAACTACACCGAGTGAAACCTTCGATGATGTAAATAGAGCACTTGACGTCGTGTTGCCTATTCTTTCTAAGCATCTAGGCAATGAGCAAGTGATCATCTTCGCTACGGCAGCGCTGTACTGTATAGTGAAGATCAACGTAACTACCAAAAATTTCAACGACATCAGAAAGAGGAGAATCATTACGAGCCGATTACTCGATGTGATGCATTACCACAAACAGAGTAGAGTTATTCTCACGAATGGTGGTCTGTCCTTGTTATTTTTACCCGACATTATATGTGAGCACTCGCGCGTTGCAGCCATATCTTTACTGATGTGCCGTGACCCGGACCAGAGAACACAAGGATTCGGAGCAACTCTATTGAATACACTTGCCTGTCAAGTCGGTGGCGATCAGAAGATTTTCATTGGCAAATTGAACGCCATCGAAACCATGATAGAGATTATCAGGACGAAAATCGCCGAGAACAGTTGCGACGAAATTCTAGAGACCGCGTGGAGTACTTTGTGGAACATCACGGATGAAACACCGATTAATTGCCAAAAATTTTTAGATCATCAAGGTCTCGAAGCCTTCGAGAGTTGCATGGATAAGTTTGGACTTCAGAAAGAAGTGTTGCGCAACATTATGGGGCTACTCGGAAACGTTGCTGAGTGCGAGAGACTAAGGTATACATTCATGAAGGAGGGATACCTGAAGAGGTTCCATCTTCTTCTCAATTACCGCCTGGACGGCATCGAGTGCAGCTACAATGCTTGTGGCATATTGGCACATATCGTCTCTGAGGGAGAGCATTTCTGGTACCGTTACAACGTGCCCAATGTATCACGATCAGCAATACTCAGGAGCATGAGGTCTTCAATCGCTGATTGGCCAATCAACTCTAGCAGAAATATAAATTACAGATCGTTCGAGCCTATATTGAGGCTTCTCGATACCAGTGTTCCAACTGAGGCTCAATATTGGGCAGTGTTCGCATTGGCCAACTTAACAAGGATCAACCCAACTAAATATTGTCCGATGCTGTTACCCCGTGATGGAATTTTGAAACTTCGCCACCTAACTGAACCTGGCGTAACCAAGGAGTTCGTTGCTAACCTGGCCATGATAACGCTATATCAGTACGAAAGATTCGAGTCAGAGGGAACTCTCGCTGGATTGGAGCAGTGTGATTCAATTGATATAGAGGTAGTGAGAAACTTTCGCGCAGAATCAAATCTTGGCGACGGAACCAGTGAAATGGGCGAGTTTCTCATGTGAAACGACATAATTAGCGACTGAATATGTATCTGTTCTTGGCTTCCCGGGCCGGGTTCAAGTCAGCTGCGTTCTTTTTCTCTTTCAATTAGCCCTCAACCAAGCGACGCCCGTACACACGTGACTATCGCAGACCTAAGCTATGAGCAAGCCAACAGCACATTTTCAAGCATCCCTTACAACTACGCCAAGCCGCCACTTGACGCGAGTGGCCATGGTTCTGGCTGCTTCTTATTCTTGGTTGCTCATGGAATCAGGCCATTCTGCGGCAAGACGCGCACTAATTTACGAAAACTCTTAGTTGTGCCAAGACCACTTACGGGCAACAGGCGCGGGTTCGACTCTTGGCTGGAGCGATCTTTTTTCTGTTGCAATCAGCGGCCCTGATTGCAACAGAAAAAAGATCGCTACCACGTCCATATAGTGAACTTAACTCACGTGCTCTAACAATCGTCAGACGAGCATCCAGATTGATTAAATGGCTGGAGTTTCGCAGCAGTTAGCGGGACATCATGGCTTTAGCGGGATCGGTGGTCATCTATTTGAATCGAGCCACATTTCGCGGGGGTCCAAGAGAGATCGACCGTCAAGAACTAGCGAGTGTATTAAATTAATATGATATCACCTCTGTCAAAAGCTTAGAGGCGCTTACAGCCTCATCCTCATGATTTGATCTACCATGGATAACGATCTTATCTTTAACATGAGTGTTGCCATTGATAATAGCAGAGACTACATCGAGAGGTTGTCTCAAGATAGGCCCAGCAAGATAGGATTAGCTAATTATGAGAGGTTATGTAAGTTAAGTGATCAAATATACGTGATTTGTTCCGAATACTGTTGCGGTGAATTTTGGGAATCCGCTCCAAAATTTTGCTGCTCAAACAACTTTAAGCCGATACGAAATTTTTTCTTCTTCTTGTTGATAGCCTTCGTTGTTTTGTTCTCTGTCATCGTCATGTATCTTCTAGTTGAGAGTCTGGCGAAATCAAAAGTGTTGCTCAAGATTCGGGAGCTAGCGGATCGAATTGAAGTCACCATGCCTAACATTAAGGGAATGCAATTGATTGGCAAGGATCTGTTCTCAAACGATACTAGTGAAGACGACGAAAGCTCTTTAGATGAACGAATTGCTATCAGTGAAGTCATTGACTCGCCTCCTCCACAGCATGTATTGCGTAAACATAGTCAGAGTTTCAAAAACATGTCCAAGTTGAACACTCTCAAGCGCCAAGCCAGGATTAAAAGCGGCAGAATTCTTAGTGGATATGAAACCAGCTCGAGAAACCAGAACCAGACCTAATGGTCCATCGAAAAAAGAGGGTAGATAAAATGGATACAAATTAAGCCCACCTATTTGGACTGGCCAGAATCTCTAACCACACCAATGATTGATCCATCTGTATATGGTTGCAGCGAGTCGTTGGATGAACGATAATAAAAATCAAAAGTCGTACTCATGGCGCTATCTGTAATGCGATATTACTTCGCCGAATCTACCGTCCAAAATTGCTTAAAGTTTGCCTTTTGACCCAGAATACACTCGAGCTACGTCCAAGGTGGTTAGCGCTCTATGTCTTTCTAAATTTTCTTGCCTCATTGAATAGCGATCTTCTTGGCTCGTGAATCGTTATAGACGGGCCGTCAGTTAAGACTGGTAGACGAATCTTGTATCGCGGGGTATAAACTCGGAAGTAAACAAAAACCTACAGGTGGCAGATGGAGTGCAGCCCCCGGCGGAATCAGGAACGCGGAGAGGTGGCGCTAGAGGAGGCGAGATGATCGACCTAGAGGTACAAACGAAACCGGCCGAGCCAAACGAAATTGCCCGCCGCACTTTCAGCGGGTCGAGCGTGAGCATCGAAGTCGACCGACTGTCGATCTACCCGGCTAAATATCGATAAAATTGGATTATTTATTGCAAATAGAACCTCACCAAGACGCAAGTTTATGCGCGCGCATCGCTCCGTGAAAAGTTCAGGCCTTATAGTCGCTCAAATGGCGCTTGAAACTCTGAGCTAGTGACGGCTCGGTTCTAGATGGAAGGCTCCCCCCTAGACTCCCAACTTCTAAGTTGCCCAGCACTCGGCAAATTCTAGCAGAGAGATTTGCTGGCAGCAACAAGTAGTAGACTCACGCCGACTGGCTGCGTTTCGGGGACGAGGTGCTGAATCAGCCACCGGCGGCGGCTGATTGACTTGAAATATCGCCACAAAAAGTAAGCTTGGCCCAAAACTAACATTAGCAGACCCCAAGAGCTCCGCTCCTGTAACGCGCCAAAAGTGATCTGCCCGCTCAGTGAAAGCCTCATGCTATGGGGCTGATTCAGCTTGATCTAGATGGGCTTGGCGTGCCATTTAGTCACCCGAGGGCCAAAAATAACTTCCCTCTATCGGGCCAAGTATTGTGTTCGCGCCAGAACATGCGCCCGCAGTCCTCCATAAGCGACAGTGCAAACCTTGCAACGTTCGGGCCAATGGAGGCGCGCTAGTTAGCTCTAGTTTGGGCTAGAGTTGCAGTTGCAATTGCAATTGCAATTGCAGTTGTAGTTGTAGTCGCAGTTCTTGGTGCCCATCATTGTGCTCCATTGGCTGCCGACCGGCCGGGCCCGTCTGCAAGCTCTCCGAGCCAACTCAATATAGTGGCCGCCAGACAGGCGGACAGACCATGCACTCACCGGTGTTAGAGACGGCAGCGCCAGAGGCAGAGGCGGAGATCTAACAAGTATCCATATGGAATCATTTGATGATGGTGACGCCATTTGGAGGAGCGTGGGCTCTGGGCCACTTGTTGCGCTACTTTCCACTCCCATCCTCTCCTGACCCCGCCCCCAAATGCTCCAGTCTATAAGAGCTTCCGTGTTGATTTCTGCCCGGTTAGAGTTGAGTATATACTTGGAGCTCCCGCTGATCTGGAGCCTCTCAATGAAGAGGCTCGGCTGAAAAGGGAACGAGCTAGTTAGACTCTATGAACGGCTAACACCGTTTTAGGCCACGTGAATCTCGCTGGACTCATTGATTCGAAACCATTTTGCTGGCAGACTTAGTCTGTTAGAGAACAACAAGAACATTGTTCAGCGACAAATATCATTTAGCTCCCATGAGTTTAGTCAGATACACACCAGTCTAGTTCACGGACCTAGTGGCCAACTTGTACTTGGTTGTTGCCACTAGTGTGGTAACATGGCCACATCTTGAGAGGCTTGCGACTTTAGTAAACTAGCGCCAGGGCTCATCTAGTTTGAATTGTAAACCATCGATGGGAAGCAACGCTCAAGGCGACCTCATGTCAAAGAATAGCCTTGATGCTATTGATCAAAAGCGATCTAGTTGCGTCGAGAGCTCTTTCTTAGCATGAAAATTGCAATCCAAATGTCAACCTGTTCACTATAAATACAATTCCGTCCGAGAATGTCTTGGACCCGAACGAATCAGTGCCAAATCAAAAGTTAACGTGAACAGATCAATCGGAGCATCTTACGGGACAGGGATTAGACACATAAGTAAAAATCTAATACTGTCACGTAAGGATGCTTTGGTTCGTCTCTTAAATCATCACTCACAAGTCAATCCGATTTCGCTTCATATTGATTAGATTAGCTAGTTTTAAGAGTTGTGCAGATGGTTCAACTACAGTAAGTTGACTGACGACAACACCCTATTGAAATGAGAGGAAAACCTAGCAGCACCGGTAGAGCGTTCTACCATCTAACAGAGATTTAATAGTTGAGTTTTAACATTTCTTCCTTGAGCTTACTCAGGATGGCAAAGTTTGGCGTGTTAGGACTTGCAGTGCTTTGAAGCTCGGTGATCTTCTGTTCTTCCTCCTTCTTTTCCTTCGGTGTTTTGCAGGAACCCCTACCGTACATAAGCAAGAGCCCACCCCAAGAAGTCACCTGCGGATGAAGTTTTTGTAGTAGTAGTTGAGCTGCTCTTTGTTTGCCTTCCCTTTTGTTCTTGCATTCTATTTTAGCTTCGTGCTCGCTCACTTTCATCGTATAGATGAGCCTGTGGTGTTTGATAAGTTGACTATCAACTACTATCTCAGGTTCGCATATTCCTGCGTTCCGTTTAGTACACTCGACCAGGATTTGATATGGTGATTGTAGGCCAGCTTTGGCGCAGAGTTCGGTGATCCTACTGTCATCAATTTTGATATTGTCGAAAAATTTCAAGTCTTGGGAGGCTTCGTTTTGGTTCGTCTTATTAGCGTCATCATTGATGCCTGGAATCAGAATTTCTGCTGTCTTCCGAGCGGCTTCCTCTTTGGCATCCTTTTTACTCTTACCATATCCAACACCGTAAGGCACTGAATTTATCTCCGCTGTGGCACTATAAGGTGTGACGGCATTTTCAAGCTCCTTGTATATATAACGAGGCTGAACCTTTTCCATATGTTGGACAAACTCGTGCAATATACAAACAAACGATTTGCCGGCTGGATTCATAACGAATTCCTTCTTACTCTTGGAGGAACAAGTGATCAACTTGGTATCGTTCGGTAACGATGGACGCTGACGCTGCTCTCTGATAATTGAATTGTGCTTCCGGCGGTCGGCCCAGGTTTTGAATTTGCGAATTTTAATTTCGACAAATTCGAACAGCTTTTCACAGTACTCTTTGACATCGTCTGCACTCAGCCATTTCTCTTTCTTATGTTCCTGAACTGTCTCTAGTCCCACACTGTTCACTTGCTGGTCATCACCTTGTTGTGACTCTTTTTCAAGTTCGCGTCTATATTGTAAACATGGGATAGCTGAGATGGGTAGTTCGTGTTTGCGCACACTTCCAGTCCCGAGGTAGTATGGTTTCGAAACGGTACACACTCTAGACTGTTTGTGTAAGTACAGAGGCATACCACTAGAATGTGTGACTTCTATCCAGCCCTCAGGGAGGACCTCAAAGTAATCTTGACCACGTTTTTTGAGGACAGTTTTGGTCCTCTCTATGTGCGATGGTGGGTTTGATTCTTCAAAGAAACTTTCCAAAAGTTGATCCACTTCATCGTTATCATCAGCTATTGAAACCGATGATGAGTCGGATGAAGGCGAGGAGGATCCTGAAGAAATTTCTTCAGTCATGATAAAGGTTGAACAATAATATTCATGGAATGAAATTGTGTTTGTCGATTGCCTCCTAGAAACGTGTACAGCCTTGCACGAGACAACACGATTCAAATTCACCCGCGTGTCATACGCAGACTTGAATTTCGGAGCATGTTTCATTCACCATATTGATATTTTCGTACAAGAGGCTACAGTCGCCGATTGGTTATTGATTTAAAGAAGAAAATAGAGAGAGAGAGAGAGATAGTGTTGAAGTACTCAATTCTACTCAGCACGTCTGTATCATGTCGGACATTATCGCGGTGGACAAGTGGGATGCCGGACAAGTGAAAAATGTCCTAGACGAAACGGCTAAACAGGTTATTCTGCAACACTTCAAATATGACGAGTCCAACCTCTTAGTCGATATCAGGTTATTTCTATGCGCCCTACCGGTTGCCGCTGCCTTCTTTGCGCTCATTTATGACTTCATGCACCCTTTTCCAGCCTCTGCAACTGTCCTAAAGATATGCGTGTATGCTTATATCGTTTTGATAGTCATCTTGACTCTATATTCAACATTTGTTGAGAGCAACACAATTCTCATAGCTTACAAAAGGGGCAAGAATAAGATTAGGAACAAAATTAAGCTACTGTCGAAGATGAAAAGATTCGATGATCAATATACGCTTATCTTGGAAGGACCGAAGAGCAAAAGCTCGTGGACAAAGTCCGTAGGCAATTATTTCGATGTTAATGGAGTGTTCGTTCAGGATAGGTTTGAGCAAGACGTAGTCAAGTTACACAAAGGTTCTAAAAACAACTAGCTTAAAACACTAGTTTGATGATGTCGGACGATCCAAATAAATTATTGTATACGTTTCAACTTCATGGAGGAACTAGGCGGTGCTCGCACCTGAATTGATTTAAATTTTCGTTCCTATTGTTAACAGTTGATGATTAATCAAGCCTATGGCGAGAGACCTCATCCACAACACCTCAGACTCTGTAAAGTCTCCTCGATTTGGGAAAGTTCTCCCATGGCACCCCCAAGTCATTAATTTTTCAACCTGACGGGGAAATGTTCACTCTGCTGGCCCTCTCGCTCTCACTGGTGACTCTGTGTTACTTCTAGCATCCAAAAATCCTCTGCATGCATCGCGTAGGCTCAAGGGCATTCTGAACGGAATTGATTCTATTTTCTCTATCTAATTTAACTCAATCGAGCTCTATTCTCTCTGTTCGAAGCATTTGAGGGAAATTTATTGCGATTAACTTCGACCTGTCATCTCAACCATCTCTTCGATAGTTCTAGATCACAATAATGTTGGGCAGATTTATAAAGCCCGTGTATTTGACTTCTGGGCTGATCGGCCAGATTTCACACAAGATAGCACGTGTCGCAGTCCCGAAACATCAATCTTTATCGATGTCGACGTCTACTAATTATCACTATCATGAGAAACCAGCGCATGCACATGACAAACTATGGAAAGCTGAGCGATATCTCAGTGTCGCCCTTCTAGGTGTTATACCGGCGGCAGCTGTCTTTCCGCATCCGCTGATGGATCATGCGGTTGCATTGTCACTGGTGGTCCATGTCCACTGGGGAGTTGAAGCGATTGTAACCGACTACATAAGACCCTCAATATTCGGAAATACGATACCGAAAGTGTCTATAGCAATTGTATACATATTATCCTCACTAACTCTAGGTGGATTATTTATGTTCAATTACACAGATGTAGGACTAACACAAGCTACTAGAATGCTCGTCAAGATTTAATAACTTATACTTGCGTACGATTCTCATAAGCTCACAATCGTTTACGATGATTAAACTACGCAAGATCAGATCAATTTTGAAATTTGGTAATGGGATCAATTAGTTGCTAGGTTACAATGAAGAAATAAAAGTTCTTCGTCAACCGGCGGTCTGGAGTGTAGTCGATGACGTCTCTCAATGGAAGTAACACTCGCTGGTATCGACAAGATAGATCGGGCAATATGTGATAATTTAGGATACCTTTTGGAGGCCTCTTTCCACCAAGTCAGAAGAGTTTTTTCATTGCAGTGGTTGAATTTGTCCAGTAGATATCTTGTCACTTCATCCTGGTCGAATTCTGTAACTGCCTCCCATTCAGAATATTGAGTTTGGGCTTTGATTGAATCTTCAAGGGTCTCTTCCACCATAATAGCAGCTTCATTGTTGACGTCCAACATCCGTCGTACCTCGGCGTAGACTTCCTCTCTCTCAGCTTCAGTGAACATCTTTAGGTGCCTGAAGTTCGGCCATAGGAAAACGGCAATCTTGTGCATCATGTGCAATTCAAAGTTTTGTTCGAGAGCAATCAGTAGCTTCTTTTTGTGATCAGCTAAATCCTCATTGTCATCATCTTTGGAGATCAATACTCTCTGAAGTTTAAAGTATTGCAGAGCCACTTGATTAATGCTGGGTATTTCCTGAACATCGTTTCGCATCAAAAGAGAGGCCTCTCTGAAAGGTGCTAAAAGATCTTTTAGCATATTCATGGCAGGTAACATTGTATCCATGGAGAAATTGCCGGGGGAAAATTTATCAAGATTTTCAATCACCAATATGATAACATCGTACTTGTATATCCAAGAGGAAATGGCAAATTCGGGCAGTATTTTGAGCTCTGAGCAGATGTATTTACAGTTTTCAACAAGTTGGTCATGCTTACCGTCTGAGAATACGGCGGCGTCAACCAGGCTATCTAATAAGTGTGAGACTGATGAAAGATGAATGTTGACACCACTTAATTGGCCAGCGTTTGAAATGTATGTGAATTTGTTGATCAGTGTATCTTTCAAAAGTCCATAGTCGCCAAGTGTTTGGGAGATGAAGTCTAAAATGTTGACTATTCGTGTTGCGCCCCGCAAAACTCTATCTCTGAGTTTCCAGTCTTGATCTATGAATGAGAATGACATGATGCACAAGTCGTCTTTAAAATCAGATACAATTGCTCCACCGATATTCTTCTCTATGCTCTCATTGATATCTGCCACAATGGCCGCCTTTTCGTTTGTGTACAATTCCGATGCTCTCATTTTGAGATATTGTGGATTTAAAACTAGAGGGGTGGATACTTTCACAGCAGCGCCTTTTAGGATATTCTTAAACGAGTTTGAGCAGACACAATCCAAATCGACCAACTCTGAATAACAGAACGCCAATATTGTACTAGCAAGGGCGTTTTTAACTTTAGGTGCGATAATAGTTTGATTATTGTAGGTACGCAATTCAATCTTAACATTCTTTTCCGAGGTGCTATCCTCGCCATCGATTGCATCGTCTGGATAGGCGCGTTTTGTTCCAGAGGCGGGATCGCCTCCATTCTCTAGGCAAATATTTCTCTTCTCTGGCTTAGTCATAATCGACCTACGACCACCTGATTTGGACCCAACGCTTCCCAGGGGCCCATCCTTCTTGTTGGCGTTGAGCTGTTTCACTGTATCTGGAAATAGATCGCCAAAGCATCTATGCCGGCGCATATGCGACGTGCCAGTTATGTGGCCATGATAACGAGCCATATGATTACATTTCGTGCATCGAATAATGCCCGTGAATTCGTTGTTCGCCTTGTAGCAAACTTCTTCGAACAATTTCCAAACATCTGATGAGCCCGATTCTCTGAACCTCACAAAGCATTGATTATTTTTGAGCATATCCTTGATTTCATCGGTACTTGGAAATGTTCTCGGCTGCTTCGACGGAGGCACGTGCGGTATAGTTGGTGAGTCAGACATAGTTTCTAGTTGAAGACTTATGTAACAAATAGGGGTAGTGTAGGTTGGTGGGGCTCAAGTGGTTGTATCCTGTCGAAGGGGCGCAGTCGAGAGCGTTCGGTCTAGCAAGTAGGCGGTTTTAATGTTTTTGGTTTGATGCTCGAGGGGTAGCCTATGCTCGGATATTCACTTTCGGAAGGTCGGAACAGCCATTTTGTCTACCCGAGTGGTGTGTGTCGCAAACATCTCGCTGCGGTACAACTTTTTCCGCCTACTAGCAATGCGTCGGAATCACGGGAACGGCGCTCAATGTTCGGCTGTTTCGGTAACTGCCGCGCCTCAATTTCGGTGCACCGCACATGCACCGAAGGATCCGAGCGGGATTTTCAAATTACCGACCGAGCGGCACCGAATTCGGGAACTCGAAATCCCGAAAAATGTGCTCGCGTTACGGGACAACTCGCGCGCTTCGGACAGAAGCCCGAAGCGCGCCCAATCGCAAACTCGTGGTTCAGTTTACTTATCGCATTTGTTTACAATGGCCCACCAGCCTTCATCTTCCAGCCAGACGTTGTTTCCGCAGCTTGAGACTAAAACAGTTCCTCTTGACGGGAGCGAGAGCTACAAAACTATCATCAGAATTGAGAAGGAACTAGTCACCCATCTTAAGAGCACCATCACCGACATTGATCCGCTCGATGGTGTCGGCGACCGCTCAATCTTCCCCACAGAACTCTTGACCGGCTCGAAGAAAACTCCCAAGCTCAAGACTGACCCCCTAAACCGACTCAAAGATTTGTCGACCGAAGAGGTCGACGACGAAGAGGAGCCGGCTGACGAGGAAGAGGAGGACGAGGAGACGGCTGTAGTTGATGACGAAGAGGATGACGCCGGTGGCGATTACGTTGTGTCTCACTTCGATAATGGTGAGGGATACGAAGATAACGACGATGATGGCGACGAAATGACCTCAATGATCTGAACGGTGGTACCCAAAGGAGTTGATTCTCGAATTTACTAACCTGTAGATCACCTAAACTTGATCGCCCTCATGCGGTACCATAGCCACCGCACGCAACGTCTCATTCTCAAACAATTTACAGCGCTGGCAATTTCTAGTACAGCCGGTCTCGTTTTGTAACACAGAAATCCAAATCCAGCCACATCAATGAATTTTAGAACACTCGTCTCCTGTGAAACGCCCCCCAAACCGTCTATGATACCCATATTTATGATACATCCCATAACTGATTAGCTCTGCAACAATGGCCAGATTAAAATTTCTCTTTTATGCAACTGGCATAGGTCTTAGCTATTGGTATTATGGAATCCTACAAGAAAGAATTACACGGACCAAGCACCAACCAGATAATGAAACGTTCACCTGCACCATGTCATTAGTTCTGGTGCAATGCCTATTCAACACTATTTTTTCAAAATTTATGCTCACCTTCATGATGAATCAAGGCATAGATAGGACAAAATCAACGTACTATGGAATCTGTTCACTGACTTATCTAACTGCTATGGTATCGGGCAATATGGCACTGCAGTACCTCAATTATCCCACGCAGGTGGTCGGAAAATCTTGTAAACCGATACCTGTCATGATTCTAGGTGTTCTTTTTGGAAGGAAGAGGCATCCTCCCAGGAAATATTTCTTCGTTGCACTAATAGTGATTGGAGTTGCCTTGTTTATGTATAAGAAAGACATTTTCGAATCGAACAGTCATACAAACAGCGTGGATCGCTCTCATTCCATTTTAAGCTACATATCAAGTCTGGGGATTGGAGAATTACTTCTCTTGCTTGCTCTTACGATGGACGGAATGACTGGCGCCATCCAGGAACGTATGAAGGCTGAACACCGCACGAAATCCGGGCACATGATGTTCTGGATTAATCTTTGGTCAACATTCTACCTTCTAATCGCAACCATCGCCACTGGTGAGCTCGTTAGGTTTCACTCATTCATCCTTAAGCACCCGAAGTTAGTGTATGACATACTACTATTCTCGTCATCAAGTGCAATTGGTCAACTATTCATATTTCCCACCATAGCTGAGTTTGGTCCATTGCCGTGCTCTATCATAACAACAACGAGAAAGTTCTTCACTGTCCTGACATCCGTGTTCATCTTTGGTAACAAATTAACCACCAGTCAGTGGATTGGCACCTCGCTGGTGTTCTCAGGTTTATCGTTGGATGCAATCTACGGTAGAGCTGATCACCGGCAGACCTCAACTGAAACGGCAGCTAAAAAAAACAATTGAAGTGAACGTACTATACTTATCTAACTTATTATATCATAAATTAATATCGTCGTTTATTGAAACTTTTCAACGTTCCATAATGTGTTAGTCAACTAGACTGAAGATCACTGTCTTCTGCCGAAATTCCGGCCCCTGTGCTTGCCATTGGGACGAAATTTATTGTAATGAGGTTCATGATGTTGACGTCGGAAGTTTTTTGACTTGAGTTGGCAATGTGGTGAGAAAGAGTTTGAACTACTAAAGCCATTGTATTGCCGCCCATTGTGTTTTTGGAAACTATAGCAGTCCCTCTTGCCGTATTGCTGATAACCATTACTGGTGAATCGTTGGAAAGGATTTGATTTGGAAAGATTCGAAAATCGGTCATCGCGTGAACGGGATTTGATCTTTTTTGTTTTACCTTGATCAAGCTCTTCGTTGAACATATCCCTGTCTGATTTCTCGTTTGACTTGACCTCATCTAGTTGGCTCCTAGAGCCCTGCCAGGTCGAAAATGAGGTGGCTAGGGGAGGCGCATTCTTGGACGCGTCTGCGTTGCTCCTAGCACCAGTTTCATGAAAGTTTTCGTCAGGATTTGCCGCTGATTTAAAAACTGCTTTTCCAGCGTCGAATGGTGCCTGTAACTTCTGATTCTTTGTGCCAGGAGGGTTATTATGGTTTTGATGGTCAGAAACCCCGTTAGCAGTGCATTCGTTCTCGCCCGGGATTGAAGATCCATTTGTGTTCATGCTTGGATCATGCGTCTTTAGATTCTTGATTTGAGAGATGCTCCTTGCGGTCGGCGAGAAGTAATTTGTTATCTTGTGGCTCCCATTTGTTCTGCTCAACAGCTTAACTTTATCTTTGTCGGGAGCCGTGGGCGATGAGTTGGGTGTGGTGCACGTCTTGGTATTTTTGATTGAGTGGGTAGTGCTATTATTGGCTGTGCTTGGAGTCAAGCTGTTGCATTTCAGATCACGTGCTAGACCGTTGGATGGAAGCTCTTGATCATTCACTTGCTTCTTAGTGTAGAAAAGTACATAGGCTTGTTGCTGTAACACTGAGTTTTGCGTTACCAGTGATACATTGGAGTCGTCCATCCGGTACCAAAAGTTATTACTGTTTTTTATGAAACAAAAATAGTGACCAGAGTTGGATGAGTGACCAAGGTGAACTAGAACTGCGCTTAACTGGTATTTGATGGGAGCACATGAAGGTTCAGACATGTACGGTCTCAAGTCGAGCTCTTCTGGATAGCTAATGAACTTTGTAACTTTACCACCGAATATCCTATCTGAGTCAAAGCGTTTCAGCTGAAAGGTGGCCACATTCGGTGCTTTATAGACCGTGAACTTTTTCCTTGCAGTAACCTTTTTCCGGCACTTGCCACACTTATATGCATTTTCGTTCTCTAGAGTCTCAGATTGAGTGAATTTTTTCAACGCATCCTCGAGGGACTTAGCATTCCTTATATCCAATATGAAGTCCATGAAGAAATCGAATGTGTTGCTCCTAGAGTTACACGTTAAACATAGAACCTGACTTCGATGGTAGCCTCCAAAAATGTGGTTTATGACTGTCGTCTCCTTAATTCTGGGATCGATCTTGCCCATCTTGCTATTAATGTCAAGATTCATCAAACAAGCCTTCCACATGTGATCAATGATGTACCTGAGAAACTCGTGCGCATCTTCTTGCCGGCCAAATTGAAAGCTTTTGTTAATATACTTGAGACGCTGGACTATTGAGATGGGTTTGATTGAGCTGCCATTAGAATTCTTAATTCGTTTGACATGTCTTTCCATCTCGCAAAGCATGCAAAACTGATTGATTTTGCAAGAGTTCGAGTGGCCCCCATTCAACTTTACGAGAAAATTGTAAAGCGGCGGGCAGTAAGTGAGGCATTGTAGGACTGAGTTTAGGAAACAAGTGTTGCCTACATTGATTAGGCCGCCGCCGACCTTTTCCGCCTGTAACCAGTCGAGCTTGACCAAGTTTGGATCACATAGTTGATGCCTAGGCAATTGGAATTCATCACTAGTTCCAGTTGTGGTTGTTGATGTTAGATTTGTGAGCTCTCCATTCTTGGGCCCAGGATGGTGGCCATTGGTGGCGCTTGCACTGTTGGTCTTGGCGGGTTTAAATGAGATCTCACTGTACAATATCCTGGCGTAGTCCATTTGCAGCAGGAAAGCCTAGGGGATTTAAAAGGTTGTCGGCTATTGGTGGTTGTAAATAGGAGTTAGAGTGGTGGTGGTGGTGCTATGATTATTTGTTTGGTTTCTGGTTAACGACGCGCTAACAATGTGCGTGATTGGGCGGCATTGGCGCTGGCCCGGAGGGAGTTGTGGAGTTGGAACGCGAGAGGGAGCGAGCGGGCCGTTGGGGGCGAGACGGGGGCAAGGAAGGATTTGGTTTGGCTGGCTGGCTGGCTGACTAACTGGCCGGCCGGCTCGGTGCAGCCAAGGAGGATGAGCGCGCAGTTGTGAGCGCCCAAGCTCTCGCTCTGCCCAGTTTGTGTGGCGGCGTTTGCGAGTCGGGCGCCACCGGCTGGCTGCTCGCTCGGCCGGCTTGCGCTCTGGGCGAGAATGGCACGCACAAGCAGGCCGGGCGCACAAACGCACACGCCGCCGCAGCTCTCGCACCGCCTCTGCTGTGAGCTGGATGTAATTTTGCAGCGAGCAAAGCAAAGTCGCCCGGCCCCACAACAGCGCTGGCTTGCCCGACGTCAGCCGCTTACTCAATGGCCAGTCCGCCGCCCCCTCCCCCCGCGCACTCGCGAGCGCCGAGCTGCGGCAGCGGGGGAAGGGAGAAAGTCTATTTTTCCTCTCTGCATTTCGTCGTCCACCGAATTCTCGCAAATTTCTCCCCAAAGGCGCGCGCAAGAGAGGGGCGCCGCTGTGCAGAGTTGCTAGCGAGCGGGGGGAGGCGAGCGCCCGTCGGCGCCTCCCCCGCGGCTCGTGCTCTTTGTGTGCGCGCAGGCACCGTCTGGCCGCCGTCAGAACTATCTGGCGGCGGGGGAAAGGAGCTCGGCCTGGAAGAGTTGGCGTGAGGGGGCGGCGTCACGAGGCTCGTCGTAGTCGTCGCGCAGATCCCAGCGGGCGCAAGGCGAGCGCTTGCGCTGGCCTCAGTGCGCCGCCGCCGCCGCCGCCAATCAGCAGTTGCCGGCTAACGTGTTGCAAGCCGGCCGGGCCCGAATGCCAGCAGCGGCTATGCCGGCCACCGAGAGTCCCTTTCTCTCCCTCTCCGCGCGCCCGGCGCCAGACGGCGATCCACCCATCCATCCATCAGGGCGAGCCCGCCTCTGCCGGGGCCCCCGGTCGGCGGGCCAACGGTCCTGGCGCCGCGCCCCCTCGGCCAGTCCCCAGCGCGACTCACGGGCTTGGCTGGGCCGGACGGGAGGCCACTGGCCAGTCGGGGCGGGCAGCCTGCCGCACGGTCCGGCGGCGCGCACGAACAGTGACGCGCCTCGTGACGGGTGCAGCGTGACGCACGGGCAGGCTGGCGAGCGGCGAGGCTGCGCGCTGTCGGTTGGCGGCAAAGCGGCGCAATCGAGTGGCGGCGGCGGCGGCGGCGGCGAGTGCGCCAGTTCCAAGCCCCCAACAATTCGGCGGCCAAATTGGCGTGTCGCCGCTCGGCGTGTGCGCGCGACGCCGGCCGCCAGAATGGCCGCACTGGCCGCGCAAGCAGCCTGCGCACTAGCCCAATATTGTGCGCGCAAACTTGCGCTCGGACAGCGACAAAGGCGAAGGAGGGAGAGAGCGCGAGGCACAGCTTGCCCAAAATTCTCTCCCTCTTTTCAATTCCAACAATTCGCTCGGCTGCTCGCCGATTCGTCAGGCGCCCTCGCGCCGGCCAAACTGGCTGCCCGGCCGCCCGCCCGCCGAAGCGGGTGCGCAGGCCGAGCGAGCCTCCCGCTCGCTCACTTGTGCGAGCGTGCGCCCGCTCCCGCTGGCCGCGCTCTCGCTCTCCTCAGCGGAGGCAGAGGCGAAGGCAGGGCCAGAGGCAGAGGCAGAGGCAGAGGCGGAGGCAGAGGGGCGGCCGCTGGAGTGCCAACTTCACTCGTTGTGTGCTTGCGAGCGCACTGATCACATTCGCGCTGATGTTGTTTGAGCGGCGACGCCGCCGCCGCCGTTGTCTTCGTCATTTGCTTCATCATCGCCGTCATCCTTTGTTGGCTCTTCTGCTCACAATCGCTCGCCCAACTTACTCGCACTCTCGTTGCCGTTTGCTCGCTCGCTTGCCTGCCTGTTCGCTCTCTCGCTCGCTCGCTCGCTCGCTCTCACACGCTCGCACAGATACAGGCGGACGGACGGGCCAGCGTGCGGGCGCGCGGGGTTGCACGCACGCACAGACAGACGAGCCCACACTCGCACTGCTGCTAACAATCTACATCAGCCAGCGCTCGCTCTCATCCAGCTCCCGCTGAAGCCTGGAGTTGGCGCCGCCAGCCAGGCTCAGCGGCGGCGGCAGCGGCAGCAGCAGCAGCAGCGGCGGCGACGGCGGCAGCGACAGGCCCGAGGCAGCGTTGGCCAAGGCTAATGCTAAAGACTCCTCACCAGCGAGAAACAGAGAAAGAGATAGACGGCGGCGGCGGCGGCGGCGGCGGCGGACAAACTGCAAACGGCGGACACAGGCCTTGCAGACAAGAGGCACCAGCAGCGGGTCATGATCCATCACATCGCAACCGAGCTCGGCCAATCCATTTGCTCAGCCGCGCGTTCTATTATCCCCTCTCACTGATCCCGCGCACCAATTAGCCAATATCTCACCTCGATATTTAAATCCAAAACCAAAGCCAAACAAGTCGCCTATTATTTCCAACCAAAACCACAACAACAACACTTGCAGCAGCAGCAGCAGCAGTGGCGGCGGCAGCAGCAGCGACAGTGGCAGCAGCAGCAGCAAGAACAGCGGCGCCCACGACAACGTTTGTGGCATCAGGAGCAGCAGCAGCAGCAGCAGC
>Ga0268249_1000043_pt1 | contig 77950 bp, 46 predicted proteins | sample AgamicAtPe_FD_200257 | JGI IMG/M metagenome (GOLD analysis project Ga0268249, IMG submission 200257) | Agave microbial communities from Guanajuato, Mexico - At.P.e (v2) (version 3) | ecosystem: Host-associated > Plants > Phyllosphere > Phylloplane/Leaf | place: Guanajuato, Mexico | collected... | reverse complement strand
GAAGGGAGTGCTTTGCAGTCGGCTGTGCCTGCGCGCCCAGACAAACTGACGACGGCCAGCACAGCACAGCACAGCACCGCATAGCATAGCGCTTTGCCAATGTCTGCGCGCAGAGAGTGCGAAGCTTACGCCCGCGAGCTTCACTCTTGCGTCTGGCCAGTTTCGCGTGGGCTAGACTGGCGCGCAGGCGCACTAGCTTGCCGCGCCGCCCCCATGCCCTGCACGCCGAGCAGAGCAACGAGGCCAGCCTAGCGCATGGCCAACTCTGGGCCGGCGAGCCAGCCAGCCCGCCGCCAGTGTCGTCGTGCTGCAGCCGCCGGCGAGCTCGCCTTGCCGGCTCGCAGTCGGGCTTGCGGGCCCGCTGCCCGCGTAACCCGTGAGCGCGCGCCCGCTCGCAGCGACAGGCGCACCTGCGTGGGCTCGTCCCTTCCGCGGCCCACCCCCCAAGCGGACGAGCGCGCCCAACCTGGCCGCGCGCGCTCGCCTACCGCAACCAATGAGCGCTCGTCGATGAAATCAATCAGGCGGCCGGACAAGAGCAGTCTAGTCTTGGGCGAGATAGTTATCGCGCCATAGCTGCAGGCTCGCTCGACCTGTTGACGACTGGAATGGCGCCTTAGCACACACTTGCCCCTTTGCCTTGGGCTGTTTGCAGGCTTCGAGTGTCCAGATTGTGGCCGCTCGAGAATTGGAGCGCACTTTCATATTGCCAGCTAGCCGGCTTCTGATGCAGTTGGCTAATGTATTAGTCGTTCCGATCAGCTGCAACACCCCAGCAAGTGGAGCCAGGCCGGCCGATCATCTCGTTTCGTTGGCCCGTCCACAAGCTCAAGCCGAGTTGCGCGCTCTCTAGGGGCGGCTAACGAGCGAGCGGAAGCTGCCCTCTAGCCTGCGGGTTCTCGCCTCCAACAAGGGACGCGACGGCCCCGCCAACAGCGATTGCATCCACAGCGGAAGTTGGCCGCTCGCACAACTCGGCTGCCCTCCTTCCCATTCATCGGACACTCTTATTAGCTAACATGTAAGCGAGGAACACACACGCACACAATTGGCGCCGCCGCTTGCAGGGCCAGCCGGCCGCCCGTTCGCCGAGGGGCCCGGGTTTGTTATTACCCTGCCTCTGTGCGGCCAAAAAGAGCCTTGTTCTAAGCGGGCGGGCGGCACAATGGCCGCCCCCGTTTGTTTGTCGCCCCGCAAGCTGGCAAGCGAGCGAGCGAGCCAGTCAGTTAGCTAGCTAGCTCGCTCGTCCGCCGAGTCGCCCGCTCATAAGGAATTGGCCAAACTTGAAAATGTCGCCGCCGCTGCCACTCGGGCGTCTGCGCTGCAATGGCCCCAATCCAGGCCCAAGACAGCCTCTCAGATCTTGCGCTCCGAGGAGAGCTCGCTCGACAGGGTGTGAGCGAGGGCAAGTTTTAACTCGGTTAGTTACTTGTCAACGCAAAGCTTTCGTAGGCATGGAAGGAGGGCGGGAGGAGCTGAGTGGAGAAAAGTTAGTCTGTTAGTTAGTCGGGCTGGACGCTGAACTGCGGACGAGCAAGCCAAAGCCAATGAATGAATCTATTAGCGGTGGCCGCAAGGGCAGGCGGGCTAGCCTGGCTGGCTGGCTAGCTTGGCAAAATAAACGGATGGCCGGATGGACGAAGATGGAAATGCGAATGGACTACAAAAAGAGTCTGGGGGGAGAGCGAGCGAGCGAGAGAGGGACGCACAGGCCAATTATGCCAAGAAGTTGGCTTGTTTGTGACGCAGTCCACTTTTGTTACTCTCTCTCTCTCTCTCTCTCTCTCCTCGCCTTCTCATCCCCGAAGGTACGGCCCTAAATAGCCGCCCCACTATTCGAGCTAACATTCGACTCTCGCCAAGCTAACTCGCCTTCTCTCTGTATTCTAATTTATCGCCTGCAATGCATGTATCTCGTCGGCTCGCAGCGGCAACTCCCGTGAGCTTGTTTCCAGCGCGTTGGACCGACGAGCGAGCGCCGCTAACAGGTGAGCCGGCAGGCTAGAGCCTCTGCGGCTTGGAAGCGCAATTGGTTTCGCCGGCTTAGGAGGCGACTGGAACGAGAGGGTTTGGCCCTCCAGACTTTGGTCGCGCTTTTTAGCGCGCTTGCAAATAATTAATTGCCGACAGTGGTCGCAGTTGAGCGTGTGTGTGATTTATTGTCTCGCGACTGGTTAGCTTTGCTCGAGGGCGGCAGGCAGCTAGCAGAGAGGCGCGAGGTGAGAGCTAGCCGGCCAAAGTGGAACTGGAGCCGCCAATGCCAGCCAAACGCTGGCCGCATCCCTAGAGCGAAAGTTGCCATGCAAGGGCTCCAATTAAAGTGCGAAGACAAACAGGTGATCATCATAAGCTCGGCGTGGCGCAAGCCTAAAGCCGGCCGACTGGCCTCCCTCGTAAATCAGCTCGCCTCTGTTGCTGTCGGCGGCGGCGCCACCGTTGCTGTCGTCGCCGCTCGCAAGGTTTGATAAATTTATGGCCCACTCTCTAATGTCAACGGCGGCAAACATAGGAAGCCAGGCTCAGTTGTTATTATAAACATCTGCGCTGAGCCCATTCCAGTGGCTCATGTGCTCGATCGCTTGCCAGCGCCCCCAAAACTAGCAACTCAAAGGCCGCGAAATGGAGCCAAATTAAGCCGGACTGATGCGACCACTGCCGGCAATTGTTGCCTGGTCCAATTTCCTCTCCAAATTCCGCTCTTCCTCTCTCGGTTTCGCTGGCCCATTGTGCGGCCATTGTTGTTGTTGCCTCCGCTCTTGTCTGGCTTCAAATAGAGAGCCCGAGATGCAAAAACAACAAACAATCCTCCTCCCAAAACAAGTGCCTCATCCGCATAAAACACTCAAAGTTCATTGCACCTACCTTATGGCGCAAGTGATGAAGAGCGACAAGCGCGCTTGCGGCAACGCCAATTGGTTTCGCTAAATCTCAAACTCCGCCTCCCAAATCGCTAGCCCGATCCAAAAATATCAGGCGCCACTAGAGTTGGTTTGCAAACAAAGGGAGCACTTGTCTCATGTTGTCGATTGTTTGCCAATTCAGAGGTAGAGCGACAGTAGCAGGCGAAAGCGGCGGAAATCTAACTAATTGTCCGCCGCCCCTTCTAACAGCCACCAAGCCCCCGTTCACCTGAATTCACGCCACCTCCACGTCCCCGCGCAAACTTTTGTTACCCGGTAGTAACAATGGAGCAAAAGCAGTGCGGCCAATCCAATGGCGTCCAGCCAAATGGCCAAGTGGGACCGTTCGGGCGGCTTGGTTTTCAATTGGCAACTTCAAATTTGCCAGATTGAAGCCGCTTGTTGCGTGACCGAGCCAATTTTTAACCCACTCTCACTGTCGATGGCTCAATGGAGGCTCGTGGGCGCCCCTCTCTACGTTCAAAGGATGGAAAGATTGATAGCATTTGGAGGGGTTCGCGTTCAGCTTGCGAGAGACATAGTGATCGCATTAAAGTGTCAATGAATTATGACACCTCCAACAACAAAAGGGATCCAACTGTGTGGCGTGAAAGCGTGCGCTTTTTTCCATCGCCGCCTAGCCTCAATTTGGGAGTCTCATGCCCTCGAAACGGCCGGCTCTCCCTTTCAAAACAAACTCCGACATTGAATCCAAAATAACAACTGGAACTAGTGCGATACATTGTGACCATTAAAGATCAGACCACTTTTTCATCTGTCTCGCGTTTGCAGCCAAAAAGAGCCGCAGCGACGGCGGCGGCGGCAGCGGCAACAACAGCAGCAACAAAGATCACTCCCATCGGACAGGTGAATGGTTCCCACATGACGGCCAACTTTTTGAAATGAAATGAACCAGGTTCAAGTGAGAGAGAGAGCAATCATGTTGATGACTTTGCACAATGTGTAATCAGTTGGACGGTCGGGTGGCCCGCTAGCTTGCCCACTCGCGCCTTATGGCCACCACTCTCCAACCATCCAATCTGCTCCATTTGGCTTGTTCTCGCAATTTGAGAGCATCTGGCTAACTGATGGTCGCTGCTGGTTCGCGCTGATGAAAGTGGATATGGCAGAGCCTCATTGGCTTGGAGGCGAGCGAGGCAGCTGGCTCCCGATATCTATCTCGATCTCGCAATCTTATCTCCCAGCCTCGCGCTCTTTCTCGCTCTCTCGCTCCCTCTCGCTCGACCGGCCGCCGGCTTGGACGCAACAGAAGCCGGAGTCGATTGTCGGCCGCATCCTGAGCGGCTGGCGCCACCAGCAAGCCGGCTCGGCCAGCTGGAGGCAACGGCGCACTTGAGCTCGATCATCCTTTATCATCGCCAATGGGCCAGCGCGGCTGGCCAACGAGTGGCCACTTCGCCAACGGTAGCAATGGCGCCAGACTCCAAGTAGTGGTGGGCTAGCAGGCTTGTGAGGAACAAAATTTAGATGGCCGACAGCATGACAGAGATCTCTTGCTCCAAATTCTCTGCTTTTATCAAAAAGATGAAGGAGCCTGAGGAGAAGCTCTAGCTGGCCAGTTGGCCCCTTGTCCTACCGAAGCATCCCATCTATCTTATCCCATCTTGTCCAACCTCTTCCATCTCCACTTGCCTCGCTAATAATCCAAATCTTGATGGATTGTTGATGCCCCACAAAGCGAATGTTGATCCAAGCAAGCGGCCTCCCTCCAGCCAAACTCAATGGCTATTGTTGCTTGCAGGAAGGGGGAGGGGAGATGGGGAAGGCTATAAAATTGCTCTTGAAACAACAAGTCCGCCGACAGGAGAGGACTGCAAGCTGCACGGCCGATCAATTTGGGTGAATTTGCGAAATAAAACGAGACGGAACGGGACGGGACGGGACAAGCCGGCGAGACTGGACCGGCGAGGAGGGAGGATGGGAATGGAGGAGACGAGAAGACAGGACAAGGGAAAAGTAGGATGAGGAGACAGCTGAGGCTAGACATGACGAAATTTAATGTAACGTAACGTTACGCAACTTTGAGCTACGTTACATCATCGTAACAAAACGTACAGCTTTAACCAAGTCCAAGACGAGAATAACATCATATGCATATGCAAAACTTCGCCAACAAGGCCGCTGCGTTTTAGCGTGAAAATTCTCCCTGTTCCAAAACCAGCATCCCTTTATCTGGGCTCTCAAATGGACGAATACTGGTTAGTTGGCCGGCGAGCGAGCCAGAGCCAAGGAGGCTCCAGTTGAATGCTGCAGACAATTATTTTGCCACATTCACCTCATCTTTCTCTCTCTCTCACTGTATAAACTTTAGTCGCTCTCTCCCTCGCTGCCTCTCGCCAACAGATCTCTAACGCGACCGGATTCAGTGTGGAAGATAAGGCATAGTTAGCGGATACAGGCAACGATGACAGGTGAATGGCGAGCGCGGCCACTTGTTGCGCAGCCAGCTGCTAGCTCGCACTCACAAAGGCCGCGCTCCTTTGGATAGAGTCCAAGTGCAGCGGCCACTTATGTTCCAACCCTCTAGCCTCAAACCCGCCACTTCCCAATCCTCTGCCAGCTCGCCTAAAACTCACCTCCACTCCCTAACCCCTCCGCTAAGTTCCTACACAAAGCTATGCACCTCCTCTCCCATCCTTTGCCTCGGAAAACGCGCAACTTAGGCGCCACTTCGCTGCACTGCCACTGAGCCCGAAACATTCTCAACCTTCAAGAGCAAAACGACAACCCCAACATCAACGTGACCAACGACAAGGAGGCAATTCATTTCTCGCTTGCCAAAAGTTTCCAGCCAACCAGTGCCCGTTTGTACCAGGTAATTGCCAATCAAAGTCCGGCGCCAATCGGCGTCCTTCTATCGGTTGCCCAACAGGTGGAGAAAAAAGAGTGAAAAGAGGTAACCTTCTACATTTCGCCTTGTTTTGCCTTTTAAAACCAATGAATAGCCTAGAAGCAAACCAATAGTCTGTCCCAAGTGTCCGTCTTGCTCCCTTCCTCTCCCAACTGGCCAACAACTCAAGGTTGGCACACAACTATGCCCCTTGAAGGCTCACATCGTGAGCTTGGTCCACTTGTCTACCGCTAATGTTGTTGTTGTTGTTGTTGCTGCTGCTGCTGCTCTCGCAGTTGCTCTCGCCACCGACGCCTCTGCCTTAAAAAGCGCTCTGATCTCCTGGCTAAGAGGTGAGACCTTTATCATCGGAACATGACGATTGACTGCCATCTTTCAAACAGCCGCCCTCTGGCAGAGCAACATATTTCAAAGAGCAACTGTATATTTCAGAACTCTCAAGCCTCGTTGGAGCAGCACATACAGAGGCCGGCCGACTGGCTGGCCCGCCTGCTGCCTCTTTCACGGCCTCCAATCAAAAGCCGCCCGGCCACTAGCCGGCCAACAGCTGCCCGCTTTAGGCTAACATAAGAACCTTAGGGCGTTAAGTTCATCGGTACCCATGCAACAGATGTTGGTGCTATACGGCCAACCCATCGGCCAACTTTGCTTTGCCGATGTGACGTTAGCAAAAGGCTTAGGCAAACACCAGCGCATAGACTGTTCGATTTGCAGGGAGGAGTATGATTGAGCCAGAAGGTTGGACAAGGTGTCGGCTTCTTCTCCTTCCTTCGCAGCCCGAATGGGATCTGGGAGATGTTTTCAGGACTGCATCAAAAGCGAGTCCTCTTGCGCAATTAAACATCGACCATATCGATACTTAACCTTTGTTCCGATGGCCTTTGGATGCAACCCTAACTGACGTTGAAGACTAAAAACATCGACCGTCTGTTGGCTCGCACAGAGTGGGGAGCTTATTTTGATGGGCAATCGCTTACCACTGATAAGTTCAATTGCACTTTGAAGCAGACATCGTCTCCAATTGCCTCATTTATCGACAGTTGCTTGATCAATTTCGATCGCTCAATATATAAATATACCTCTCACAGGTAGTGATGGAAACGCCGGCTCGATTGCGTTGCTCCGATTTCGTGCAAGCAGCAATAGCGTATAAACTAAGAGTAAGTTCGTCACGAGATTCTTACTTGACTCTAATTTAACAAAGCGACGTCGAAAACTAAGCAAACTCATTCGTGAGAGAGGAAGAGAGATGAAACTCAATATTGCATCCTCCGGTGGGACGATCTTATCGTATTCGCAATCAATTATACAATCCGACTCACTGCGCCTGTACTACAGGCATAATCACACTTACAATGTCGGGAGAGGGCAATTTGTAATTATGGAACAAGGCTAGTTTGAGCGATCAAGATAATCCTCGTAATTCTAATAGGCAGACTCGATGCATATCGCTTACTTGCATCGCAGCTTGTCAATTTCTCCAACTCGTTCATTGGAGAATTCAGGAAGTTAATTACTAAAGCCATCTCCATGTTGTTCATCGACAGAGAGGTCTCAATTTCAATCTCTTACCTGGGCGAGGATTGTAGTTAACTCTGTGCGCCAAGCTCGGTCTAGAGGGCCCGCCCGCCCGCAAAACAGGGGGCGCGGTCGTCCGTCCGTCCGTCCGAGCGTCAGGTGGTGTGCGCTTGTTGTGCATTCTCGTTCGAAGGCTTGTTTGCTCGGACAACAACATTTGTTATGCAACAAGTTATAGTATCATCAAAGGCTACTACAGCTGTTCCTCGGTTGTCGAATCCGACAAGATGAAAACAAATGTTCCATCATCTACCTTCAGGCTATCGAAAACAAGCTCATTAAGTCAGTGTTGAATATCATGGCTCTCAGGGGGATCAAGGTGATTGAAATTGCCGGCTTAGCTCCGGGCCCATTCTGCGGAATGATATTCAGCGACTTTGGTGCAAATGTTATCAGGATTGAGAGGGTAAGTGAAGTTGTTGTCCAACTAAAATCTCAAATTCTCTCTTTGGCCGGCTGAAGACCAATCTGACAAAACTGCTGCAAATTGAACCATGATCGTTAGCCTGGTCAGCCTCAGTTGGATTCCTTGAGGCGAGGCAAGCGAACTGCCTCGATAGATTTGAAGAACGAAAATGGAAAGCTTGTTTTCAAGAGGCTATGCTCAAATGCGGACGTCTTGATCGAGCCATTCAGGCCAGGCGTAATGGAACGACTTGGCTTAGGTCCGAGCCCCTTGCTCGAGCTAAACAAGCGCCTTATATATGCTCGCTTGACTGGCTTCGGCCAGGATGGGCCCTATTCTAGAAAAGCCGGCCATGACCTCAACTATCTGGCGATATCTGGCGTTTTATCGCTCTTTTGCAACAATGGTAGACCAACTGCTCCCATCAACATACTGGCTGACTTTGCGGGCGGCGGAATGGCTTGCGCAATGGGAATCCTCATCGCTCTAATTGAGAGATCGCGTTCGAATTTGGGACAGGTGGTCGATGTGAGCATGGTTGAGGGTGTTAGATATATATCAAGTTACATGTGGCACACGCAGAAGGATCAAGCTCCTGCTCGTCAGTTCATCTGGCCGAATCATGGCAAAAAGGAGGCAAATTTGCTAGATGGCGGGGCGCATTTTTACACAGTTTACGAGACTAAGGATAAGCGCTGGATTTCGGTTGGTTCCATTGAGCCGCAATTTTACTCCTCCTTGCTCAATGTTTTAGGCTTAGACGAGCACTCCTATCCCCAATTCGACATTCAGAATTGGGCCAAGTTCAAAGAGTTGTTTGCAAAATTGTTCATCACTAAAAGTTTAGCAGAGTGGACAGAGTTGTTTAAGGATGCTGATGCTTGCGTTGAGCCAGTACTAGAGTATTATGAGACGGAAGAAAATGATAAACTGAAAGCCAGAAACTCGTTCAACTTGGATCATACACCTAAACCAAGCCCCTTGCTCAGCCGCACGCCAGCCGAACCTAATCTTATCGAGCCAGGCGAAAACGAGCATACGGCGGACGTGCTGAGAGAGATCGGCTATGGTGAGAGGGAAATTTTACAGCTTTCTAAAGATGGGGCCATAGATTGTGGATTGGAGGCAAAACTTTAATAATATTAACAGACACGCCAATAATTGAGTACGAGCTGAGTCATGGACACAAAATCAACTGTTTATTTGCTTGATCGCGATAAATCATTTCCAAGTGCCTTTTCAAAGGCTTTCACCGAGTTCCTAACATCCTTGAACGGGTCACTCTCTCGCCTCCTGTTCAGCTCACATCCACCCACAATTCCGCTTTGCTCCGTTCCTTCCCGTCTCCACTCCACTCTCTGCCGTTCCTCTTACTGGTGTTGGCGATGAAAACAAACAGGCCCTTTAACAGGCTCCAATCCGAACAAGTGCGCATACTTGTTCAAAACATTTCGAGATATCAGACGCGGATATTGTTTACACGAGAGGGACATCGCGAGCGGGGTTGCTTTTAACACATTCCTATTCAATCTCTCCTTTAGTTTAGTGGTTGAGGATGTAGCTCGCGAAGCGAAAGACATCTCTGAGAAAGGGGCACCTCTTATAGCATTCAGGTTGCCAGTTAAAAGTCCAGTAGCAACAGAGGGTTTGAAGGGGGGCAACTTTGTTGTTACCGTTTTATGAGTTTTAGTTGAAGTTTTCTCTCGTTCAAACGACTCTCCGGGCCTCTCAAAGTGATCAAGTTTGTAGTTGTACAAGTTGGCTTCATGCGTTGAAAGAGAACATACAAGGGGCTTTTGTTGCCCATTTGAATGGGCAAAATAAGGGCTCAGGGTGGGCGACGATCCACTTGAATCATCTTTGAATGTTCTTGGCACTTTTGACTTGTTAATTCTTGTTTTAAATGCAGCAATTTTAAATCTATTATGTTTATCATAAAACAACTCTCTATTGAAGGCCATCCTCTGGCTAGCTTGATGTAGCATGCAAAGGTAACAAGCGAGCCCATCGTGTCTGAGAATTTCCCAGAACTCTTGGATTGAAAGAAGCAAAACACTGCAAACATACGGCTGCTGCGTGAGCGCAGCACAAACCACTGTGCGGCCATTCCACTTTTCAGCGCCAAAAACTTGTCGCGTCCCGTCCCTCTCTATATTTGAATATATTTGGATCTTATTCAAGCTTCAATTGTCTGCATGGGCTTTGTTTAGATGATATGATTAGTTTTATTATGGTTGGAATATAGTGATAACTTGGTTTGGAGAAACGAGCAAGTCAGCCAAAATACAGAGCTGATCATTGGCCCCATTTGCTTATCCGCTGCCAGCGCCGCTATCAATCGGACGCAGCTCGCAAGCCCTTCTTAAATCCAACATTTTGATCCCATCCTCCGTGCTAGTTGAGCTTGAATCACTCCACAAAAACTCTCTTTATCTGGGATCTCGTTGTGGCGGCGAGCTAGCTAGCCAGCAGACCGGAAATGGCTTTGCTCGCCAACGGAACGCACAGTTGAGAGGACAGTGAGACTTGGATTGATTTTGGGCGGCCGGACGGTCAGATTATCCCGCACGCACCAATTGGAGGGGCCAGTTGAGGTAAAGTTGAGTGTTGAGGCCACCCGGCCTCCTCAAACCAAGTGCTCAGAGCATCTTTCGCATTATACCATCGGCTAAGGCTGAGGATCCGTACTGGTTGTAGATGAGCCGATCATATTGGCTCTTTGCGAGCTCGTCCATTAAAGGCGCTTGTGGTTCAGGCTTAATGTAGCGCAGGTCGACTGCTCGCCGACGTCTGGTGGGCGACGCCTCCGACTTGGCCGGCTCAGGCTCGAATGGTTCAAGCCGATGACCCTTGATCATGTCGGACGCCTTCTCGGCTATCATGATGGTGGGCACATTAGTGTTACCTGTGGGTCGTTTTAGGTTTTTTCAAGGACAGAAGAAGAGTTAGCTTTGCTCTTGGCATTTCGATCTAGCGCTGAGAACTGTAGCCACTTGGTTGGTGGCAGAGACATACCGGAAACTATGTACGGCATTATGGAGGCGTCCACAACCCTTAAACCGGTCACTCCCTTCACTCGCAACTGGGGATCGACCACCGTTCGCGGATCGTTTGCTCGGCCCATCCGACAGGTGCCCACTGGATGGTAGAGGGTCGAGGTGTGAACTCTGGCCGCGCAAGCCAAGTATGGCTCTGAGTAGATGGTGTGGTTTTCGCAGCCAGGAAAGACGGCGGTGTACAGGGAAGAGTTCAGTTGGCGGAAGGAGGGCGCCAATCCAACTGCCATGGAAATTTTCATTGCGTCAACCATGGAACGAATGTCATCTGGATGGGTCAGGTACTTTGGATCAATGAGCGGGTGGTCGTTCGGATCCGTTGAGCGTAATCTGATGAAACCGCGCGATTTCGGATGGAGCATAACTGGATTGAAGAAGAAGCTTTCGTAGTTGAAATTTGGTTTGTAAACTTTCTCGTAGAGAGTCTTTGTGATTCCCTCGATTCTTCTGAATGTTTTTCCGTCGTCTGCAACTAGTGCACCTGTCAGCATGTGGATCTGGAAATCTGGCCAATCATCGCTCGCGTTAGCATACTTTGTTTTTATGAAACCCATGCCCTCAATTCCTCCAGGAGTGGTCAAGGGGCCGCGGCCAAGCGAGAAATAGGAGACTAAACTCGGCAGAGTCACGTAGCTCCTTTGGATTAAGTGCTTCTCTCGGTCAACCTTGAAGGGAACTGCCGGGTAGATATGATCTTGCAAGTTTTCACCAACTGGCAAGTCAGCCACAACGGGAATGCCCAAGGATTTCAAATGCTCAGCCGGCCCAATTCCGGATAACATGAGCAGTTGGGGCGAACCGATTGCTCCAGCTGACAGAATAATCTCCTTTCTTGCGTAGACGTTGTGAGAAATGGCGTAGCGATCAAACTGAATGCCAGTGGCTCGTTTCTCTGCATCAAACAGAATCTTGGTTCCGTAGGCATAGGTGAGGATGTGTAGGTTTGGGCGATTTCGCGCCGGTTGCAAGTAGGCCTTGCTGGTTGAACAGCGAGAGCCCTTTCTGATGGTTCCCTGCGGATTCGTGAAACCAGCTTGGATGGGCCCGTTGATGTCAACAATCGGGTAGCCGAGATGCTTGCCGGCCTCTGGGAAGGCCTTTGCAACTGGCGTCTTGTCTAGGATTGTGGATACAGTCAAGGGACCTCCCGTCGAGTGGTAGGGGCTTTTCGCAAGGCGCGGGTCTGTTTGGTCTTCGGACTTCAGAAAGTAGGGAAACACCTCTGGCCAACTCCAGCCCTCGGCGCCCTCGGCCGCCCACCTGTTGTAATCGCGTTTGTTCCCCCTAACATACAGCATGTAGTTGATCACAGAGCATCCACCCAAAACTTTGCCTCGCGGCCACCTACTTCTCCTACCCTCGAGACCAAAACAGGAGGCCTCTTGAGGTTCAGTTTGGTAGCCCCAATCGAGTGGAGTCAGTTGGAGAGAGGCTGCTGCGAGCGGTATATCTGACACGAAGCTCTCAGTTCCACCCGCCTCAAGCAAGAGGACTCGTTTGTCCTTGTCCTCGGAGAGGCGGTTTGCCATTACAGCTCCAGCCGAGCCACCGCCAACAATGATGTAATCATACTCCTTGTCCCAATTATTCCTGCCCAAGCTAGTCGCCGATTCCTTGATTTCGCCAGCCTTCAGCCAGAGCAGGGCTGTGAATGGAACCAGCGCCGGTATGAGCGAGCCCGAGTAATGCATTTTGAGCGCCCTTGCTGTTTGCCAATGCTTATATTGTGTTGGCGCTCCCCTTCTTTATCCTGCCTAAATTCTGCAGGAAGCTAGCACGAAAACTTGAATAAACCTACCTCTCAACAACTCGTTCTAAATTGACCACCAGATTTCCAATCATTTCCGCCCGTTCGAAAACGATACCTAAAGTTCAGCTCAAAAGAAGCTCCACCACTAGAGCTCTGCGTTACTGGCCTATCAAAACTTGAATGCTGGAGCGAAACGGCGATGGAAAATGGCGAAAGTTGAACCAGAAGGTCTCGTCTCTTGACTACCTGAGCTCTAGAGTCTCCAACCTGCCTGATCTCATTTCTTGGAACAGAGCAAGATTAGCCAGAGCAAAGGCGGCGCCGCTGCAACCTGACACCCGATAGTCTGCTCATCAGTGAACTCGCCACTCGGCTTCCTCCGACCACTCGAGCGAGGCCATGAACGCGGTTTTCAGTTACAACCTTAAACTGGCACGTGGGCGCCAGCTGCCGCGCTCATCACACCTGGCGAGCGAGCAAGCCAGGTCGGCTGAGCCCAGATGACGCACGAGTTGCGATCGAGAGTGACGATTTGAATCAACTCGGAGATTAGAGGTCCAGGTGCAAGCTAGAGGAGTGAGAATGGATACGGAACTAATGACACAGTTGTCACCACAATTTCCAACAGAGTGCCAATTTTTGCATTCTACCAACCTGCTTCCAAGTTATCGGCGGCCACCTCTAGGTGATGGTTTCAGTTTATTATGATCGGAATACAGTAAGAGGAAATTACTGGCCAGTGACTAAGCATAATAACTTGGAGAAACAAGTAAGTCAGCCAAAATACAGAGCTGATCATCGGTAAATTTTGTTTTATCACTTTGCCAGTTATCATGGTGCGTGCGGCGGAAATTGGACATGGTCTTCTTGATAGTGGTCTATTTAAACGGAGGTCGATTGTTATCGAGAGTACAGGAGGGTGTTAGTTGGATGGAATTGAGTAAAGAAAGTGAATTAGCTGATCTGTAGCTCTGAGAGGACGAGCACTTACCGATATCGGCTGCGGATCGGTCAAGTGATCGCTTAATAAAGTTAAAATGCCGGGTAAATAGTCGGGAACAGTGTAAGGGTGAGCGTCAACGCAGGCGCAGAGGCATAAAATACCTGAGTGCCGGATTACTGTGCTCTTTGAATCGCTGAGAACCGTTCCATTGGGTTGCTTTCTCTTGATTAGTGGCTGGCTTGCGCGCCTCCTAAACTCATCCAAGAGTTCAGGTGTCAATTTAGTGAACTCACAGTGAATCATGCCGCTCAATGTGAGTGAGCTAGATTCACGAACCTCAATCCTTTCATCACGTATTAAATGATTCACAACAATATCCTCAATCTCGCTGCGCCATTTTTCGTTACCTAACAGTTTGAACAAATTCGAAGATACCATTATCTCGATGAAGGCTGCGGCGGCAACTCGTGCATGCCACGAATGATTGGCGATAATCTTTCTTACACAAACTAAAGATTCTAGAATAGCCTCTGGGCTGAGAGTTGAGCTTCCTAAGATTGCAACAGCGGCTAGGGAATCGGCCGCCAATTCGGGATCACTGTTCTCACGACCCATTTCACAAATTACGGGCAGTAATCGAAAAAAGTCCGCAGGGACAGGTGATTTAAGTCTGCAAACATTGTAGATGATCCAACACGAAGTCAGTTTCATCAGCTTGATTGCGTCCTTCCGTTCTTGAGATTCATCGGAGAGATCGCCGATACCAGAGCGGCTACCGTTCACGACTGAAGTTGCTGACACGTTGAGATTCGGCAATACGTTTCGAAGTTTTTCTACAAAGGAAACACCTTTGCCACCGTCAACTGGGTTATTTTGGCCGATTTTGGCCTCGTCAACACCGGACTCGTGTTTGTGGTGATGATGATCGAGGTCGTGGCTACTTGGGGATGCCAGCGCATCAGAGTTGCCGTCGGTGCGGTTAAATTTCATTAAAACTTCAACCATTAAGGCCATATCCTCTGAGATCTCAGAATCAATTGGTATCGAGCCAATGGCGGAGCTGGGATCAGCTGCTGCTGCTGCAGCCGCTGCAGCTTGTATCTCACCACTGATAAAGCGCGATTTTGCACCTGCTACCACAAGATCATCATCCTCACTGCCACGACTATCACGCTGGTAAATGTTTTCCCTTGGTGTTCCGGTTTGATGTAGCGTTGATGGCAAGTGATCAGGACTCACAACTGAATGTGCCGAGGATCGTCTACTCTTTTCCAAAATGGCCAACCTCGGGAGGAGAAAGTCGATGAAATCGGCACGTTTCGGGCCACCTGATAGAGTTCCAGGTATGCGGCTAAGTATTGTCGGATCATCATACATGTATATGAGAGAGTGAATGCTTGCCAAACAAGTTCTAACATTTGCATAAGCTAGGAGATGATCCTGTGGTTTCAAGCTCTCAACCATGATCGGGAATATGTGATCGACTGCTCGCCACTCACACTGCATAAGAGAATAGAGCGCCAGTGTTAAGCGACTAGTCTGGTTGAAGGGAGTCATAGTTGGCGAGTTGAATTCAGCTTGAGAGGTTACCTTTGAAACAAAGTAATTTAACAGCCACTCAAATCTCTTTGCATCTCTATGTCTAAAAACATAGATTGAGAAACCAGTCCAATCGTTGAAGTTCTCTTGTGTTACTACCATTTGTTCCAATATGGGTAGAACAAATTGTTTGAGCTCTTTGAGCATCTCGTAGCTCCAATGTTTTGAGCCACGCAACAAACCGGCAAGAAACTCGATTACAAACTTCTGCTTCTGCTCACAGGTGCTAGTTGCGTAATCGAGCACGTATTTCTGGAATGGCTCGATCAAACACGGGCCAAAGTTCCGAAATAGGCCATGGAAGAGGGATGGCCTTTTTGTGTCGAAACGTTGACTCTCAAGGCCGCCCTTGTTATCTTCAAAGCAAAAATAACTAACCAGTTTATCCACAAACTGTCCGTCAGTGAACTTTCTATAAACAGCCAATTCGAAATCAGCCAACTCCTCTGGCGATCGATTGAGCTTCGGTTGTTTCTCGTAAGGTTCGTAGATCTCCAATTCCTTTGGCCAAACATAGAAACCAATGTGTGGTTTGTCAATGAATATCAGGCTATCCCACTCCTCTTTAGTATAGTTACCATCGCCCAACTTATATTGCATCCATTTGTTGCTATTGCCAGATATACTGAAATCGCTCGATCCAGACTCTTTGGAGCTCTGATCTTGCTGATCTCCAACCGCTAGTTCACTCAATTCATTCAATGATATCCTTTCGGCCTTAACTTCTAGTTGATTGATTGTTGTTGGCTGGTTCGAGCAAGAATTTTGCAGGCCAGCAGGTTGAGTCGTTGCATTTGTTATAACTCTCACCTTACGTTTCTTGTGCTTACGTTTCTGCAACTTCAGCTGGGCTGATACTAGCTGTATGGCTCTTAGTCTTATGGATAGTCTCTCGCTTATAAGACTCGAAAGGCACAGATTGACGGCAGCCAAAGGAAGTGGGTGGTCGTCGCGCATTAAGTGTGTAAACAAGCTGAAAGCGACTATCTTACGATGCCAATGGAGATGTGGATCCTCGATGAGATCAACTAGTTTTATGATCAATTGTTCGTAATCTTGAATTCGTTGTTCGTTTCTCTGTTTAACTCGCTCGCTTGCAAGCGCTATCAGCTTATCGTCGGGCGGTGGATACTTTTCCAGATTTATGCTACCACTTGACCAAAGTTCAGCGGCCACCTTCTTTATCCGCTCGGGGAAATTATAGCGCAGCTCGAAAGTATCAAAACCCTTTTGTACTAGATTACAAATCCTATCCAAAAGTTTAACCACGCTCAGTTTCTCAGAGTGAGGGGAAGTAACCAAGGCTGGCCATAAATTTTTCAGGAATGACCAATTCGGGTCGACAGCTATGGAGCTGTAAGACCTCCGACCGATGACAAGATATAAGAGGCCCTTGAACTTGTTGTGCTCTATCTCGGGTTTATGGAATTCCTCCACCAGCATTGGAACTAGGATTGTTTCTGAGAAAGGAAAGTAATTCAGCATAAGATAGATAGTGTCTTGAGCCAGGATTCTCACTTCGACGTAGTGACTTTGAGCCAAACCAAACAAGTTCTTAAACACGTCCAAGTGTAACTTGGTAAAATCTGGCTGACCCTTGTTGAGCAACATGGCACGATGCTGTTGAGCAACTCTCTCGACGAGTAGATAGCGTAGATGACGTTTTGGCCCCAATAGCTTATTCTGAGCTCCAGTCTTCATTGACTTGATCCTTTGGGCAGCAAATCGTAGCTCAGTTTTGTTATAGCCGAAATATGAAATGGCGGTTGCGTATATTTCGCATATAAGTGTCAAACTTTTAGTATCATCCTGGCATGTGGATCTAATAAATGGTAGTACCTGGTTCATTGATTCCACTGCCCACGTTCTGACGTTCGTCCCATCACGGAGATATAGAGGCTCGGTGCCAGTATTCTGAACGTACATAGGAATCACAGGAACCTCTATGGGACACAAATCAATTATAGGAGAAATAAGAGTTGGTAAGACGGATGCAGCCCCAACAAGACTGCTGAGCACAATGTGGAGTGACCGTTGGACATGTTCACGTGCCATTTGCAGCTTATTGTTAGACCAATCCAGCAGATCTTCAATTGCTGGCCTCAAGAAAGTTTCGAGCAATTCTTGGGCAAACTCTCTAGCTCCTTGTCCGGGGATTTCCCACTTCAGTTTGAGCTCTTTGACATGTGTGGTGTGACCCCAGTTGTCGAAAGGCCAATTCTTCTCGCATTCTATGGTATCTTGATCGCTATCGTCGATATTTCTCCAGTCACAGCAAGCTAAATTAGTGAGAGCCCTCAACAGATGCCGTAAGATGCTACATCCAAGCATGTAACCTTCTTTTGCAGACAATCTTAAGGCACGCTGGAGTATGCCCATGATAATCTCTTTGTGGTCAAGTAAGTGGGGGCTATTGCACCTGACAATTTCAGACATCAGCAACAAGCTGAATAGTAACTCTTCGTCTAAAATTGATTCCTGAAATACGTCATCATTACTTGTTAAAGTAATGATGAGCCGACTGAAATGAGGCACGAATTTTGACAGTGTCTCTTTAGGTGATGATTTTGCACAAGCCAAACATAAAGTCGCTATTGCTTTCCCCTGTGTCTTTGTATCAAATATATGGCGTGTTACGTGTGAGTATATTTTATCCAAAGCTGCTCCCTGAATTTCCGGTGAAGCCTGTGCCAAAATGCTGAGTGTCACGGAACTGATTGCTGCTTCTATAATGCCCTCTTCGCCATTCTTGGAATATGTTTCTTGGTCTAGGTTTGAAAAGGTTGTTGTCGTTGTATTCTCGATCAGGATGAAGCATTTGTCTAGAAACTGTATAACGAAATCCTCAAATTGACAGGTTGACAAGCATAGTTGTTGTTGCTCATATGTCAAATCGGGTCGTTCATCAACAAGGTATGAATAATCCTTCATCCTGACATGCGCTGCCAAAGTTGCAACAAACCTGAACACAGCTATACATTTTCGCATATCGTTTGAGTCGATTCCAGGCAACGAATTTAATAATAACGGAACCACATGACTAGGACCTTCTGGAAAGAATTTGCATGGCCGAACCATGGCTGGCACAACTGAGGCCATACAGTTTATGGAGGCGAGCAAGCGATGTGGCTCTGTGAGAGTCTCGTAAGATCCATATAGCCGCTCTAAGAGGGGAGGGATTACTTTCTCTGGCCTGAGCACTGAAAGGTCTCGGAAAGTGAGAGCGGCACTACTTATCCCAGCTTGATTGAACATTGAAGTTAAGACGACTGGCATCAAGGCATCGACAAATTTTGTAGTTTGCTCGTCAGTGAGCTTATGAGACTCAGGGATCTTTTTAGCCCAAGCGTCGTTCTTGTGTCGCTCGCGATATAGGCGCTTGACATAACAGGCTGGTAATTTGTGCAAAAATTGCTGAAGCTTCGAATGCCATCTTCTATCAGTGTTTGACGGGTGGTAGAAGCTTTCAATAGCTTTGAACAGTTTCGAGATGTGATCCAAACAACTATTGCTCTTGTTTATCATATAAACCAACCATTGCACGCACGGTCCAACGTCGATTGAATCGTTGTAGCGTCTGACTTGAGATTTACTAGCTGTTCCGTTCAAACTTGTCTTGAAGTGATTGAAAATCCTGGGTATATAAGGCTCCCAATCAATGTACCCCAAGCAATCTGAACTTAAACGAGATAACAAGAGTGTAAACTTTGATTCGTGTGTGGTCGCACAAATCTTGCCGCTGAGCCATAAGTGCATCACTTCATCAAACCATAACTTGAATCCATTATGGTGATGCTCTGGGGGTAATGTGGTTGGCAAAAATAAGTTAAGATTAGCAACAGCCCTTTGGATAGACGCGCTGAAGGGGCATAGCATAGGTCTCCATTCATCCAACATCTCTTGAGTCGCTTCAATCGGAAAATGAGGTCTAGCTAATCGTATCGCCTGGCTTAGATTGGTTTCTAGATTTTCTGGCACATATCTGAGGCCCAGTGACTCGGTTTCACTGAATAGCAACCGCTCGTATGTGTCATATAATGGTCGCCAATCTAGTTGCAACTCCTCTCTACTAATTAAATACCTCTTGCGCATGAGTCTAGAGAAACATTTCGCAACATAGCCGATATAGTAGAGGTCCATACTATTCTTGGACACCATGAGTTCATATTGTAGTCTAACAAAATAAATATGCTCTTCTTTGGTGAATGCAAGTCCATAGAGGTCGACGAACCTGCGAGAGTGATTGATCAACAGGTGTTAGCATGTCGAAAGGGTCTGAGAGGTAATCTTAGCGAGTTCGATCGAAAATCTCTGTACCTACCTTTCCAAATCTATGAACCATTCATAAATGACCTCCTGATCTAACTGAATACTAGATGCAAGTGAAGCCTTGATTCGCATCAGATGTGCCTCCCTCTCGGCGCTAATATCATATGGTAGAAGTTTATTGTATGCATTCTCGTTCTGATACTTCTTGCACTCGCTGGTACAGGGCATATCTTCGTCGCCCTCATATTGATCCGCGTCAATCCTCGAGTCAAGTTCGATCTCGTCTCTCGAGCATAGGATTTCAAAGGGCATGGGATCCATGTTTTGTATCTCTGACAGCAGCTTCTTGTCTGGATTATCCTTGTGTTATTTTAATCGCGAATCAGCTATTGTGGGCCAATTGCAAGTACAAATGATTGTGTAATGAGACGAAAGGTTGCAATATGGTATGGTCACGTGTATGATTATTATCACTTAGTTTTGAATCAGCTGATTTTGGTTTTAACTTGGATCGCAGTCGCTTTCCTCGAATTCTTTGTTCTTACCAAGAGCAGTGTCAAAAGAGTTTCAATCAATATAGGAATATCAAATGTTTGTCAGAAATTGGACGATGATCACTAGTTAAGTTGCATTTGTACTAATGGATTCAGTTCAGCGATATTGTTGACCGAAGAATATAATGGTTGGTAGCTTCCTCAAATACTTGCTTGTATGTCAAATAGTAAAACATACCCTAGCCATGCTTGACAATAGTTTTTTCGTCTTGACTTTCAGAGCATGGCAATCAGTTATTGCTGTCTTAGAATATATCATTAGGTAACTACAGTTGGTTGGTTAGATTCTCTAACTGTCTATACAATTAATTACAGCCTTGCTCGAAGGTTATAAGTGCGTTCAGAATGGAGTGTCCTTTTGGTTGATAGGAGGACTTTTTGAATGAGTGCGAGGTACGATGTTTATTCTTCTTTGTTAGATTTTTCACGCATAGAATGCACGCACGCACACGATTCTGCCATTGCTTAGCATGGAGATTTTAAAGGACCTCTGTGTTCGCGCCGTTGAACCTTGAGGACGAGGATGGGGACTTTTAATTTCAAATATCCATTCATCTTTCAGTCCATTCATCCTTCTGTCGAACTCCGCTAGCCTGAGGTTCTGACCAGCTGGCAGGGGTTTTTCCGGTTGACTCTGCGAATTCTGTCCTACCTGGACCAAACAAACTCGTTCCGGCGACCCCACGAGCGGTGGCCAGCATCCGGCATCGACTATGCTCATGGACCGGAAAGCGATCGGCGACAGTTTCTGGCCTTGCATTTGAACAAGGCAGCCAATCTTTTGGCCAGAGATTATTAGAGACTCCTACCGACGAAACTTAGCGAGCTTCTCCAGCAACTTTGAGCAGCAGCCCAGTCCGAAAAGAACCAGCAGAAGAAAGCAAAAACGAATTGCATGTTCACAGGTTAGGTCTGTTTTGTTTTTCAAGTTTAAATAAGCATTTTTATGGATGAGATATGATAAATCAGTTAAATTTTGAGCCGGTTTGTATCACAAGTTAGTGAAAATATTCAAGAAGGGCAGCACAACTGAGTTTGGTTTGTTTGCCGGCAGTTTAACGTTTTGTAGCTTAACCAAAGTATTGTTTCTCCACTCATAGCCTCCAGAGGGCAGCTTTACCTTTGCGCATTTATCGCTATTTGATTCATAACCTTGGCAGCTCAGATCCAACACATCGCTCACGTAGCCCTTGATCATTTTCGTCCCAATGTATTCTTCCGCTTTCTTGTCAAAATCTTGGCAGCCAAACTTGACAATTTTGTTTGCGATATCTTGGAACCTTGCGAACGAGCAACAGGAAGTTGGAATCTTAATGTCATTATCTTTCTCATCGCTAACAATCATTAGGGTATATATAAGTTGATCCATTGCATCGTGCAGTGTTGGGATTGTTTTCTTTATACACTTGTAGTGATTTAAATACTCTTTTGTTCCCTCCGGAGCGCAACGTTTTCTCAAAACTTGGCCAGCACCCAAAATTAGCATTCCGGCAACCTGGCGCTCAAATGGTGAGAGACACTTTCTTGCAAAATTCTTGATACAATCCTCGGCATCAAATTCCTCCTGACAATGGGGCACCATTTCCCCATAGTTTTGAGGCAAGTAAACTCCTCTCCGGCCAAACACCATCAGAGTGGTGACACAGGTGTCGATTATTGTTTTATCGCAGCTACTGTTTGCAACGCTAGCTAAATTTTTTGGTTTAGCTCTGAGCCCGTTGATTGGGCTTGTATAAACTACCAGCAGGATACCTGAGGAGGTGTTTCGTATTAATTCTCACCCGTTTCACATTGTCTGTCTTAAGCTATCCGATTATTGCAATGAGACCTACTTACCCAATGAGATGTATCCAAGACTGATCAATTTAATGTTCAATCTGCCTCCATTGTGATGGTAATTCATCTTTCTAATCGTGAGATTTTCAACTTAATCCACCTCCAACTCTCTAACACAAATCTTCCCGCGCTCACTTCTAGGACGCCTTCAATAATACTCTGGATCAGTTTGAAACAGTTTGCTCAGGTAAGATTTCATTTCTCGAAAGCTTTTATAAGTCGCGCAGGGATGATCAATTCAAACAACATGTTGTCATGATTTATGCACCTTTGGCTCGACCAATTCTCCTGCCCTCCATCTACCAGTTGGTTACAAAATTTTTGTAGCAATTTAATTTAGCAAGACCGATGGTGCGCGCGCAGACAAATCGGTCTTGCCACTTTCATTGCGCGTCTACCTTCGCGCATCTCTTCTCGATACTTTCAATCTTGAGCAACCTCCTTCTGAAAAACTCCAAACCTTGACTTGGTCTGGTTGCCAGGTTAATAAAAGTTGGCACAGTCCGTGAGGAAGCTCAGAATCTTGTATTAATTTTCAAACTTAGCACGAATGGCTGCTTTACGCGGCCACTGGGAGAGCCGGAGGTTGCAAACATTCACTTCTTCATCAGGTTATCCTAAACGACGACGAAAGTATTGCTAGACTAGATAAATGGGTACATGGACCAGTTGACGGTTTAACGTCGCTTAAATTTGAGGTGCTGCTTAGATCCTGTCGGCGGAATAGAGCAGGTATTTGTCACTGCACCAGTGCTTACCTTGCAAGGGGGACGAGAGGAATAACAAGCTTGTTCTATCTATCTCTTGTACAGATAGCTTTGCAGGGACTTCGAGACGTAAGGGTTGCGATAGAGCCTCATGGCAACAGGTTCATCGCCATGGATAACATTAGCTCGTGCGTACAAACTTCGAGCGAAATCTTCCCCTACAAAAGCCCCCTATTCAATCAAGATGTGTCCGTAGAATGGTGAAATGGCTAGGTACGAAGTGTTTGCCACTAAAACTGTAGTAAGAAACTTACAAATTATAATCAGACGCTAACTTGACCATACAATTCCAAGAAAACACCAACTGGCTCTCAGAGCTAGCGATCTTGATCTACCGAGAGCTTGTAAGCTCTAAATTCAATGCACGTTCCAACGTTTTCGTGGGTAACATCCATCACCAGGAGGATCCATAGTCAGGTGGCCAAAACTCAACTTTTGAATGAGCGAGATTGATCCGGCTCTTCAAATATGGCAACTGGTTTTGATGTTTCGGTTAAAGTGCCTTCCAGTCTCTGTTGACGCCTACATGTAGGATTGCGTGACTGTTCAGCAAGACAAGCTGAGCTAGGACAAATCCGCACCAACATCAACAACTTAGCTTCATAAGAATCGACAATTGATCTTCTTAACTGTCCAAGTTTTGATATGGCAACTCTAATTCCGTTTTCATCTCGACACTTAGAGATCGTGATTCCGAATGAACCTATTGCCTTCGCTGTGTTTACCTGTATATCTGTACGCCAAACGCGAGAAGGCACCTGCAAGCATTAAGAGAATTGGACAGGAGGTGGATGGGTGGAGAGGTGTATGTGTGAGGAAGAGGTGTTAATGTCTTGATATTGGCGAGCGTCAACTGTTTGCGCGCTGAACCGAGCCTGACCTTTGGGCTGTTGTTGACCATCAACGTAATCGGACATTATGGTCAGCTGAAATCCTTGCTGCTCTTGGTTGAAACTGGCACCGGGCCCATTTGAGCTGGCCTGACTAGGCTCGTAGGTGCTGCCATTGGTGCTTGCACTATAGTTGCTCTTGGAGGTAGAATTTTCCGCCATCCAAAAGCAGCGCCTCAAAGCCTCGTTCCGTTCTTGGCCACTAATTGGGCTCGAGTCGAGAAAGCGCAAGTTTGGCAGGTGGTAGATGATGAAATTCCTGTTTGACAGAGAGCATTAGAGTTGAGCTAGTTTGCGGCCAAATTGTTTCTACGTATGAATTTGAGACTCGCGTTTAGATAGTTAGTTGGGTGACAGTATTCGAATGCGAACCCACCTGTATTTTTGGTAAGCGAAATGGTGGTGCTGATCGTCCAATTCCAGGTGGACGATTCCATTCTTGTTGTCGGCCAAGAGTTGAGCCTCTACAACAAACGAGCTACCATGGCCATTAGTTGTCGCTGGCTCGATTGAGTGCAAGCCCTCTGACAATCTCTTACAAGTGCCATCTGATATCGAGTCGTTTTCATTATTAATGTAATTGTTTGGAATGGGGCTTGGCCACAGTGGATTACCAATGAGACTTAGGTATTCCAAGTTTGGAAAACATTTTTTGATTGAATTAACAAGAGCGTGTAAATCTTTAAGCTTTTATGGGAATGCAAAGGTGTTAGTGATTAGTTGAGATGGTTGTTAGGGATTAGGGTGAAAAGTTTGCTCACCTTGTTCTTGTTCAAAGAGAGCGTCTTTAGTCGCAAATTTTGTCTAAAATCTAGCTGATTGTCCTCGAAACAATTGTTATCCAGAATGAGCTCGCTGAGATTAGTGAAGTGGTTGATATTCTTGTAGGAATTCAGAGTGTTATAGCTGAGATCTAGCTTTGTTGCAAGGGCCCCAAATTTGTTTGCCAAAACAAGCGGGAGCTCTCGACGATCTTGTGCTATGTAGGTAAGCTGGTTCGATCGCCACATAAAACATTGCTCGCCATTCTCAGTGACGACGTGCAGATCTGTTGAGTCTGAATTATTTTGTATCATCCTATAACTGTATTCAACTTCGAATGCCTGCCTCTTTTTCTCGACATTGGAAGTGTATTTTAGTTTCACATTTGTAGCTCGAGGACTTTTCAACACTAGCAACAGGGTCAATTAGATAAGCGTACGCTCCGCATGATGTAGATGGCTATGGTCTGATAATTAAATTACCAGACCAATCAAGCGGCTAGCTAGAACCCACATAGTCGTGGGCTTGGGTGAGTCAAATTCATTCGTTATGCACTATCAAGTCTACAGTGTTCATATCGGATATTGCAGCGCCACTTAGTGAGTAGAGCAAAAATCAAACCAAGTTGCTAAGCTCGCCGCCAGATAGCGACTAAGTGTTAGGGCTGAACTACTAGCTCATTGATTCGCGGTTAGTTTGTTATGAGCCAATATTTGTAGATCCCTTACAATTATGCCCTTATCGGCTCCACTTTTGGAGGTCAAATTGGTCCTATCGGGTTCAATCAAAATCCAAGGCCCAATTGAGCTGGCACACTTAATGGGTCGAGCTCGTGATGTGGGCAAAAGTTCAGCCTCTCAAATGGAACCAAGACCCTCTGAAAAACAAGACAAACTGAGCTAATAGGATGGTGAGGATGAGTGTCGGGCTTGCTAGCTCGACTTTCGGGGGCTAGTGAAAGCCATTGACAAAATGATGGCAAATTCTTGGAGCCAAGTTTGGAATCGAGCCAAGTTTGATGTTTACCCGCAGATTTCCTGAGCTCCTTCAAGAGGAGCAAAGTCAGCTGCTCGAACATCGTGATGCCATCATTCTCGGGAAAGCCTTCTATCCAACCATGAGCTCGGAATTTTATCGGGGAGATGTAAAGCCGACAGATGCTGCATGGGATTGGTTTTAGATAAGATCAGTTAGAACTTGAGAGCAGGATGCAAATTATGCCTTCTTCCATCAACTAGACCATCTCTCCATAAATTTGAGCCGAGCTTAAACCGAAGATGAGACCAGAGTGTTGAAAACCACCATTGATGGTCTCCAATCTCAGGCGAGAAACCATACCTGCAGAGCTCGGACGCCGTGCCGATCGTCATGAGCTCGTTATCCTTTTTGCATCACAGTCACCATCATCAAGCGACTTGCTCAACATTTTTATCAAAGCCAGCTTCTTTCCATAAGGCGCTTTCACTTGCTTCAGATAATCAGACCAAAACTGTGCGATGCTTTACTTGCTGGGAGGAAGAGGAAACCTGGGCAAGTTTATGTTCTTTCATCATCGCGCCAAGAAATTGGGGATCTCATCTTTAGCCCACAGAGGAGGTGCATATTCAGCAAGCAAACGATGATCCCGCTTGATTGGCCAGCTCTAACTAGAATCTCGACACCGTATTATCTGGCAGATCTGTCGAGATAAATGGCTCAGCTGACAGTTTAGCACAGTGAGCAAGTGTAGAGAGCGCGTTTTAGCTTGCAAACCTGACAAGCTATCCAAGGACCCTATCTTTGTATATTTGAAACAGGTAATAGTTTAAAGGCCTTCGTTCGCGCACCTGACCGAAGAGCAGCTGCTTGGGAGTGCAATTTTGCGTAAACAAACGTTTAAGCGAGCTTTGGTCGCTTTGTTTTCGCTGAGGGCGAAACGAGCTGTGATGACTCAACGACTTCCGCTTCGTTTGGACTTTTATCGCGCTAAATCTGCCCCCTTTCTTAAACAAGACAACTTATCCAACTCGCGCCGCTCAAACATTTGCCGCCTATTTGTCAAATTTCCATCACCAATCTAAACCCAAACAAGCTAACCAAAGCCCTCCTCGTCCCCAACTCAAATCTCGCCTACACTTTATCATCGTGCCCTCTCACTTGGGCTCAGGAAGGCAGCAGCCTAACTCAGGAAGTTGCTTCTTGATTATCACGACAGTTGAATGGATGGCGGGCGACGAGTTATTGTTTCGTAACAGCGACAAGTTCATCTCGGCTTCAAACTCTGCAAACCTGTTGGATTGCGTCACTCAAGTTGCCATTTATTTCCTCAGCTCTAATGGCCCGGATGGCTGGAGGCCGAGTTTTGTACTGGTCAGTGTGGGTTTAGGAGAGGAAATAAAACTTCTCGCTGGCTCGAGCTGCGAGAGTGGCCAATTTGGCGGCATAAAAGCGTTTGCGTCCAATGAGAGATCGCGCCCAATCAAGCTCAGCTAAGGGAAGTTAACCCTCGAACGGAGTTTCAGCGCATAGCCCCATGGCTCTGCTGGCCATAACCAATAACGGACTGGGAGCGCTCACTGGCCGGCCGGCCGATCAACCCGATCTGAACCCATCAGTCTGGCGCCCCAAGGCTCGTCCAAATCAAGGTAAATGGGGAGCGGGCCGAAACAATTGGATGCGACGCCCCCGTAAGCCTGGCAGCCTCGAGCAAACCATCGAACGGCAATGAGTTAGCGGATTTCTCTCCCTCTCTCGTCGGCTTGCGCTCAATCTCGGCCAAGCCCAACACTTGAACTAAACCCGATTGCGTCCACCTGATGAACGGTGCCCAAGCAGGGCTCGCGAGCAACTCGAAGGACATTGGACCCTCTGCAAGGGCCTTAATGCAAACTCTAGCGAGACCACTTCATGCTCTCGCCCGACTCAGCCCCACAGTACAGTGCCAGCGGTACGCCAATTTAGGCTCAACTAAAATTTGCCTGTTTTGCATAGAAAATCCAACTTGTTTCTAAAATTATCCCTCCCGTTTGGAACAACATCACTTAGGGCGAAAACCTTTGAAGGATTTGAAGCGATGGGCTTCCTGGCGGCCGGCAAATTAGAGTCCAAAAGCTCTCTGGTTGGGGCTGGCGGCGCTGAATTGATACGCTCGCTGGCGGTGGCGCAGAATGGGCTTTGCTCGAGCAGGTCGACTTGCTTGCTGTTGGCCACTTTCGCTTGTCCGCTAGCGCCAATTCCCTCGCCTCCAATGGTCGCTGCAGGCTGCAGGCTACCTGCAACAAGCGAGAGTGCGAACAAAACTTTTCCTGTCCCTAATTGAGATTTTAACCCGTCAATCTCTGCCACTTTCCTCTGCTTGAGCTCCTCCGTTGGATTTCCGCGCTCTAAGTTGGTTGGAGTGGCACAACTTTGCCGGATCTTGTTCGAGCTTGCGGGGGCTCGAAGGATGAATTAAGCGATGCCTAATCAACACAGGTAACACGATTTGCTGCTGGCCAGCAAGCCAGTTGAGAGTGGAGAACAATGGAGGCGCAACTTTGGGCTTGGATTTGGACTTTGGTCCAAGTGTGAGTGTAAGTCTCGGTCTTACAGTTTGCGGCACAAGAGGCGAGCGAGATGGAGGTTAAAAGCGGTGGAGTTGGAATGGAGGAGGGCGTAATTTCGAGAGCTAGCTGAACATTTGAATGATGAGGTTTGAAATTAGTATTCAATTTTTCCTCCAGCCATTTTATCCGGTTTGCGCCTGGCAACTTATTGTTCAGCTAGCTAGCGTTGCTCTAGAACAAACTATCTGGTTGCTCTCGAACGCTGGGAGCGTTCACGAATTTAGCCCAGGTTAGCGGCAGCTTTGCTCTGCAGACAAGCTCGTCCACTTGTGAGCTAATCAGTAGTTGTTAGCTAACAAGCCAGTCGGCAGCCATGGTGCCAATCTGACACTTGCCCTGTCTGTCCCTCTATCTCTCTAAGCCGCCAACTCGCAGCCGGCCGCCGTCTCAAGCGAGCTCCGGCTACTGGAGTTGGCCAGCCAATCGGCTCCTCCACTTTGCCCACCGCCAGCCGATCCGTATGCAAGGCACGCGCGCCACCCCAAAGCATGGGCTTGGCGGCCAAGCTGCTTAATTGGCGGCAGCGAGGCAATAAATCCGAGTCCTGCACCCGCAAACAGGCAAACCATCCCACCAACGGCTTGCCCGTCCCTCCGTCAGCGCGCTCACAGCTCTGGCTGGTTAGCTCAGGGCCAATTTTCGCTTAGCTTCGCTGGCCGGCCAAGCAAATTTTAAGCGTGCCAAATTAGAGGCAGAGCGCGCAAATGTCGGGCCCAGTTGCTTTCACAAATCAATGGCTAAATCGGCGAGCTAACAAGCAAACAGGTAGCAGTGGCGGCGGCGGCGGCAACGGCAACTTGCATCCGCTGACCTGGCGCCACTGTGCGCGCGAGCTTCCAGCCCACTCGCTCGGTGGCTTTGATGTCGTGACAAGTGCAACTCGCCGCTTGTCGCCGCCTAACTTCATGTTTATTGCGCCAACACGAACACCAAGCAAGCAAGCGAGCAATTCAAATCAGCTTCCCGCAGCCACCGATCGCAAACTCCAATGTCAACTTGAGCGCCAGTTGGGAGGCCGCAAAACAAAACCAGACTCCGAATTGAGTTGAGCAAAAGCAGTGGCCCGAGTGGCCTGGCAAACCAAACCAAAACACGGCGGAGCGCAAATAAACGGAGCGTAAATTCACTCGAACATTTTCGAACGCTTGAGCTAACCTCCATAGTGAAATGTGCAACCAGCTAAGCTGTTATAAGTTGTCATGTTTTCGTTTGCTCAGCTAGCCAGCCCAGGTGAGCGAGAGGTTGGCCGAGCGCCTGGCTCTTCGTCGCCGTCGCCTCTCGTCCAATTCGTCTTCGTCGCGCCCACCAATCAATTTAATTATTGGCTAACCTGGCCGGCGGTTTGCGCGCGAGCTGGGCGAGTCTAAGCAGCTCGTCGACAGGCGGCGGCCGCTGCTGTTACAGTTGGGGGGGGGGCTCAAGCAAACTGGCTGTTATTTTTGCACCACACAAACGAAACCCAAGTCGTGCAATCAGCAATTTGTGGGCGGCTTAGGCGCTTTATTTGCATGCGCTCATCTATTTAAAACTTGCAACCTGGCGAGCGGCACCAAGGGAAAATAAATGGCCTCTCCTCTCTCTGGTTGTGGGCGGCGGAGGGCCAGCTGGTTGCGGGCGAGAGTGGTCGGCGTTTCGAGCTGACGCAACCAGCGCGGCTAGAACAATCGAGCCAGAGCGAGCCCGTTCAGGGTCGCGCTCGATTGTCCACGCGGCTGCCTCGGCTGGCGCTCGTGTGGGCGGCCGGCCGGGCCAAGCTCGGCCTCCAAGCAGCGCAGACTGAAACTAAGCCAGCAAAACAAATCCATCCCGAGCTTCCTCCTCGAGCTATGAGAGCGGCCGGCTCGCTCTCCTTCCAGTCTCGTAGCCCCAAGTTAAATCAAGCTTTCCTCCTAAATCCGCCCTCCAGCTTCCTCCTTCCTCCCCCCCCCCAAAGCTCGGCTGAAGCCCGGCCAGACTGGAGCTCCATCTCCGGCTCGTTGCCTTTACGATCTGGAGCAGCGGGAGGAGGAGGAGGAGGAGCAGGAGCAGCAAAGCGAGCCTTGGGCGAGCAGAGGCGGCAATGGCAGAGGTGGCCCCCAAAGCAAATCGACGAGCATCCATCCGCGCGGATGTTTGCTCATGACTTGGGACAGCAATATGCCCGCTTGGGCCACTTAACGACAGCCAGCGTTGGGCGGCCGTTGCGAGAGTGTCGCTATCGCTGGCCGGAGTCTGAAACATTGATCGACGTTTCAATCAATATTTACGCCACGGGCGAGTCTGGCGGGCGCTCGGCGTCTAGCTGGCCGCTTTGAAGTGGATCCGCCGGGCGGGCAGATGATCGCGGTTCGTGAGAACAAACAGTTAGCCGGCCGGCGGCGGCGGCAGCGACGACTTCCAACAGTGGACGCTTAGCGCTAGCTTGGCCGCAGCAACCGGTGGCCGGTTCCGCGGCCGGCCGCCTGCTCGCCTTGGCCAGCCGATTTGAGTGGGAGAAAGCGATCGGCTCGCTTTCCTCGCCGGCCGCTTAGACAAACAGGCCTGGATGGTCTGGGCGGCCGGCAGCAGATGTAGACTCCTCCAGTCGGCGGCTCGGCGGCCGCACCGAGCAGCCAAAGCGAAGGTGAGCGAGCGCCAGTTGGAGGGGTTCGGGCCAACAAAACTTGCCCGGCCAGTGTTCCTGTCTAGGCACCATTAGTGGGCCAATTATCATAGCCGTGGCCAGTGCATGTTAGAATAATAGGAAGCGGAATAAATGGTCGGGCCGGCAAGGCCTGCGTGCCAGCGGCGGCCGAGGCGAGAGGCGAGAGGGCGGCCGGCGAGCTTGCGGCGCGAGCGGAGGGGGTGACTTTCCGCCTGGACCCTCTCGCTCGCCCCCAACTTCGCGCAAACCTGCTCCTTTCCTCCTCCGAATGGCCGGCCGCTCGGTCGGCCATTCGACCATCCATCCATCTAGCCGGCCGCTGCTGCTGCTGCTGCTGCTGTTGTTCTACAAGATAGATCGACTCAGTGGCCGCCAGGAGAGCGGCGCCGGTTTGCGCGCGCCAACACTCGGCCGCCTGCAAACACTTGCGAGCAAAGCCGGCTCGCTGGCCAGAGAGGCGGCCTGTTTGGCGCGCGGCGGCCCAGCGCATGAGCTGATCCCGTCCGCTCACCTGGCCCAGCGAGTCTAATTGCGCCTTGCCCCTGCCAGTGGCGGCCGCCGCAGCCGCAGCGCCAGTGGCAGCTCCACCGGCGCCACCAACTCGGCTTGCGAATCCAGACAGGCGCCGCCAAGCAGCCGCCTGACTGGCCGCACAACTCGATTGGCTGGTGGCGAGAAACTAAATTTCCAAATCGTATTAGCTGCCCGGCCCACAGCCAACAACAGTTAGCTTGCAAGCGTCAGCGCGGCTCGCAAACTCGAGGTAGGCGAGCGAAAAGGGGCGAGCTCGGACAGGTAGGGGCGGCCAGGAGTGGACAAGTGCGTGCCCATGCGATTGGCCGCTGAAGCTGAAACTGAGGCGAGCGGGCCAATGAGCGGCGCCAGTCAAACGGAGCCGCCCCGCCTCCCCCCGATCGGCCCGCTCGCGGCCCGACCGACCGACTTGAACCTGCGGCCGCCACTTGGCAAGCTGGCGCGAGGGAGCGGAAACGGGCTTGCCAATGCATATTCATTTGGCCTAGCGCGGCGCTTCAACGGGAGCGAGCGGCCCGGTGACATTGGCAATCGGAGGCGCCAACATGGGGAGTGAGCGAGCGCGAGGCCCGTAGACTGAGCAGCCTCCATACGCGCTCACACGCACACACACGCAGCTCTTCCCAAGCAAACTTCGCCCCCACGTTGAGCCTTAGTTGTCGCGTTGAAACAACACCAACACTAGCGACCATGGCGGACGCAAATCCGGCAACATCAAATTGCCATCCCCAAAGCCTCTTAGCGGCGGCTAGGCGCTCAGATTTTATCGCGATGCGAAGGCGGCGATGCTGTTGCCCGCCTCTCTGGAGCATAGTGGAGGCAACGAGGCAACGAGATGGAGCGTTGCTATTGAGTCAGTCGGCCAAATGCTTGCAGTTGAAGCCATAAAGTTCAGCCATAGGAGAGCGTCTGGCTGGATGCTGGCGTCCGAGGGGCAGCAAGCGCTCGCCCGCCCGCCTCTCGCCTCCATCCAGGCTAAGCCGCGCGCAGGCGGCGCACACCAAGCCTGCCCATCTACCTGCCCGCCCCTCCGCTCGCAAACCAGAGCAGAGAGAGAATCCATGGCTCTGGCAAGCTCAGGGCGCAGGCGCGGCCAGTCCAGCTCTCGTCCGTCTCCCACTCATGGCGCTCGCGGCGTCTCGCTCTCGCTGCCTTCATTTGTCGCCCGAGAAGCAACAAGCAGCCTGCAGCGAGCGGCAACAGGTAAAAGTAGTTGGCCGGCCAACCAGATAGAGCGAGCGAACCCTCCAACTGGCGCTGGCTCGCGACCCGTCCGCAGCAGCAGCAAGCGTCGCCGTTGCCGCCACAAACGACACCAGCTGAGCACTGACCGCAAGCAGCGCAAACAAAGGCCAGTGAACGAGAGCTCAAGTTGCCCGCAGCATCTCCCTCAATCCGTCTCTTCATCGGGAAGCAGCAGCAACAGTGGTGCCGGTCGCAACACTTGGCCAGCTAGACCAGCGCGCCATTGGGCCAACCTGCCAACCGATAGCCAGCGAGAGTCGAGTTTGTCACCGAGGGCCAACTGGTGGCGACCAAAGAGTAGCAGATCGGGACGAGCCGAGGTTAAGCAAGGTGAGCCAGGTTGTGCTGGTTGGTGAGCTTTCGAGGGTGAGACAGATTCTTGGTCGGTGAACTCGTAAATCCGAGCCGAAGGTTCAGCAATCGGATTGTAAGCTTCAAGCGGCAGGTTAGGTTAGTTGCTGACAGTCGTCATCGCTGTCGTCATCATCGTAAGTGGAAGCTGAAGTGGAGGCATCACAGTTTTGCTCGTAATCCAATAACGTTCCAGCCTTTGGCCTCCCCGAGCCAACGGTTTCGCTCGTTGCTCCCCTGAGCTGCAATTGAAGCGCCAGCCAAAGCAAACAAACCCCCTCAAGCGCTCTGGCCAAGACTGCAAAGTTCTAGATAAACAAGCGAGGCCAGCATGGCTGCCGTCCAAGTGGCGGCCAGATGCAGCAACGGCGCCTTAGCGCCGGCGCAACAACAGGGCCAACAGGGCGCCCAAGTAGACCGAGAGTGTCCCTTGGTGCTTAGACCGGCTGGCCTGGCCATCATGGGCCATCTTGGGCTTACGCGCCGATCCGATTGCGTCACTGGCCTACCATTGGCGGCGCACCAAAAGTCAAGTGCCCATCGGAATCAGCCACATAATAGGCCCTTTGAAAGTTGGAGAAGCTCAGCCTCCTCGCTGGCAGTGCCTTCAGCAAAAACTCAAACTGGCGGCAATAGCTCGAGAGCCAAGAGTACCATAACGCGAAACGGCTCTCGTTTGCACCGCAAAACCTTGTTAGCGGCCGACGACGGGATTGTGCAAACAACTCACAGTCAGAGTCAAATCGAAAGCCAGAACAAAGTTCTACCTGCGGTTTCCAATCAACGCGTCACCTTGGCACCAGCAGTGGCTGCAATCCAAGCGAACGCGAGCCATCTAATTTCAAGCACAAATCAGCTTTCGCACATAGTGAAGCAAACTAGCTCCTCGTTAGCAGGCGCAAGGAGACACTTGGCCTTATCGGCTTCGTCTCGTTCAACGCCAAGCGCGGCCACAACAAATAGCCGAGTTAGACAGGGAGCCTTGTATGCCAGGCGCCAGTATAACATAACTCAGCCATTCTCGCGATCAGCCGCCAGTCACGCAGTCCAATCAGCGACAACTAGCTTACCGGCCAACATTACATCCTTTGCAGGCTCTAGCCGACAACAGTGTTCAACAAAACTTTCAAATCAAAGGCAGCAGTTCAATGATAGTGACGCCATACTTAATAATGGTTGTTGTAGAAAATCCTCAACCCTTACTAAAACGCCAAGCAAATTTAGTTTAACTTCATCCACTTCATCCCTTTCGCTTGCAGTTGTTAAGCGCGCCAAAGCGAGTCCACAGGTAACACGCGAGGGAAAGTCCGACTCAAACTCTAGATCAACTGTTGCTACGTCGATCAGTTTTAGAACGAAGAATTCAACTAGCAATAGGGCCTCAGTTGGAAGCTTCAAGAGCGGGTTGAACTCATCGATTGGCTCGAGCAAGAAATTGGCTGGCCTCGTACGCCCGCAAGATTCCTATCTGTTGACTTGCAAAACCAACGGATACACTAACGCCACCACCAGCAGCGGCGCTAGAGAGCGCGCGTCCCCACAGGTTGACCGAAAACCAGCTGCGCCAATAGCTGGCGCTAGGCTTGTTGAAAAGGACAACACTGCAAGCAACTCCTACAAATCCAATCTAGCGGATAATAGTCTCTCGCACTCCATTGATCTTATTGCAATTAACGAAAGGGATAATCTAGCATTCAACATCAACAAATCCCAAGCATATGAGCCCTCATTTGATGGCAAATCAAACAGACAAACCAAGTTGCCATATGCAGTGAACGCTTTTTCTCGGAATAACCAAGCATGCCAGGTAGCCGTCGCGTATAGGGAAATTTCCACCCATGATCAAGGTTCAGGTGCAAACAGGAGTCTTGATTCTGACGACGCCTCGAGATTTGCGTTCACATTGAATCAAACCCTTGATTCAACCATGATCTCAGATATTAGCAATAATAGATTAGTGAACGACCAGAATCCACTAAGCAAGAAACATCCACTTACACAACAGACAAAATTTCCCGCAAACGACCCCAAGATGCCAATCAAACTGTCACCGTTCAAGGAACCTCTTGGTTTACATCATTCATGTAACATTAATAAGGACGAAGTCCTATCTGACAGACGTGGAACTGGCTCCTGCCCGATTAGAATCCCATCTAAGCCGGCGGAGCTAGAGCAAGCTGAAAATCTGCATCCTCAACATGAGGCTTTCATCAATCAAGAATCTAGCGACTGCTGCGATGCGAATCAGGGAACTGTGAAACCTAAGGAAGACGATAGAAGAGCAATCGTTGAAATTGTCGCGCTGGTTGTCGACGAACAAAGTAAGTGTCGCGACTCTGAATCGGGTGGTTGCTCGACATACGACCGAAAAGCAATGGATTTTCAATTTGAAGGGGAGGAGCTTGAATTGAAAGATGTCAAGGTTGCACCAGCTTCAACCTTTGCTAAAGAGGCAGATTCTTGTGATCTTGAACAGGCTGATGAACGGATGCTTGAATCACCTCTTGCCTGTGAGACATCTCTGAGAGAATCAAGCATCTGTAATTTGAAGATCAAAGATCGGACACAATCTGGTGATATTGATATCGCCATCAAAAAAGAACCTATCAGTGATGACTACGATCTTGAAGCTAGACCGTTTGCTAGAGGTAAATTTGCACAAGTTAAGCGTTGTATAAGCAAAGTTTCGAGGCAATGTTTTGCAGCCAAATGCATCAAGAAACGAAGAAGACTCGTCGACATAAGACACGAGATTTTGTTGGAAATAGAAGCTCTCAAGTTGTCTTTCTATACCGACCGTATTGTCAAGCTTTATGAAGTTTATGAGACTCCAAACGAGATGATTCTTGTTCTTGAGATGGCCAATGGCGGTGAGCTCCAGCGAGTTTTAGATGACGAAGAATCAATTGATGAGAGGATTGTGAGAAGGATGGTTAGGCAAATCCTTGAAGGCTTAGTGCAGTTACATGACAACGAGATAGCCCATCTCGATATCAAACCACAAAATCTGCTCCTAACCGAACCATACCCAAACGGTGATATTAAGTTGTGCGACTTTGGCATATCTAGACGAATAACAAAGGAATGTGAGATAAGAGAGATTTGTGGAACGCCCGATTACGTTGCGCCCGAAATATTGCGTTACGATCCCATTAGTCTCACAACGGATATGTGGAGCTTGGGAATTTTAACCTACGTTTTGTTGTCGGGATATTCACCTTTCGGAAGCGATAACAAGCAGCAAACATTCTGTAATATAACCCAGGCTAAATTAGACTTTCCTAACGAATTGTTCAGCAAGATCTCCCGAGAGGCCATTGATTTTATTCAGAAATTGGTTCTACGTGAACCATCGGAAAGACTGACAAGTAGACAAGCGAGGAACCATTCTTGGCTGCTAACTCATGAGTAGCCATGAGCTTGCAGATCGATCTAGTTGTGATCTGCTCGTATCTGAGATGATTTGTGAGGAGATAATCAGGTTTCTTTCACTTGATGAGCATTTTCCATATACCGAGCCCAGCAATCGTCGAGGGCTAAAATTGACGGGTCACCTACCGTGATCACCATCCATTTAGCGCGACTTATGGCCACATTAAAACGCTTTGGGTTGAACAAGAAACCAAGTAGAAACTTCTTGTCGTACTTCACGTTCTTTTCTTGAGCTCGAACGGTTGAGATGATGATTATCTCTCTCTCGTCTCCCTGAAACTCCTCCATGGTTGCAATTTTGCATCGAGGTATGTTCATCTCATCAAATAGTAGCTTTATCTTATCAATTTGACGTCGATAGGGGGTGATGATGCCCAATTGGGAAGTCAAGAGGCCAGCTTTGTACAATTTGTGTACATACATGAGACACGTTAGGGCTTCGTTTGCGTTGAACCAGGAAGGATTTGTGTACTCGCGTCTGTCCTTTCCTTTTACAGGATGGAATACCAGAGGACTGCTTACGCCCAATAAATTTAACCAGCGCTTCGGAGTATTCACGGAAAACTTGAGTTCATTGTGATAGAAGAGCTCGTTGTTGACGACGAGAACGCGCGGATCGCACCTGTAGCTCAGGATTAACTTGGTTAAGTATCGCTCATCATAAGTCATCTTCGAGTCTTGACACCGACGTTGATAAGCTGCACGCCGCGTTAGTCTCTCAAGCATTGAGATACCCAAGCCGCTTTCGAAGGCCTCGTGAGATACACAAAACGGACCGAGTTGATGAGGGTCACCAGCCAGGGCACAGGTGCCGCCTCTCTTCAATAAACCGATACAAATCATTGCTTCGGGCTCGCTAGCATGTCCAGCCTCATCGATTAACACATAATCGAATCTCTGACGGAATCCATTTAGCGCACTTGCTTGGCAACATGTGGTCACAACGATTCTATATCGAGAATAATCTGTTGGCGTAATCTCGTCCATACATTTAGTGAGATCCTTTAGGTTGGTTGGTACAAGATTCTCCATCCTATAGAAGGCACTTATCCTCACCATGTGTTCAGGCGCCACAACGTTAGAATTGAAAAGCCTCTCGGCAAGTATGTCAGCGCTGGCGTTTGAATTTCCACAGACTAAGATTTTAAAATGGTTTTCTCTCGTGTATATTTGAAGTATTGCCTCTACGAGGGTGACAGTTTTTCCAGTGCCAGGAGGTCCAAATACTATGTAGGGGGATGGACGGCAGCTACCTTTTATCACATTAAAAACTGCTCTTCTCTGATGCTCGTTCAAAGCCGAATTGAAGATACGAAGTTCACGATAATCCTGTTCTAGAATGTCAAGTCCTGATCCAGCTTCATGAGCTCGATCTCTGGTTGGCATTTGAGGAAATGCTGCAATCTTGATAGAGGGGTTCGTTTCGAACTGGCAAATTGCCTGATGACATCTTCGGAAGGGGGTCCTCGAACTCATGAATGAAACGTCGAATGATAAACCGTCCATTGCAGTCGAGTGCAATCGCTCATTCATTTTAAACAATATGTCATGCTCACGTACAGCATAGGTGTAGCCTTCGTAATATGAAGATCGTTTGTGGCTTATTAACAACAGTCTATCACCGCGCATTAGAGATGGTCGCCCCTCGGCTAGACCTGGAACTTCTAACATAAAAAAGTCGCCCTCGTATTTTGCAAGCATCACATTGTGTAAATCATAACGGCGCATCTCGGCTTCCTGGTAGGCCTCTTCATACCACAACAGTCTCTGAAAACGCTCGACGTAGTTGTCAGGGGTCAATGGACTCTTGATATCAAGAGAATTAATGTTTTTGGTTTCTAACGATTGGTAGATGAACCAGGGGATTTTAAAAACTCCCAATTTAAAGTCCACTCCTTCTTCGATTCCAAACTTCGGAGGCTGGAATACAGGTTGAGCTGGTAGAAAATTTTTTTCATTCAACGTATTCAGGAGCTCTTGCTGTTCTTTGAACAAATATTTCCACTTCACCTTCTGGTTAGTTTCATCTAGACTTGGTTGGAGAGCCACCTCATCTTGTTTCAATTCCTCTTGGTAATCTGCGGGACCGAGGTTCATTGACTTGACCAGTTTCTCAAGTGCGTCGGTGTTAGAGTTGGAGTCTCCATATTTGTTAGAGTTAATTAGCTCAGCGTAAGCACGGACATCCTCTTCGATTTGGTTAACATCCTCGATTCCGAGAACTGTTCTAATGTGGTCGGCTAAGGATCTTAACATCCTTGCAAAATTCTAATGAGGTTACTACCTTGAGATTACCGGGGTTATCGGACGGCTTGCGAGATGTCGTGAGTAGCGGTGATCTCTGATATTCCGACACGAATCTCACTACATTTGTACCCAAATTCGCATATATAGATACCCGAGTCGAGTAGATCGCTTAATGAAGCTGTGAGTAGATAGTGCTATCAAAAAACCTTGTACTTCTCCCGTCGCATCACATTAAAAGCGAGACAATATCCGAGATGAGGTAGTTTTAATTTCTGTAGTAAATCTGTGATCAAATTCATTAGCGGGTGTAACGGTGCCGTTGGCGTTTTGATGACAAGCAGCGTTACCGCAATATGTAGTGGTTCTGATTAGAATCTGAGCAGAATAATACCTAGATTGGGATTGGCTGACCGCTGGCGCAAATCACATACAGATCGCTACACGGTAGGGCTGATGGCCGAAAGTAATTTCGTACGCGGCTGATGACTGTGGTGGTTTCTGTTGGACTACTAATGTATGACTGTATCTTACCCTGCCTGTGACGCATCTTAATCACACAAGTGCGTCATACAGGCACTCATGCGATGTACGCTAACAAGCGCACACCGCGACAACTATAAATGAACGCGTCCGACTATGATCGGACACAGTTCGCATTTCAATCTCTTGGAGTATACAAGTACTTTCCTACAGTTTCGTACGGCCTTCGGTCGGCCATCCGGACGAGACCATCCAATGTTGATACTACCCTGGTATCGTCATATTCCCTCGATTTTTATCAAGATACTAGCAGACAATAGCTTGCAAATGAAACGGTACTCATATCCGATGCAAACTGGCGTGACCGCGGTCTCAAGCAAACTTCAAAACCACCACAGCCATCGGCCGCGTACGAAATTACTTTCGGCCATCAGCCCTACTACACGGTTTACAAAGTTTGTGATACAAAATGCTGCACATGTGGCGTCGCACCAATCGCGCCGCATATCTCAGATTAATCACGGTAGTTGAAACCATAATAAGCCTAGCATCTAGAATTGACAGAAAGGTAGCGAGCCCAAATTTTCCATCTTCAGGTGATAGATCTTCAAATCCAAAATGTCCAAGAGGGTCCCTAAACCGGCTGATCCAGAGATCACCAAACTAGACTATGCTGTCGCCAATCATCTGAGGAATCATCTCCCCGATAAAGAGGCGATTTTCGTTGGCATAAAAAGAGTCAACTATTTCGTTGGCTCCAAGGCGGTAGATCTCCTGATGGAATCGAAGTGGAGCAAAGGGGAGGATGGTGTGATTTTCAAGAATAGGCATGAGGTAGTCAAGTTTCTCAACGAACTGTTGATCAAAAAGTTCTATCATAGAGCCAAGAAGATTGTCAAAATGGATGGACCGAAGAAAAAGTTCAAACTTGATATGCATGACATTCAAGTTTTTGAAGATTCTAATCAGCCTTATGTCTGGTTGTACGAACCTACTTCCCTGAAGGCCTGGATTATTTGTTTCGGAGTCATCTTTGGTGTGATCGCGGTCTGTTTATTCCCCCTCTGGCCGCCGGTCATCAGAACATGGGTCTACTATTTATGTATCGCCGGTCTTATCCTCCTATCGACAATTCTTACGTTGATCGTCCTCAGGCACATAGTATTCTTCGCCTTATGGACTCTAACATTTGGAAAACTGCATCTCTGGATTTTGCCCAATCTCACGGAGGATGTCGGTTTCTTCGAGTCCTTCTGGCCCCTATACACAATCGATAAGAACATAGATGGAACAGCTGGTCTTGGTGAGGTGTCATCTGATGCAAACAGCGCATCGCACAATCATCAAGATTAAATCTCTCTGACAATTTCTAAGACGTTGTAGTTTATCCCCTGTTGTTGAAAATTAATTGAGATGCTGGCTCAATCAACTAGTGCCTTCAATTACATTCTGGTGGGCCACCTGAGATACAGTTGAAAGGTTCAACGGAAAAAGAAGCGGAGGGAGGTGAAGAGGTTAGGGAGGTGGAGACTGACGTTAGTCCAGTCTATAAGAGTATTGTGGATGAAAGTGTTTGTACAACACGCCCATTCAACTTTTCAACCCCTTGAACTGCTTGCTCAACTCATCCCTCTTACTCTGGGCATGCTAGCTGACCAAACTAGCCCCCACCTTTTAAGCTCATCTTTTATTTCCTCGCAGGAGCCAGGGTACACTGTAGGCTGAAACGTGTAAGCCAGCATTTCCGCCTTTCGATTTAAGCAGCCTCAACAATTTCCAACAGAGATAATCCCAGGTTTGGACTGTAACTGACCGCCCAGTCTAAGGGATGACCGGATATCTGACCATCATGTTCAGCGTATGTGGGTGAATTTGAGTTCATTCAGTCATTGAGTTGCCAGCAAGCCGTCGAACCCAACCAACATCCATATCCATGCCTCAGTAGTCGTGAAGCTAAAATTTTCAAGAATGTACACCGGGCGAACTCTCGCTTTCAGAATCAGTGTGTTGTTTTTGGGCTTCATTGCAGCGCTAGTTATTTCGCCCCCCTTCTTCAGTTCCTTTGGAGGGCCAGTGACTGAGGCCTTTTCGGTTGGACGCTTCGGGTGGCCGGGCCTTGAATGGAGGGAGATCGCTGACTGGTGGACGAGCGGATACTCACGAGGTGTGGTGATAGGCAGGAACTATATACCACCATGTAAGCTTTGCGACATGCCTAGAATGTTTAGGGTTGATAAGTGAGCTATTCGGCGCACAACAGGTGCGTGGGACCGCCAACTCTATGGCGATAGGCAGCACGACTAGGATGTTCTCACGAGGAAAGGATACAGAGTCAAGCATCCGATCGACGCTTGTGAAATTAATAATCGCACAGGTGTTTGAATCAATAAACTCTGGATAATCATCTGAGAATCTGTGGCAAATATGTTTGGTTACCATGAACTCTGTGTCGGCTTCAAATTAGCGCGCTCATTGAATTGCGCATGGCTGACTGTAGAGAAATCCAATTTCTGACAGAATGATGTTTATCGTGGGGGAGGTTTCTTTAACTCAAACACCCTTTACATTTGAGATACAGTTCCAAAAGAGGTCCACGACTCTAACATTGTATATTTTGATTGGATAGAGCCCTTACCTAACTCATCCGAAGCGAAGTTCTTATTTCAAGCACGTTCTTCTCCCGGCCCACTCGAAACTTAAATTCTTAATTCTCGAGATGGATTCCCCACTTGATATCAACGACAATAGAGAGATTGTCATCACCTCAAATGTAGGAAACTCTGATCAGCTGATTGATAGTAACGACAATATGGACACTATCCCACTCGACACGAAAGAGCCCGATCACTACATCACCATTAAGATTTACGACGTGGTTAAAGTTGGAGAAAAATCGATCAACTCTTACGTAAAGTATGCTATTGAAACAAAAACAAATTTGCCTTATTTTAGATTAGAGAAGTCTACTGTAGAGCGACGTTTCAGCGATTTTCTGGGCCTCCGTGAAAAGTTATCTCAGAAACATATGGTCGATGGCATTGTTGTCCCGCCGACACCTGAGAAGAATGCTATGGCTACATTTCAGACAAAAATGACCAAAGAGGAAGACATAGCTAGCCACAATGAATTTTTAGAGCGAAGAAAGTGCGCGCTTGAAAGATTCCTGAACCGTATAGCCCAGCATCCAGTTCTGCGAACTGATCCAGATTTCCGTGACTTTTTAGAGCTTCAAGCCGATCTACCCAGATCAACGGGAACCTCTGCCCTGAGCAAAGAGGGAATGAGGAGGTTGCTCGGTCAGATGACCGACAGTGTAACCAAGATGGGCTATCGTATGGATGAAAGTGACAAATGGTTTGACGAGAAAGCACTGCAACTTGATAATTTGGATACTCAGTTGAAGAAGTTGCATACTAGCGTTGGAGCACTAATTCATCATAGAAAATTACTCACAGTCACCACAGGTAGCTTCGCTAGAAGTGTCGCTATTCTGGGCAATGTCGAAGAGCATACTCCGCTCTCATTTGATTTGTCCAAATTGGCTACAACGAAAGAGAAGATAGAACATTTATATGAGGACCAAGTGAACAACGATTTCTATCTCATATCTGAACTATTACACGACTATATAAGTTTTATCTCCGCTATACGAGAAGTATTCCAACAGCGAATAAAAGTATATCAGAACTGGCAACAAGCCCAACAAACCCTGGCCAGGAAACGAGAACAGAAGCAAAGGAACGATTTGATAGCGGGCAAAGGTGATAAACTCAATCAGGATATAGCTGAGTATGAGGCGCGCGTCCAACGTGGCCAAGAGGAGTTTGAGAAGATAAGCAAGAATATCAAGAAGGACGTTGAGAAGTTCGAGCTCGACCGAGTGAAAGAATTCCAGGCAAACATGATGAAATACCTCGAAACTTTACTGGAGGGACAGAAAAAGTTGGTTGAATATTGGGAGGGCTTTTTGCCATCAAGTCATGCTGAGGCGGACAAATGCAATACATAGATGGAGAGATAAAGAGATTTTGAGTTGCTTATATTTAAGATAAACAGTATGTTTAACTTTTTAAATTCAATTCGATATCTCGCACAAGTTTGTATTCAGATTCGACCGTTTTCTGAATGTCACATCGATATTTCATTCCATTCATCGAAAACACCACCCTGATCGGTGATTGGCGATAGACCAAGTTGATTATGTGGTCCATTAACAGTTTGTGATGGCTCGATCTTTGTCCCGCCTACAATCACTGGCCTCGAATATCCATTGTTGAATATACTCTGCGAGAAGCCTGTGCTGTTGGCCATTCCGGCCAATGTAGATTGCGATCGAACATGCGCGACAGGGTGCGATGGTCGATCATCAAAGCTACAAGATCTACTGTGAACGGCAGGTGTTGGAATGCAGAGCAACGAGTTGTTCTCGTTAGAGGAGGAGCTTGAGGCAGTTTGAGAGGGTGGATTCAATAAGCTCGAGCTAGTGCTATGAGTTGGGTTGTACGGGATGTATGGCTGGGAATGTGTTATATGGAATTGCTGCTGAATTGATTCACTGCTGGCAAAATAAGTTGGCGCTTGATGGGCACAATTGCCAAGCTGCTGAGCTGCGGCTGTGGCTGGCAAGTCCGAGGCGGATCCGGAAGAATAGTAATCATGGGGAACAGTGGGCTGGTAGCTTGTAGGTGCTTGTGGTTGAGAATAAGTGGGCTCATTCGTCATGGTCGCGTCTGTTTGTTGTGGCGTGATTGTCTCCATATTGTAGTATAGAGTTTGAGCATGAGGTTTGCCGTCGACGCCTTGAGTGTTTAGCGGGGCATTGTGAGTGGGTGGGTAAAAAAGATTAGCCTGGGTGGTGGCATTGTTCATGAAGGCAGGTGATGAGAAATTTCTATAGTGATTGTTTCTCTGTTGCGGCAAGGGTTGTATTTGTTGAGCATTTTGACTTGGATCCACAGGCGTGGTGATGGTGGGCTGAGCCTGCACCTGGGGTGGTGGTGGTTGTTGTTGTGGCTGGCGTTGGTTAGTTCCAGGTGTCGGCCGAGGTCCATCGGACGAGTGTTCATTCGTTAGTCCAGCTATTATGTTACCACTCGACTCCGGAACTACGCCTCCCATAAGTCCAGTCATGGGCGCAAGAGTTGATTGTGTTCTCATGTGTACGTTTCCATGCTGTTGGCCGGCTAAATTGTTGCGCCTGTGGTCGAAGCTAGTCGACCGATTGTGCAGCGAGTTCGTCGTATTGTTTTGTTGTCTCCGTTCTCCAAGTGGACTTTCTTCGTCCTTGTTTGTTTGCCATGATGGGTTAAAAAAGGAGGCAGGTAAGTTGCGATTTCTTAGCGGTACGGTGGATTGAGTGTTTGGAGGGTTGAACAGCCTGTCTAGGCTCTGTTGGCTGTCTGAGTGGATTCTAATGATGCCGCTCAACGAGTCCCTGTTAGGTAGGTCGACTGGATTGTTGTTGTTATTGTTGTTGTTCATAGAGTTCATCAGATGCGATGGCTGTTGGTGGGGCTGTAAGGGCTGTTGTTGCTGTTCGCTGTAAGACCTAAAGTGGTGATTCATTTCTGATTTAGAGTTGTGGCTCTAGATTGCATGAAAACTGATCAATAATTACGAGCACTCATCACGAACTTCCTAGATCTTTGGTTGCCCACGAAAACCTGTTGCTGCCGGCGCTACTGGCTGAACATAACTGCGATGGCTGGTTTTTACCCTCGAATAAGCTTATTTGGAGGCCAGAGGTGATAGGAGAGCAAAACCGAGCTCAATCGAGGCGATGTACCTGCTCACTAGCGCCACCAGTTGTCAACTGGCTTTGGGGGCAAAGGCGTCACTTGTTGGCCCCTGAAGAGAGTGTGCGGTGGCCAGGGTACCAGTTTGCGCGCATTGCACCAGTTGGCAAAACAGACGGCGAACAAAGAACGTGTGCTCTTTGTTCGCGCGACCCGCTGTCTGCGTGTGACCACGCATTGCTTTGCCAAATCCAATAGATTTTGCCAGCAACTTGGTACCAACTTGGTACTACCGAGCACAGTTGACCAGGTCCAGGCGGGTGCGTCTGCGTTGTACTAGCTGGTTGCGAGTAGCAGGCTAGCAGACTAGCGGGTAGGCAGGCAAGTAGTGAGGCCTGCCTGCTTTCATGGCACCAGCGCGGCTACCTCTGCTTATGGGATCGTACCCGGCTTTGCTTTCCTTGTTTCAGCAGCCAGTGTTTATTTTGTCTCTGGTTCCAGGTTAGCGCTGACATTAGCGCGGTCAGCAAGCAACGTGCGCCGGTCAACACTTGCACCTGATCAGCACAGAAATAGCGCACCTTCCACGATCTGTTCGATAAAATCCCCAGTCATATCTACTGGCAGAAAGCTTCAACCCGGAACAATCCGTTTAGGCTAGGTGAACTTTTCGGACGGCCATCTGGTCGTTCTAATGGGACCACCAGAGTGCAACGTGGCCGATCAGCTGCCTCAGCCTTCTGACTACTATAGTTTCCTCATACTGACACTCCACCTACCTTGCCGAGCTCTCCCATTCAAACGGTCAATTTTAATTTGTCTGTTCCAGCCTCATGCTGCTGCCGGACAAGCGAAATCCTCTAGCTACGAATGCTGGGCTCGAACGAACACGAGAAACCAAGAACACATACAAAGCCGCATGATCTTGCATTATGAACGTCACCCAAGGCCTCGCTTCGAAGATAGGCCATTTTGGCCTTATATCCATCGCGCAAGCATCTTTGAAGCAAGTTACAGGAAGGAAGCACTTGGGTTAACTCGCCAAGCCTAAATAACGGTTTGAATGAAGGGCCGCTTATGGAATAGTATCATAAACGGTCGTAGGATTTAATTGCTTTGTTCATTGGCATCTGGAGCTTATCCGTGGAGGAGTTTGAAAAGATGACATCATTCAGCGGCCTGTAAACCCTCGTGAGTGTCTTCGATTTTCTCTCTCCATTGTAACTCACTCCTTCTAGATCATCACGGCTCTTACCATCCAAGGGAAAGCCTACTGAATGGCCGCATCTGGTCTCAAACTCACAACAGGTGCATCTAAGTGCAGTGTTCGCCATAAAAGAGGTTGTCTCTGAGCGACACCGATTCAGGTTACTCAGGGAACGCTGATAATGGTTGGTTTGTTGTTGCTGTTGATGATGATGACAGTGGTGGAAACGATCAGGCTGTGCATCGATTATTAGTGGCTGCTGATCGTTTGTTGATAGATTTTGAGCGATGGATGTGCAGGAAGCGTGAGGTAGTTGATGGAGATTACCTTGAGATCCGTTGTTTGCTTTACGATCAACGCAGACGCCCCCATTGACGCAAGCGGGCCCCGTTTGGTTAGCTACAAAATTGCTCGTAGCTATAGTGTCAAACCTGAACCTATCCACCCCATAGGATTCTTGATTGATTTGATTGCCTGAACCCTGCGGCTCGATTGAGCCCTCTGGTCCGGGCGTGAGTAACGAGCCAGGCGTGATTGATTGAGCATCTGTGACCCCGAGGCTAGCAAGGTTACAGCCATAGTCTGGAAATACGTGTCCCACAGCGCCTACTTGGATTGGTCTGAATAGGGCCGCTATTTCCTCGAAGGTGCGATTCTTCGTCTCGGGAAGCTAAAAATGGGGACAACAAAAGGTTGAAATAGGATTTAAAACTAGGACTAGACAATTGTTGCTCTTAGAATCGCGCACAGAAATGAGAACTGACCTTCTTATAGGTGAATATCCAGAATACTGCCAAAAATACTGTAAAGGGAAGGAAGAGGTAACTTTGCAGTACGCGCTGAGGTTGAAATTTGAGGTTAACAACGGGTCACTCAGCTGCTTAGATGGATAAGTATATTTATGTCCCACACTAACCTTCATCAGAGGGAACGTTAAACCGACAACGAAGTTCGTAAACCAATTTACGAGCACAGAGACCGACATGGCCACTGGCCTACTCCCCTGAGTGAACAACTCTGCCGTTATCATGAGCGGAATTGAACCAGGTCCAATACCGAAAAATAACGTGTACGATAAGATGCTGGCTACGCTTATATACTTCATCCAATCATATAAGAACTGCAGGGCCGGATTTTTCTTAGTTTGAATCCGATTTTGGAGAGAGAAAAAGAGATTTGTTCGAAGGCTGAGGGTTCAACTCACCTTGACTAGTAGAGAGATGGTTAGGAAAATGCTGGCTAAAAACATTCCGGCGAGACCGTAGAGATGGAGCGTTCTTCGGCCTAACCTATCCATCAGAGGTATGGATACAAGGGTCATTATAACCATTATTGCTCCAACTCCCATTGTTGCGTAAACTGCATAGGTTTCTGGCACTTCGGCCGACAAGAATATATCTGTTGAGTAATAGAAGATGGCATTGATGCCAGACAATTGTTGTGACATTTGCATCATAACACCAATGATGAGTGGCGTTCGCAACCATGGATGATTCAATAGCTCACGAATAGACGAGAGCTTCCCATATTTTCGCACCTCCTCTTGATGGGCACGATCCTCAGCCCTCATCTCCTCCATGTCATCCTCTACATCTGAGCTGTCCCTCAGTCTTCTCAAGGCTAAACGAGCTTCACTCACCCGGCCACAACTAAGCAGCAGGTAACGCGGACTTTCGGGACAAAAAGGTAACATTATAAGCTGCATGATGGCCGGTATAAATGCAACGCCAAATAGAAATGGCCAATAGTCTTTAGTGCCTAATATCTCCTTCAAACCCAGAACCTGAGATAATAGAAGACCCACAGTAACGCCCAGTTGGCTAACGGTACCTAGCGCTCCTCTTAAATTCACAGTGGCTATTTCGGTCAAATACATGGGAACTAGTGCTGTATTTAGGCCACAATTTAGGCCAATGAAGAATCGACCAATAATTAAGCACTCGACGCTCTGGCTTAATTGACTGGAACTCATCAAGGTGACACCGAGAACCGCCACAGTGTTATTCAACACGAGACCAGTTTTCCTACCGCACCAATTTGCAACCATGGGAGCCACTATGCCACCGATCATACCGCCAACTGCAAATATGCTCACAGTTACGGACCAAATCACATCTCTTAGTTCCTCAGATATCCAATTACCTGTCCTACTCTTATATACATCGGCTATAAATTCTTCGAGAACTTTTTGCGGAGCATTTATTACTCCGGTATTAAATCCGAATTGGAACATACCGAGCACTGCCGAGAATATGGCAAACACCAACATGGGTGTAATCTCCCTTTCGCGGTGCATTTTCTCTCCTTACTTTTGGGCGGACTTGGTGGTTGATCTATCCGGGTGAATTATGGTGCAAAATCTATACCGTGCTTGCATATCAGATTCATGGGAACTAAGTTTTGTTAAGCGACAATAATTTCCCTTGATTTGAGCTTAGACGTCCCTGGTAGTCTAAATGACCTATCAGTTGAGGTTCAATTTGAGATAGATGGGAAAAGAATATCGATCATTTGCTTGGGATGGTATGTTGGCTTGGAATAATGAGCAGTAAATTGTGATTATAGCTCTCTCATTGGGCTAAATCTGAGTCATGCAAGTGTCAACAAATAAAAATAACCTGTATCCTATTGTTTGGCACTAAAATATGCCATGTATATTGGTCTAATAGTATGGTGTTTTACCCTACTGATTTAGTCTAGTAAATACGAGTTCAGTCTATCAATACGCGGTCTTTACAGCAAATCGCACCCCACTTGACCCGCAAGTATTTGTGGTAATACTTTAACACATCACCTTCGATACAGAGCAGATGGCCTTGGCGCTTGCATGGCCTTTGTTCAAGCCTTATCGCGATTTATCGATTGCTCAGTTTAATCTTCATTGGCCATCAATTGCCAACCTGAAGCGGAATAATGGGCAGGTATCTCGAGTGTTACTTCTAGTTTACCTTTGTGGACAGCTTACACACTTCTTCCGTGTGTCCTCCATCGAGGGCTCGCGGTTAAGCGCGCTCACACTAGAGGCTGCGATATTGACTCATTCCGGACCGTTGGTTGCTGAACCTTCGAAAGGGATTGCCTGGATAGATTGAGACATCTTGCACGTCGTCGCTGAGGCGCATAGGCTTGCTGGCGTCTTCCTCAGCTTCGTGACGCAAAAGTTGGGTCGCAGCCCGTGGAAAGATGGCGCTCGAGCTGCCTCGGAAGTGCGAAATGAGCATGGATCAACGCTTACATTGCATTTCAGCGCGGGCCCAGCTCGTGTTTGACCCCTCCAAGCCTCGAGTCTGTCTGCGGAAGCCTCAGTTAGATTTTGTAGTCTGCACCGAGCTCGCTCTGACTGCAGTCATCCACACCTGGAGAGGACGCATTCAGCTAAATTAGAATAATGCTTCGAAAGGGCGCCAAGCGCAAACTCTCGCCAGTCGCAAGACCAAACACTTCTCTCTCATTCCGAGGTCTTTGTTTACCCGAAACTTGGCGCTTAATTCAGCCCGTCGCGTGGTTTGTGTCATAAGATTGCCAGATGTGGTGACATCCGAGATTCTCGTCCCAAGAACCATTTGGCATTGGCGCTGGGAATGTCTTCGATTCGGCTGATATTTGAAACTTGGTTATACGGTCATAACACTTGACCAAATGCATATCTCTAATCAAAGCGCCTTCCGATTGCCGATAGCATTTGATAATTGCTTGAGGTTGGAATCCAAACCAGTTGCCTTGTCCTGCCAGAAGCTTGCACATGACGCCTGCTCTCACATTCTCGCAACCTTCTGCGCCTGTCTAATCAATTTAACTGCCACCTAAAGTTGCTGATTACATTCCGAACAGCGCCAACCCAACAGAGGTCTCGTTGGTGGACAGTTTTAATTGTGAAATGTGAGCCGACTTCATAGGCGATGATGAGGGTGCAAATGCGCGCCTTAATCAATTGATGGTTCACTCGACTCATGATCGCGATTGGAGGATATAAAGACGTTACGATAACTTGTGACCAATTTGTCCTCAGTTCTCTCAATTTGACCATCTCATCTCGAGTGGCAAATTCTATTGCTTTCGCCTAAAACAACCAGTCGACCGAATGAACAAGCGAAATGGTTCGACCACTTCTGGATGGGGCCAGCCACAGCTGGCAGACGCTGACAGACAGATTCAGATCCAAAGTACACCGTATCCGCCAGCCTCTTTAGATGCCGAATCCTGTGTTCGTATTAAGATCTTTAAATAACCCTGAAGATATTAGTGACAAGACGATCCTGGAGAAGGATTCTCTGTAATCACAATTCGGTATTTAAAGAGTTTGGTTGGCATGGGGTTAATCTCTGGCAAAAAGGGTTTCATTAAGCTTGCATCAAGCCGATGACAAAAATCAGATTGAAATTAAACATACGCTCATTGGTTTCAGGGCTGTTACAGATACATGCAATGGTCAGCAGGAGCGGAACACCTCTAAAGGGCAGGTAAGTACCAGTAAAACCTACTTACATCTTGAAATACTGTGCCTTGAACGTATCGGCTCTCGCATACAATTGCCCATCGGAAAGGCCATTGAGTTTTTTGTTTTAGGATCATAAACCAACGAAGTGGGGCTACCCTTCCCGGTTTACCTGCAAAGACCAAAGCCGCTCCGAAAACGCACGTTGGTGGCCGCTGAGAAAGTTAGAAAACGTGCAAGATTGTAAACAGAATCTGCTTAACGTGTGCCGGTCGTGTTGTTCTGCAATCACCACACTTTGGGAATCATGACTAGAAGCATTAGAGGAGTCCGCATTCCATGCTTTTCAAGAATAGTATGTACTTACGACTAAAAACAAATAAAAAAATTAAAGACAGGCTCCAATAATGTAGAAATGTAGCCTCTACATTATCATGTCCAACAATTTGAACCTCGAACCCAGAGCTTATGGGATCATCAAGTTCGAAACAACCTTCGGACAGATAGACATTGAACTGTTCACTAAACAGTGTCCCAAAGCATGCCGCAATTTCGTCCAGCTTTGCCTGAGTGGCTGCTATGAAAACGCCACAATCGATAGAATCGAGAAGGACTTCATCGCTGTCGTCGGTAATATCGACGGGAAGGATGCAATTAGAGAAACATTCAACGATGAATTTCACTCCAGACTTAGGTTTGTTCGCCGAGGTTTAGTTGCAACCGCGAACAAGAAGAAAAATGACAACGGACCAGAGTTTTTCTTCACTCTCGGACCGGCACCTGAACTGCAGAACAAACATAGCATATTTGGCAGGGTGATAGGGCAATCTGTTTATAGCCTAGTTGACTTGAATGAATGCCAGGTAGACGATGAAAATCGGCCATTTACTGAGCAAAGGATCAATCGCGTAACTGTTGTTGACAACCCATATCCAGATCTCAAACAAAAACGACCTCTCACTTTGGAAAAGGACCCCAAGCTCCACGAGTCCTCATCCGATGAGGAAACTGTCCTGAAACCCAACCTGGATATTGTTAATTCAAAGAGACTCTCTTTCTTCCCGGAGGATCAAGACGATGAAGATGACGAGGATCCTCCTCACGTCGATGCACACCCTACACTTGGTTCAAATCCACGTGACACCAATTCATCTCAAGGGACTTCACCAAAAGCTAGCGAAAAGCAAGAGGTTTTCAACTGTCCAGATGATCTGAAAAATGAAGTCGCAGATCAAGTGGACGAAAAGATAAGTGATAAAGAGAGAAGGCTTATGGAGATACGAGCGCAAATTTTGAGCATTAAACAGAAGATCGAAACCGAATCAGAAACTAAAACTCTCGCAGAGAGACGCAAAGCTTCGATTAAAGCATCATCTGAGGAAATTAGCCTCAAAGAGGAGTCAATTGACGGTGGAGCTTCCGATAACTACTCAAAAATTGCACCCAAGCGAAGCAAGGATCGCGAAAGAGAGACTATAGAGATGGTAGCGAGATTCAAAAAAAGATTGAAACAAGCTGCATCCAACCCTACGAAGTCATCTCATGGACAGCCAACTTTGCCCACCAATTACGAGGCGGACGATCTAGCACTGCTGGAGAAGCTCGACAGTGATGAGTGGTTAAGTCATAAGTTTGAGGCGAACGATGACGAGAGTTGGGCCAAAGATGATGACGCGTACACAACGAATGACCCTAGAACTCGCAGGCTTGAACACCGGGATGAGCAAAAGCCTGATATAGACAAAGAATCAATCGATTGTAAACACAGAAGTAGACACTCTCATAAACGACACCGTTGAGCCTCCTACTTGGTCTCCATCTTGTTCTAAAATAGGAACCTGGGACTGTGTGTAAAAATAACCATAACTGGGCTTCCTCTACTCGACTATGTAAGATAGCTCCGAAATACTTCTTGGCTCAGTAAGACACCTGAGGTACTTCGATACACTTACGTTGAATTGACATAGTTGCCCCAGACAAAGAGATGGATATCAAGATTCTCCTTCTACTGAGCCTTAGTGCTTCTCTCGTTGGTCTCCTAGTGGCAGATGAATCTGAGGAGCAGCAACCTTTGATCATAGAACTGGACGGACATCATATCGAAGCTCCGTTGTTTGATAAATCTATAACTGAAATGCCTCAACAGCGAATTGACTTCGATGTGCAAGCCGTGGGAGAATTGAATAAGATTATAATGAACCTCACCAGAGACACAATAGTCTCTGGCAAAAGTTACATCCGGTTGCTACCCTATTCCAGGACATTTGTCTCATTCATAAAAAATAAAAAAGCCGAAATTAAGAAGCTCGTTGCGCAAGGTTATGGTCCAGATTTTAGGGGAGGATTCACAAAAGGCTCCATTGCAATGATGAAATTGGCATTCAAAAATAGCAGAGCCGATATGGCAGCTACAAAGGATCTCAATTTAGCCAAGAAATCTTCCGAAGAAAAGAAGCTGGAAGCACAGGTATTCATGAAAGACATGGAAGAATTTCTAGACACTATACAAGAGCTGATTAGGGCGAGTCCAGTAGGGTTGTATCTGGACTGGAAGAATGTGAAGATAGATGGAGTTCCCGTACCGGAAATCGCGCCGCGCTACATCAATTTTTTCAAAGAGCGTGGATATGGAGTTGCAATATCACTCGCCGAAACTGTTGTCGCCCTTATTGAGAGGCTGGAGCTATAGAAATACATTGTTCGCATTATTTCGATTGAACTGGTTTGGATCCCTAATTTAGCACTGAAGTTAATTTATCTGATCCGTATGTTACAATAAACTCTATTAATCAAGTGATGATGAGAGCTCGAAACGGAACATCAGCGAGATTTTTATTGTTTGTCTAAATCTTTCAGCCCTTGAGATGTGTGAGAGCCTAGTGATGTTTGGCATTTATATGCCCAGGCACGTAAGTTTTCAGTTCTTGGCCGCCTTTAATTGGCTCGTGGTTGTCCAAGGAACTGGGAAATCTAGACTACCATGGGGTGAATCGTTTTCCCCTTTAATTGGTATGGTCTCATCGATCTCCCTTGACGAAGAGTCCATGTAGACATTTGGAACATCGGACGTTTTCTTGACAGAATTGTCCCCATCAGTCGCTCCTGACTCTAATGACTGTTGCGGTTTCAAAACACTTGAGTGTTTCCTACCCTTGTTGCCATGACGTTTTCTTCTGTAAGAACTTGTGCGAGTGGCGCCAAGACTCTTTCCGAGCCAACCAGGGAGGGCATAATTCACCACTTTACTAGGTTCATCACTCTCATGTTCGATCATTTCCTCAGGTTTGATCTCATATTCATCTTGAATAGTTGAAAGCTCACTCGGACTGATGCTCTGGCCTGAGTTTAGTGCTCGTATACGCATCCTTAACCTTTTCTTTTCGGGGTCATCAGTTATTTCCGACACAAATAAGTTTGGAGACCTACTAAGCTCTTGGCGGGATCTCTTGAGTGAGCCCGGAGCGGGTGATTCGGAGGATCTCTCAGTCTTGAATTCGAAAATGAGATTTCTTTTCAAATTTGCGCGTTCTTCGGGGGTAAACGGAATGGCCAGCTGGTTGAGTGGATCCTCGGACCATTCATAGTCAGGAATATCGATGTTGAGCTTTTGCATAACTAATTGCATAACAAGATCACATTTTCCGTTAATTTTTAAAACGGCGTTTTTGTCCTTGGACGTGTATTGGAGATTAATGATTGCTAATTTTGTCTCAGAATTCTTGTCAACTGAATTGCGCTCCGGCCAGAGACAGAAATAACGGCGTAAGGTTTTAAGGCTTGAGCCCATGCAAATGATCAGATCAGCTCGTTTAGCTGCTTTGCCAGCTCTTTCCCAGTTCATGGGCCACGTAGTTCTCGATCTTTCTCCGTATAGAACTATTGTATCGACCAAATTGTTATTGGGCTCTGGGCAAGTGTGACACTTTCTGCCTGTCTTGTGGCGGAAACGTGACGTCTTTTCGGTAACATCGGCTTGACGGTAATATTGCTTCTCGCAAGTTGGACATACTTCGATGTACATGTTGCCATGTATCTCGGATAAATAAGACTGCGGGATACCAGATCTCAGGTGAAGCCCATCACAATTTTGCGATACAACATGGCTAACAATGCGACGTTTACAGAGTTCTTTGATGGCCATGTGAGTAAATGTCGGCTCGGCCCTTGTAAGATCGTATGACTTAGTTAGTGAGAACGTTCCTGTCTTCTTGATCTGAGTCCAGAGACCGTTCGGTCCTCTATAGTCAGGGATTGATGCGGAGGTTGATATACCGGCGCCCGTATAGATCACGATGTAGTTAGCATCTTCGATCAACTGCGCTAATGTGTCCGCCTTGCGCTCGATGATCTCCATAGATTCCTCGCGCTCGATAGATCTTTGCTTGATAACGCTCTTAGCTAACCTGGCCTTGAGGCGAGCCTCGGCCTCTGGTACTAAAAAGCTCCATTCTTGTAATATTTTTAGCTCTTCTTTGCTTCTTTCCACAGCCTCTTTTTTCAGAACGGTCACAATCTCATCAACAGTGCAAACTCGTGCATGAGACAAACCCTCCTGTTTTGTAGTATCGATTTCGTCAGTAAGTTTTAGCTCTGGTCTTGAAGTATCACCCTGGTTAACTTTACTGTTCGAATTATTACTAAACCTTCTAGTTCTAGTCGCAACAGGTTGCTGTTGTTGAGTTCCAACTCCACTGTTCTCGCCCATCTTGTTCGCAACAATATCAATTGTAGTTTTGTCTTATATAAAAGCAAGAATTGACCAAAGGTATCACAACTGTCGCAGTGCTTTAGCTTGCTTAAAGGCTTAACTCAGCCCTCTCCAAGAGAATGGTCTCGATAGATGATAGAATAGAGGATTAGTGGGTCACCGAATCTGCCCTACGTAACCTGACTCACCTCTACAGTGCAAGCCAAGCAGAGGAACTAAACCCCTAACGTGAAAGAGAGTTGGCGTACTGAAAAGTCGCGGTTCTGGTTGGGTTGAAAAGCCTGAAGATATGGGTGTTTAGGTGCGATTTGGTAACCACGACGCGTTTATGAATTTGCTCGGGTAGTAAAACTTCTTATCCAGTCTCGGAGACATAACATGGTTAATCTCAATATTGGATCGGTTCTGCTGGCGGGTTTTGCACTTGTCGAGCTGCGTGTAGACAAGTATGATTAAAGGACTGATGATCTAATGGCAATAAGACCCCAAGAGTGATATGTTCAGATCGTTGTGCTGTATTTGCGCATTTTGTATCTGTCACTGGCGGCTCAGCTGTTTGCGTTTGATGGCAATACAGCGAGTGTTTGAGACAGCACAATCAGTTGCTCTGAACTCGATGGATGGAGTTGGACTGCGTTCAACATACGCTAACTGGTGATGAGTATATTGAATATCTAAGAGTGAACATTAATAGATTTGGAGATGAGGGAGCACTTCAGCTTTAAGCGTTTAGACGATAATTGGTGATATAATTTCATTTCCAAAAGCCATCGAACTTCCGAAAGTAATTCGGCTGATGGGCAAGTTCAGCTTTGGTCCATGAAAGAATGGCTTTTGTTTTGGGAGTTTGCTTGCGTAGTTTTAGGAACTGAGGGTTGTTCGGCAGTGAACGGTAATAATGATGCGAGGGCTCGATTTGGTAGCGGTATTAACCAGGCAGTAGAGGCTTGAGTAGAAATGGGAGCTACTCTGGAGTAAGTAAAGTCGCTGACGTGAACAATGGTCGGTTTTGATGGTGCAATTAATTTATCCGGACTCTCGATGGTGGTGTATATGCTTGATTCTGTTCCTAGAGTCTTTTATCATCATTGTCAGGGAGCTAGTTTGGCAGGCCGAGTGCATAGATTGCCTGCTTGCTTTCAGATTATGTGTAGTTTCCCGTTGCGATCAGCTCAATGAGTCTCCGCCCCTCGCTAGTTCTCTCTGTTGTTGATCTAGTCCAAAGTTTCAACTTCATTCTACACAAACGACTACTCTGATTGTGGGCCGACTTTCAACAATGTACAAAACCTGCTAGCCTCTAGCTGATAACCTGTTAGCTTGTGTCGTAGATGGATTTGGATTTGGATTTGAAGGTAAAAAGAGTTGCTGCCACAATGAGAAAACTGTATTTGTAAAATTTAGAAATTTTTTCTCCAACTATGGACAATGAATTCCATCCTGCAGTTCGTTGTCTCAATTCGACCTGCAGTCCAAGAGACTTTTACTCGTAAGCGCACAAACCGCGAACAGATATATTTCAAGCTCATTTTCCCCCTACGTTTTCCATTATTCGAACAAGACTTTCATTCAAGGCTCGGCGAGAGAGGAGTTGATCGCCCCGGTTGTCAAGCCAGAGGATTGCCTAAGTGCCTTAAAAGCGAGACTTCGATTATTTTGGCCGTGAGCGCTACTAGCTTGTGTTTATCTCGGCTTTGAATTTCGTAGAGTTTGACGTTTCATCCGTTCGTTCAGGCACAAATTTGGCGCCGTCCCGCTAGACACTCAGCGCGCAGTGGCTAAAGATCGTTGACCTGCGCAAGGGTTAGCTCGTCAAGACAATTTTACCTTTGGCTAGTGTTCATCGTAAATCGTTAAGAAACGGATCTAAAAAACTTGAAAAATTATTGGAGATGCGGGGCATCGATCCCCGGACCTCGCGCATGCTAAGCGCGCGCTCTACCATCTGAGCCACATCCCCTTGATGAGAGATGTACAGTTATAGCCGTCCAGATTAGTGAACACTCTCACCTTGGATCTACGCAATCCTACGGTCTCCTCTCTCGCCTTTAGGGCGAAACGGTTTCAATTTCAAAGCCCAGTACGCCATTACGATCATACAGACTGTAGATCAGATCTGGACTACAAGGCCCGCATGAATCTCCACCGAGACTAGTCCTGATCAACTCGTCAAACTGGGACAGTAATGGCCCGACCCTATACCCGCCCATCACCCTCAACTCAGCCAGCTTCTGTGCTCTAAGAATAATCATATGGGCTTAGTGACAGCATTCTCATGAACTCACACTGCAGAACCGTACTACAGAAGGTTGGGAGTCCTCTATGATTGTGTGTACCGCTAGACTAGACTGGTCAAGCAACAACAAACAAGACATCACCAAGCTAAATTGAATCTTGCAACTTGTCTTTTCTAGTCGAAGTGATGCTCAGTCTTTCAGTTTCTAGCAGACAACTGTACGTTGGCTGTGAGTTTTGCGAAGAACGCATGAGCGAGACGAAGCGGGCGTTCGGTCAGATTTTGTTGCATGAACGATCTAGTTTTTTCGTGCAAAAGCTGGGCATTATTGAGCTCATATTGGCTCTGAAATAAATATTCATCCCCCTCTCTATGGTTCTCTCTCACTCTATTGGTCGCTTACATTCATGGGAACAAATCTAAATAAAACATCTAGCCCCAGAAAACAACTGGCGTAAACCACAGCCTTGGCAGGTGCCACCGATCCAGTAAGCATTCCGGCAGATCGAGGTGGCCTTTACATTGTTGCATTAGTCTCTTATTAACTGTTATCAACTGTTGTTGGATTGAGCAAAAAAGTTTGTTTATATCAAATGTCTACCAAAGGCCAGACAATCAATGACCGTTTTAATGCTGCCAAATATACGCTTGCAGGCCAAGCGTTGGCCAGGTGTATTTGCAAGGCAACCACCGAGGAGCTGATGAAGCCAAAGAAGAAGCACTTGGATTATTTGGCTGCTTGCACCTATGAGAGCAATGTCTCAATGCAGCAATTGGCTAACATGCTCATCGAGAGAACAAACCACTCTAACTGGGCGGTCGTTTACAAAGCTCTAATAACAGTACATCATCTGATGAGCTATGGGAGCGAAAGGTTCACTCAATATCTAGCATCAAGTAATTATTCTTTCCAATTGAGCGGATTCCTCGATAGAATTGTCGCCAAAGGGTATGCAATGTCCACGTTCATAAGACGCTACTCCTGCTACATTAACCAGAAAGCCTTATCGTATAGAACTCTTGCTGTCGATTTGTGCCGAGCCCAGCGAGCCGGAAATAGCATCCTCCGTTCTATGCCTATTGAAAGGCTACTGGAGACATTACCAGTCATACAAAGGCAGTTGGATACCTTACTGGACTTCGACTGTACCCCTAGTGACCTGAATAATAGTATAATAACCGCTAGTTTCACTTTGATGTTCCACGATGCAATCAGACTATTTGCTAACTACAACGACGGTATAATCAATTTGTTCGAGAAATATTTCGATTTAAACAAGAAGATGTGTCGAGAGGCCTTTGAGGCATACAAGAAGTTTTTGTCGTGCACCGATAGAGTTGCCGAGTTCCTCAAAGTTGCTGAAGCTATTAAACTGGAACGTGGTGAGATACCGGACTTCAAGCGGGCACCAAGCTCATTATTGGATGCTCTCGAGCAACACTTGATAAGTCTAGAGAGTAACAAGAAGCGTGATAAGCTAGTTATTGATACGAAGTTGGCAGCTTTCCCATCTTTCTCGGGAAACACAAGCTTCGATTTTAATCCCCCTACAATGGCAACCATGGCAACCGAGTTCGACTCACAGCTATCGTTTGCGGAGGAAGTTACTGAACCTGAAAAGGAAATCACCGACACAAAACCGAGTTCAATCGATAGGCTTGAACTCAACCTTGTGTCGGAATCACTTCCACTGGCACCACCAGCACCAATAATTCCGCCAGTAGTGGCGAGTCCACCATTTAAGAGCAATTTTGATGCAGAGTTGTCTTCAACATTAGCTCGTGATTTGAAAGATGATTCGGTTTTTGGATCCGGCTCCAACGATTTGTTCGAAACAAAACCACCGGGTTACTCGGGAGGCGCCTTGTTAACTCCAGAGCCTCCGCTACAAATTCATATTGATCCCTCAATAGACCCACACACTCAGCAGCAACTGATCCAAATACAGCGTGAGCAGGCGGCGAACAAGTTTAAACAAACCGGTACCAGCGGCTTAATGGGTAGGCTAGATAATAACAACTTGTCAACTCGATCGAACTCTGGCAAATCAAAGCAAGAGTCCATCTTCGAGGACTTAGAGAAGACTATGCGCTTGTCATTACAGAAAGTGGAAAAGGCTTGAATTTGAGGAAAATTCTACGCAATTCGGTGCTCAGTCAACACATCGATTGAATCAAGTCGAGTCAAAAGCAGCTAGCTATTAAGTTAAAAAAAGAGATAGAGTTGATTTAGTAATTCTCCTCATCAGAGCTTCATCTAAGAACATTAATGGGCTTGCGCAATGAGGGTTGCAATAATTTTAGAAGCTTCGTTGGCAATTCGGGAATGAGGCAATTTGTTTTTCGAATTGTGATAATAATAAAGGTGCCATCTGAAACTAAGATCGGTTGAAGAATGAATCTTTGGACAACTGAGGTTTAGTAATGTATTTTACAGTATAATTATGTCTGGTTTAGAATTTTGTTAAGTTTTGAACGAGTTAAAACGAGCGCAACGCCAGAAATCTCCATGTGAATCTGCGTCAGGTGTAACCGGGTCGCAGCTTGCGAGTCTCGCGCTTTGTGCAGTATTTATTATTTTTGGTTTTGAGTTCCGCAGCGAGAAGTGTTCGATTACTGGAGCGAGCGGGCAAGGACTGACAGCTTACTGGCAAGAGGCACATTGCTGGATTTCCAATGCAATACTCTCTGCATGGTGAGCGATGTTTGTTGTCTGGATGCTTCAAAATCGAGTCAAGACAATCATCAATATAGAGACAGAGGGATCTAATAAAAGATTTGCCTCCTCCATTCAGTTCACACTCATACTTAAACATTTTCTATTATTATGGACTCAAATACTGAGTTGACTATCCAGATTGCAAATGTTGTTTGTGAATTTCATGTGAGATGTCATATCAATCTGAGACGATTAGCATTAAATGGTTCAAATGTAGAGTATAAAAGGGACAAAGGTATGCTTGTGATGAAAATTAGGAGGCCATATGTGACTGCAAGCATTAGAAATTCTGGTTTTATTCAGACAACTGGATCTAAAAGTGAAGAAGACGCTAAGACGGCAGCCAGACGAGTGGCTAGGATACTACAAAAATTAGGCTTTAGAGTTAAATTTACCAGTTTTAAGGTCAAAAATGTATTAGGCGTTGTACATTTACCGTTCGGGGTTCGTGTTGAAGATTTCTGTAAGAAAAATAGACAAGCTAGGTACGAGCCGGAATTGCATTCTGGTATTAAAATGGAACTTGAAGAATATGGAGCTACAATGACAATATTTCAAACTGGAAAGATAACAGTATTGGCAAGGAATATTGAAGCCATCAACAAAGCAGTGCATCATGTTTGGCCCTTAGTCCATGAATCTAAAAAGGACTTGATGTAAACAACTTGACAATGTTGTCAACCGTTGTTGGGTGACCAGTCACCGGGCATCTTCGTTTCTTTGTGACGTACCTCTGTAAACAACTGTAACAAAACACATAGCCCGTATTAGAAAGGGCGCACTCATTTTGTCTCACATGTAAACAAATTAAACATATTTTTGATGACCCCTCGTCAGCGTGCGCCAAAGAATCCTTACTTGGTGGGTCAGGTATTGGCAGCGAGGCTTTGAACAGTGGCGCCGAGTTGCTGTGGGTGTTCCAATAGTCCAAGAATTGTATCACATAGGAGCCAAATGTCAGACCGAAGCTCATGAAATCGGCAACTCGCTTAGATATTCTGTCCGCCAATGACAGGTCAGTAGTGTGGGGTCCATCTATGTCCAACCTACATTCGAGGCTTAATTTGAGAACTCCATCAATAAAATTGTGATAAGTTGCTCTTCCAGCAGCAAATCGGACCAAGCAGACGAGGTTCAGAAGGGAACATGATCCGGAAAGTATTCTATATAAGCGTATTTTGTTGATGTCGTCAGCAGTCCTAATATCTTTGTAATTTAACTCTTCAAAGTGCTTGTCAAGCTTGTGCTTTACATAAGGGATCAGTGTTATAACCACCAATGAAGGTATAATCTTAATCTTCTTGCTCCCGTCACTAGATACTCGGACAAGGTTGTAGAGATTTTCTGCATATGATGCGTCATAGGACTTTAGATGGAAGTATTCAATTATCAGATCCAGAATGAGCACTGCCTCATCGGTACGTGGGATTGACAACCTCTGAAACACCTCAATTTGATATATTCTTTCCAGAAGGTATCTTATCGCCTCACGTAGGCCGCCTTTCAATTGATCACAGGCCACTAATTCGAAGACTGATGGTGATTGGAGGGTGGCCATGGCTTGCCGGCGAGGATCAAGTTTCGATTGTATTCATTAATGAGAGAGCATTTAAATAGGGTTAAATAATACATAAACCAGAATTCTCTTCAGGATTATCGTGTCACAACTTGCTGATGGCTCTGTTCGTTCTAGACTCGTGTTAGGTAGGTTGATTATCAACAACAGTGTTGCTTTATGCCCATATTGGAAACGATTTTCCAATTTATCTATCTGAGCCACACTATCTCGTTGTTGTAACAAAATGCTGATTGGAGCGAATCATGAGCTGCTAAGGGCTGGCAAATGATCTATGGAAATTACCTCCTCCACCTGATGGTGAGGTGGGCGAATGAAATCATAAGATCAAAACAATATCAATAACTTCAAGATGCAGCGTTCTCCTGCGCATGTTTTGCCAACCCAACGCTCGAAAGTGAGCCATGTCTAGCATTTACTTCAGCATCTATAGACGGGAGACCTGATAGGAAATAGCAATTCTCGTCAAGACTAGGCGCGATCTGATTCCATCAAAGTCTTTACTCGGTATAACAATCTTATCCAACAAAATATATCTCACAGTTTTGAAAAGTTTTCACAATCATAAGTTAATTCTTGGTGATCGGTCATGTAACGTCTGTAGAATCGTTTTAGAATGTTCCCCTTATCTGCAATCTGATCTCTCCCGCCATTATCTTTGTCTTGGATACTTGTATCGCCTCGGTTGCTGGTTGGAGCTGTTTTCGGTGTTGGTTAGGTAGTGGGGAGTTGATAGGGGCGACGTTAGTTTGCGCGGGACAGATTTGAGGCTCAGGCATCACAAACTTACTAGAGTGGATGATTGAATTTAGAGTCTCGTGGTGTTTCAAAATGAGCTGGGCTCTGAGCCCAACGAGTAAGTTATCCAGATTGAACCCAACTGTGCAGCTTATTTCCATGAACTTGCACCCATTTTTACGTGCCAAACTTCGACCCTCTGATAGGACAGGCCGATAAAAAGTTAGAGTTCGTGCTCAAATTGCCTCATCAGAACACAAATCACACCCCTCCTATACCAACCTTCGCTTTTAACAACCTTAACTCGTTCGAGATCGATCTTATTGGCCACCAAAATCACAGGCAGCGGTATCTCTCTCTTGACTGACCTAAGCCGGCCAATGATCTGTTCGGCATAGTCAAATGAGTCTCTGAGCTCGAGGGAAAAGTTTGATGAGTCAAATTTGTGGCTAGATCATGTAGAAGCTAGGGAGGCTAGTCAGCTTCGTTACTCACCTATCATTGATGGAATAGACAACAATGAACGAATCTGGCAATGTTGAACGGAACGCATGATTGAAGCTCAAGTTGGCGCTCAAATCCGCAATGCTCCCCCGCGACAACACTGCAACATGTCTCTCACTAAGTTGGCGTCTTGTTTTGAACTGTATCTTGCAACGACGTCGATTTAAGTCTCTTAAACTCAATCTTGCACCCTCTGAATAAGGCCACTCTGTTGTATCCTTCAGTTTTGATTGCGTTTGTAAGTCAGAATTTGGTAACAACTTGAATCTGCTCGGGCATTCAGATGAACGGCGATCGACCAATCCAGCCGTCGATTGCTTTCGATATTCAACTGAGACAACTGGAACCTGCAACTGCTCAATAAAGGTTGATTCGTTGCGAGGATCTAGATCCGATTTATTGCCATCGAGAGTTCTCGCCTCTGGAACTGTTAAGTGGTTAGCGTCGTCTGAACCAGAATCATCTGGCGCATTTTCACTCCCAGTTGCACCTTGGTCGATGGTTGTATGTCGGCGATGTTGTATGTGCTTGTCAATCGAGTCGAATGAAGACTCTCTCGTAGCTGAGATCGCAGAGTTTAGTCGCCTCTTGTTAGGTTTTGGCAAGTTTAATAGCTTACTAACGCCAGTCTTCCCGGTGCCAAGCCATGAGTTTATACGCGAGCGTGGAGCCCTTGGTTGCTGGCCTCTTTCGAGCATATACCTGTCGAGTGTGTCTAGTTCCGGCTGTTGGCTTGCAAGTCCTTGCAACTTTGCACTGCAATCCAACAATTTGAGCAAAATACTCTCCTTCTTGTATTCGTCAACTGCAATTTTGAACTCGTTTAGCAGCTTCACGAAACACTTGACGATTGTTCGTTTACCTGTTTGCCTGGCGCCAATGAGCATGCAAGTAAACGAGCTCTTGGCCAGAGACTCTATATTCCGTCGGTGATTTGCATCTTCCATCAGTCTCATTTCCGCAAGTTTGGGTCGCCCCAACTGTCGGCTCAATCTCTCATCAAAATGGGACTTGCCTGCTCGCCTCTGTCCAGTCGAATCCACTTGGAACTCTGAGTCCACTTTCATGCTCGTTTCCTGTGTTGCTGTTGTCGTCACATTTATTGATTTTCTACTTGCTCTAGCAACTGAATCCGCCCTGGTGCACGAGTTTGCAAAGCCAGCGGCAACCCGAGCCACTCGGCTTGATCCGCCTCCACTACCTGTCGAATGGGCCCGAGTGCGAGGTTCAACGCGGGAGCCAGCATTTGAAGCCTGAGTCTCTCCATGCCAGGTGAGTCGCGGTGAAACTAGGAGAGGGGGCAATAAAGATGGTTAGCCGTTGAGCGTAACTCGTGCGATTAGTTGTCTGTGATGAGGTAGGTCAAACAATGGACATTACAACTCTACCATTCTGCGCTCTACAGTCTGCCCATGAGGGCCATCAGAGAAGGGGAATTTGGGGGAGAAAAATGACACAAAGTATGATAAATCCGCAAAACGAAACGACTGGAGCAAAACTGCAACATGGACATGCAATCAGTGCAATCTGGTTCCGTGATTTTTGTACCAACAAGCCTTTGTTAGCGCCAGCTCCCTCTGTTGGCCTATTGGGGCGCCTCCGAGTGGGAGCCAGCTGCGAGGTTGGTCGTTTCTTTGGACTGACTGACTGGTCTGCTGTCTAACTGGAGATGTTCATCTAATAAGATCACGCACGGGTTGGCTTAGTCTCGTTTGGGCCGGAGCGGATGACCCGCGCGCTCTCCTGATAAGAATTGCGCCTTGCTCGCGCGCATGGAGGCGCAACGGAAGAGCCCTGGCCAGGATTGAAACGTCAACATCCTCGTCAGGTAGGCCCGACACGAACATTCGCCCAGATTAAGCGACTCTCAACTCTGGTCCCAGGGACGACGTGTTGGTAGTGCAGTAAAGTAAGCGTTTGAACTAGAGCCAGGATGGGAGGTCTTAGGTGGACGGAGGCAAGCGCGGTAACGATTGAGCCACTGAGTCTGGCCGCTCAATCTGGATGAGCAGCCATCTGAGCACCAGCTGACTCGCTAATTAGAGTTTGGATCAGGACAAGCAAGCTAATGCATACTATTCGTGCCCGTCGAACGAAGATGTCCGCAGGCTCGAGCTCGATCACTCGAGCAGCCAATTTGGAGCCTCTTGACGATGGAATTCATCAGCTAATCAGGTTGGTCTTGAAGAGATTCAACCAAGCAGATCCCGTCGAATGAGCGTCGCCCTGGCCCAAGTCTAGTTCGCGGCTCCTCAGAGATGAGCTGGTGCTGACAGGGCTTCAAAACGAAGAGGAGGCACCTCAAATCGATCAAAAATGTCATCGGATGGAGGCTCCAATGGCAGAGCAGAGAGAGAGACCCGCATTATCAAATCCAAGCTTGGGCGGCCCACAAGATGGGGGCGTGAGCGGTGGAGCAACCAAGATGGCTGGGGCGCATGTCTTGCTTACCAACACTTGGATTAGGTGAGGTTGCAGCATGATACAAGTTTGGGCCGAGAGGTTTGTCACAAACACGATGGGTACTGGAGCAGACTTGGCCGATGCGACCAAGTTTAAGCCTAGAGACAAATCAAATCAGGGCAAGAGCTCGGTTGCAGGCAGCAGAGTGATGCTCGAGTTTCATTAGAAGCCCTATCCTATGGACAGTGTTTCCATTATCAAGTGGGTGGAGTTTGTTCGAATTGGGCGTTTGATTAATCTGCAACAGCCAAAGTGGAGCCCTTCAGGAGGCCCCGTAACCTGTTCGTAATAGATTAAATCAGGCGACTCGAAACGATCGATTGAGCTGGTATCTTGTTTCATGCTATGTGTTGGTAAATCTCCCTCCTAACGTCCTGTCGTTTCACTGGATCCAATCGGACAAGATTCGCGAGAGCAACTCAAAACCAAAACCAGCCTGCGCTAGTTCAATTGCTGGCGTTTGTTTGCCAAGACTGCGCCGCGAATCATTGTAGATGGAGCTGTCTGAAGGGCAACGAGAGCAGCGCCTTTCGTTGGCGCTGCGAGATTGGGTCTGGCCAACCAACAAGCGGAGAGATTCGCCATCTTCGGTTCCCCAGTTGGACGCAAACACCTTTCGCCACTCGTTTTCGGCCAACGGTTTGCACAAAATGCCACAACGCAATCAGAAGTGTCCTGCGACAGAACAAATTAGCGTGGAACTGTGCCAGCAATTCTGTTGCTCTGACGACAAGTTTATATTCAATTATCTCCTCTTGCCCTCGTAAACTCTATAGGGAAGCTGCAAGCGTTTCCAAAGAGGCGAGCACTAAATTAAACCGGTGAGAAGCCGGCACAAACAATGGATGTTGTAAGAGCTCGCGCTGACCACTTTCATAGTGCAAGAGGCTCGCATGGGCCTCAAAGTTCTGCAGTTTGACCCCCGATAGGTGAGAGAATAGCGGACCAGCCATTCAAAGGTCCAACTAGTGCCAACTCAGGGGGTAGCTCTGCTTCGAGCAGCGCTAATAAGCTTGTACGCTTTGGACAGCAGCGGCAGCAAGTTTCTCTTGGTCCACCATTTCGCTCCCGCCACTTGCCAATATCTGCCGCGAGCACCCAAACCTTGCTATTGGCAAGGTTTGGGACCTTAAGGCCAGTAAGTGGCGCCAAGCTCTTTAGGACCAATTTGACAACTTTGTCGCCCTTTGCTGGGGCGAAAGGAGAAGTCCCCTCCGACTAGCGCGCAAAGGATGGTTGAATGTAGGGGAAGAAAAATGTTTGTTGCCCTGAGAGACTTGAGGTCAGGGTCCTATGACCTTGGGCTTGGATTAAAATTCGAAGGATCCTCTCCGGCCAACTTACCCTCGCTTTGAACGCCAACTCTAAGCTCTGGGCCACGAAACTCAAGCGTTTGTCTCCGATCTCTCCGTTGCATCAAGTTAGATTCGTCACCGGCTCTCAGCTGGCGCTCGCCCAAACCATCGAAAGCTTGATAGGCCGAAAGCTCCCTGCTTGCGCTAATGTCGTTGCTACTCGCCGCATTTCGGCCCCATCTAGGAACCCTTAACGAGGCAGCCGTGCCTGACCTTAGTTGCCCCGCGTCCTCCGCTTGACCCCCAGAAGGTTGGCGCCCATTGAGCTGGCCAATCCTCTCAGGCTTCAAGTTTTGCTCGCGCTCCAGATTGACGATGCTCGTGTGGCTTCGTGCACGTTCCCTACTCCCTGGTCTCAGGTTTGAGCGGCTCGAATTTGCACGCCACTCGCGCTCAACTACTCCAAGCCGGCAGCAACTGCCACTGCCGCCTTCAATCCAGGGGCCCTGGCCGCCGGCTTGCTCCTCTCTCGTATGGCAATCGCAATACTGATAATAATGATGTGGCCGAAGAGAATTGCCTTGATCAGGCAATCGATTTTGGCCATCTCTTTGCTGCAGCTGCTGCTGTAAGCGCCACTCTTGCTTACCATAAATTGGGCCCACATCTGGGCTCGGGGCCCTCGAGTGGTGATCCTTCATCACAGCGCTGGCTCTGTGATTATCATGATTATTATTATTATTATTACTGCTGCAGCTACCACTGCGGCCGCTGCTGTTGTTGTTATTATTATCAGGGGCAGGATTGGCAGCCGAAATGGTGGCCTGGTCCTCCTCTCTGGCGGCGGCTTGATAATTCGAGCCATCCAAGCGCTCAGCGCTAGACAGAGTCCTGTGGTTGGCGGCCTTAGACTGTCGCTTGGTGGTTGTGAGCTCGGATGAGGCCGAGACCAGCTTGTGGGCCAACGTGAGTCGCCCATCCTGTTCGCCTAGCGATCTTATTGCCGCTTTGCCAGATGACGAGTCGGCCGTCTCTGAGGCAAGGGTGTCCCAAGACATGGAAGTGCGAGACCTTTGTCTGGCTCGTCGGTCCCTCCTTGAGCTGCGGAAAGATTTGAAGCTCAGACGGAAGCTCGAAACCCGACGGCTTCCGCCGCTAATGGCTCTCGCGGGCGATTCGTCGGCGGACTTGTCTTGGAAGTGGCTGGTTGTTGTTGCTTGAGCTGTCGCCACCGTAAGCGTTTGTGCCGAGCATTGGGCAACGGCCGCAGGCGGTGGTTTGTAGCCTCTGTGGCTTCGGTTGAATCTCTCAAAGTCGTCCAATTCTTCTTCATTATTGTCGGCCGAGCTTGCAATAGCAAAACTTGCTGATCTTTGCCCATTTCCAATGGTCAGCAGATCAGACTGCGGATTCCTGGTGGCCAAATTGTTGTGCGAGTGTCTGATTGGACTGCTCTTGTTTATCACGCTTTCACCATCCACAAACAACCTACAAGCCTCCTTTCGAGCTCCGCTCTCGTGGTTGGCCAATTGTCTTGCCTCAAACTCGGCCCCACGAACGACCTCGCCCGAGCCGGACGGTTGGCGCTGATTCAGTCTAACGCGCCTATGCCGTCTAACAAGCTGAGGCGCGGAAAATCTGCTCGGATCCATATCGGCGCTCGTGTTCTCGTCATCTGCAGAGACGCTCTCCCGTTCGCCGCAGGACCTAACTGACTGCGATGAGATCGACTGCTTTGGGCCCCGAGCAAATCCAGCCGCGTAGCTCGCTTGCACCTGGCTAGACTCTTGGCTAGATTTGCGCGAGCTGTCCGAGAGAGAAACAGGTGAGGGAGATGCCGAGCTTGCTTGCTCGTCGCTCGGGGCACTTGGGGTTGCGCTTGAGGTTGAAAGCGAGAGGGACAAATCAGTCGACTGGTTGTAATCGAAGATGTTCTCAAGTGGCGACGACTCATCGCTTTGCAACTTTTCGCTAGCCTCAGAAATCTTGCTTACGAGCCGAGCAACTGGATCAGAGCGAGAGTTTAGTATCTCAATCCTGGCTAACGAGTAGTTGATGTTCAATCTAGTTCGTTTTTCCGTTTCCGAAATTTGGCCGGAGCCGCCCACGCCGCTCGCATTGATCGGAAGATCGTCTATCACATCGCGACTGTTTTCGCGCAAATAACAGTAGTAATACCAATAGCTCAAACCACCTGCATTGGACATGGAGCTCTCCTCTTGGGACAAACAGGCTGATTTTGCCTGTGGGCTCCTCACAGCTTGCTGCCGACTTACGATTGTTGAGGCCAATTTTCTCATTGCACTCTTAACCAACGACTTCTTGCCAATCAAATGATGGCCACTTGTTTGCTTGGCCGCCCATCTCCTGCCTCGGTCCCATTGTGACGCCTTTCCAATATCCTCGCCTTGATTTCTTGCTGCCTCAAAACGAGCCGGCCCACCGTCTCGCTGCAGCTCAAGTGGACCGCCCTCATTGTTAGCATCAAACTCGAGCTGAGCCATTGATGGTAAACTGGAATGACTTGAGGCGAAACTCATGGACGAGATAGACAGGCCGTCGATGGTATCGCGCCTCTTGCCTAGCTGACTGCCCGAGGCTTTGCTTAGTAACATCGCAGCCTCTCGAATTGCACGAACCGACTTCCTTCGCAAACTTGTAGTTGAATTGAAATTCGAAGAGCCCATCTTTCTGCCAAAATCTACGTGCCCGCCAACATCTGTCCCAAACAAACCAAGCCTCTCCAATCTCCTTTGGTTTTCCAAGAACTTTCGTTTCTCTTTGCGCTTTTGGTGGCGCTGGAGTCGTCTTAAAAATTTCTGGTAGCGTCTTGTTTCGTCAAGCGCGGCTAGCGAGGCTCGGATTGAGGTTGGCGAGCAACCGATAACTGGAACATCGCGCACTAGCTCGTCCTTCCGCCTCGGCTGACCTCCCTTTGTTGTGGCTCGTCTGGCCGCCGAGAGTATTGTCGTTGTGTCGGTAACTTTCGGCACCAAAGCGGCCGGCTGGTGCATGACTGACCTCCTGCTAGTGAGAACATGGGGCGCAATTGAGTGGCCGGTTGGATCAAATATGGAGGTTTTGCGCGAGCCAGCAAGCGCTGATGGTGCGTGAATGGTCGATAGGAGCAAATTTTGACATTTGTTGCTAGCCGACGGCACGAGACTAGCCCGCAACGGCTGGCTCTGGGCGCGAGAGGGCGAACTTGGTTGGCTCGAATGGATCTGGCCAGCTCTCTGTTGGCCCGAACAAACTGAGCCAGTTCTGGGCCAACGGACAGGACTGACATGGGCGCGAAGGAGCTGATTTCTGGCAAAAACTTGTTGTTGCTCCTGGAAGGCAGCCGAACTTTTGCGCCTAGTGTGACTATAATCAATGAAGAAGCCGTTTCCGCTGAGGGTGCTCTTCCGGCGCTGCTTTGGGCCGGAAGTTTGCTCGGGCGCCGCGTTTGGGCTGAGCAGGTTGTTGGTTGGATGGTTAGCCATTCTCTTTGCTAGCCATTAGCATATTTAGTCCGCCTAAAACTATCCCATTGGACACGCTTTGCCACTCTCAAACTGCTCGCCAAGATCCGTTTGGGCGGCACCAAGATAAACGCTCGTCAGCTTGCCCGGCCACTTCTTTGAACTGTCTCGCGCTGGCAACCTCATTACTGGCAACAGTCTCCAAACAAACTAAACTCAACCTAATATAAACTCACCCAACTCAATCCTACTTCAGCGCTCAAATCAAACTTGAGCAAGCGCTCTAAGTCTCACTAGGACCAATCTCACTCACTTCGGCTCAAACATTTATTTGTAACCTATTTCCAGCTCCCCATTTCACTCTCTCACTTTCTCTCTACCTGATTGGCTCTCCCTCCGATGGTCCAGTTAGCCTAAAATTGGCACACTCGCCCAAAGAAGCTGCTTCGCCCACTTTGCAAGTGTAACGGGCAATCCAATCGCAAACTAAACAGTCAGCCAGCAAACTTGGCCACTTCCCACATCAATTCCATCCACCTCTCGGCCCCATCCCCCTCCTACCTCTGCCGGCGGCCGCTTCCTGTGCGCATGTTTACTCAACTCGCGCAGGCGCCGCTCGAGGGGCCCCGTTGTTCGTGACATGGAGGCGTTAGATCCGGGACTTCTTGTCCGAGACTCAGCCAGCTTGGATGGCAAAAACTTGAATCCGGCCAACTCAAGGCAACAAAGACGACCTTAGGTCCGTAGACAATAACAGGCTCTTCCTATTGTTCAACGATGAACTTGGCCGCCTAGTCCAATTGCGAGCCCTCTCGGCGAGCTCCCGCTGCTCTTCCCCTCCTCCTCCTCCTCCTCCTCCTCATCGAGTGAAAGTCTGTCTATCCAAACAAGCGGTGTTCAAAGCAAACAGCACGTTGCCAAAAGCGTCCACCTGCTAACCCTTGCTAGCTGCTCATTGTTATGAGATTAAGAAAACCAAGCAAACTCTCTCCTCCCTCTCTCTCTCTGTCCAAAGCAAGTCCGCACTCGAGAGCATAAACAACTCCAACTTTCCTCTCACCTTGGCCGCCGGCCGAAGAGCGCCAGTCCGGCTAAGGATTAGAGGCTACTCTAACTCAATTTCATCGATTCTAACTCAGCCCCTTAATCGTTCCGTCCGAAGACTCGAACGCCAGCTTGGCTTGCATTTTTCGGCCGCCCTGGCAAATGATTCAAACGTTTGAGCAAACAACCTTGGGCTGCCGACTACTTCTTGTTTCCCAGCGAGAAAACTGAATGATTCAAGCATTCAAATTAGACTGACTGACCGATTGAGCCGCTTGGTGGGTCAAATTTTCGTAGCTAACCTCATCGAGCTGTCCCGATGAATAGGCAAGAGTGTTGACTTTCAGCGCCGCTAGCAGAAGGCTCAACTTGCTCGCTTTAATTTCGTCCGCTTTGCAGTTTCCGAATGCAGAGATCTCATCCAGGTGATGCATCATTTTAATTCAACTGGCATCCTCCCCTCTGAGGATGGCTGCTGTTAAAACAAATTGTAATCTCCAAAATCATGCATTCATAATATTCACCGGTGAAATCGAGCGTCCGACTTCCTGTCGACGACAAAGCTCTTGCAACTAAGAGGAGCGCTAAGGATCAGCCGGGCTAGTGTAATTCATACATAAGACGAAGCCAGTGAGCTGCAAATTAAGGCCTCATTTGATCCAGGTCAGTGGATCACGAGAACTAACGCTAGTCGGCTATCCTGCGCCTCAAACTAGATGCGAGCCTGAATCGAATTAATCGGTCTCCACCTTCGGAGGAACCCAATCGGCGCTGTTCATCCAACCAAGCGGTTTGCTTGGAATTGGAGAGACTCCAAGTGGAGTGTGACTCTGATCGACTAAACGCGCATCGGCTCAACCCGGGAGGCGACCCTAGGCACAATTGCGCGAGTTAGTGGACATGCGACTGAGCGAGCGAGTGACTTGAATTGAACTTGAAACTTTATCCGGGCGCCAACTTCCATTATCGTCCCTTGCCAGGTAGCAGAGCTAAAAGTGTTCCTCGTTCGCTGGTTTGACAGGTTATGCAACTGACCAACAGAGTCCATTCGTTCGCAAGTCTTGCGCGCCAAAACTGCTGCAGATATAACGACTTTGGACTACATCCATCACCTGTACACTTGCAAGTTTTCGCCGCTTAATGATTCCTAAGCGGCTGGACAAGAAGTAGCCGTGCATTAGATAGGCCAAAAAGAACATGGCATGGAAAGAGTTTGGAAAGTTGAGAGGACAAATGGTTTAGGTTTTCAGCCAGTAGACCTTCGCATCAGCGTTGGCAAGAGTTTTGTGGTTGAATTTTCATATAAATTTGCATTCCCCTTGACCGTGAATTTGCAAAACGACATAGGAGCGTTCTAATTTGGCCACATCAAAACGAATTAGGGCCAAAACGAATAGTCCGCTGATGTTATCCATTATTCAGATTAAACTGATGTATCACTATATGCGCAAACATTTGCTCATCCCTTCAAGCAGCCCAAATTTGCGTTGAGTGTCGGTGGCAGCCACTTAGGACTTTGGACAGTCACCTCGGGCATTGTGAGAGCTGGCAATGGTTTTCATTTCCATATAAATTCCAATGGTGGATCCAGCATCAATCAATGAACACATTGCCATTTGAAGGGATACGAATGAGAGCGCTCCCGTTTCTGGGTTGGCTCGCAACCAAAACTTACTGACAAGCGCGAGCTAGCGCCTTTTAAACCAGCTCTCCAATACGAAATTCTACTCCCTAGACCCAAACTTGTCGCCTAGCAACCTGGCCCCACAATCTTCGCGCGCAAATTGCGGGTCAACTGACACCACGATTGATTATGTACGCGGCGAACGCCTAAACCAGCGATCAAGAAGATTATAATTGCTTGAATAACCCAACCTGGCCCATCCATTTCCATTTGGCCCCAACTTTCCGCTGCAAACGGGTTGATTAGTTGGTGGTTCAGAATTTGCCCGCGGCGGTGGTTAATGCGCGCGAGTAATCAGGATTTTGATTTTAATCAGGGTTAGGTATCGAAAGAGCCTTAGATGGCGTCTCCTCTAGTGCTGAGCCAGCAACATTGTCATGCCTGCTGCTCAGAGCTGAGTTATTATTACGGAGTCCGCGTCTGCTGTTGTTGATGTGGTTACTCAGCTTGACGCAAGTGAGCCAGAGATCGTGGCCAGAGTAGTTGAGTTTTCGTCCCACATGACCCACCAATCTATGACGCAAAATTATCCGCCGGAAGCATAGGATATAGTGGGGCCAGAAACTTTTGATCAGATCGGATCGCGGGCACTCGACGCTCGAGCCATGAGGAGAATTTTTCAAAAAATTTAAATGAACCTCATTCGTATGGTCTAACATCACTAAACTCGCGTTACTTTCGGTTGCCTAAATCGGCTAGACATAATCGCTCGAGGCCCATAAAAGACTAGGCTCACTGGTGATAGCTTGAGCATAAATTTACAGATCAAATAAAGCGGTAAAGCAGCGCTCCCTCTGATAGGCTGCCGGCCGTTGACAGACCATTTCTGATATTGATTATTGTTTCAGCCTCTACTATCAATAAGTTTGGCCGCCCTATCCTTTGATCCGATTTATATTGAAACGCGTGCTTGCTTTGGCCTGTGATGGCTGGTCATTGGATTGCTAGTCCTCCTGTTTTAATGAAACTCGACGACCAAGCATTGCAGTAGCTTGGCCGAACTTACAATCGGATCGCCTTATCTCTGTTTGAATATGGTAATCATACGAGCTCGGCGCCAATGACATGTTCCTGACTTGCTTGTTATGAATTGGGATTCCAATCCGCTTACCCAATCTCAGCTCTTATTTCTAAATTTTCCTAATTTCCAACAAGTCCGCTCGAATGCTGAGATCCAGGTTATTTGATAGGCTAACAAACGTCTACTCATGCCAGAATTCTCATCGTCTGGCTTCCACTTTAACGGGGTACTGCCCGTGATTCATCAATGACCCGTCAAGCTCCTCCACACTGTCCAAACATCCCGCAGCCGCAGCAATCATCCTTAAGCACAACAGATATCGACGCTTATTACTGGCATTCAGTTTGACTGTCCCCATAAAAAGTCCTGGATGGAAATTGTCCGATTTCGAAGCCTGTTGATAGAAAAAGCCAATGACTGGCTTGGAAAGGGTCGATGCCGCCGGTAAAAAAAGGGCTGAATCAGATGAAAGTTTTCCACTATTGATAGTAAGTTCCGTCAGAAATAGCAGAGAAGCGTGGATAGGATTTGCTAGGAATCATAATGAACTCGCAAATCTAACCCACACTCGAGGGAAAAGTATGAAAGTGTATACTCATACTGAATTCGTTTAAATCGCTGGCCGCGAGATGATTCGGGTCATCAGTTTATTGCTAATTTTTGCAAGATCAAGGAGTTGGAACGGCCAATTTTTGTATGAACATGCATTGATGGTATCTAATGAGGCTCTCCCGACCCTTCATATTCTCCTTCCGCACGGCCTTCTTTACCTAGCTATGCGCAAATGCAGGTGTCCTTCATATAAATTTTCTCAAATTCGTTGACGCATTTTTCTGAGTGTCATCCATCGTGCGTCACCGGAAGCGACTCCAGATTGAACTAAACGTTTGGCAAAGGTGCAATAATATTTGTTTGTTATAAATTGGTCAACGTCTCTCGCAATCTATATCGCCAAAAAGTGATAAATTGCGCTTATAGTGATGAAATTCATGGCTCTGCATCTGTTCTCAGGCTTTGATTGAGCGATTTTTTGCACATTAACCTTCGTCCGTTATTTCAGGAGACAGCGATGAAATTTGTAGAATTCATATACATGCCATGCATTCATATTTCGAAAGATCTCCTCTTTGAGTGGTGATTTGGGCCATAGCTAGGATATATTTTACAGGGTTGCCCAAAATGACTAGCGGGACATATAGTCGTGCTAAGATTACACAATTTTCCCTCTGGAGTTGATGAATTTGATGCTCTAGCTTGACTCAAGAAGACTACGATAGTTTCTAAGTCGTGCTAAATATGATAAAACGATCTTTGTGCAAATACCCATTTGTTCAGGTGTAAATAGAAGCATGATTGTGTGTCAGAATATATTCCGCTTGATACAGACTCATAAGATTGTTTTAGGGTATATACCAGCCCGATAGAGGCCTATGTCCTATCATTGTGACAATTTTTCGTATCTTGCACAATCTCTCGACATCGTATGAAAGTCCAGTTACCTTGATGCTGGAGAGTTTTGCTTAGATGGTTGATGATCAAGCCTTTGGCTATGAGAAGCATTTCTCTTCACGAATTTTTATAAAATTGAATCCTCATGCTGAAGTCGTATGATCATATTCCAATCGGTTGTTGTAAATAAGACTCTTCATCTGTTCTTGTCGACGTTTTCAGTAGATAGTATTCCTGTATAAGATCCTGAGTATCGGGCGTCAATTCTGAATCTTTACAATCAAATCTGAGTTGTTCGATTTGGAAGTTCATTTATAACAGCAGTAATAACAACTTTCACAATCCAGTTTTCCATCAATTTCTCGCTTTCTGATTCTATCGCGTATACCTGTCAAGAATCACTTTGATTCGCTCTCACCAAATTAACTATCATATGTTCAATCAAGAGACGATCTTTGTCACCTTGAAAAGGTAATTGTTTTGCTTACTTGGGTCACTGTAATCTGACTAAGCATTAGGATTGATGTAATAACTGTTATTAGTTGCACCATCAGGGCGAGATAGTTGTTTGAACTGGCGCTAGTGACCGGATACATTAATTGAAAGTCTGATGTCGATGATATTGTTCCATTTGGTCCATCCGAAAATCTGCTTATTGGTGTTAGCTTCCTCTCACAAACGACTGGCAGTAGAACTAGGCATCCAACTTGGGTGCCCCATTTTGCGTCGCCCCAAAAGGAAACGCACTCTGTCTGGCCATCGACTGGTTCCGCTTTCATCATGTGCCAGCTATCCTCTGTTTTTATACAGATCAAGCTCGACTTGTCGCTTGGTTGGCCAACATCCCAGCGAGTATAATTAACTGGCGATTTATCCAACCAGCGAGTCTTGTTGTACTGATGATTATGTCTTGCATATAACCAAATTGGACTGTTGTGCAAATCAATATTTTGTCTCAAAAATTCGTTCTCATCCTCTGAATGTATAGTTGGCAATGTAGAATTATACATCTTTTTACACAGCTCCATTGCGTGAGCGAAATCTCGCCTTGATTGAGTGGTGACCCAACACTTGTTGTTGAACCACATCCATCCAGATTGGCAACGATTTTGATTGCCGTTTAGATTGCCTTGGGTCAATTTGCTGCTCTGCTGCCTGTTGTTGTTGTTGCTGTGGCCATTGTGAGATTCGCCACCATGAACCGAATTGTCCAGGAGCGAGTGCGCGTTTGCTTGAGAGATTACGATTGGGTGGATGGAGAGAGGGGCCAGAGTTAATTGTTTGGGCGGAAATTGCGCTGATCAAACTGGAGCTCAGCTTACCTGAATTGATTTGAAGCGCGAGGAGGAGGAGAAGTGTACAGGTTGAAAGGGTCAAGATGGCCGCCTGACAGGTGAAGCCGTGTTTAAGTTTGTTCGGCATGTTTGGTAAAACTGGTTGTTGGAATGATTGCAACGAGCAAATGATTTCAATTCTCGCCTCTCTCTCTCTCTTATTTTAGGCGAGCTTTCCCAGTTGGGCGGTTTTTGTCCTGCTGTGGTTGCCCTTCGAGTTGGTTGTTTTCTCTGCTTATACGTGTTTGTGTGTGTGAAAGTTCTATCTAGTTTCTCTGGCTTGAAGCTCAATTTGGGGCCGAGCGTCGGTTTGAGCGCAAACGTTTCGCTCGACAAGCGCGACTAAGGCGAAGTTTTGCCAAAATTTGTGCGTCTTTAAAGGGGCCAAATAGTGCGCCTATGTGAGCAAGCCCAACGAGGGGGATGCTCAATTCTCACTCAAACCAGATTAGCTGGCTTCTGTTAGCCAATTAAGAGGCAGCCAACACCATTCGTCTCCCTCCTTCGACGTCGCCGCTTTACCAACTCTAGTTGCTCGACTTTGGCCAGAGGGAAGTTTTCGGTGGCCACATAAATTTAGCTCTGAGCTTGACCGCCCAAAGGAAGCAGCCAGCTAGGAGTAATTATTATTTTGGGCCTCGCACCAAGTGACCAGTTTGCATAAAATTAAACACAATTGCTCGCTCATTCCAGCTCAAATCCAGGCCAGACTTATCTCGTCGGTTTTGCAGCAACAAAACAAATGTTGTTCTGCCGGCGTCACCACTTTCCTCCTAGTGAATCTCTCGTTTGTTCGCTTACTCGCTCTCGCTAGCTTCAAGTTCTAAAAACCAAATTGACATTCAAAATATCCAACCCTCCGCCAAGTTAACGCTCAATTCGCCTCCACTTCAAGCGCCCCAAAAGTCTCTCTCTCTATGGCCGCTCTCTCTCTCTCTCGTCGCCTCCAGCTCCTCTTACTGTGCCGGCTTGAAGGCCCGAGTGCATAAATCGTCCCGGTCGTGCGATGCCAGTCGCCTTGCTTGTATTGTTGTCGGAGCGCCTGAAAACGCTACCGACGCCGCCGCCGCCGCCTCCTTCCGTGTTTAAACGCAAGCCGAGCGCCGCTGCGAGCACGGGCCGAGTTAGTTTTCGCTCAGATTCGGGCAGATCGTCGCCATCGTCGCCGTCGTGAGCAGGCCTAGTCTGTCTGCAATGGCCGCGCGCATATAGAATATGGCCGCCACTACGAAACTCGGCAGCAAACTCGCCATAGGCAACGAAAGCACTCGAGGCCGCCGCCACCAATGGCGCCGCCTTGGCTGTTGGCACTGCGAACGTTTGGAGCCTTCGCGTAGCATGAGCGCGCACACATACTCGCCCCGGCCACGAGCTTCAATCGCGCAACCAGACTCCCTGGCCGGCCCCCAGCCGCCGTCGCGCACTGCTAACACACTTCCAATGGCGACCCATTAGCCCAGCGCCGCTTAGCGGTGCGATGGTGCGGCCAGCGCGTTAGCGTTGGTGTCCGCCTCGCATTCGTTCGTTTGTTGCGCTATATCAGTCGACCAAACGCTTGCTCGCCAGCAAACGCCAGCCCAGCGGCCGCAGCAGCACCAGCCGCTATAGTTATCCTCGGCGCCGTTTGCCTCTCTCGCTCGCGCAGTAACCTTGGCGGCTC
>Ga0268249_1000041_pt1 | contig 79548 bp, 46 predicted proteins | sample AgamicAtPe_FD_200257 | JGI IMG/M metagenome (GOLD analysis project Ga0268249, IMG submission 200257) | Agave microbial communities from Guanajuato, Mexico - At.P.e (v2) (version 3) | ecosystem: Host-associated > Plants > Phyllosphere > Phylloplane/Leaf | place: Guanajuato, Mexico | collected... | reverse complement strand
GGGGGGGGGATGGCAATTTACATCGTTCAAAAGCGAGCAGTTTCGGGTAATTGAGGCGCTCGCTTTTGTTATTGTTCCCACAGTTTCAAGCTGGCAAATTTCTCTTCTCTCCTCCTCTTTTTGCCTTTCAAGTCTCAAAATCGGAGAAGAGTGAAGGGGGGAGGGATGAGGAAATCTTGAGTGAGGAGGAGCTGGCGAGCCAGTCGGTGGGGGGGGGGGCATTAGCGCCATCAATGGCGGCCGATGGGCTAAGCGGCTTAGCATTTTGATTCATCGTCAGCCGGTGAGCAAGCGAGTCGGCGCCCACGCGCACCAGTCGGGCAAGGCTGGGTTGCATTCGGCATTCCCGTCTCAGGCTCAGGCTCAGGCTCAGGCTCAAGCTCAAACTGGAGCTAGAGCTGTCCCGACTCCAGACAGAGGCGCCCGCTTTGCTCGGCAGTGAAATTATTCAATTAAAAGTTAAATAAGTTCCCCCCGTGGCCTCTAATCGGAGTGGAGCAGATTGAATTAGGCGGAGGGAGCCGCTCAGGCTGCCGTTGTTGTTTGAGGCGGGCGCAAAAAGCGCCCCAAGGCGAGCAAAGCAAGCAGCCGCCCGCCTCCCTCTCCTCTCCTCGAGCTGTTCTGGCCGAATGGCCGCTCCTCTACGTGAGCTAGCTGGATAGCAAAACATCCGCCTCCACTCTGCCAACAACGGCACCAGCCCCTCCAGTCCTGTTCCAAGGCGTCGTTCGCGGCTCCAGTGAGTTGGGCCAGAATTGGCTTGGCCCTCAGACCATGAAGCTCGCTTGGCGCTAAGGAAGCCCATTGTAGGCGAGTAAGCCATGCCTATGGGCCGTTCAGCTCGCTCAGATAGCCGGATTGGCCAGGTAACTTGGGAAAACTTTCCTTTGTTCGGCCCTAATGGCAACAAATGGTCCCAAGTCCAAAGCCAGCGGCCTGAAGCTAACCGTTCTGGCAGCTAGCCCGCCACCTGAATGGGGGGGGGGGCGCCAGACAAAATCAGCTCGCATTCAATTTCATTAAATGGGAATCAATCTGTGCCAAGCGATCGGGGCCACGAGAGCTTCCCCGCGCCGCCCGGCTTGGAGCTTTGGCCCCGAGCACTCGTGTGTGCCAGCGTATCATTACCTTCATTGGGCGCGCAGCCACTTAACCAGATATTCAACCAGATAGCGCTGAACTGGGAGGCGCTCGAGCAGTAGATAGGGCGGCTAGCGTGAGCTTAGACTGTGCGAGAGACGCGCTTAGTTTGGTTGGCAAGTTTTAGGAGGCGCGAAAATCGCTATGCACCCGACTCAACCATTCGAGGGGCGATTTTATCAGCCCATCACTCGGCACGATCATCCCTTTCAATTGACGCCCGCCAACTCTAGTGTTTGCTCGACCAATTGGCCCCTGCGAAAGAATAAGCGGCGCCGGCGGCCAGTCGGCCTCCCTTGGAAGGGCCTCAATCTTGCGCCAACGAGAGGCGGCAGCATCCTCTCTAAAATGTGTCCCCTAAATGGGCTCAGCCTGCCCGCCGCTCGCCCTGATTGGCCACGTCCTTTGCCAGCCACTCGAGCCAAGGCCGGCCGCTTTGTCTAAGTCCCAGGAGGAATTGCCACTTTATATTGTCTTGTATTTGGAGGCCAAACACGCGTGCACTTGGGTGCGTGATGGTCGTCGTCGTCGTCGTCGTCGTCGTCGTCTTCGTCTTCGTCGTCGCCATCGATCAGGCGGCAAGACTCTCGCGAGCACTCGGCCCAATCGGGCGCCCGGCTCCAGTTTCAGCTCCGGCCCCAGCTCCAGCTCTCCGCTCAAACTCCCACACCTGTCCCAGCTCGGCGCCGCCTCCCACCTTCACGCCCCCAGTTGGCGGCCCAGGTTAGGGCCCATTGTCAGCCGGAGGCGCGCGACAGCTTAGCGGGCCCCCAATTGCGGCCCAAGGTTGCCCGCCCGTTTTACCTGTCAACCGCTTGCATCTCTCAAGGTGGCGCGCAAACATTATCCATCTCTTTATCTGACTGCCTTTGCTCGCTCGTCCGCCCGCCCACCCGCCCGCTCGCTCGCTCACCGGCCAGCCAGCCAACGGCGAGCAAAACCCCCAAACTCTACCCCTACCGCCCAAACTGGTGCCGGGTGCAGCTCTAAACTGGAATCGTTGAATAAGGATGGAGAGAGGGGGCACCGATTGGGAATAGATTTATTGTTTGGGCTGGCGAGGCGAGTTGGGCGAGCGCTCGATGCGAGAGGCTTGCTCGGTTTGGAGAGCGGCCAGTTTGGTGGAGAGCGGATTGGTGGCAAGAGGCGAGGGCCAAGGGGCGAGAGTTGGCCGGATTTGGGGGGGGGCGCTAGGACTGATTCATTTGAAGCCGAGACGAGATTCAATTTGTGCATTAACATCGGTTTCAGTGTTGGCAGGAAGTCAGCAGTGGTGTTGGCGGCGCTTGTTTATCTCGGCCCGTCGATAGGCGGCACCGAGTGACCTTAATTCTCAACGGGCGCTCGACGGGCAAGCACACAAATGGGCCGCCGCCGCCGCCGCCGCCGAAGTTGCTTGGCCCGCTGGCTTGCTGGATAGGCCGCCAAACAAAGAGCCACACCAGGCAGCGAGCCAGAAAAAGGGGCAGAGACGTGCGACGTTTAGATTGAAACGTGGGGATCAAAGGCCTAGATAGAGTTAACGAAAGACTAGGCCCGGGCATTCGACCCTGAATTGAAGTGCTTTGCTCTCGCTTGCTATCGGCATTGGTGGCCTAGAATTACCAGTCGCTAGCTGCGCACCTAGGGCCGCGGGCGCAAGCAAGCCGATAAGAGCGAGCGCAGTCAGCTTGCTTGCTTGCTGGATGGCTTGCTGACTGGCCAACTGGCCGACCGACCGGTTGGCCGGCGCCTCAACTTCCCCCGCCTCAAACCTGCCGACCCCCCTCGACCGGGCTCAGCTAATTCCTGCTTGCGCCAAAGCTTCCCCGACAATCGGAAACGGATGGTTGGCTTGGCCAACTGGAGCCACCCAATTGATCCGGCAGCCGCGCCGGAAGGGAGCGCGCCCCAAGCGAGGCTGTTGCAAATTGGGCTTGCTCGCAACCGGCTCGCTCCAATCGCGCTTTGCCGCCTTAATCTCGCGCCTCGAACTCGCTGCCACCAACTAGGGCCACTTGTTCCCATCGCCAAAACTTGGCCAGGTAGCCAAAAACGCTAGCGGCATTTTGCAAATGGGTCAGCGGCTCCAACGAGTCCGCTCGTCTGCCGCTCCTCTTGAGGCCGCCCAGTTCAGTCGGATGGTCGATAAACAATGAAAGTATAACTAACCCTCGAGCGGCCTCCTCTCAAGGCCTTCGCCGGGTTTGAGCGGTTTTGGGGCCAGCATGTCTCGCCTCTACCCACCGACCCAATGCTGACCCACCCATCTCATGGTCGTCCTGATTGTGGTCTCTCAAATCAGCGCAAGTTCGATGTGGATCAGTGTGAAACGTAGTAAGACAAGGAAACTGCTCATGACCCCAATACTTGTTCTCTGGCTGGTTGCTGACCATCCTCTGGTTTTGGCCGCAAAATTCAATGTGATGTCAGCTGTGAACATGAAGGACACCCACAAGTCAGGAATAATGCTCTCAACCCGCGCCAACAGGCCACAATGATCTTCAAACAAATTCCGAGCCAAAACTGCCGGCTAAGTCGGATGAGAGTCTTGGGCCCGGCAGGTGGGCGTCAAAGGAAGAGCAAAGAATCTAGCTGCCCGACTGCGACGAAGAGAACTAGGAAACGTTTCTTACGACAATGCTAACTGACGCCGAGTTAGCCCTCGTTCACGAGACATAACAACTCTCAATGGGCGCTAAGTCGCGATCAAGACCAGCTAGTGGCCGATTTGTCGCTTGAGTGTATTGGCTGTCCAGTTGATTTCTCAGAACAAAGATTGAATCCCAAACTAGCGGTTGTTGGGTGATTTGGAATCGATATTTACGCTAACGATGACAGCGAGACATGTATTATTGGCGGAAATTTACTTTAGGCTGCTCAATTGAAGCAAGACTCATAATTCACTCTGAGTCCGCGTTGCTCGATTCAGCTCATGAGTTTCAAGACCTCATAATCAGGGGTTCGAGAGAGCGGCAAACTAGAACAACAATAGGGTGAAGAGTCGTGCTCGTGTCCGGTTGAACGTTTGAGGGGAGAGAGGACAAGGAAGCCCCAGTGTCAGGGTCACAAAAAGTGATGAGCGGGCATCAGGATCTCGGTGGGTTTGCTGAATAATCATGAACTTTTGAACAGGGCCACCTACATGTGCGTTCGTGTTGACTTTTGTGAATCGACATGCATTTTCCTTTCAAGGTTTTTCGCTTTGTTTGGATTTGGTTGCCACGATTTATATGATCAAAGCTTGGCATGCAATTTGCTGATTGTGAGCGATCATGGTTCGTGTGGCAAAAATGTGAAAAGGTAGATAAATGGATGGGGTTAGAGCAAGGAGGGACAGGCGACAGTTTATTGCCGTTAGAAGCTGGCGAGAGTTTGATCAGTTCGCGTCCAAAAACCTAGATTGTGGACACATATTGCTGGGCCCGTTTATGACCCGGATTGATGCTAGCTCAAGCCTCCAAAGACAACGCCATCACAAAGGTCAACCCTAAAAATTGCCCGACCATTTGGTACCAGACACGAACTGTCTCCCCCCCCCCATCGAGTTGGCTCCCCCTTTGTCCTCCCACTTCCTGCTCTGGAGTCTCCGAAGCGGACGATTGTTGGGAAGGAGACGACAATGAGGCTATTTAGGTAACAAACTGCTGCTTTCCGCAAACGTACCCCTAAACCACTGAAAGCGTCTAGCCAGTGAGCTCAGCTTGGCACATTAGTTTAAACGTTTATCGCGGGCCCAACTCATGGTTGGCACTTAGAGACCCGACTTGTTCCATGCAACTCCTGCACTGGAGCTTAGGGGGGCCAAAATCTATTTAGCTCACAACGATCATTTCCGAGAACCGCAAGTCCGAAGGAGCTTTCTCGCGCTCTTGCATCAATTCTACTTGCCTCGTCGTCATCGTCGTCGTCATAGTCACAGATGGATTCAGTCCGAGTGACTGATGTCTATCTCTCATCATGAGGCTCACGTTACTCTCATTGAGCTAGCCCCCGCGATGTTTGCCTAACAGAACCATTTCTCTCATCTGGAAGCAGAGATGGTAAAATCTCAAACACCTCTCTCCGATAACTCCCAGCGGGACCCATTCCCTGTGTCGGCAGAACCTCTCCTCACTCCTCCTTTCTCGTCTCCATTTATTTATTTTAAACTGCCCTCAATCGACCAGCCATTTCTGGCAAGCAAAACAATCTTAGGACGATCACTTTTGCGAGCACTAGAGGGCGTGCCGGGTTCTGAGGCAGGTTGGCACCTGAACAGCCAGTGAGCTGTAAGGGTGTTGTAAAGTTCGCAAAAATTTGTATTTGCCTGTAGGTTTGCTGTCATCAACCACTGCAGGTAATAATAATTTTTCTGCATCATTAAAAGGCTCTCATATCAACCATATTCACTCTTGCTGACGACTTCGCCAACTTTATCATGATGTCATCGAACAAAATTCCTCCCTTCAAATGGAGCCACATGTTATTGCTTGCTAGCCGAGGATAATAAAAATCCGTCAGTGGTCGGCCCGGCGCCCCCAACCATCCTTCGGCCTCCACTAAAACTAGCGACCGAAACCACAGGGTCCCATAGTCTAATAGGCTCCCTCCCCATGAACTAAACCCGCCTTTCGCACAATCAGCAACCCAAAGCAAACACACATCCCTCCCACATGGATGGTCGGAGATCATTCTTCCAGTTGACCGGACACAAGGAGTGCTTCAAGGAAGGCACGAGACCGGATACAATACTGAAGAAATGCACCGGCAACGAACAAAGGTGCCTGCAGCTGCTAATGAACGATAAACTATCGCATTTCGTGCCTAAATTGATAAGAAGTATTGAGCTAGATGGTGAATGTTATGTTGAATTGCAAGATTTGTTGGCAAATTTTGAGAACGCTTCTGTCATGGACGTCAAGATGGGCTGTCGGACTTATGAAGAGAGAGAACTTGATTGTGCCTTAAGAGAAAGTAAATTGCGCCACGATATGTACGACAAAATGGTAGAGATAGATGAGAATGAGCCAACTGCCAATGAGAAGACCTTACGTGCCATAACTAAGCCTAGATACATGATTTGGCGAGAAACTGTTAGTTCGACAGCGAGTTTGGGATTCCGTGTTGAGGGAATGCGACTTCAGGATGGAAGTGTTGATAAGAATTTCAAGACCACCAAGGATGAGGAACAAATAGCGGAGGCTTTTATGCGCTTTGCAAGCAGTAAGAAAATCAGATTGAAGTATCTCAACAGGCTATACGATCTCAGACGAGCACTGATGCAGTCCAAATTTTTCATATCCCATGAGCTGATTGGTAGTTCATTGTTGTTTGTGCATGACAATAATGAGGCCGGCATTTGGCTCATTGACTTTGCCAAGACGCATTTATTACCCGATAATACGAAAGTTACTCATCGAAGGAAATGGGAGCTTGGAAATCATGAGGATGGTTATTTGATCGGTGTCGATAACCTTATTCGTATCTTTGAGACGACAACATCACGCACAAGTGAACGGGAATCAACGGATAGAGGAAGTACAAACCAAATCCACTATCAACAGGATCGTGTTGAGACATACGAGCCTTCATATCTTGCTTTTCGAATTCCCGCCGGAAAGTGATCTAACCTGATATAAATAAACAATCATTCGAATAACCCATGATGGGTCACCCATCTATCGAACGAATAGTTGAACATGTTGATCTCGACAAACATATGTTGCGATCCTTGCCTATGAGAACCAGGAGAATCCAGATAAATTATTCGTCTCTAACTATACAGTCGCTCTCATCTCCGCGCGCGGTGAGATAGAGGTTAACCGGATCAACAGCAAAGGCACTATTGATGATTCTACCGAGAGCCGGCAATACGAATTATTGTTCGTGTATCACGGCAAAGCACGGAATCCCTCTAGCTAGATCCGCCGATGAACGCGTCCTGCGGAAATGGCCAGCCCTTTCCGTCTTGCGAACGTTCCTATCCAAATTTCCAGCAAGAGTATCAAGTTGGCCGAAAGTTCAAGAGGACTAGTTATGCGAAGGGAAACTTTAGTTCCAGAACTCTTCGCATTCCTGCGGACAATGAACAGTGCCTAAGTTATCTGCAAGGAAATTTTTAACAGCGTCAGCTCTGACTGAATCCGGGGCTCGAAATAGGTCTCTCGCAAATAAATTGAATGAAGTATACTAGGGATCGTCCACTTGTTAACCAGGACGAGACACTGGACCAGATTTTATTTGGGGTACCTGTTAGTAGATCCTCTTCAGCCCAATGGCCGCTGAAAGTTATCTCTCATCTTGCACCAGCCATTTAGGGAGCATCCTGAACAACTGAAACGGAAGCCAACCACGATGTAGCAATCGTTGACATCTCGAATAGACTCACCGCCATGTATCAACAGTCGGCAAGCGTCTCCAAAGACCCAGAAATCCTAGCCATCCCATTGAACTAAGATCTCAAGAGCAGTCTAGGATTTCACGACTTTCGAGGCAACATAAGGTTCACTCGGCTCTATTGGCTTGATTGCCGTGAAGACCAAGCTGGAATCCCAGGTGTCGTATATTAGGCATCACTGGATATCCGCTGATCCAGTGAGGCACTACGTTTCTTGCTGCACCATCGTTAAGGATGTCCATAAGATTTGTTACTTGTTGATTGAAGATTACTCAACATACGAGGAGGCTGTAGGTGAGTTAATCAACGCATCAGCGAAGAGATGTAGGAGGTTCCCGTTGTGAAACATCAACGAAAAAGTACCCATTCGGCGACTCCAAGAGAAGCCAAGACCTTTCAACGATGAATGATATGGCCTCCTGACATGACTTGCTTCAAACTTGCTTTATAAGAACCGCTTCGAGGCCCCAAATAATAAGTTCATAGTGTCATCACGAGACCCATTATGATTTATAAGAGCGCTAAATTGAGTTATTGAATAGCTTCGAAAGAGATGACCCCCAGCACCTGCCAAGATCTCACTGGTTAAGCGAATCCGTTATTGTGAAATGAACCTTCGATGGAATAATCTCAATTCTTGGCATGATCTTCGGATTCAAAGACCTAGATACTGGCATTTCTGATATCTAGCACTATAGCTTGTTCAAGTTCTTCAAGACTATTGGACGTTTCCGCATCCTGCATCTTCTCACAACGTCCCGGAGCTCAGCTCCGTAAAAGTTGAGGTCAAAATTTTCTCTATATGTGCAATTTTAGAGATCTGTCCTTCCGGATGCTGAGGATTATAGCCGAAACTGCGTGCCATTCCCATGACTTGTGAAATGTAGAGACGATTTCTGCAGAATTGATTCGTAGGCCTGCTTGTTAACCTATTCTTGTTGAACTACTCTATTGTACTCATGTACTCTATTGTCTCTTATGACAAGCTGTACGAACCCGCAATATTTTCATGTTGGTATGGTCGATCGCTGAATATTGTCAATTTTCGCGGTCGGGCAACCCAACTCTTATGAACTCCCACCAAACCATTTGACAACAAAGCCCGTTAAATATACAGACTGGCTCATATTTCAATGACTTTTATTCTCACTAAGGGCAACAACTATAAAGGATACTATTCTTGGGAAGCTTGTTATACTGAAGTTTCGAGTATGGCGCCGGTTACACGTATGAAGTTGATGCGTGAGCTGAGTGAGTAAAAGGTGCACATTCTGTAACGGATATAATCAATAAGATGACCGTCACAAAACAATCATGACACTAGCATCTCAGTATTAATAACAACTCGCCACGCTCCCATAGTTCCCTCAGACCGGGACAAGTGATGGAAATTGACAAGAATGGACATGACAAGTTTAACTTGAGACTCCAAGTTGTAGAGATCTCGAGGCTGAATTCTCAGCGGTTGGAAGTATCAGCAACAGATCTCAGTAAAAGCTCAAGTGACAATCGTAGGCAGCAAGTTAAGAATGATGCTGAAGTGCAATCACACACCAAAATTGTGATCGAAGGCGTTTGGGCACAATGTCACATCTCAAAACATTCCATTATCCATCTGATCGACCCAAATTTTGACACTAACTCACAAGCTTATTCAGTAACCAATTCTCGAGGGTTTCTCGTTCTGGAGCCAGATAATCTTCTCACCTGTACTCTAGTTGCCTCTTCCCTTTTCTGTGAGCGCAAAACATGGCTCAATCATGTCTTTCTCGGCCAAGTCGGTACAAATCGAGCAATGCTAGTGGGTACCCTCGTCCACGAAGTCTTCCAATATGGAGTCAAAAACAAAATTGCCGACACGGACCGGCTGACGAAGTTCTTAGATGAACTTCTGGATGATGCGACTGTCATGTTGGAAATCTACTCTGTGGAGTTACACCTCAACGATATCCGCGCCGAGGCGATTGGTTATATTGGTAGCGTTAAAGAATGGATTGAGAAATACATGTTCAGTGGCCCTAGGTATCCGCTTTCTAACGATCCAGATCTAGAAGTGAAATTGATAGGCGTCACCGATATCGAGGAGAACGTCTGGTCGACAAAGTACGGCTTGAAGGGCAAGATAGATGTGACTGGGTCCGTGCGCATTTATGACAAACGCACCAGGTCTTTGAAAGACAAAACAATACCACTAGAGCTGAAAACCGGCAATCCAAATCTATCGTCATCACACTCGGCACAAGTAAGTTTGTATAGCATGATGATTGAAGATAGATACTCTGAAACCAATCAAGGATTTGTCATCTACCTCAAGAATAAAGCGGCGATGCACAATGTTTGTCTTACTCACAACATAAAACGCGACCTCATACAGCGAAGGAATCAGATCAGTCACCACATGAAGAGCTTTTATTTCGGACCAGACATGATCGACCAAACAAGAATGTGTAAGAATTGCGAACGTCTCACCGAATGTGTGCTCATGTCTCAACTTTACAAGCCAGGAGATATCAATCATTTTCCATCGATGAAATCACTCGAGAGCGAGGCAGTCGGGCATCTAGACCAAAGGCTAAAAGTCTTCTTCCAGAATTATCATGAAAAGTTGGTTGCCAGATTGATGAAAGCCGACGCAAATTCATTTTGGACATACTCCTCTCAAGAAGCTGAAGCAAATGGAACAGGCTTCAGTATGTTACAAGCCTTTATCTCTAAAGAAAATCCTGGACTCATCACATTCAGGAGGCATCCAGAGCATGTGAAACAAGTGAAGTCTGAACCGACCAACAACAAGGGCACATTGAATAATGGTGGCGATACTCTTCCGAGAATCAAGAAGCAGAGGATTGAAGATTACTTTAAACCGGTAGTGAAAGTATCGAGCGAATTAAAGAGTTCTAGGGGAAGACCGTTCGACACGAACTTCAAAGCAACCCGTACTCGAGTGGCTATAAGCTTGGACGAGAAAACAAACAACATGGATGACCAAAATTCGACCACAGCAATTGCCATTGGTTTCATCAACGATATAAAGGACGATCACTTTGTTATGAAACTCTACGAAGGGACCCTCAACCCACTCAAACCTGATCTTATGTATCGGGTCGATAGGATAGAAAAAAGGATGCAACTAGATGTAGAGCGCACTGTTTTAGTAAGGTTGCTAGCTCGAGAGGATTGGCGATGCGATAGAGTTAGACAGCTTTTATTAGATCCAAGGTTTGTACCAGAAGAGGATATGGAATTGAACCTATTTGTTTTGTCCACGGGATTCGAGGAGATCAGCCAGCTTGATGCGAAGCATCAAAAGTTCGTGGTCGAAGCAATATCCACAGACAATTATTACATTCTAAATGAAGCGATTGAACCAAAGAAGTCCAAAATTCATAAAATCATATCTATTTTGTCGAAGGTTATTTACAACTTAGGTAGGAAAGTGCTCATCGTCGGACAGAACATCGACCACTTGACAGACTTGATGAAGCTACTACAGAATCAGAAGATAAGATTTGTGCTTATCGATGACGGAAAATCAGTTAAAGCACGATACCAATTCGGTAGCAATCTTGTCAAAGTTTACCAAGGCGAAAATTTAGATCTCTCCAAAAAATACGACGCTTACTTAAGACAGTTTGAATTAGCTCCTATCATCATTACCTCTTATGCAATGTCGATAGGCGGCCTCTTATTTACCCGAAAAACGTTCGATTATTGTGTTGCTTATGATTGTGATACGACGGAATTGCTCATGGGGTTGTCGCCGCTGTTCTGCAGTGATAGGCATATCCTCATCGACGTTCGGGAAGAGGATAAGACTGCTGCCACGGCCGAGACGCAACCTTGTGAAGACGTTACTCTAGGCGATCACCTGAGATCCTTGAGAGCGACTTCCGCGAATAACGATAGACTGCCATAAAAGTATTAGCAACTTTTAACTTTGCACGGACACAATAAACTTGGACTGAGAGGAAGTGATCGCACTATTGGGCATGTTGCTGATCGAGTTTGTTTACCTTATTTCATCTTTTAGGCACACATTGTGCTAGGGACTCGGCGAAGGTATCATGAGGCTAGTTTGAGTTACAAAATTTTTGTACAATCTGGTTAACTTATGACGAAAACAACAAATATACTTGCATCATATCAAATGCTGTCTCCCATTATGATGATGAATATCGTTCACTTGATGATGATGTAGCGGCGACGACTTATCCACCTCGAGATTCTTCTGTCTGGCTAAAATGGCGTCGTTGTTATAGTTTTGAGTGTTTTCGTCCACTAGCAGTACATGTGGCTGGTTTGCATAATAACTTACAAGTTTAGTGAACGTCGGATTATCGTAGGCAGATTGAGAGTTTGTTATCGGCGCTATAACACGTGACGACTTCTTCAAGTACAAATATGAGACTATGACGAACATGACTGACATAATGAAGAAGGCGGCCAACAGGTGCCAAGCGTACCTTTGAATGGGTGCGTTCATATGACTATGGATTTGGTCTGTCCAGGCGAGAGGCAGCCTATCGTCTATTTGATTTTGTTCAAAGTTTCTTGAACAGGGCGGAAGATTTGCGGACACATCGTGCTTATAGATCTCGTTTACCACAACTGGCCCTCGCTCGGTGGAGCTTGCCTGTTGTGTTGTCGTCGAGCTTGCTTTTGCTGCCGGCTGCTCGGTGGTGGTTGTGCTTGAGATTGTTGCTATTGTTGTTGATGTTGTTGTCGATGGCACGTTTGGCCTCAAGTTGACGCTGCTGCTGGGCGGGCGGCTCGATGAGGTTGGAACTAATGGTTGCACGGGGTGCGTTTGGACTACAGGTTGCAGGATTCTAGTCTGTGGCGCTGCAGTCGTGGTTGTGGTGGCGCTGGTTGTTGAGGTTGAGGTGATGGAGGCGGCTGTGGTGGAGCTAGGTGCTGGTGAGCTTTGGTTTTGTGTTTGCGCTGCAACAGTTGTTTGTCTTGAGGCTGTTGACTCGCTAGATTCCATCTGCTCCCTGGGCTCCAATTGGGGCATCACAACTCTCTGCATCTGACTCTCGAGTGGCTCATCGAGCGGCTGCTCAGCATCGTGAAAATGAACCACCAACTTGAACCAATATTTGTAACCCGCTTTCAAGTTGGTCATGTGATACTTGACCGATTGGCTGGAGAAAATGCCGTCGCTAGTTTTGATATTCGACTTTCGGATCCAATTTGCATTGACGGGCGGCTGCTCGCCTAGGGAATCGCTTAACGGTGAGCCAGTGTAATTGAGCTCGGCCCTTCCACGTCGGCCAACCGCAAACAGGGGCAACACAAAGCTGACCTCAACTGCGGTTGCATTTATGGGTACAACGTCAAAATCTTGAAGCGCATACTCCTCGGTGATTGGACACAACCATCTTGGACAACACTCGTCGCTAGTCCTGTATGCTTGCTCTGGGGGACAATTGAGATCTTCTGGCGGAAACTCGCTTATTGTTGGGCACTGAGGCTGGCAAATTATCTTGCCATCGTAGCAGGTGCAAACTTTTTCGCACTCTGGATTTCTGGGATGAATTTCCTCCGGCAATCGTTCGCCGTGTTGGGTTTCCTTGCCCATCAGGAGGCACGACTTCATTTTGGGCACAAACTCCTTGCAAGTGAAGTTTGGGCAGCATTTGTTTTCCGATGAATTTGGTCTAAAGTTTTGCTCAACTTGCCACTCGGCGCATGTTGAATCTGGCGCCGGTTCAGAGGGGCAATTCAACTGTTGGCATCTAATTTCGCCATCGTCAAAGCAACGGCAAGTTGAGTGACACTCATCGTTGAAGGTCTCGCCAAAGCTCAACAACCTGTTGCCCTGTTGTCTCGACCTACAGCCGGCGGCCCCAAACTCGAGAGAGGTGGTGGTGGCCGGTTCGGCTTGCACAGCGTCCACCCTGTTGGTTGTTCTAGCGACAGGAGTTGTGGGCGGCGCGTTTGTGACTGTTTGTTTGGGCAACTTTGAAACTAGTTGAGAGTCTGGGTTGACGCAAACAACCCTCGGACAGGCGCACTTATCGAGCGATTGCTGCGGGAAAATAACCCGCGGACTTGGACAGTCTGGGCTGGGCGTCAGCTTGAACGCAATGGGGGCGCACTGAGCGGGTAGACTGCATCTTATTTCGGTTTGCTCTGAGCTCTGTTTCATGTTGATTGTCTGCTGAATTCTAACGTCCACCGAAGGATCCCTCGGCTCGCTCCTAAAAACGCACCTACAACTCTGATTGCAAGGCTCCTCCAGCCAGGACTGGTTGAGCTTGTAGGCGCCCAAGTCGAGCGCCTGAATGCACAAGTCTGACTCCATTGGATCCGCCTCCTCGTAGTTTTGAGGCGCCTCGGTGGTGGTGGTTGGTTGGCTGGTCGTCGTCCTGGTCGTCGTCGTCGTTGGTGTTGTTGTGGTCGTTGGGCTGGTTGGTGCGAGTTGAATCACAGGGCTTTGTCTCGACTCCGTAACCTCGAGTCCGTTGGCCGCTTGCACGCGCAGGCCGTACTCGCGCACCGACGGCGCCACTGCACCCGCAGCCGGCGGCAGGTGTGTCGTTGTCACCAGCGATTGGGGCCTCTGCGGCGGCAAACTGTGCGGCGACTGGGTGGCCAGGATCTGCGGGGATCTCTGGTCGCCTGGCTGGACCTGTTTGGGCGAGCGACTTCCCGTTTGGGTTGGCTGGCTTGTTGTGATGGTTGTTGTTGTCGGTGGCGCCAGGCGTCGTGCTTGCGCTGTCGTCGCCACCGAAGGCGCTTGCTGCGGGCTAGAGGTGGTTGTTGGGGGCGGCGGCGGCCTCCTTGGTTGCTGGGCCGTTAGCGTTGTGATTGGCTTTGCAGCTGCGGCTTGCGCCGTGGTGGCGGCCGGCGGCGTGCTTGTTGTGGCGACACTTGTTGCGCTCTGGGTTGAGGGCGCGACGGTTGTCGTTTGCATGGAGGGCGCTTGCTGGCCGCTTTGCTGATCCCCGTTTTGCAAGCTCGACGAGGGCAGCTTGATTTCGGTGGTGCTCACATTGAGCTGGCCGCGCTCGGTGTTCATCACCGTGGTTGTGGCCGTGAATGGGGCCAGTTTGCCCCCGGCGCTGCAGGCCCAGTCCAGGCAGCACTCGTCCAGCTTCGAGCGCTGGAGGCTGCAGTTGTCGCCGGGCGGATCCTTGTAGGTGGGACACCTTGGCCTGCAGGCGTTCACCGCCGCCAACCCAAGCTCGTCGGCCGCAACGCACTCGCACACCTGCAGGCAGTCGTCGTTCCAACGCTGGCCGAGCGAATAGGTTTGGTTGTTGTGCGAGCACTTTGGCGCAAGCAACGGTTTTACGTACTGAAATTGCGCTTGCTTTGTTGTGGCCAGGCTGGCTTGGCTTGAGCCAAGAGTTTGGGTGCTGATTGTTGGCTCAGGTCCCAACTCTCGGCTGGCCGGCTCAGCCGAGGAAGGGTGCGCCAACTCGGCCACTTGGGGCCCCACTTTGGCCGGCATCTGTCGCAGCGCCTGCTCGCGCAACAGCTCGCTTAATGACGCCGGCGAGCCCCCAAATCCATCCTGATTCTGGCCCTCCCTCTGCTTGCCCAAATCGTCGGGCTCTTGCTGGCCGAGCACGCCTGTGAGCGCGAGCGCCAGAATTAGGGCTCTCGTTTGGAGCTTCATCCTGTGCTCATGTGGAGATTGCACGTCTTCAAATTTTCGCTTGCCCGACTCTTCGGCCCTTGAGCTCGCCACACTCGAAACACTCGAACACTCTTCCACTTGAGCCCAGCTGGTTGCTAAGCTTTGCTGCTGGCTGCCAAAACTGGTTGGCTCTGTTTCAATGGTCCGCTCTAAAACTCGCGCTCTCTCTGGGTTGGTTTCGCTTGAAGCTGGAGGATGCTCACTCTTTGGCTCACTCGTCCCAACTGCCGCGCCCTTGCATTGTGGCGGCCAATCGGGCGCAGGGGGAGATGAAGCCAGGCGAGCGCTGGCCGGCAGCTGAGCGCTGCAGCTCGGCCGCAGAGAGCGCTCGCTGCAGCGCCGACGGCGACTTGTTGCCCCTCCAGCCTTGGAGCGCGGACCCTGCGCACTGGGCCTTGCGTCGGCGTCTTCAGTCAGTTGTGCGCCGCCGCCGCCGCACCAGCAGCAGCAGAGGCAGAGGCAGCGGCAGCGGCAGCGGCAGCGGCAACAGCAGCGCCGGGCCCAAACCGGGCGGCCGTCGAGCGCCATTGTGCGCGCCAGGTAGATGCCAAGTGGATGGGCCAGCGTCGGCGCGGACGAGAGCCGCTTGGGGGCCGAGCTGGCGGCCGCTTCCATGGTCGTGGTCCCATGGCCACCTCCAGTGGCGCGCGCATGACCCAAGGCCTGAGCTCGGCCCTCGGCCCTCGAGCGCGCCGACTGCGGGAGCCCCGAGCGAGATGCTATCTGCTTGCAGGGCAGCTCGCCTCCTCCTCTCGCTCCGCCTGGCAGGTAGACGTCGCCGCGGAGAGAGAGAGAGCGCAGACAGCTCCTATTCTGGGAACCTCTGCTTGTTACTGAGCTAAATTGCCAATTGTGCGGCTCGCGTTTCGCCAACAAGCCAAGCTGGGACTCGCAAGTCCAAATCTGTTGCGAGCTCGCCTCAACCAGCCGGCCGGCGGAGGGGGCAGATTCATTACTATAATTATAATTGTGTTGAGCGAGAGCAGCGAGGCAAACTTATGGCCGATTTCAATTGGATCTGGCGGCCCGAGTCAGCGGCTGGGGCCGATTATTGCCAGTTATTATTAATAGAGTCTGCCAGCCTCAATGGCCATCGGTCATTGTGGCTGGCAGACGGGCGCTGGCCGGGCGGCGCCATCCGCGGCCAAGTGTTGCGCCGGGCAGGCGGGCGGCTCAGGTGCGCGCCCCTGCGAGCTCGGCCGCGCGCACGACCGGCGCAACGAGAGCGGCGCCCGAGGCTCGGCCGCAGTGGGGCCTTGCTGCGGCCAGCCCGAAGCCGGCCGGCCGCTTGGCCCCCCGCCGCTGCTTGGGGTCGCGCACGGAGGGTGCAGGCGCACCAACTCGCTCGCTCGCTCGCCTCAGCCCACAGGAGCGAGTTATATTGGCCGCTCGCCACTCGAGCAGGAAGCGCAAACTCCTTCCCTTTCTCTCTCTAAGGCCACTTTAAAACGTCCGCCCGCTTGCCAACACACTCAAAAGGCAGCCCTCGAATGCCCAAAATGGAGTCCCGCTCCTGGCGCTCTCGGAAGCCAAACAATCGGCTTCCAAAAGCGTGCGCCGCCGCTTGAAGGGCCGCCATGCGAGGAATCCTCTCAGCTCCCACCGCTCCTTTCCATCAACTCTTCTCCGGCTCACAACCCACGAAAGCGAGCAACTCTCGCCGCTGTGATAAATTGCAAATACCTGGTTCCGGCCCCAGCGGCCACTTCGCGCCGCCATGTCCATAATTAGAATGGCTGGCAAATTGCGCCCGCTCGGCTCGGCTCGGCTCGCTTTTGCTGGTTAGCTTTTGAACTTGGGCGCTGGCGCGAGTTTGCCGCCTTTCGCCTCCTCAGAGCGGAGGCCAATTGTAGCTGCTTACCTGGCCTCTCCTCCTCCTCATCTCTGCGGCGAAGGCAAACTGCGATCCTTGCCAGCCTCGTCTTGGTTTCCAATTTTAAGCGAGCGAAAAGTAACAAGAGTCGCTTGTTTGCTCTCCATTTGACTCCATTTTGATGCCACGAACATTTGCTCGGGATTTAATTTTCCACACTCGCTGCCTCCCAAACAGGATTGGCCGCTTCCAGCGTTTGGGCGCCAGTTTGAATTAGATTAGAGCGGCCAAACGGGAATTTGGAAGCGAGAATTGGCGCCTATCGTCGCTCTTTGCGGCGGCGACGTAGGCAAACACTGGCTCGCATCTGCACGCTCCTGCAAACCAAACCGATTGCTCATCTGCGCGCGAATTTGTGTCATCCTGGCTGGCCGCCGAGTCTGGCCGCCTGTCGCATGTTTACGTTTGCTGCCGGCCCATTTGCGTGATTTACCTGGCCAAAGTGGTTGCCTTACTTTTGGCGCACCAACGCGCGCTGGCTGGCCGCTTCGAGCTTTGGTTTTGGTTTTTGCTTTGGTCTTTGGTCTTTGGTTTGGCTTTGGCTCCGTTTTGCCGGAGATTCACACGCGATTCGCTCGTGCGCCAACCCAAAGCAGCCTCCTTGTCACCGCGAGCGCAGGAATTTGCGGCTCTCTCAGGTGAGCGGCGCGCTCAGCCGCCGGCCAGTTTAATGGCCGAGCTGGACCGAGCTGAGCCGAGCCGAGCCGAGCCGAGCCGAGCCGAGCCGAGCGCACCGGCCGCCATAATGATAGGCTGGCGGCCTGGGCTTCGCTTCATTAGCGGCCGGCCTGCGAGCGCTGTGACTCGGCTGCTGGCCCATTGAGGCTCCCCATTGGCGCTCAACCTGGGCGCTCCGTCGCGGTTTGCGCCGGCGCCCCACCAAAACCGGCGCAGGTAGACTGAACTCTCGCTTTTCTGCAAAAATTCGTGTGTCGAATCGGATTACGCCGGCCAAGCAAAGCTCCTCTCGCATGCTTTTGGCTCCACCGCCGAAGGAGCTCACGAATCGAGCGAGCGCAACAAACTCTGCCCATCCACTTTGCCCCCGAACCTGAATCGGCCAGCCGGCCGCAACTCTCCGGGGCGGAAGCTGGCGCCAAACTCCGCCTCAATGCCTGTCTTTGCGCGCAACACTTAATTGCGCAATCGCTCGCTCGAATTAAAGCGCTCGCCACTCTCGTTTGCTGGCCAGCCGAATGGGCAAATGAAGAGATCCAATGGGCAAATTGTGAGTGTGAAACAAAATATTGCAAATGGAGCGAGGATGGCGTGTTGTTTTAGATTAAAGCAGCGCGCTCTTGCCAACGGACAATGATTGAATTGTTTCTGATTGTTGCGCTCCGCCAGTCTCTCGCTGCCGGCCCTGGCCGCCTGTTTGGTTAGCCTGCCTGCCTCCGCAGTTTGCGCCGGCCCAGCTGGTTGTTCTGGTGGGCCGGGCGGCAAACCAGCTCGCCGGCGCCCACAGAGGAGGGGGCTCACGTTTGAGTCGGCCGCTCGGCTGCCCCAATGGTCGCCGCAATGGGCCAACATTAACATTTTATTGCCCCACCAGCCGCTGGCCGGCGCTCATCACTTTCTGCTTCGTGATTGTTGCTTTCAGTGGGCCGAGTTGCGGCCTGCGCGCCCGGCTCCAGCCCGCGCGGCTCGGCCAGCTTTTCGAGCCGAGCGAGCGAGAGAGAGAGAGAGAGAGACGCACCATTTGCATACGCGCGCTGCCGATTGATATAAAGCCGAGCTGAACTTGAACTCCGCCGCGCCGCTCTCGCCCTTCTCGCTCGCCGGCCCTTAAGCAGCGAGAGGGGGCCGCTAATTGTAGGCGCCACTCCCCTAAGGCAACGATCGTTGCGCAACCATCATTGCGCTCGCCTCGTCCCGGCGAGCGACCTTCACGCCGGCTGCCCCCTCCTTCTGGCTAATTATGCGCCCGCCCGCCCGTCCGGCCAGGCGGCTGGGCGGCCTGGCCAAGATGGCGGAAGTTGCGCGGCTTGTTTATGACACTTTGGCCGAGCGAGCGAGAGGAGGGTATTAATTATGGGCAGGTAGAGGGGCAGGCGGCTCAGGCGAGCGGGCAGCAAGTTGCGCCAGGAATTCCGCTATCTTTCTAGGCGCACGATGCAACCCTGATACTGGCCGGCTTTTTGGTACCTGTTTTTGGCCGCTCTCTGCCGGCGAGCAGCGAGGCGCCATTGCGGCGCAAAGTCGGCAGCTCCATTTCGCCGCCTTTAAACTTTAGCCGATGAAAGCGACGCAACCTCTGCGGTGGAGCCAAATTTTAACCTAAGAAAGTTTGCAATGCCCACCACCTGGAAGAGGAGCAGCGAGGAACGGGAAGTGAAAGCGGCAGGCGAGAGCGCGCAACAGCAACAACAAGCGGCCACAAATCATAGCTGGAGCGTGAGCGGAGAGTTTCGGCCATTTTGCGCTCGCTTTTGCCCATTGGAACAAGTTGGCCGCTAAGCCGAAATTCCAGCGCCGAGCGGAGGAAAGTTTGCTCGGCGAGAGGAGACGAGGCGAGTTTGCAGCTCCACCTGTTGCTTCGAACCTTCGGCTGCAAGTCTCGGCCGGTAGACACTAAATCACGCTGATGAGCTTCAGCTGAGAGAGCCTGATTAAAATTCGGCTCCCCTCTTTGTCTCGCGTTTGCTTTATTGAGGTGGCGAATTTGGCTGACGTAGGAGCGGCTGTCTGGCTTTCGGCTGGGCTTCAAAGCGATGAGCTGCAAACGAGCCCGTCGGCGCACCTGGCCAATCGGCGTATGCAAATCCAGCAAGCCGAGTCGGCTCGCTCGGTTGGCAGCCGAGTTTTGAGCTCGGCTGCCAATGCGGGGCTGCCTGTGGTGGTGGTGGCGCGACTGCGGCCAGTGAGCGAGCCGGCGGCAAATGGAGAGATCATGGCGCTGGCAGCAAGAGTTCGAGTGGCATGACATTGCCGCTTGTCAATGGACTTTTCCTCTCCTCCTCCTCTCGCCAAGTCGGCGGTCGTGTCTCGCCGACGGCCGAGTGTTGGGACGCCGCGGATCTAGATTGAGGTGCCTACTCGGATTGAGCGGCTGCGTGGCCGAATCGGCGGTTGGCCAGAGAGGCAGGCAACTGGTTGTAAGCGAGCGAGCGAGGAGTAACCACACAATAGAGTTGCCGGCTCAATGGTCGTGCCGGCTCCCCTCTCGCAGCGCTCGCTTGGCCACAAGGTTTGTCTTGTCGCCCTTTTATTTATATTATCGGCCGCTTGATTTCGTTGACGCCAACGGCTCGTTTGCTTTGTGTTTCCAAACGAGAGCCGAGCGAGCGATGGAAGCCAAGCGAGAAGGGGCAAAGGCCAAGCGGCCTGCTCCAGGTGAGCGAGCTTGTTGGCCTGGCTGGCTGCGGCCGGCCGAGTTTGAGGCTGGCGGCTGGCGGCTGGCGGCCGGCGTCTCGGCCAGAGACGGCAAAGGTCGGCCGGTGTGGCTGCGTCGTGGCCAATTTGCCTGCGCCGAGCGAGCAGAGGCGGACGCCAACGCGAACGCGAACGCAGCCCAAGCGGGCGCATCCATCATCGTCCAACTGCAAGTCGGCAGGCCGGCTAGCTTGCGGATATTGACATCCAGCCGGCGGGGGCCAGGAGCGCGCTGGGTGGCGGCGGCCCTGCCTCCCCTCGGCGGGCCTAATTTGTTTACGTGGCCGGTGGGCCAACTTCGGGCTTGAGCCGTTCGAAAGTGGAGCGGCGGGAGTGGCGCGCTCGCCGCTCTCCTTGTCCAAGTGCAGCAGCCCATTTAGATGGGCTACCTGACTGATTGGCCGGCCGAGAGTTCAAACTATCCCATTGATTAGGCTGCTTGAGGGAGGCGCCTTGGAGCTCTGGCGAAAGTTTGCGCAATCTCGCCGCTCCTCCTCCTCCTAGCAACTCCACCTTGGCACTCGGCGCGCAGCACTAAACTAACGGAGCCAGGCGCCGATAAGATTGCAATCAATTTCCAGCCAGATCCTCCGCTCGCAGCCAGTGGCAGGTGAACTCTCGCTCCTGCGGCACATTCAATTAGCCTGACGTGCTGGCCTCTCGCCGTTTAGGGTTCAAGTAGAAGCTTCGCACTGAGAAGTCGGCGCAATCAAATGGAAGCCTCGTCGCTAGCGCAAACTTGGGCGCATCATCCTCCAAACAAGCTGGTCAATTTGCTTACGCAAACCAGACTTGCTGGCCGCCGAAAGGAGCGGCCTACTGAGCTTGCTCGCCTTACAACAACGATAGCAACGCCGAAGACGCCAACAAGAAACTGTCCCCGAGTTCAATTGGGTCGTCGGCTGGCTGTATTGACACTGTTTGCGGCTTATGGTGGCCGCAGACAGGCAATGGGATGGGATCCACGCCACTAAGCTGGCCGCTGAACGCGGAGAAAGTCGCTTCTAGTTCAATGTTCCCGCTTTGCCCTCCACCTGCAGCCTCGAGGATGCTGCCACTGCCACTGGCCCTACCTCCGCAAACTCTGGACGAGTAATGGCACATGAATTCATACGCGAAATTTGTCTCCAGGCTGGCGGACTTGCGAGACTTATCGCTGCCTCCCCTCGGCAACAACGAGTGGAGGTCTAGTTTGCGAGCTTGGACAGCTCGGCCCTATGGCTTGCATCCTCTCCACCTGACCCACCGGCGCCAGCTCCTCCCCCCCCCATTCAATCAACATTCTCCTCAAACCTCAAGCCGCCCGCTTGCTGGCTGGCTGACTGGCCGGCCGGCAAACCGCAACCCAGATGGTAGGCTGGCAGCCCCAGCTGCGGCCCCCGCGAACCGACCTCGCCGCGCGTCCCTCTCGCAGGTGCGACGATTTCCCCAGCGGCGCTAATTGTTCCTATTCACGTCATACAGTCCAGCAGCTCGAGTCGGCGGCGAGACTCTTGCGCTTGGCGAGCGGAGCTTTTATTGTCGTCGTGGTTGTTGTTGTCGCTCTTGTTGCTGTGGCCGCCAAGGTCCGATTGGGCACTTTGCGCCAACTTTGGATGTGGCAGCCGGCTTGAGCTTGGTTGCGGGCGAGCCGGCGACACACTGGAGTCGGCCAGGTGGATGGCACCCTCTTGGGTGGCAAGTGAGCCCACTTAGGCTCTGAGTGGCCGGCGAGACAATTTGCAAGTGCGGCCTGCGAGTGAAACTAAAACTGCCCTCGGCTCGGACAAGCCTGAAGAGGCAATACGTCACCTCGGATGGGTGAACTCTCGTTTGTGCGCCTTGATTGCAAACAGATCACCGACTCGGAGCAGACGTGAGCCGAGCCTCCAAATTGGAGGGCATGAGTGTGGCGGCCGATGGAGCTAACAATCGGCGAGCGAGCTCTCTCCACCTCTCTGCCCCCTGCAGATCCAGCAATTGCGTGCTCGCTTACCTGGCCTGGCGCGCCCGGCTCGCTTGGCTCCATCTGGCGGCCGAGCCCTCCTCTTGCCGGGCGAGTCTTGCCCGTTGCACGTCTGGCTGATCAATGATCATCCTCTCCCTCCTCCAACCAGTCACCCGGTCGACCGTTAAGTGGGACACTCGATAGTTAGCCAACCGGGGCTGCCGCTCAAAGTAGTCGCTTCCGAGTAGTGCTCTTGGAGTGGCCAGGCGGAGCTGTGCAAACAGTGGCTCGCTGCCGCCGGCCAAGAACAATTGTCGCCTCAGCGAGCACCTCAACTGAAGGCATGAACCAATAACCAGTTCCACTATTCATCGCCATTCGCGCGCCTGATTGTCATCCTCGGTCGCGGGCGGAGGTTTGAGTGGTCGCGAGCATCTGCATTGTGTCGCAGGATCAGCGAGCTTGAGAGGCCAGCATGCGTTGAGGATAGGAAGTTGACGGCTGGACTGCGAGCGAGTGTTGAAGTTGAAGTGGCAAGCGCCAACAAATCTAACCAGAGACTTGAAATTGCGCCTAAGACGAAGAGCAAGCAAACACTCGACAGGAGCTCCAATCACGCTCTTTGGGAACAAACGAGACCCAGATCGAGCGGATCCAAGCGCCACCAGGATCCTGTCAGCTCAGAGCCACTGGCCACAACTGAGCCAGCGGCGCGCCACTCGCGCACACTATCCATTGTTGGTCTAAGCGAGCGCTCGAGGCTCTTGAGCAGGTGAGAGGTGGCCTTCTCCTTCGATTGGCCGCCAAGTGGCTTGCACTGATCGATTTTGACTTGCCGCCGGCTTGTTTGGTCGAGATGGTGGACGGCTCAGATTGGTTAGCAGCAAACTGATGGGGTTTTATGAACATCCACTTCCCGCCAAAAGTCGGCCTTGTTCGCGCAAGCAAAGCCAATACAATAGTTTGCAGTATCTTGCGTAAAGAGTGGCCACTTGGGAGCTCTCATCGTGGGCGAGTGTTGCAAGATGGGCCGATTCTACAAGCAAATGACTTCATTTGCGGCCAGTGATTTATGGCCTAAAGACTGAGAGGTGCGCCAGCAGTGGACTGTTTCGAGAGGAAGAGGAGCGGCTCCATCTTGGCCCTCTAGATGTGAAACCTCTCCGCCTTGATGGCCGCTCAGTTTGACTTCTAATTGTGCGCTTGGTGGAAGTGCAAAATTAGTTTGCCGATGCTCGTAAGTAAACTCTCGGAAGTTTTTGGCTCCCGTGAGGATCCCTCGCGCTCATGGAGCTCTTAGGGGGACTGAACTAAAAGTTTGCTCCTCAATCAGTGGGCCTGTGGCAAGTTCAACGGACGTCCAGCGCTGGACGCCAAATTGGATTTAAATTCTGGGCGGAACTTGGGAACTCAAGCGAGCGTGATGAATCGATTTTTACGGCCAGTTTAGCTCAAGCCTCCGCTTGCGCTTGAGCCCAAGGTGAGCCAAGCCAGACACTAGGATGGTTGCGCCTTTGGTCCGCAGAGTCTCCGCTCTCTGCTTGCGCTTGAATGGAAAATTCTTCACACTTATTAGTGGCTCGCTCGGCTACCTGAGGCGGCCGAGTTTGCATTCAAGGCCGCCCTAGCTGGCGTTGGCTAGATTGCGTGTAAGACAATGGTGATAATGCCCCGCTGCAACATCACTCTTTACATCTGCACACAAATTCTCTACGAGAATCTTTTCATTATCTCGCCTAGAGCTGCGGCTACCTGTGTCGCGGTGGCCAAGCAGTTGCATGGGCAGAGTTGGACTTTGATTCGGAGGCATCACAATACGGGCGGCTATGTGCGGAGCAAGAGCATTGTTAGTCTCCGCTCGAGGCTCATGTTGTTAGCTGGCCGACATGGAGCAGCCCTTGAGCCTGGCCACTCGGAGCAAGCGAGTTAGAGTTAGAGTCGGAGTCCAAGTCCAAGTCCAAGTCCAAGTCCGAGTGAATGACTGATCAATCAAGTGTTCTGGGCGACCAGAATCACTGAGACGGCCAGCCGGCCAAACTATTGAGCCGAGTTTGTATCCTCTGCGCGCCACAAACCCCTACACCTTTCGAGCCGAACCGGAGCCGCTGGAGACTACAGCGGGCTGAACTTGAAACTGGCGCCGGCCGGACATTGTTGCCGCCTCTTCCTCGAGCTTCGCCGCTCTGCTCAATGATGCAATGGCAGCATATGCCATGCGCCTGCTAACAATCTACGCAAGCGATCTCTCGACGGCCGGAATAGAAAAGAATTTTTGTCTCATTTGCCGGCATCCTCCTGACACATCATCCCTCAGCTCCGATTGTTCTTCTCATCTCGCCATCTATCTGGCCGCCAAAGGCACGAAGCCCGCCAATTCCGGCCACTCTTGTCCATAACTCTTCCACCTCGAGAGACCTCAGTTTGCGCTCGAGGCTGCATTGTCGCCCTCTCCGCCTCTCCCTCTAGCTGGCTTGCCCCTACACAGTTCCGTCTGTCGGTCACGAAACGGCGACGACAATGGAGCCGAGCAACTGTGAAAAACGCTGCCCCATTCGGAAACGAAATGTGGCGCCAAGAAGCCACGACCAAGCCTGGCCTGAGTCTCAATGTAGTGGCCGACTTTTGCTTTGAGCGCGTCCCCCTGGCGCAGAGCCTACAAACGCCCGCTTTCAGCTCCACAAAGGACTCCTGTAACCCAATTATCCGCTCCTCCAGGTGACAATGGCCAGCAGCTCGTTGGTGAGCCGAACGAGGTGAGAGCACGACGATCTGCGCTGCTACAAATTGTGTCCTCAAATGTGGAACACAAGCAGTCTTAATGAGGATTCCAGTCGGCGAGGGTGTAGAAACGAGCGCCGTTCTGTTAGAGAGTTGAGGATAGGGAAGTTTGGCGAGCGAGAGCAGGCGCGCTTCCCTTGGCAACAGCATGACGGATCTTAGGAGCAAGCGAGAGCCGGTTCTCCCTTTGCTCTCCCAATTTGAAGGCTTACAGCACGAGCCAAACGAGCCCTCCCCTCGGCCGCCCAAATCCACCTGTTGCCGCCAAGCTGGTTGATGGGTGGCCATATAACTCCAGGATCGGGTTGTTGGCTCTGCATGACCAGTTGTGCGAGTGGCAAAGAGAGAGAGAGAGAGCGAGAGCGAGCTTTCTCTCTCTCAATGGATGTCGGCGGATTGGCGGCGACGAGAAGCGTCTTTGGGTTACCCTCCCACTTGGCCCGCTCGCTCGCTCGCTCGCTCCCCGTTGCCGTCCCCTTCAAGGCTGTGATCCAAATTAGATCTCCTTACCTGCCCGCGAAGCTTGGCGCTTGATCGAGCGAATTGAAAGCGCGAGCGCGCGCGCACTCAATGAGCCAAACATCGGCCTATCCGAGCCAAAAGTGACAGGCGCAACGAGGGGCGGGGACAACCGGAACGCGATCTATGAACTTATTCCGGGGGGAAGTTTCGGCGCCACCTGGTCGCCATCCTAAATTTACATCCTGTTGGTTAAGGGTATCAATTGTGTTCAGCCAAATGCTGATGTTGTCCCGTGATGAATATTTTTCGCTCTTATCTCTCTCTCTCTCTCTCTCTCTCTCTCCTGAACTTACTTTGCTTGCTTTCGGTGTCTCGCTTCAAGTCTCTGAGCCTCGCCGAATCCAAAGTTGTCTTGACGTTATTTTGCTCGTGAAACTGTTAGCCTGCTGCAGGGGTGGTAGTTAATTATGACGATGGCGCACTTCTTGTTGTTTACCTGCGCTCAGGGTGACAAACCAATTCGCGCAAATAGCGAGCACAATCAGCTCGCATAGGCTCCCATCAAGCAAAGCCTTTTTTGCCCCTCTCCAACCAGAGCCAGGCCAATGGAGCGAGAGGCTGCCATAGAATCGCTTTGAGAATTTTGTTATTACCAAGTTGAGAGGCCCAATTCCGAGTTGCACTGGTTTGGTTTGAGTGGGATAGCTTGATGGAATGATTCGAAGTTTCGCGCATCACAACCTTTTGCTTCTCCCGCCTTCAAACTTCAAACTTTTCAACGCTGATTCCGTCTGATCTTCGAAAGTTTAATCACAATCTAGTTCGCATTCCCAGCGGATCCCAGTGAGTAAAGTTAAATTAAAAAACAGGTGAGCTCAAGAGCGAGCAGAGTTGCGAGGCGATCGTTTGTCGTGTGTCTATATAGCTGAATATATGAGCGTAGTGAGCTTTCCCAGAATCAATAAGCTAGATCAGTGATGGACGATCAGAAGAGTAATATTGAGCAAGTTGGCATCATGAGTCATCTCTCAAGTTGGTCAACGACCGCGACAATTTTCTTGGGCGGAATACTTTACCTGTAAGTTCGTTTGTTTGCTTGTACGTGCCGATGTGATGATTTCCAAAATTAGTCAAAAATTAACACTCGACAATCGCATCTCACGAACCATGAGCGTAGATATTTCAAGCACAAGTTCAGCTACTGGAGGCGACACGGACTCACGAATCCCACTCCAATTCCTTGGTTTGGCACAGTCCTCTATCCGCTATTCACGCCAAAACCAGAGCTCGAGTTGGAGTTGCACAGGAAGTACGGAAAGTTGTATGGGTAAGCTCGAGGCTCACCCCTCTATCTACTTGAACTTTCCATAGCGCCGCTTGCGCCACCTACTAATCCCAATTTCGTTCACCAACTCTATCAAGACTGTTCGACGGCTTCATGGGCACAAATCCTGTCTTGGTCTGCGGCCATCCGGAGGCGATCAAACAAGTCACCATCAAGCACTTTGACTCGTTTACAAATAGGAGAAAGCCAGCAACTTGGAAGAGCATCAGGTATAGAGCTCTGACCTATATGCGCGACGAAGAGTGGAAGAGTTTGAGAAAAATCTTGGCTCCAACGTTCACAAGCAACAAGCTGAAGAGAATGTATGAATTAATGAAGAGGTGTACGAAAAATCTGCAAAATAGCGTAGAGTACCAGAGGGGCCAGGAGGTTGATCTGAAGAAGTTGTTCTCAGTTTTCACTGTTGACGTTATATCGACCTGCTGTTTTAGTATGGATTTGAAAGACTATCGTCACCCAGATAGTGAAATATTAACAAGCGCGAGAAAGTTTTTCAACGTCTCGCGACTCAAGATGGCCTTTTACATGTCCATACCTAAGCAGTTACTAGCAATTAGCGGCTTCGATATTAATGACACAACATCAATTGATTTCTTTGCCAGATTCGCTACTGAAATCATAAACAAAAGGCGCAGTCTTGGCGCTCAAAAAGCATCGCAATACAAGAAACAAGACGACTTCTTGCAAACTCTAATTGACGCAGCAGCCGAGTTCAATGGGCGCAAAGATGTCACCACAATAGAACAACCAGCTGAGACAAGCAATTCGTCAATGTTTGAAACAACCACAGATCAACAGGATGTCAACGAAGGGGTGAAACAAGTGGAACAGCAACAGGTATGTGAATATTGGGAGCCACTTGTCGTTAGCGATCGCTGGCACTTTTGCGCTTGCTTCAAGCGAAGCTAACATCCTGGACAAAGCGGAGCTAACTGGCGCTGATTTGTCCTTTTTTAACACTCTCTCGCCCTAGAAAACCGGCTATCCGGTTACCAAATCTAAGCTCGAGCTAATCTCGTGCATTATCTTCCAGCAAAATTTCACCATCTTACTGCCTGTACGAGTTTATACATACTAATGCGCTAAACGTGCCATCCCTCTCTATCCCATGTACGCGCTCAAACGTGTCCCATTGGTTCAGTCTGTTGAATCAAGCGAAAAGACGAATTCAGGTAAACCAAAGTGGCAGCAACTGCGAAGTCCAGAGGAGGAGGTGGGACAAAATTATACTGAGCAGCAACTCGGTGATCTGGAGATTCTAGCCCAGTCAATGCTCTTCTTTGCTGTGGGCCATGAAACCACCGCAACCCTCCTATCCTCGTGCGGCTTTTTCCTGGCCCTAAACCCGGAACTCCAAAACCGCCTCTATGAGGAGGTAAGGGAGGCGTTCGAAGCTGATAAAGGCGATATAACTTACGACCGATTGTTGGAGCTCAAGTATTTGGACGCGTTCGTATCAGAGGCGCTGAGATACTTTACGCCGACGCTCTCCTTCGATAGGGAGGCGAGTGAGGACGTTGAAATTGAGGTGGACGGCCGAAGGCTCGTTATACCAAAGGGAATGGGCGTTGTTATACCCTTCCATGCAATTCATCACGATCCAGACAACTTCGAGGATCCTGAAAGGTTCGACCCAGAGAGATTTATGCCGGAGAACAAGCACAAAATCAAACCATGCACATTCATTCCTTTTGGCAGTGGACCAAGATACTGTTTAGCTAGTCGATTTGCTCTCATTGAGGCAAAACTGGCGCTTGCAAATCTAGTCAACAAATTCAAATTTGTTAGATCGGAGGGCACCGTCTGGCCACCAAAGTATAGGCACCATTACATGCTACTCCAAATGGAATGGCCCAAGATCAAGTTCGTTGATCGCAAGTCGGCTGAATTTGAGCTTGAAAACTCGAGCCGCCGGGCGCAAATTGCAGCCTGATTGCGATCTTGCAACTAGAGACAGATCGAGAAATTTTCAACCATTATTATGGGTCCAAATGCTCACCGATTCTCATCAACATAACACGGTGTTAAGGAATTGAATCATTCAGTCAATGAGCTCTGTCATTTACCGTTTCAGCGCGTGAGAACGTGCGACAAGAATTTAACACTCCACCCTCATCATCATTGTTATGGATAATTTGGGGCCCTTAGTTGGATAGATAGTCTGTTCTAGCCTAAGCCTAAACATCAAGCCTACCTAAGATAAAAATTTAAGCAAAGCCCGCGCCATAATGCAATCCGAATTGCAAGATTGAGATTGGTTCACAGCGGACAAGCTCGTCATGTTGGCCACTCAGATTTGCGAACCAAGTGACTCACGTGCAGCTTATACGCCAGAGTCAGTGTAAATTAAATAAAAACATAACGCTAGCAACAACGTCATATTTGCAACTACTCTTCCCGATCTCGATATAACAACATTCAATATCCATAACGCACTGCCTGTTGCCCATCCTTACTCTCCTCTAATCGCAAACGATGGCAAATTTGGAGGAGGTCAAGCTGTTTAGGTTACCAAGCGAACGCGAGAGGTATGACAACATGGCCGACTGCTACTCCCTCATCAATACCATCCAATGCCTCGAGAAGGCATACATCAAGGATGCCGTCACCTCAAAAGAGTACACGGCAGCTTGCTCCAAGTTACTCACCCAGTACAAGGCTGCCTTCAAGCAAATCGACAAAGAGTTTGGCACTGCCGAGCACTTTCTCAAGAAGTACCGATTCGAGTGTCGGGCCGCGCTAGACCGCATCAAGGAGGACAGACCCATCACAATCAAGGACGATAAGGGTAACACACATGCTTGCATTGCCGAAATCGTCTCCACCTTCATCACAATATCAGACAGACTAAAGCTCGGCATGAAGTCTATGGACGAACTGCTGCCAGACTTACGCGAGTTGAACGAAACCATGGGCCGTCTCACAATGTTGCCGCCGAGTTACGAGGGCTCAAAAAGGGTTAAAGCATGGATAGATAAGATGTCAAATATGAGCGCCAGCGACGAGTTAGATGAGGGCGAAATCCGACAGATGACCTACGATATGGAGACATCCCTGAACGAATTTAACAAGATACTCCTCGAGATGTGACAATTTTTCCGAGTTAAATTTATTCGTTTCGAATCTGTAAACTGCTCTTGTTTTGCTCGTCTACTTTCCAAGTTTTTCGACAATGGACTTTGTACACGAATCCCGATTTCAACGAAATGACGCAAGTCCAAATAAACCCAAACTTAGAAAAGTAGATCACCGCCCGCAGTGGGAATTAATTTTGAATCGTCCGCTTGAGTGAATGCACGCAAGCGCGACCATGGATATTTCGTTTATGTAGCAACCAATGACTCGCTACCGTCGTAGAACCAGAGACAGAAAGAACTTGCTGTATCCAGGTATAAGCTAATGACGGCAAGATCCAAGCTTTAATCCGTGATTAATGTTCACCCACAGTGCTGCAATAATTCCATAGAGAGCAGCTGTAAAGTTGTAATTTCGTCTACATGATTTGTGACTGCGAGAGTGGACACCAACTATCTCGGATCCTCTGCGGATTCTACAGAATGCTGGAAGGTTGATCATGCCACAGTAGGACAAACATTCTAAATGCAAAGCGAGCTACTTCATGTTATTTCTGTGGTAGTTTGACCTGATAAAGTAGCATTTAAATCTCTAATTATATATCAGGGTAACAAGATGGAGGTGCGAATCGATGAACTGAGGTACCGACTACATGTTGAATGTGCCGTTTTAGAGGGCGCGAGAAATGTTGTTAAGCTTCCAATCTCAAGCAAGAAAGTTCTTCAAGAGGCTCAGTCAAACTTAGTCGAATCAAGTCAAAAGATTGATATATTAAGGAAGGCACTCGAAGATTGCCGCCATCAATTAGCCGCAGATGAGGCCGATAAATCTGCAACGATAAAAAGCGAACTTGATAGCAGTTTAGCCTTAAATTCAAATATCCAATCTCCTAACATCAACTCTGTTGGTAGGATAGGCATTGTTAGAGAATCTCAAGGTAGCGGCGACAAATCTGTATCTCAGAATCTACCCCAACGACCTAATCATTGGTCAACCACCGACTCATGTAGCGTTATAAAGCCCACACAGGCCTCCAAGCAGGCCGCTGTATCTGGAAGGTTGGAAGTACGATTGATAGGCTGTCAAGGATTGCTAGAAGATGTGCCAGGACGGACGCCAACCACCAAAGAGGCCTCGAGTCCTAGTGATATTAAAAGTATTGTTTTTAGTCGCGGTTTAGGTCGATCTTCGGCTCGTTCTTATAGTGTGAGAGATGAAATGAACACTGATATTATGGCAGTACTCAAGCTAGATAACGTAACTGTTGCACATACTTCCTGGAAATCTTGTTGCCAGAAATCTTGGGATCAGAGATTTTCACTTGAGCTGGAACGCAACAGGGAGCTAGAAATCCAGGTATTCTGGCGAGATTGGCGATCTCTATGTGCAATCAAATTTATACGCCTAGAAGAGTTCATTGAAGACAATAGGCATGGGATAGCTCTGCAACTAGAACCTCAAGGTATCATGTTTAGTGAGTTTAAGTTAATTAATCCCACAATATCCATAAAGCCTAAACTTCAGCGACAGAAGCTCTTCAAGAGAAAAAATTTTCTAAGACCTTACCAGATGAACATAAACGTCACCACATGGGGACGTCTCATGAAACGAACTGCCTCTCCCACTCCGTACCAACAAACCATAACACCTCCTTCCACTGCTACCTTTCCAATAGTACAAACCTCAGCACCACAGCAAAGTGTCCAGAACCAGACATTACCATCTAGCAATTACAACAGCTTGCAACCTAGTTTTACTCAAACTAAATCGTGTGATTCTCTACCCAAGACTTCTAGCTTTGATACAGACTGCACTGATCGATCTGGTATAATCCAAGCCTTAGCTAGCACAGCGATATCCGACCATGAGATAACAAACGAAAAGGCGGTTGATGTTGATCCGAGTACCGACGCCTATTTCAACAACAACCATCACACGAAATCATCCAGAGAAAAAGTACACTTGAACAATTCAAGTCTGCAGAGTCCTCCAGAAAGTGAGCAGCCAAAAGACTATAGGAACTCTAGTTCAGCACTGAAGCAATCCACTGTGTATAAATCTCCAACCAAGCCAAAGTCAGTCAAGCCTATTGTAAAAGATAAAAAAATCCATCCATTATGTATGAGCGACTTCGAATTGATCAAGGTGCTAGGTCGGGGTCATTTTGGAAAAGTAATCCTGGCAAAGCATTTAGAAACAAACGAATACTATGCGATCAAAGCTCTCAAAAAAAGTGATATCATTGCCCGCGAAGAAGTTGAGGGTCTCATGGCAGAAAAGAGGATATTCCAAATCGCCAGTTTAGTCCGTCATCCTTTCCTCGTCAATTTGCACTCTTGCTTCCAGACCTCCACCCATGTTTGCTTTGTCATGGAATATGCTTGCGGCGGCGATCTTATGCTACATATCCACAATGATATATTTACCGAGCCTAGATCCATATTTTACGCCGCTTGCGTTGTTCTAGGCTTGCAATACTTGCACGAAAATAAGATAATATATAGGTAAGTTGCGCGCAGTTTTTGATCGTACATATCACGTTTAAATAGTTAAACTAAGACCCTTCATAGGGACCTGAAATTGGATAACCTGTTGCTCGATGCTGAAGGTTTTGTTAAAATAGCTGACTTTGGACTTTGTAAGGAAGGAATTGGATTTGGAGACACAACCGGGACATTCTGTGGCACCCCGGAGTTTCTTGCCCCAGAAGTTCTCACTCAGACCCTCTATACTCGTGCCGTGGACTGGTGGGGACTAGGTGTGTTGATTTTTGAAATGTTAGTCGGCGAATCACCCTTTTCTGGAGACTCTGAGGAGGAAGTCTTTGATTCGATAGTGAACCATGAGGTGCTATATCCACGATTCCTGAGCATCGAAGCAGTAGCGATTATGCGCAGACTGCTCCACAAAAATCCAACCCGACGTCTAGGTGCTACCGAAACTGATGCCGAAGATGTTAAACGACACGCCTTCTTCCGCTCCATCAATTGGGATCAATTGCTGGCCAGAAAGATGAAACCGCCATTCAAGCCTACAATCAAGTCCCAGGATGATGTGTGTAACTTCGATGTGGAATTTACCCGCGAAAAGCCACAATTCAGTCCAACAAAAGATCCAAGGAAGCTTACCACCTTCGACCAGATGATGTTTCAAGACTTCGACTGTGTGATAGGGAGTTGATAAGACTGTTCAAGAAGTCTGATAAATAGATCTAATGGAATCGTAACACTCTAGATCGCGCCGGCCCTGTATAAGGGCATGAATCAAGGAATTTTCGACAATGCCTTGCTTTTAGCTGGAGTTCCGTCAAATGGCAAATGTGTGATCTAGAGGGTTGAGAAGTGTTGTCAATTTAACAAGAATAGTCAGACAAAATCTCCTGTTAAGTAAACTGGTTGTGATCATTGACCGACAAACTATTTGTTGATTCCACCATGAATAGAATTTTCAAATTTTGTGCGATTGTTTCTTGTGTCCTGCAAAGAGCGGGGCCTATCTGTTGGATCCCCTTTGATTTGACTCATTGTTTCTTAAATGGCGCCATTGAGTGGCAACTCTAATAAAGTTGCTGTGGCTAGGCCTATTCGGCCCTTCAAGTTAAGTCTATAAGTATTTGGTTTAGCGCGATAGCCTCATGATCCTTAACAAGTGCTTGCTCTAGCCGGCGAAGTGTTGGTAAATTGCCGCTGATTAGCTCAATTCTCAGGCTGTATCATGAAACATTCCGTGAGCCATTCAAGGCTCACAAGGAATCTCATGAGCCAACGAGTAGTTGATTTTGTTTCCAAGCGCTTGAAAAACGAGGCAGAGGTGGACAGCATTGTCAAGGTAGAGTTGTAATGAGAAAGATGCTAGTGGAGGGGAGGAGAGGGTGTGAGTTTGGGAGGGGAAAGCTTGCTGGGCGTCTACAGTGGATGCACTGACGTGAGCTAGATTTGTGGTGCCGGACTCCCTTCATTTTCAAGGCACATTTACATTACATGCAACTCTCAACAATGACGAGGGCAACATCCGCAAGCTTGCTAGTAGGGAGCAGGTCCGAGATTGGCCCTCGAGGCATGTGGATTGCGGGGGATTCAGGCTGGCTCGATTGCAAATTGCAGCATTAGCACCAGAGGTAACAATCGGGTAGCAGGCGGCCGGTGAGCCGAGAAGGTAAGCGAATGTCCAAAAGCACATGGACTAATCGCGCCTACCACACCCATTGGCGCTTTGGTCTGGCCTGTATGAGCATGGTGAGCGTCACGCCGAAGCGGTTGGGCTGTGCAGAAAGCCCGCAACGGTAGCGAGACTTACGAACAAGCGGGCAAACAGACGCACAGGGTCGGTCCGGTTGTTGGCCTGTGGAAAGGGCTTCTGAATTCAGACGCTCAGCCAAACAGACGGTCACCAACTGTCTGCGACTGGCGGCCGTTTTCCGCGAACAAATCGCACTGGCACTGCCCACTGGAGTGGCGAGCCGGCTGAAGCTATGTGCGCAGCCAACTGTTCTCTTGCGTGCCTGTGTGCTGGGCAGTGGCCAGATCGAGCCACACAAGCGCCGGTCGTGGCTACAAAAGCACCGAGGGTCGAAAGGCAGGAGTCGTCGCTAGCGCTGCTGCCGCGGCAACCGCGCCTGTAGAGCTGCCAGTCGAACTGGATAACTCGGTTGCCGTTCGCCGGCCTGACTGCCAGCCAGCCAGGCAGCGAGCGGCAGCGGCTGCAGCAGCATCAAGCGAGTGCACTCAATAATTCTTTGCACATAAACTCATATTGGATTTGCGCTGCTGCCACTGGCCTGTTCGTTATCGGCTGCGGCGACTGCTGTGCAGAATTGGCGTTGTAGTAACTACGACGACAGTCAAACTTATAGAGACGAAAGGAGAGGCAGCCGCGTTTTCTACATCGTCAATCTTTTAGCGGAGGAATTAATTTTTCAACAATAAACTATTGGCTAAGCGGAATTGCTATTGAATCTAAGGAAAGGCATATTTAGCCCAGCAAGAGCTGACACTCGACTCTTGAACTAAATTACATCCGGACAGTAACAACAACAGCGACGCACTCAGTGGGTCTCCTCTACATCATCTACTGACCGCCACTAGCCAAGCTCTACAAACCGACACCGAACAAGCTCAAACACAAGCTCTCTAAAATACTGCTGACATTCAACTAATCTAAATAAGCAAGAAAACTCTACCAAAAAACTTAAAAATGCGTGAGATTGTTCACATTCAAGCTGGTCAGTGCGGTAACCAAATCGGTGCCAAATTTTGGGAAGTAATCTCGGACGAGCACGGAATTGACCCAACGGGAACCTACCATGGCGACAACGACCTGCAGCTAGAGCGAATCAATGTCTATTATAATGAGGCCTCGGGCAGCAAATACGTCCCACGTGCCGTTCTGGTCGATCTTGAGCCAGGAACAATGGACAGTGTTCGTAGTGGCCCCTTTGGCCAACTCTTCAGGCCTGACAACTTCGTTTTTGGCCAATCTGGCGCTGGCAACAACTGGGCCAAAGGCCATTACACAGAGGGAGCCGAGTTAGTGGACGCAGTGCTCGATGTCGTGAGAAAGGAGGCCGAGGGTTGCGATTGTCTTCAAGGCTTCCAGTTGACTCACTCGCTCGGTGGCGGAACCGGATCTGGTATGGGAACGTTGCTTATTAGTAAAATTCGAGAAGAGTACCCTGACCGAATTATGATGACATTCTCGGTTGTTCCATCTCCAAAGGTGTCTGACACAGTGGTCGAGCCATACAATGCAACATTATCTGTTCATCAATTAGTAGAAAACACAGATGAAACATTCTGTATCGACAACGAAGCTTTATATGACATTTGCTTCCGAACCCTGAAGCTGACAAACCCAACCTACGGCGACTTAAACCATCTTGTCTCCGCCACCATGTCCGGAGTTACAACTTGCCTCCGCTTCCCAGGTCAGCTCAATGCCGATCTGAGAAAACTGGCTGTCAACATGGTGCCCTTTCCCAGACTTCACTTCTTTATGCCTGGCTTCGCTCCATTAACTTCAAGGGGTTCACAACAATATCGAGCTTTAACTGTACCCGAGCTTACTCAACAAATGTTCGACGCCAAGAACATGATGGCCGCATGCGATCCGAGAAACGGCAGATACCTCACAGTGGCAGCGGTTTTCCGTGGTCGTATGTCGATGCGCGAAGTTGATGAGCAAATGTTGAGTGTTCAGAACAAGAACAGCTCTTACTTCGTCGAATGGATTCCGAACAACGTCAAGACAGCTGTTTGTGACATCCCACCACGTGGGCTAAAGATGTCAGCAACCTTTGTCGGCAATTCTACCGCCATCCAAGAGCTTTTCAAGAGAATCTCGGAGCAGTTTACCGCTATGTTCCGCCGTAAGGCTTTCTTGCATTGGTACACTGGAGAGGGTATGGACGAGATGGAATTCACAGAGGCCGAGTCAAACATGAACGATCTTGTCAGCGAATACCAACAATACCAAGAGGCCAGCGCTGATGATGAGGGCGAGTTTGAAGAGGAGGAGCCACAACAAGAGGCTTGAAGATCTTGATTTAAACAAGTAAAACAATCCATTAGAAGAGCCGTTATACATAGGTCTGCGCATGAAAAGCACCACTGATGTGACGACATCTTGATAGAGAGACCTTCAACCCCATAACCATAGAAAAATGCTTTCGAATGTCCTCTTGTAGTGCAGCAGGAGGTAAATTCGAATTACATCGATTAACAGCAGCTCTACAGTATTTGTTTTTAACACCAAAAAACCCTCAACTCTGGAATTAAGGGACACACACTGCGGCACCCTCTATATAATAAAATTCCTTTACATTCTTTGTCACAAACGCAAACTACCATGTATTCACATTGTCACGATAATTGCCTTGTTAGTCACTCCCTTGTAGTTGAGTGACCAGTACAATGTCATCTTTAGGTGCACCTACACCTGTACAATTCCTCTATCGACTAACATAACATCCGTTACAGAAATAAACTACTAGGGCACCAAGTGCAAACAGGATGACCAAGTCAACGGTTTGTTTAAATAGCTGTTTGTGACGTACCACCACATTGGCTCGAAGTGTCAGCAACCTTCGTTGGTAATTATACAGTCATCAAAAGCTTTTCAGAAAAATCTAGGATCTGTTTAATTAAAGGATTTGACAACACGCATACAAGCTGGGAAGGTCTCTCCGGAAAGACTAGTCATTAGCGGGTGATTGAATCATATGATAAAAGACACAAATTTCAGAAAGTCTTCGTCTTCCAGCTTTGGACTTACGGATGTGAGATCTTTGATGAATTCAACTGTTTTGACATAGGTGATTGCGCCCCTATCATGAGGCTTGCATGTGTGAGCATGGTCAATATTAAGCTTATAGTTTGGACCAATCTCAAATTGAAGAGAATCTTCATGGACTAGAAGTCCTCTCCATTGAACCACTTTGTTCACCCCAAAACTGGATATCGAATTCTCAACGAAAGTCAAGAACTTGATGCCCTTTGGGTGACGATTGACCAAGCTGAGAAACTTTTCATGAAGCTCGAGCAGAATAGGCGAGCCTTTTTGCAATTCGATCACTTCTGTTGTGAGCATTAGAAGTTTCTGTAAATTTCTTCGTTCAATCCAATCAAGATTCGAACCTTTATGCGGCACACTATAGAATATTATACCCATAGTCTGGTTCAGCAAGCTCGAGTAAAATGAGTCATGAGGTTTGAGCTGCTTGTTACTTGAAGATTTGGTTTCCTCGGGAATCACTTTATCGAGAAATTCTTCACACAAGATTAAAATTTGCTTTATCAACAAGCCACCCATTGAGTGGGCAACCCATATTATTGGTCGATCCCCTAATTTAGCGGCCTCTAATTGTTTCATAACATGAATTGCTCGCTCCCTGAGCGTATCCTTATTCAAATCACAATCTGTTCGCCAACTGCTTAAAGCTGTCGGATAATCTAAAGCAAGGATTCTCAACCCTGGTATGTCATCGGGGAGCCAATCTTTGGGCCAGCATCTTGTTCTCGAGATTTTTGGGTTGACGTTCTGGTCGATCGTGGTGCCTTCTCTCACGGATTCTAGAGGGCTGGACGGCAGTAGCTCCGTTGTTGGAGTGCCACTGTCACCATCAATTCGGTTTCCATGTTCGTCCAGGATCACTGAACCTTGGCGCCATGACTTAAATACGCTACCGACGAGGCCATGCACGAATACGATATCGAACTTTGATTCATCTTGACTACGATAAACAGGGGACAAGAGATACACGTGATTACCGTAAATTCCATCGCTAGTAACTGCCTGGCTGTCGAGATTAGCCAGAGCCTTGAACGCTGGTAATGAGAGCTCTAGATGCTCGCTTCTCGAATACTCCACGAGAATCTGGAGCCACCCGTTGGTGAATACGTGATGACGAGTCGAATCGTTCACAGTTAAATTGGCAATGATTTGCGATAACAACCCGTTTATCTGGATATCGTTTTTATATTTATGACGAAAGTACAACAGAGCAACCAACATGCCTGATTGTGACATGAAAGAAGCCTGTCGCTCACCACATATGACGTTATTGAGGATTGCTTTGAGCTTGATCAAATCTTCATTGTATACCGACTTTTTCCGTTTTCTTGATTCGATTCGCATCATTTTATCAACTTGATTCAAATCGTTCATGGCAAGCACATTAGAATCTGGCCTGACACGTATCGAAAGATTTGTGTAGAAGTTGGTACAGCTCGAGCAGGTGTCGGTGTTTTCAGATACATCTTTGAGGATTGTCTTGACAAGTTTTTCGATCTTATTCGACCGAAGTGTCTTTTCAATGAATTCTACCGACGGTGGTGGTAGAAATAATCTCGCATCTGTGTCCATCGTTCTGGCCATCCTGATCATATTCTGCTGATCAATAGCTTGGGCAATCTCCATGCATTCCGCGTCGCTCCATCTTCGTTGACGTGCGAGCTCAAGCAAAGCTCTCTCTCGTCGTCCGACATTTTTAGAGTTCAGCAATGAGAGGAGATGCCAGTGTGATAAATCTACAGGAATATCAGTGCCGGCTCCCACACTTTCTGGCACTATGATGTCCTTGGTTAAATCAGCTGTTGCTGTAGGAAGGTCAACATAATCGTCAACTATCATAGTTTGCTTCTTGATCGGATACACTGACTTCACAGCCGGATAGCCGACAAGTCCCAAGAGCCCAGTCGAAGTGGCTGCGGCAAGTATCAACTTCTTCTTAACGTTTGGGCGCATTATCTCGGAACGTTCAAGGCTGAAGGTTGATCTTTGAACTCATTTGAGAGAGACGGAGTGAACAGGTGTGCATTCGTGCGTCATAAGCAGAGGTGAGGTCAATCATGTCTTCTGTTGTATTCCTAATATAGTGGTTGTCCAGGTAAGTACCTAAGACTGGGATAAATATGGCTTCATCAGATTATATCTGTTTCTGGTTTTCTGAAATAGAAAGTACCCTCAGGAACACTTTTGTTTTTTTTATTTTAGTCGTGAGGAACATACCATTGGCTGTCATATTTATTTTAGTTCTGTGGTTATTTATTTTAGTCGTGAGTGCATACTGTTCTTGAAAAGCACGGAATGTAGACTTCTCCCATGCTTCTAGTGATGATACCCAATCTTAATAAAAATGTAGTTATTTTTTTGGTTACGAGATGGGCTAAGATTTGGCGGCCATTATCAGCCCTGCATAGACTGGCGACGGACAGAAAGGCCTGGACGAATACTCTGGGTGGTATTGTACTGCCACAAAATATGGGTGGACGGTGGAGTGCAGCTCGAGTATTTCCATCCGAGTCTCGTCTTCATTTTTGCCGACAAAACGGAGCCCGCTCTTCTCGAGTTCATTCACGTAGTCTGGATTGATTTCATACCTGTGTCTGTGACGCTCCCGAATTTTACCCACATTACCGTACAACCCTCTCACTATAGAGTCTTTCGCTACAAATTTTGTCTCGCGAAGCCCTAGGCGCATAGTGCCGCCCATCTTCTTGTCGGGATCTTTGTATTCTAGCATTTCGATCACAACAGGATCACAGCTTTCTTCCGGCACGAACTCAGTGGAATGGGCGTCGGCGATGCCGGTGACATTTCTTGCATACTCTATGACAGTCAACTGGAATCCTAGACAGACCCCCAAAAAAGGTATTTTATTTTGGCGTGCCCACTTGATTGCGTTCATTTTGCCAGCGACTCCTCTCGTGCCAAAGCCCCCTGGTACGATGAGGCAGCGAGAGGTTTTCAGATCCTCCCATGCTTGGTTCTCGGCAGAATCAATCAGTAATTCTGAATCGATATATTTGATTTTTGGTTTCGACCCTTGTTCGTAGCATGAGTGTTCCAAAGCCTTCACAACAGATGCATAACAATCACCAAGGGCTGTGTACTTCCCCACGAGTGCTATCGAAACCTCTTCATTGGCATGCAAAGCGATTTCACTGATACTCGACCATCGTTTCATCCTATCGCAAGCGCAAACTTTGAGCATCAAACACTCGGATAGAGCTCTTATTATACCTTGTTCCTGTAACTCTGAAGGAACCCCATAGATTGTTTTGAGATCTGGGAGCGCGAAAACTCTATCCTGTTCTACATCACAGAACATCGATATTTTGTCCTTAGCGCCACTGTTGATAGCGGCCTCACTACGACAAACTATCATGTCAGGGTGTAAACCATAGCTCCGTAATATGCTAACACTCGACTGAGTAGGCTTTGTCTTGAATTCTCTCGATGTGCCTATGCAAGGTATAAGACTGACATGGCAGCAGCAAAAGTTTTCTTTCTTGACGCGCCTCTGTAACTGTCGCAACGCTTCGATGAATGGCATGCCCTCGATGTCGCCAGTGGTCCCTCCAAGCTCTATCAAACATACCTCAGGCTCCTGACCTGGATCGTCACCTCTTGCCGCCCCCTCAATCCATTGTTGGATTGCATCTGTGATGTGTGGTACGATTTGGACAGTCTTGCCAAGATAATCTCCCGCACGCTCACGGTTGATTACGAGTTGGTAGATCTTGCCGGTAGTGATATTGTTTGAACTACTCAGGTGTATATCGAGGAATCTTTCATAATTCCCTAGGTCTAGATCGACCTCGCAACCGTCGTCCAAAACGAACACCTCCCCGTGTTCGTAGGGAGAGAATGTTCCAGCGTCGATGTTGATGTATGGATCAATCTTGATTGCAGTCACTCGTAGATTGCATGCCTTCAGCAATGCACCTATGGAACTCGTTACTATTCCCTTACCAATCCCAATGACTGATGACCCCACCAGTCACGAGTATGTACTTCATATTTGTTATTCTAAATTTTGGTCGAATCAGTCACCATGGCATGCCCAAAGTATACAAGGCTATGGTAATCTCATAGAGAGATGCTTCTTGGACGGGATGGACTGACCGAGACTTGAGGATGGATCAATCAAGCGCGTGTATAAGACTAGTCCCAATCTGGCCGAGTTGGTTCATGGATGGAAGTGCTGACAGTAGTGATCAGATGTCTGAGTCATAGACTACCCAGAGTGGTGCCACTAGTATTTATTTTTGTCGTTAGTGCATTCTGACCCTAGTGTCACCACCAAGATAAGGATGCAAAAAGCGCTAGATCGGGTGCACAGCTGCATGTGCCCACATGGGCATAAGATTTCCGCAGTGCGGTGGTGAGGTGCGCGCATGGAGTACCTGGTTCAGTAAAAGAGTTAGATTCAACCTGATACCGATTTGGTTGTCGGTATCAAACGCAACAAAACGTAGTAGAGATTCAGACATCGGAAAAAAGAACGCAACTGAGACTCGAACCCGGTCCGAGAAACCAAAAACAGATACATCAATCGAACGCGAGCTTTCCAGTGGTCGGTTCTGAACTGGGCATGCGCAGATGGTGCTTTTTGCACGATGTTTACAAACAATTGATGATGATGCTGTGATTTTACAATTTCAATCGAAAATCCAAGGACCCTCAAAGTTCTCGAGCTAGGAACTAATCCAGCAATTTTATGCATGTTCGACGATAATGGATCCACTAAGATATTATTAAACAGCGTCTAACCCGATTTAGCTAATCATTGGGGTTCTCATACTACTATCTCGAACTATTTCGCAAATTATATCCCTCAAAACTTAGGATCTATCACCATAAGGGAGCGAGACGCCTCTCATTTTATCTGTTGCGTGTCCAAGAATAACACATGCTTATCTTCAGACAAACTCTGTAGGGACAATTTCAAGAACCCCTCCAAATCGCATATCAAACTCATTTCTGTGAGCCAATCAAAACGACCGCACATAGCTAAGAATGTTGTACGTTTTTCAAGTCGATACAGGAATGATGATAACTTTTGAGATGAGGCTAGCCTTGGAAACGGTTAGCAATCTGAAGAAAGCCATCGCAGCAAAGACAGAAATCCCCGAGGATAAGCAGGTTCTGCTCATAAGTGGTGGTGAAAGCCTCACTAGTACTCAACGCATTTGTTCTTATAGCTCGGCCGGAACGGATACAAGTCCAATATTTTTGTTTGCCAAAGTCAATATCGAATCAAATCAACCACCTTTACCAAATGTTGACTATGGTGATGATACGGATATGACAGAAATGATTGAAAGCTGCATGTCCATGCAACCAAGCTTGGACACACTTGTGGCCAGAACGGAGCTTGCCGCTGATCTAAACGATCAAGCCATTAAGCAAAAAGATATCTGTGAAAGAGTAGTTCATGATCAACACCTGCAGCAGCAAGGTTGGGCTGCTGTCACGGCAAATCTGGAGGATTTATCACGGGCGTTCAAGAACAAAGCCGAAATGCTAATGGTAGCATTCAGTGAGTTCACAAAGTGCAAACCGAGCCATAAAGAATTGTTGAATAAGTTGGGTGATGATATGAAACATCTGAACGACATCCCAATCTTGCCAACGTTAATCGAAAACAGCAAGCTAGCAAGCAGGTCTGAATCAATCACTTTGCGACAGTGGATCGACCACCATGACAGTCACAATAGTCTCGACAGGTTGATAGAAATATGTTGGCGTGGACTGGAGCGGTTTACTGAGGCAAATGCAGAACAGATCCGTCTCGAGGCTCAAGAACTTCTTAAATCGACCAATAACAGTAGTATGAAGGAGATCAGAGGCTTGGAGGAGCGTTTATTTGGCTTGGAAAAGTTAATGGTGGATGCCAAAAAGGTGGTTGATGAACAGAGTCAGCTTGCTTCGAGTTTCCAGAACAATAGAGAGAGGTTCTCGAAGATCAAAGACTCGACACTTCTCCCAGATTTGTCAACAAGTCATAAGCAGCAGCTTCAAATGATGCTAACAAATCACAAGAAAATGAGCGATTACCGGAACAGGTGCATTAAAGCAAAACACGAACTATCCGTTAATCTACATGCCAGGTTGAAATGGATAATGTACATAGAGCAGCAGATAAGTGATTTGGATGGAAAATTAATGATTTATAAGGAGAATTTGCTCAGGTTAAACAGATATTTCGAGATCGTGGATCAAGTCCACAGGTCACCGGGTTTATATCTGGAGTCAGTCGTCGAGGCACTTCGAAGGAAACGCTTCTCGCGACGGTATTTACACTGGACTACTAGCATCGCTAAAGTCTCTCGTGAGTTGTATGAAACTGAGATGAAAACTAGAAGAGAATTCGATGCGAAACTTGGCTCGCATTTCCTAACAAATCTGTTTCCAGGGCTTTCAAGATCGTATCCGCCTCCTTTCGCCACTATTCAGCCGGACCCTTTTGATACCAAACTACCTCGAGTTACAACCGCGGATGTTCAGTACCTTCAAACTAACTTGAGCAGCGAGTTGGCTGAGAAATTGCAAATCCCCAAAGATATCATATTGCCTCACATAACGAATACGCCCAACGTTTTTGATGAGAACTCGCAGGAGGATGAATTGGATTTAGACGGAAGACACAGTTCAAATCCAACTCCTCCCTCCTCTCCGACTAGATTGACTCAGTGCGACGATTGACAAAGGTTTGCATTGCTGACTCACTGTAAGAACCTAATGCTGAGCACCAATCTGCTCAAGTCCAGTCGAACTTTGTTCTAATTTAACGCAATCCATTGGGAAGCATCTCAACAAATCCATCTCAAAGATTCTGTAATGCTATCCGTATGTAATAAGCGTGTCTATCATCACAATAATAAGAGTCGCTCGAATTTTTATTAAAGTTACGTTGCCCATGGATACAAGAACTAGAGCTCTGCTGTTAAATAGTTCTACTTTCTCAGTTTCGTGCCATACATGCAACACCAGTATGAAACCGATTCTTCCACGCCATGGAGGAGGTATACTCGTCAAAAGTTTTTCTCTTGTGGTCAGACAGACCCCAGATATATTCAATATTATCTTCTATCCTAGCTCAAGATGGCTGGCAAGTTATATCTCTAAGTAGTAGTGAGAGCCTTTGCAAGCACAACAGGAGAGGTCAGTCTAGCGTCTGCTTAGCAATTTTAGAACTTGCTAATTATTCGATCTCAGAGATAGACTTAAAAAGGATCAATGAATTCAAGTCTTCAGGTCACTCAGTTTTTATAGCCTTTGGTGATGACGAACGAGATAGCAACCGAATTCGTTTGAACAGCCTTATCTCAAATCTCGGTTCAGTTTTCAACAGAGATCGCGTGATCAGACCCAACCCGTTTAAAAACTACCACCCAAGAGATGCCATGTTGGAAGACTTTATCGTCAATAGAGGCTTGAGCGATGCAGTTAAAAAGTACGTTGAGAATCAGTCAGATCCCGTTATTGAATCGAGTGAGCTAGAAGTAGGAACAGGTTCTCGTATAATATACGCTGGAGGTTGTACACTGAAGGTTGACAAGCCATCAACCATCATGATGACTTCCTCGAAATGGACTATACCAAGAGAGCAGGCCATATGTTCATTTCACATAGACACCAACAACTCCCACACTGTAACAATTGGATCATGTTTGATGATGAGCGACACTTATATAATCAAAGAAGATAACAAATCTCTGGTGAAGGCGATAGTTGATTTTTTAACCGACAGAGAGTTCTGTATCAATGCTAGCGACGCCAGAACAACAGAGGTGCCGGAGTTCGTTTGCACACCCGAGGTTAATACGCTTATAGAAACACCTATCTCATGTCTCCAAACTACCGAACCATTACCTGAGGATATATCAGCCCTCCAAAACAGAAATATGTTCACTCTGGATAATTCAATGCTCCCAAGCATCATCAGAGCTTATCGAGAGCTTGAGGTTTCTCAGGAGCCTCTGAGTCTTATCAAACCTAACTTCCGGAGGAAGCACCCGGATCTTGAACCCGCGACGCATCGTTTCCTATTGAAAAGAGACAATTTTGAATAATCATTTACAGTATTATTTAGTTTTTGATCGTTCAACAAAGGCGAAGCTATAGTCGCTTCGATGGAGATACTGGTCTAGGCATTCGTATAGGGGTTGCAATCGTTCGAATAGTAATCCTGGATTTCCTGTGATAAGTAACCGCCCATCGTCGGATATGGAGTATGGGCAGGAGATTGAAAGGGGCTCGCGCAAGAGTCGAAAGTTGCATTGCTCATCGATGTCAGGTAAACGATATTGTTATTGCTAGCAGAGCCGATATTAGCATTAAAATGTGTCGAGCTCGGTAGGGCATCACTCGCGCAATTCGCATCACCATTGAGAGGTGTATTGGAGCTTGATGAAGCCGTATTTCTAACTGTACCATCTAGCATACTTTCACTGCCCTGCTGAATTTGCTTAATTCTATCATTAGGGTGATACAAGAAGCCCTCAGCTGCTGGAGGCGGATCTCGGCTTGAAACTGAAGAGGCAGCCCTTGCAACAGGGAGCTTAGCTGCAAATGTATCCTGGTAGTTATGACGATAATCGTCGTCATCTGGGCTACCTGGTTGCTGTACGAGGCTGACACCGTTGTGCCGAGAGTTTATTGGCTGATTATTTGATTGGTCGATCGGAAGCTGGTTTGAGAAAATCATATCACTTGATGTAGAAACATTTAGTTGCAACTGAGCTGAATCACCATTTAGCCCAATGTCACCACTTATCAAAGTTGAGGGACGCTGGACGGACCTACAAGTGTCTTGTGGAAGTATGCTCCTCTTTTCGGGAGGCTGACCGTTAAAATTAGCCTGAGAATCATTCGGAAGGTAATGGTTTCCATGTTCAATCTTCAAATTCATCACTATGGATAAATTTAGTTTGTGGTTATTAAAGATCGTTTCAACAAAATAACTGAGTCAAAATTGAACCAAACTTACCTGTGTAACCAGCAAAATTTTGACGATTGTTAAGCGGACACTCGTCGGGATTGTCACGGCAGTCCTTGATGATTTGATTGTATGCCTGCGAGCAATCGTTGTCGAGACAAAAAGTAGGCTCAATCAAGTCTGGCAAACTGGGAGGTTGTAGCTTGTACTTCTTCCTGAGGCCGCTGTAACAGTAGCGTGAGTTACCCCTCTGGCCAAGTCGTCGCGGTTTGATACAAGGGAAGGCGTGTTTCATTGCTTTACCAAAGTCCGCAACGCACAAGGGCTCGATCCGGTTTGTATGGCAGAATGACCTATATTCATCGTAGACTTCCTGTTTTGGTAGTGACACATTGGAGTCTACCTCAAGATGGCTTAATATCCAAGTATAAGTCTGAGTAGTAACTTGATCTGGTTTCTTTGAGAACAGTTCATTTGGGGATTTTGAGTTATTGAGCTTGGATTTAGCTGGGAGGAGTTGTTGGGTTCAGTTGGTCGGTTGGTGGGTTGGTTTAGTTAGTAGGGATTCATCTATTTCGCAAATTGAACAACTCTCCAAGAAACTCACCCTCTCTAGCCTCCACTCTGCCACACGGCAACTGTAGATAGAGGAACAATTTTTCTACGTCGCTAAGTTTCTCAATCTCAGCTATTAGGTATGAAATCCTGTTTGATTGCTCCTCAGTAAAGTAGCTCATGCTAGATTCGGCTTGACCAAAGATTGTTCGACCTCCAATCGAAAGTTAGGGGCCTAGAAGGTTAATAAATAAGAGGGCAAGTTATCCACCTGATGAAATAGTTTTTTGGGCGTTTAATCTTATGAATAATTGTCAACCTTCAGATTGCTCGTTTTCATGGACGGTGGCTGAACTTTTTCGTAGGCTCAATTTCGTTGTTGCGCTGGGTACGTATTGGTTCTGTTGGTACCTGGAGGAGCAACGTGATTTATTGTGGGTAATAATTTGGTCTTAATTCTGTTTGCTAGAGCAAACGCTCGATTATAATCATTCAGTTGGCGTCAACTTGGTCCGACTGTTTTGTAATGCGATTACAGTAGGCGTGATGATTCCAATCTGTATGACGAAATTCTACGATTTAGCAAAATCTATCAGGATACAATGTGGGAATAAACACGAGTTATTGTTGCTAGAAAAGACTTGAAAAATTTGCAATTCCCCTTGTCTCATTGAATACTGCCAAAAGTCAGAATTACTTGCCTAGCGAGAGCTCAGAAGCATCGATAGATTCTCGATTGATCTAGGACAACACCCATATGTGCTCCCTATTAGGACCATCAAGCCTGAGTGGATATTTATCTCTGTGCCGTCAAGCAATTTTGAACATGCCACTCTCTCTCTCCCTATCGTCGTTGGACACTAAACTTGTATTGGATTCTCTTGCTTAAACAAGTGCGACAAGAGCATCAGTCAGATCAGACAGACTGATTTAATCGGAGAGATAATCTAATCGAGTGGACTCTGCACTCGCCCGATTGTATTAGGGCTACAACCATGGAAAGATTCAATCAACAACCTTGCGATACGTCTTGGCCAATCTGGTGTCTGGCCCTAATGCACTTTGATTGGGGTAAGATCACCTTGTCTATGCGGCTAGTGAACGCAAATTAGCGGATCTGAGGCAACAAGACGGCGCTCTCGCAAACTACGAACGATGAGCTTGGGGTGGTGAGAGTGAAAACGGCGCGCGAACCTCAAGTGTTTGAGATAAAGACAAGAGCAACCCTCATATCGCTAGCGATTTAGAATAACACATACCATGCACCATTAGTTCGAACTCGATATCCGCTACTCAAAACAGATTGCGAGGGATGGCCGCTGATTGGTAAAGCGTATGCGCCCTCAGACTGGTCGGTGGACCAGTTTCTGCTTTTTTGAATTAGTTTTAGGCAATAAATGATGATGAGCAGTCTTATCAGGATCAGACCGGAGTCAATGATTCGCTATCCTCAGAGCTATCCTTCAAAGGGAGTATACCTTCAAAGGGATGCCCCAACATCGCACAGTTGAGTAAGTGCTGTAAAAGTATACAAAATTCAAAACCAAATTAGATATTAGGATTATTTGCCGGAAGACGCACGAAATGAGTGAGCATTCGTTATCGTTTTGTATGGGGGGTCAAAGATGTCAGATCCGGAAGTTTAGTGATGAAAATGGGAATTTCGAGCGAGTCAGTTGTGAACTGAACGATACCCAATCTGATTACTTTACCCTTAGTAAAAGACTAGGTCGAATTTATTCGGATTGAGTTCAATTCTGTATAACTTGTAAGACTCTAAGCCAGTCTTGAGCCAGAACGTCGAGTCAAGTTTATGAATTGACGCACTGGTTAGACTCGCTCATCCACAGCTCTCTCTCCCTCTTCCTCTTTTCAGGACGTGCTCTGCTTTTAGGAGAATCCGCAAATCGGAAGTTGAAACATTTAGAGAGCCTTCCTACCAAAAATTCAAATGTTTCGTTGTAAAGGTGCGAATGGAATGTATTTGTTTTTAGCCTCTCGAGCTGCGATTCAAATGATCCACTTTTGAGCCGAGGAGGTGAACAACTCTCGTTTATGATTAGTCCACACTGGATAAGACTGTTGAGGATTGCAAAAAGGAGAAAGTCAATTATGTTACCCATACGTTTGAGGGTCGACGATGTCGCTAAGCACGAACATTTTGGAATTGCATGTTCAGAAAGCCAGTCGGCAAGGTTACATGAGGAGGCGCTGATAAACTCTCTGATAAGCTAAGAAGGCAACTGAGAATCGAACCCGGTCCAAGAACGGATACATAAAACTCTGATTCTCTTTGTTAGCGTTCTCCACGAAGCCAGGAGAAACAGGAGAGGGAGGGATAGGGGGAAAGCAGAGTTAGGAACTCGTATACTACGTGCGCCACAATCCGATCAGCTGTTTTGTCTACCCCCTCTCACTCTCCCACCTCACGTTCTGGGTGCACATAAAGACTGCAATATCATAGACTCTTTGTCCTGTTTCGAGACAGACAGAGCTCTTGCCTGACGATTCTTGAGGCCAGTAAATGAAGTGGATCAGTTGTTTACATAGTTAGTGTCTATTTATGTTTCGAATCTGCGCTGCCTTTTGTATCGGTCGCCCTATTCGCGCGGACTCATATCCATTAGAATAGCCGAGAAAGTTACAGTGAGAGAAGTGTAGGATCCCATTGGAAGCCTAACTCTTCGCGAATCAGCAAAGTCTCACAACTTCCAACCTAGAAACCAAACCAAGTGACATCGACTGAAGACTTATCCCTGGACCTAAAACAAATACCTTCGAACCAACCTCTCATCGAGCGCCTTGGCCAAAGGAGGTTTTACTTTCTTCACCTTAGAGGCTAGTGCTTATTAGTCACATTTGAACATTACTCTTGTTGTTAAATGAACCTATCGGAACAGATCTGCCCAGATATTCTCGGAGAGTTAGTTCTGCCCGTGCATGTTGCCGTCATTTCCATTCAGATCGAAAGTTTACTTACAAAAAATCTGATTGTAGGTATCGAACTGGGACGATCTAATCTCGTCCCCAAATTTCGTTAGCAAATCCGTGCGGTGGCTATGATGACGCTCGCTCGAGATTTCAGCTGACATCTAGAGCAGGGTCAATGAGAAAAACGTCTTGAAGTTAAATATTCACCATTGATTTAACGCCAATCTGAGGACGTTTGCGCCCTTGTGTTGTCATTGACACCTAGGAAACTGAATCAAGCTCAAATCTCATTGTTGGCTAACGCCCACGTATATTAACTACAGAAGCCTAACGAATCGATATGAAACAACTCAAACATTGCCACACACTTGTAATCAAGTCTCGGATCTCACCACTTGTATAGATCATCTCGTTATCGTAATAGCAAAGCTTCCAGTCTCTGCGAGTCGCATAATAGCCAAACTGGCGAGTACCAAGAGATAATTAGCGATCTAAAAAGACAACGGTGACGAGAATCAAGCTGAATTGTGGAACAAGCCATCACTACTGCTGCTGTAACCGCTGCTCAAATATAGCCCATCATCATCTCGGTTGTTGTTTTGATGGTGATCGGGTGTCTATTGATGTTATCAAGTATATATATTACTCATTATGATTGATGAAATGAACCTCCGACGATTTTATGGCGAATTCAACTGTAGAATCATGTTGAGACCTGGAAACTGAGACTCCACTTGGCGCACTTTTTGGGATAGTGCTTAAATTGCTCATATATCTGATTGTCCTGCGAATCAATAGAGCTTTATACTCTCCGAGCGGAGCACATCATAGAGATACGCTGTCGGGGTAATATCGCTAGGTCAAACTACTCTCTCAAAGTACAGTGGTCAACACAGTGCCGAGCTGTTCTTGTGGCACTTCATCACTGTTGTCCGACTGGGAAGATTCTAGCCATCTTACAAATTTATCATATTGATTCAGTATGGCTGATGGAGATGGCTCCTCACGCAATTTCCGCTCTGCTTACTACGAAAAGCTCGTTATTTGCGGAAGTGAAGAGAAGAATATTCTAGATTTGCTTATGACATCAAGCCAGTTTGATTTTGACAAACCAAACGAATTGTGTGATAGATTCGATTTAGATAAACGCTGTATCGATGCCTGGAAAGTGTTATTAGGTTAGTATGAGTCGAGAAAAGTTTTGCTGGGCTGCGTCGGATCCCCTGTCTAACTTCGCATGTCCTTTCCGTATCACATCAGGTATCGAATGTGCGAGAAAGAATCCATTCGATGAATTTGCAAACGTACGACGGGTAAGGGCTGAACACTTTCAGTCGCTCAAGCATCATCTCGAGGCTTTACTGAAACACAGCGTAGTCATAAAACATAGATTGGAAAAAAGCTCAAAACAAGAAACCAACAATGAACCATCACAAGAAAATTGTAGCTCTGCGCTAGAAGATGAGAACTCGAGCTCGCCCTCTGCCAAGGACATTGCAAAGCAGATAACTCTGATGTATCTGCTTGAGGCTGGACAGCTCGAGTCATCCGATATAGATGCGCAATTGAACACCAATTACTGTCGCAAATTATCTGCTTTGGCATCGTTCTTTGTGAAAGTTTCTAGCGACGTCCAGGAGGCTTTTTTTCTATTTAGAAATTTCAATCGGAAGTTGGACCAGAACGAGGCTTTAGCAATGTCGAGAGACGATGCCAATAAATCTAACAAGTAGCATCTTTTACTATCGATTCTTCTCTTGCTTACACTAAATTTGTTTCAAATTCTCGGAATATAGTCTCATCTTAGATTTGACGCTCATATCTATGTAGTGCTCGCCATTGAAATCTACAATCAAGCCGCCCATGATGGTTGGATCTGTCTTATGGTTGAAGAGAAGTTTTTTGCTTGTGAAAGCTTTGAGCGATTCCTCGACCTCTTTCCTCTTGGCCTCGCTTAGGGGTCTAGCCGAGATAACAGTACAATGTAGTTCGTTCCTCAAAGCGGTCATAATTTGATCGAAAGCATGACCAACCATTGGCAGATGCTTGAGACGTCTATTCTCTGACATCGCGCTCAAAAGATTGACGGTCAAATCATTGAGCTTAAGCTTGTTTTTCAACTCGTTTTCGAGAATGTGGTTCTTCTGTGTCGGGCTTATTATTGGATTGATCATGAATTCTCTGAACCGAGCATCCGTGGTGTAAAGACCCGATAACCTCTTGAGGTCACCTTCAACCGCATCCAATTTGTTGGATTTGGAGGCAGCCGAAAACAACGCGTTTACATATTTACCCTCAACACCGAATAAACTGATGGGAGGTTTAACGAGTTTACTGATAATCTTGCTTGCCATCTCGGAAGAATCTAACTAGGCGGTATTTGGTAAAATTAGGTGAAAGGTTTTTGCATGAAATTCGGGCTAGAGGAATGGGATTATTGCTCGTAACTCAGTGATCTATGCTTAATACTGTGCTAGGAACTATAATTATTCTCAAGTCCGTACAGTCGTTACATTTGTATGTTACATATGTAAGCACTCAACACATGTTGGCTTAACAAAAGTGAAACCTCATGAGAGGCAATGAAAGCTGGCTAGTTATCAGACTCATGAGGCAACAGCGAGGTAATCTCTGGAGGAGCCTTTCACATATCACAATATAATGTATTAGTAATATATCGAAATATTGACAATAGGGACTATTGCAGTCTTGAACTGAAATTCTATGGCCATTGACATCGACTCAAAACCGCTAACCCTCGAGGACAAATGGCAACTGTTGCCGGCTTATCTCATGATCAGAGGGCTAGTTCGTCAACATCTCGATTCTTTCAACCACCTGATCCAAGTTGAGCTCAAAGAAATCTTAAAAGCTAACGAATACATATACTGCGATGCCGATCCCAATTGGTTCGTCAGGTACATCGACATACGAGTTGGTTTGCCTGATATTGAGGAGAGTTTTGGAACGTCAAGAAAGACTACCCCACACGAATGTCGACTTCGTGACATAACTTATTCCGCGCCAATTCTAGTTGACATAGAATATGCGAGAGGTAATCTACGTATTTTAAAGCAAAATTTAACAATAGGTAGAATGCCCATCATGCTAAGGAGCCAAAATTGCTCATTGTATGGTAAAAAATTTGCCGAATTGGTGAAACTTCAAGAGTGCCCCATCGATTCTGGTGGTTATTTCGTCGTCAATGGCAGCGAAAAGGTGATATTGATTCATGAGCAGCTAGCCAAGAATCGCATGCTTATCGAGGAGGGGCCAGTCTGCCAGGTCACTTCTGCATCATTGGAACGGAAGTCGAGAACTAATATTGTGATAAATAAAAAGGGTCAAATCTCAATGAAGCACAACGCATTTACAGATGAAATACCGATATTTATACTGCTTCGAGCGATGGGCCTGACCAGCGATGTCGAAATTGTAGATCTGATATGCAACGACTGTACTAGATCTATCGATGACAACATACTCTTACCTTCCCTCGAAGTGGCCCATGGCTCAAACGTGTGGACTACAGAGCAAGCCCTGCGCTATCTAGTTGGCAAACTCAAAATGTCTTTAAATTTTGTTCCTACAAAGTTATCTAATCAATATGATCATAGGCGTAAATCTCAATTGGACAATGTACGTGAACTTTTGAATACAACTGTTGTTGCCCACATACCTGTAGCAAGCGGGAACTATAGAGCGAAAGCAATTTATATCTGTCAGATGGTTAGGAGGTTAATCAAAGCAATCGATAACCCCGAGCACATAGACGATCGTGATTACTATGGGAACAAGCGTCTAGAACTAGCCGGTTCTCTAATATCCCTCTTATTTGAAGACTTACTTAAGAGATTCAATAACGAACTCAGAATAATCGCTGACAAGAACATTCCCAAGAATAAAACTGCACAATTCGATATTGTGAAGCACATGCGCCAAGACATCATAACGAATGGGTTAGTTAGCGCAATTGCGACCGGGAATTGGACGGTTAAGCGTTTCAGGATGGAGCGAGTGGGTGTCAGTCAAGTTTTAAGCAGACTCAGCTTCATATCTGCCCTTGGCATGATGACAAGGATCAATTCCGCATTCGAGAAAACCCGCAAGACATCGGGACCCAGGTCTTTACAATGTAGTCAGTGGGGTCTCGTATGCCCTTGTGACACGCCTGAGGGTGAGGCTTGTGGTCTGATAAAGAATTTAGCTCTGATGACTCACATAACGACCAACGTTTGCCCCGAAGACAAACAAAAGCTGATTAACTTCTGTTATGACATCGCCGGAGTGGAGAGCATACATTACGTCTCATCTGGAGTGCATATGAATTCAAACTATCTAGTCTATATCGACGGCCTTATAATTGGTCTAACTTGCAGCCCAGAGAGGGTTGTCGATTCTATAAGAGTTCTTCGGAGAACTAGGGTTGTTTCAGAATTCATCTCGGTTAGTTATAGTCAAACACATATGTGCGTCCACATTTCTACTGATGGTGGCCGTCTATGCCGTCCTTACATCATATTGAGCCAGACCGGTAAATCGCTTCTAACTGATCAACACTTGGAAAAGCTAGCCAGGGGTTTCATAGATTTCCAGGATCTGATCAACCTTGGCCTCATAGAGTATCTGGATGTCAACGAGGCAAGTATATCTCACTTCGCTTTAACCGAGAAGGAAATAACTCAAAGAAGCACACATTTGGAGATCGAACCCTTCACCCTACTCGGCGTTTGCGCAGGACTCATACCATTCCCTCACAACAACCAGTCACCAAGAAATACTTACCAATGTGCCATGGGAAAACAAGCCATGGGCACAATAAGTCTCAATCAAAGAGTGAGGATCGATACTTTGCTGTATTGCCTCTCATATCCGCAGCGACCAGTGGTCAGCAGTAAAACGATCGAGTTGATACATTTCGATGAAATACCGGCGGGAATCAACTCTATCGTTGCAGTTATGTCCTATTCTGGCTTTGATATAGAAGACGCAATCGTAATGAACAAATCTAGCATAGATCGGGCGTTTGGACGGTGTTTTGTTTATAAAAGTCAGAAATGCTTACTGAAGAAATCGGCGAGCACCGGTAGAGACGAAATCCAGCCTCCTCCTTTGAAACACGACAATCCCAACATTGCAGCGAGAGTGGAATGTTTGGATCTCGATGGTGTTGTGGCTCCTGGAGAACGTGTTAGAGATCGACAAATTTTAGTCAATCGTTACACTCCAACCACTAATCCTATTTATGCAAATGATGCTAAGGGAGCGACGGTGATTGGCTCGACGAACTATCGCGAGAATGCTGTAATTTATCGAGGGATTGAACCCGTCGTTGTCGAGCGTGTGATCATAACGTCCAACTTGGAAGAATCATTTCTTATAAAGATGAACTTGCGCCAACACCGTAGACCTGAAGTTGGCGACAAATTTAGTTCGAGGCATGGACAGAAAGGAGTGATCGGCTTGATCGCTAACCAAGAAGACCTACCATTCAATGCAGCTGGCATTTGCCCAGATCTTATCATGAATCCCCATGGTTTCCCATCACGCATGACAGTTGGAAAGCTCAAAGAACTTATGGCTGGTAAATCTGCGGTGATCAAGGGCACTATACACGACTCAACAGTTTTCGGGGGTACAAGTCTCGAGGAGATGGAGTCTATCCTCGTAAATGCAGGATTCCACTATAAATCTAAAGAAATCATGACTAGCGGGATCACGGGCGAGCATTTGAAAGCCTACATATACTTCGGTCCTATCTACTATCAGAAACTTAAACATATGGTTCTAGATAAGATTCACGGAAGACCTAGGGGGCCTAGGGCCGTTTTGACCCGGCAGCCAACTGAGGGTCGGGCGAGGGAGGGTGGATTGCGCCTTGGAGAGATGGAGAGAGACTGTTTGATTGGCCATGGAGTAAGCATGCTACTCATCGAGCGTTTGATGTTGTCAAGCGATGCATATACCGCAGATGTCTGCGCGAATTGCGGTCTATTTGGCTACCTCAACTGGTGCTCTAGCTGCCGATCCAGCCAGAATGTTGCATCTATCCAAATACCGTATGCCTACAAGCTACTAATCCAAGAACTACAGTCGATGAGCATTGACGCCCGTCTGAAACTCAACAAAATACGTGATTAAAATTATAGGTTGTCAAGCGGTGTTTTGAACACCATAACTGGTCTAGGTCAACTTGTTTTAGTAGAGAAAGCACAGTAATTTGATTATATTCTGTCCTGCTACCCTACTCTTATGAACAGGAGCCTTCTTGCTGAGATATCACCCATTCTATTGCTTGCCTACCCTTATTTGCATTGACACTCATATGTCTGGTAAGAAAATCTTCTAAGTAAGAGCTTAATGGCACTCCGGAAACACTAATAACGGCCTCCTGCTTGAGGAGAGTTGTATCCGGTTGATCGGGATGGGGAGTGTACGTCAATTTTTCTTCAAAGGACAATTTGTTACACATTGTTAAATTTTTAGTGGTCATAGTCATAGTTCTACGTAAAGGATCTACCTCGCTTGTCTCTGTTGCGAAGCAAGACGGTCCACAAACGAGCCGCCTTGCCCAGTTCGGTAAACTCCATTCGGACAAAATGAGCCTTTTAGATTTGAGTATTCCACTTGAGACTCTCCTCTCAAGGACATCTATACCAACTACGGCTGTTGTAATGGGATTGGGGTATTTTTTTAGGCTGGCGCTAACAACGGTCTCCCAATTATGATTGAATTGATACTCGGACTGCCATATACGCATCGTGATTTTAGGGGCTCATCTGGAGGACAAATGTCTCGATTGTAAACAATATATTGATATATTTAAGCTACTACTTTCTCGAATATTAATTGATTCTCTATTTTTATTTCGTGGAAAATTTTGAGACTAGAAGCTGAATGGCATCAGTGGTCTGTCCGACTCGCACAGTGAGCTACCAGTGTGTTGCGTAGATAACGACTAAAATGAATATTCGTTTCAGACATTGAATCTTAGTGCAAGTATGTATGTACGACAGAACGAACGATGATACCATACTGATACATTTGAAAGGTGTTATGCTGCAACTGTATCTCGGTACTTATGGTCAGATTTTGATAAGATTTCTACGGCTAGAATGGTCACCAGGGGACTTCCTTATCTCAAAGACATTCAATGATATAAAGAATTAATCGAGAGGGAGACGAATTGAAGAACTTGAATGCACCTTGGCTTTCTTAACCGAGACCGGTATCTGTTTCAATCAAGTTTGACGATTAGGGCATAGTTGACAGACTCTGATACTTTTGACTATGTTTCATCAAGTTTCACGTTAGGCAAAAGGTCGTCAAATATATGTCTGTTCTGCTCCCAAAAGTTATCTTTCTTTATTAAGTCTACATAATAGTGCTGGATCGCTTCATGGTCAGGATTGCCTCCATCAAAGTCCCTCTGAGTGTCTACGATGACTGTTCCCTTCTTGAATTGCTCGAGCTCGTTGTTGTAATTAATCTTGTAATCAAGGAACATAATGTCGTGCTTGTCTGAGCTGATCGTACCAGATAGCTTATCAGTAGCGTCTCTCGAGGTAAAGAACTTGGACGTGTCACTTATCCACTCACTGATTGGTGTTCTCTTTATCCTGGTGCGGTCCAACTTTAACTCACTAGGGGAACTATTTTGTTCGCTACTATTTTGATCGCCACCGGATTGGGCAAAGTTTGGTTCAAGCTCGTGCCTGATGTAATGTCCAGTCATTGCGTGAAGAGTCGTATTGTACAAATTGTTTATGTGGCAGTCGATTTGTCTCCATTTGAAGTATTCAATGACAGACCTATAATTTGGGTATTCTTTTGGTCGAGCATCAAACCAAGCATCGTATTTTCGTGTAGTTATCTCCCCTCTAGTTTGATCTCCGAAGAATGTGTACCAGTTGCTATTGTAGGATGTGGCGAATACCACTGGAAGCATTGAAGTTATCTTGAACAATCTCCTGGACAGAATGTTGGATGAACATTTGATGAGGAAACTGAATTCATCGCTGTGTCCATAGGCTAGTGGAATGTGACCCTTATAAGTTCTCATGAGTTGCTTGGCTGACTCTACCATAAGGTCAAGGGCTCTCTTGTCATTTGGTTTATGGAACGAATGCTGTGCACTGAAATTGTGAAATTTGTCGCCGTCTATTCGCACTATAATGTAAGTTCCTCTGTTAAACCTGAGATCAGTGTACCTCTCTTCTTGCTTGTGGTAGTCGTATCGAGAATTGGCCATGATTTTTGATCCCCGTCGCTGTGACAAAGGTCGGAGTTTCGATCTGATTTGAAGATTGACCAAATATCAACTCGGTTCGCTCGTCCACGTGCTCGCCAATTCATCAACTCCGTTGTGCGCGAGCTGCGCAGATTTGGTAGTTCCAAGCAGAGAAAGTCCGAACAGAGATCCGACATTTGTTTTGATCCTCGAGCTCCTCAGCCTGAAGGGTATTATTCACTTTTTCAGTGCTTAAGGACTTGAAAGAAACATTAAATTTTCAAACGCCGAATATTTAGACAGATCTGATGTCTTATCGATTTCTCGGACACTGCAAGCATGGGCGATTATACTCCGAACATGTTGGTTCACTACGAACGCTCACATCAGAGCCTATGGGATCCAAATCCTCCACACCTGACAGCACCAAATGTCAGAATCCATCACAGAGAAGACGACCTCAGTTGAGCGAGAGATCACGCGAAAAAAGAGTGCCTTCATCCGTCTTGGAAAGACTTGGGTCATATGGCGGTTTAGTTGCTAGTGTGGGCTTGGGAACGGTGGCTGAGTTAGCAAAAAGGAATATCGGTTTGTCGGACAAAAACGCATCAACATCTAGTCTCGTTTTCAATGAAGCCAATGCCAATAGAATTGTCGAGACCTTGTGCAAGGTAAGGGGCGCTGTCCTTAAACTTGGCCAGATGTTATCTATACAGGACTCATCGCTGATTGACCCAAGGTTAGCAGCCATCTTTGAGAGGGTGAGGCAATCGGCAGATTTTATGCCAGAGTGGCAGGTGGAGAAAGTGTTACGTAACGAACTCTCGGAAGAATGGCGCTCAAAATTCAAGGAATTCTCCATACGGCCATTCGCTGCTGCTTCGATAGGCCAAGTCCATGAAGCAAAATTGCATGACGATCGACTCGTTGCGGTTAAGATCCAGTACCCTGGCGTCGACACTAGTATAGATAGCGACATCAAAGCCCTAACATCCCTGCTCAGGGTATGGGATTTCTTGCCAAAGGGCTTATACATTGAGAATCTCATTCAGTCAGCACGGCATGATCTCGCATTAGAGGTCGATTACCTTAATGAAGCCCGTCAATCTAAGAAATTTCGTCAACTCATCGGCGATGATGCCGGTTACGTAGTGCCCGAAGTAATTGAAGAGTTAACAACGAAACGGGTCTTGGTCAACGAGCTAATGAATGGTGTTGCAGTTGATAAGTTGGATGAAATCGATGGCATAACTCCAGTTACAAAAAATGAAGTTGCAAAACGACTGCTCAAGCTCACACTGAGAGAAGTGTTTGAATTCAGATTCATGCAAACAGATCCAAATTGGTCTAACTTTTTGTATGATCCCGATGAAGATAGAATTGTCCTTCTAGATTTTGGAGCGGCAAGATCATATAGCAAAGAGTTCGTGGACGACTATATACAAATTATTCGAGCAGCAGCAGATAGAGATGCGGGAAAGGTCTTTGAATTTTCGAAGAAGCTTGGCTTCCTGACAGGTTATGAAACCAAAGCTATGAAACAAGCCCATGTTGAATCTGTAATGATTTTGGGAGAAGCTTTTGAAAGTGACAGAGAGTTCGACTTCGGTGCGCAAGACATGACCTTCAGGATACAACGAATGATTCCCACAATGGTTGAGGAGCGGTTATCGCCACCACCTGAGGAGACGTACTCGTTACACCGAAAGATGTCGGGAGTTTTTCTTTTGTGCGCTAGATTGAAGGCAAAATTCAACTGCAAGTCTATGTTTGAGGAGATATACGCCGCCTATAAAACTAGCTAGTCGGCTTTCAGCCTGTTGCTCCAAGAATATCTCTATGACCCCTCTATGCAATATGACGACTCGTTAAAGTTTGACGGTTGCATGATTGATTGTGATTTTATTCTTAATCCACTTGATGCCGATTCATTCTCAATAATATTAATAATAATAATCTTTATTGTGTATTTTATATTGTTTGCATGTATATTTTCATCTTATTTTTGCTTCTTAATTGATTAGTTTTTTCGATGGTCAGAAATTGTTCGTTATCAAATAATCACCCAATCGTTCTACGACGGTGTTGAGGACGCCGGGTGGGAAACCATCGGTGGTAACAACTACCAACAAACACGATGCTGTCGCAACAATGCATAGTGCTGAGCTACCCTTCCTACCTCTGATCAAATTTGGTTCGGCCGATAGACAGAAATACTTTTCACCTGCCAGATGAACTCCGTGTTCCTGAAAGGATTGTGGATTGGTTCTCATGGTGTCAGCTATCACCTTAAGTTCCTGTTGAGTCACGGACTGGTCTGATTTCTCTTGTTTAGCCCAAATGGCTCCATCCTGTAGGCTAGCTATGATGGCCAGCTTACAAGAGACATAATTACAGATCTGATTGTCCACATAGGCTTGCCAAGACATGGTGCTTTTGTGTGGCTTTGAGTGTTGATCTAGTTGCGGGTGGTTTGATGGTACTGTTGCTGTTGTCTATACTCGCTTGGCGTTTTCAAAAGGGATTTAATACAGTGAGAGACGGGAAAGTAATTCAATCGAATCCAATAAGTAGTAGGTTAAATGAAGTGCACCTTCAGTTTTCGACGGTGAAGCTACAACTGATTTTGTTGTTGCACGACGGCGTTTTTCTCTGAGACATTATTGCGCGCGAAAATACAAAATCGCACTCTAGCTAACACCGTCCGATGATGAACTTTTAATGGTACGCTCGTTCATCAAGCGAGAGGACGAGCGAGAGTGAGTGTGAAGACGAGCGCAAGTTCAGCTCTGTGAATTCAATTCTGTCCGCTTTCGCTCGCTGGCCCAGTTGGTTCGCGAGTATCACATGCACGAATCCTCCAATGACGCAACTCTGGCTGAAAATCGACAAACTCCCGTAAATCGCCTTGCCGCAACTCCAAGTTCTACCAAACGAAGGTGACGATGAAGACAAGGAACTGGCCAAAGTAGGACAAGGCAAGGATGCGAAACACTATCATGATCCGAGGGTTTTGTCTCTAACTCTGGTGCCAAGGACTAGCTGTGGGAGTGGGACGAAGAGTTGGTTAGAGATGGATGTGATGGAGGAAGGGGAGGACGGGAGGCTTCTTGCCCTCCTAGCTGGTTCTCTTGAAGTTTTGTCTTAAAAAAGGTAGCGAGATGTCTGGCAAGACAAGCGAAGTTAGACAAGTTGGCACTGGGCCAGCCGTTTGGAAGCCCTGGAGAAGCGCTAGCTGTTACCAAGATAGTGAGAGAAAGAGAGATAGCGCTACTTTCAACTCTCGTTCTCCCTCTAATTTCAAAACCAAGCGAAACATTTTAACGGGGGCTTGGATGAAGACAAAAACGTCATCAGGAGAGACTGTAGAATAACAACAAAAATCGACAGCAAACTAGATCACCTCTCCGCAGGATGGGGGTGGGAACCAGAGGCTACATATTGGAAGTTATAATCCAAAAATCTAGCCTACCCCTCTGTCCATCTATCTATCCATATCCATTGATGCCTCTATCCTGAGCCGATCCTCCAGTGCACAGCCATCCAAGCTTAGATCAAGGGACTCACCCCAACCCTCCTGCTCGCTCTCTCTCTCTCTCTCACTCCTCCCTTCTTGTCGTTCCTAATAAACCCTAGCTGAACAAACAGCCTCTAGCCTTGGCTGCCAGCTCAGTATAGCTAGAATCACCTCAACTCGACCCAACCCTAGCCATCTAACTCCATCCCTTAACGTCCTATCTCGTCACGCAGTTCAGATGGATGCCCCTCCGAAATTGATCTAAGTCTCTCACCCATCGACCAAGCCCTCGCCTACAGGAGGAGTAATCAATGAAATTGATTGAATTTAGTCCGAAGCTGACTAGCTCCAGGGTAAGCTAGTCATTTGAACTTTGCCTTACATGAGCTCATTAACGACTTTGAATATGTTTGGAGATCTCCTGATTCAGTTTGCATGGCTCAGAATGCAAAAGGTCGCAGAGGCCTCATTTCCTTGTCATCGGACAGGCCGCTAAAAAATCTACATAAACTAGCAATACACTGGAAAGGCTTCGATCCTGGCTAGAAGTTCGTTAGTTGTTAGAATAACTTAATTGTTCGGGGCCATAACAACGACGACCATCTATTACCTTGCGTTAGAGGCACGCAAACCACCTTCGGTTTGTGGCTAACATTAGTCCTCGATCCAGACGGAACTGCAGTCCGTTCTTAGTTTTTCTAACTGGATGCCGTCAGATTGATATTATCCACGGCGATTCTCGGCTAAAACAATCTCTCATCTTAACTCAAGATGGTCCAATTTTAAGCGCCCATCGACCATCAACTCATGACAGTTCACTCGAACCAAATAGTATGGAACCTCTCTGGAACATATTTGGGCCCTTTGTGATAATTATATCGCGCATCAACTTTCTTGTTGATCTCATACCCAGCGATTCCTATTTGAAATACAAAGTCGCAGCTGAGAGAGAGATTCGCAGAGGGTTCCCTGATGAAGACGGGCGATTAGATGGCTCTAAATTGGAGAGGGTGCTCCCCCTGGTTGAGGACATGAGCGCGAGAGCGTCAAGAGCAGACTGTCGTGAATGCAAGATTTGCTTACAGAATCGCTGCACCTGCGACAAATCTTTCAATGGGAAAGAAAGCCACGATGTGGCCCCCATATCGACCGACACCATCGAAAAATCAGAGAAATATAACGTGCTGGTCAGGCGAAGTGGGATTGTGGTTCGATCAGAGAGCGTCATACCAGTGATTTTGTTCATTCTACATGTGCTGCTCTCTCTCTACTTGACCACAATCTTGTTTGTATGCTCACTCAACAGGACCACCTCTAGAGGGTTTTCCGGAACAAGTAGTAGCGGTAAACTGGCGAAGACCAATTCAGAGCAAAGTGAATGGCTCCTGATCAGACTCCTGATGCAGGATATGTTTTCCGGATTTGAGAGTAGTCGCTCACTCAATCGGATTCATCTGGCTCTCATGCTGCCAGCCGTTGTGATTCGACTTAAAACTTTGCTAGCCATGATTGCGGATCGGAAGATGAAACCGGCCGATAATGCTCCTGAAAAGATACTAAACATCAACGTCGTTCAACTATATATATCGTACATAGCAACCCTTAAAGCTGATGGCCTAAATTGGCTCAGGATCGTCAAGGATGGATGGTACCATAGACGTTCTACAAGGTGCTCGCAAACATCTCGTACAGTCAGAAATGGTCTCTTCGATTGCTCATACTCGGAAATGAGTCTCAAGAGCAAACTGTATTTTTACAATTTGATCGATTTCAACAGATGTTGCTCGGGCCATTTCTTCAGAAATTCGATCGACCAGGATGTGAAAGAACCTGAGGGGAGCGATGAGGATTGCAATGTGGAAATTGAGAGCAACGGCCTAGGCGATCAGAATCCTACATCACGTTCTGCGGCGGAAATCTTTCCAAAATTATATTTGGACCAGCAAGCAAGGCCGAGTCGTCTAGCTCGTGAAACTGGGAGCAAAATTGAGGCCAATGGACCTCCACTATCACATCGCATTGACCTCAGAGATATGGGCTGGTTAGTGGTTATTGTGATTGTTTTATACGTTTGCAGCATTGGCTCGGTGGTTGGGCCTACCTACTTTTCTATCCTAAGAGAACTCGAAATCGTCTCACCTGACGAACCTCGACGAATCGAAACCCAAAACGAATTGGCCAGGTCTCAGAAACGCGTTGATCTAGTTAGAGTGGCACTGATTGCAGCTGTGGAAACCTTAATCAATCTATCTATAAGCGACCTTTTTTGCTTCTATGTGTGTATCATATTTTGTTTCTCGAGGGCCGGCTACATGAGAGGCTATCTGAAGAGAGTGGAAGAACTTTGCGAGCTAGTGAAACGTCTAACAAGTCATAACGAGCGCACGAGGTTACTGCGACCAACTGGTCTCAGTAACCTCGACCTCGGAAAGGATTCCGACTTTCCCAAAACACAAACTGTCTTTAGCTATAGCACGAGAACAACAATTAGGGATGAAGAGAAGGATCTTAAGAGTCACCAAGGCTACACTCGAAACATAAATAATCGAGTTGAGTATTCCATAGAGATCGTGTTGCTCCTTCAGCGAGAACTACTTGACATGAAGAGATACTTTAACTTATATCTGAACCTGCAATTCGTTGCCAGAGTTGTGGGCGCCTCGTTTGCACTGGCCACACTGCTCGACAGCAAGGGCACAAATGAGCTTGCTCTGGCTGCAATCAATCTCATTGATTGCTTTGTGCCTTTTGTATTTATATTCTCGGGGGCTGCGCTAGTCGAGAGCGAATTCAGAGCCATTTGTGGGTCAATGGATCGACTACTAATCTGTGGCCGACGAATAATAGCTCTCAAGAACGTAAAACGTATAATGCGAGTCTCAAGCTGTCTAGCGATTCCATCCAACCGAGGCTTTGTGGCTCTCGGGAACTTTCATCTTGCTTCAGGTAGCCTGGCGCCCTTAATTGGATGGATTGCAACTGGTGCTGTTCTATTTATGAGATGAATGGTGCACCGACGGTTCATTTTGGCGATATAATCTGCCCCTCCATCTCCCCAACATATATAAAGGCTAGTAGCCAACAAGATGATTGTCTTCAATTGTTTCATGATCTAACAAAAGCCTTTGGACGCAAGTTCGAATCGAACGCAGCTTGAAGGGACATTTTGCGGTAACGGAAGTCGCGTATGGTGTACGCTTGGAACGAAAAGCGGAGGGGGGGGGGAGATCTTGCAAGGATTGAGTTCAATCCGAGGTATCCGCTTGGAAAATCTCACCAATCGAGTTTAGGTTCATCATCAGGCAGTGTAAAATGTTGTCAAGTAGACAGTCGAGTTACATCAATGGTCAGCTAAAACGCTCTTATGCACTTCGCATCAAGTCTAGAAGTGCTGATTCTCCGGCTCATTCGCTAAAACAATCTGTCATTGCCTTTCAAGCAAGCAAATCGAATGTGTCATCGCAACCGAATGATAGCTCAATCGGTAAAGATGTAACAGTGACTCTTTTGGACCAGATCAAACAAGGTGTTAGATTGCATCCCGTTAACTTCAAGCCTTCGCCCGAGTCGAAGGAAGCTAGTGATCAGCCCACGACTCTAGCCGAATTGCTGGCACAAGTCCTAAAGCGGAGAAATATGGTTATGCAGCAAAGCGATGACGAGTCTGAATTGAGCAGTATAGAGTCGCAGCCAGAGGCCTATGAGTCGATCGAGTACGAAAGAGGTGGCTTGCTGGAGGCGGCTGCACGAGGTATTGAGCAGGTGCAAGAGTTGTCAGGTGACTATCAGTACGAGCAAGATGGAATAATCGACCTAATTGTTCGCTTATAATCAAGTTTCTTCTTCATTGCGTCGTATGTAAGAGTGCGTTTAACAATAAAACAAGGAAACGAGGACAAACTTCGAATCTTCTCTCTGAGCCTCCTCTCTAAAACAGTAGAGTTTTATTACAAAGAACTTTAACTTAATTTTGGATCGCGAGAGCGTGGCCGTCGTTATCCTTTCAGCTACTTGAATTCATCGTAGACTGAATCCATAATTTAAATCTAGATATTCGCGTACAAACTCCGGGTAAATTTTGTTCTGCGCAACCGATACCCCATGATATGATTCCAGCTAGGAACCATTTTCCATCATCGCCCTTAACTTGCAAGGGGCCACCTGAGTCGCCCTGACAGGAATCTCGTCCTCCCTCCTCGTATCCGGCGCAGAGGAAAATATCCGGTATATACTCTGGCCTACCGGCGCTAAGGAACATGTCTTTACACTTGTCATTGCTAACTATGGGCACTCTTACTTCCTGTAAGACAGTTGGCAGAGTTCCGCCCTCATTGAGCCGCCCCCAGCCAGTAACTGTGGCATTTCTACCCAGGAGATCAATGTTGTCTGGTGGCAGGCAAATTGGTGCCACATGGGGCGGAAACTGGATGGGTTGATCCAGTTGCACCAATGCAAGGTCGTTCTCGTATGTATAAAAGTTGTATTTTGGGTGCACAACCTTCCGGCGAGCTGCTCGCTCAATGTAAGGAAATGGCTCAGACATTGAGGAAAAATCGTATTCGCCCACCCTTATCCTAATGGACTGCAAGGCTAGATCCTCCACACAATGGCCAGCAGTTGCAATCCACTCACTACTTATCACAGCGCCGCCACAGCGATGAGTTGATGAGAAACCAAAGAAAGAGACCTTCCTCACTGATACCTGCCATGGCCAAGCACCGAATGCTGCATTTTTGCCTCCCACGACCTTTGTTTGCGGATATAGCGCCGTCACGCCGCATGTTGCCTCCTTACTGGTACCTTTCTTGGCCCCGTTATTTGCGTTCAGGTTTAAATTGGGAATCTTGGGCGCCAAGGTCGATGTGGGCGGTGACAGATTCGTAACGTCCTGAACTGCTGTCGACGTCGTTGCACTGAGCGCGGTGGTTGGATTTAGATCGCCAATCGTCGTTGTGATTGGGGATAGGCTCTGTGTTCCTTCGCTTGAGGATGGTTTCTGGCTCTGTTGGCTGATGTCTGGCGAGTTGCTCTCGCCGAACTGACCCCCATAACCCATGGTTGCCCCAGTCGTAGTGGTTAACTGGCTTTGTTGGTTCTGGTTGTAATATTCGATATGCGATGATGCTGTTGTCGACATTGTAGAGTTTCCCCTCGGTGGAGGACTGAATTGATCAACGGACAAACCGTGTATCTCATCGATTGGGTTCAGGGTTGAGAAATGGCTATTCTCGGGCACATGCTGCTCGTGAGCAGAGCCGGAGGTGAAGGCTTGTATAAGAGTGTAGCTAGGATAGTTGACGCTCCCGTTGTGCTGCTGTTCTACCATAACAACTGGCTTAGGTTGCTCATAGTTTGAATAAATAGGAGTCGCAATTCCTACATCGTATCCACTATGACTGTTGTAGTTCGTGTTGGCGTGCTCGGTGACCACAGGTGAGATGTTTGCCTGTGAATTTGATAAGTTCGACTGCAAGGTCACCGAGGTCTGATCGATGGGTTCGAGGGCGATCGGAGCCGAGCTGTTGAAATGCGTATGAGTTGCATAGTTGGCCTCATTCTGGCTATATGATACATTTGAGCTCATTTGATTTGCTACAGAGGATGAATTACTCACAATTTCATAATGATGCTGCTTTTGATTCAACTCTAAACCATCGTTAAAATGGTTGAAGTGATTCTTGTCTATTGGACGACGTCTATCAGTCATGGAGGGCGAACTTGGATTTACAATATGGTGGTCATTATTATCCTGTAAAACAGATGAATTTGATATGACTGTGGAGGATGATACATTGTACAAATTGGAAAAGCTATTCTCACTTGAGCTGGTCACTATTTCGCCGCCGTTGTTCACCAACTGAGGACCGCCACCGAGCAACGGTGGAGGCTTCTGTTGCATCACGATGGGTCTCTGGGGGGATGGCCTGTAGCTATTAACTTGCGGCCGATGAGTTGGTCTCTGGCGGTTTTGATTCAAATAGGGGAACGGTTTGAATGAGTGAAAGAAGGCATTTGCGATAAGGCTCGCTGGTCGGCTCAACCATGAACCACTCGCGGGTTTTTGCGATACTTGATTGGTATGAGGTGTGGGATCTATTTGTTGTGTAACAGTGACAGGATTTGTTGTGGGCCTCGAGCTTGGAGAATGTAAGGCTACAATCGAGTTGGTTTGTTCTGACATGTATTGCACCTGTTGCGCATAGGGTCTCGAGAAGAGGCCTAAATCTTGGGAATAAGTTACATTCTGGGTGGCTACGGTTGTTGTTGCCGGCGCTTGCGTCGGCAAGTGTTCAATCACATGCGTGCTTAGGTTCACCTTGTTCTCCTCGTTGGCCCAATTCGGGGTTCTATTGGGTATCTCGTCGGTGGCATTGTAGTTGTTGTTAACATTATTGCTATTAGCGCTTAACGGGTTTTGACCTAGCCAGCTTTGGTTTTGGTTATCTGCCTGAAAACTGGTAGCACTGGCCGAGATTTGCTGTTTATGACTAGCTAGTGAGTTCAGATGATCGGAGAGGCTTGATGCGCTTTGAAGAAAGGTTGTCGTCGGCGCGAATGTTGTGGGTGATGTTGTAGGGATGACTGTTGGTTGGAGCCTGGTATCAATGTTGCTTTCCGATGTGTTATTGTGCCGCTGGATGTCAATATCGTTGAATGTCGAATTGTGATAGCAACAACTTCCGAATAAGAACCTATCCGAGCAAGTTCCCAAGTGTTGGCCTTCGGATTTAATGCAGTCCCACATGAACATGCACGTGCCAACCTGGCCCAGGGCATTCTGGCATGGTTTTGCACTTATAACCGTGAAAGAACCTTCATTCGTTTAGATTAGAATACTGAGACTGCGAATGAACACCTATAGTCTGCAGTCTGTTTGAAATAAGCAGCATCTTCAACTTACCATATCTGTTTTTCAAACAATCAACAACAAAAATTTTACTCACTGACGGAAGAAAGCTAATGATGAAAATATTTACTGAAAGATATAGTTTGATGAGGTTGAGCTCGCGTTGGCCCAAAATATGCAGTCGAAAGGATCTATATGTTGGTGGTGGATTCACACTATCACATCGTCTTTGTGCGCTTTTTGACCTGTCCATAGTTTACAATTATCAATCCTCTTCTAGGTAACTTTTTGATTTAGAAATAACAACCAACAGATTATGAACGTCTCTCGATGTCATGGATGGCTTAGTTTGATTCGAACACGGGTTTCTAATTCAATGATCTGGTCACCTTGAGTTTGTTTGAGACTTGTAGAAGTTTGCTCTCGCGTCGTTCTCTCTCCCTCTGAATGGCGCCGAGTCTTACCTGAGCGTCGACTCTTTCGCGGTCATTTTGTTCAGCGTTTTAACGCTCATCTTGAGGTCATCGTGTTAATTCAATTAATTCGTATTCGTTTAGAGTTGTCCCCTCGTTAAATTAACCTAGAGACACTGTATCAAGGACTGAGATCTCATGTGTTTGCTCTGGAGATTTAGCCGAGGTTCGTTGTCGATACTACTTTTGCTGGACGCTCACGCAGTCAAGTCAGAGGCATCTAATAAGAAATCGGAAAACCTGATCGGAGAATAACTCTCGCCCATTCTAAGTCTTATTCCACCTGACCAATAAACTGGCGCCAGCTAATGCCTCTCTATCTCTTTCTCTCGCTCTCTTTATCTGATATTGATGATCCGGCGTCGATGCTTGGTTGTGTCTAGTGCGCTTGATCGATACCTTTCATCGACTCGGCGAGTAAACTTCGAGTTTGACGCAGCTTCTTTTCGTCGTTTATTCAACCTATTCTAGCTTTTACTGGTCGTCGTCCGACTTTCAAGTTTAAGTTGCCTTATGATGGCTCGTGAGGTTGGTAAAGGTAGCGCCAACAGAACGGGTAACCTGCAGACAGAGGGAGTAAGCAAGGGAGAAGGAGAGAGGCGGAGAGGTTTCGCCGAGGAATCTGAACTCTCGCTTACTGCAATCAAAAGTTGCTGAACTGGGAGTCGTTGTTTGGGACCGTTATTGTTGGAGCTGTTGTTTTGAGAAAGTCATGACTGAACGTAATCGTAAACTTGAGCTCCAAATGATACTGGAAGCAGTGTGTGCACTGGCGGCAGCAACTACAGCGGAGGTAGCAGCGGAATATCATTGAAATTCCTGGCCAGCTAGCTGGATTTATTATTAACAAAGGCACAATCACGAGACTTTCATGGCAACCGTACACAAGTTGAATGAGCGAGCCTGCAAACCTCCATTGGCCTCGGAGTGCAACAGATAGGAGGTTGTTTGGTGGGACGAACAACGAGAGAAAGAAAAGTGGCTATCGTCGGTGCAACGGCTAAACCAGCAAGTGTTAGATGGGCGGCCGCCAGGTAACAGTATCGACACAGGCGGTCATAACAAAAGGGGGAAGGGTTAGACTTGAGTTGTTTGCCACAGTTGCGCCGACCGCTGTGACAATGATGGCTAGGTTGGGTGAAACGGATTTCATAAATGTAGTGGGCTGGCCGCCGCCAGACGAAACTGAGGACATGACTAAAAGGCAAACTCAGTTGTCCAGTCGAAATGTCTCTGATGAGACCTCCTCTCCAACATTCAAAGGTTACACCGAAGTAGGCCAAAGCGGCACAACAATGCCAGAGTTGCTACTGGATATTGCCTAGCTCGCTTGCAGTTTCCACCTAACTCGATCTTTAGCAGCCATCTATTCAATGGCGAGGTGGAGCCGCCGCCACGGTGGTCAACTCGATTGTTATCGGGCTGCCGACTTTCTACTGCCCGCTCTGAAAGTCAACCACTGTATCCCTCTTCTAAATCACACAGAGGGCCTTGGATGGGCTTGTCCTCCCGTCGAAAGGGGCCACCACTTCGACCCCCTCGAGAAACCTATCCTCATAAACTATAGGGTGCTATCGAGAACGTGTTTATTATCATGCTTCTCGAGATGCAAGCTCCATTTGAGCTTGCAATTTGTCGACATATCTTGCTGCCTTGGCATAGACTTTACTTATATCAACTCTTTTCTCGTGTAACAAACCCTTATCGAAACTTGTCATATAATTTTTGTTCACGATAGAACGGGCTTCCTCATTAGTTAACCACTTCAACTTATCACTATTTTTCTCGTCATCTACTGCCTCGATTACTGACGGATTTGGATGATCTAGTTGAGCCTTGAGAAAAAAAACTTTCGCTCCGCGATATCCTGTTAGTCCGACTATCTTTTTAGGATATCTGAATGAGTAAACAGAGGATGGTATTTTACTAACAATTCTGTACCCATTGACAATGTTCAGCTGTTCGCGAAGAGCTCGTCGGGCAGTGTCGAGGAGATTCTGGTCTTGTTGCACATCATAACTTGCTTGAGGTAGGAGCCACTGATCTTTGATATCGGAGGAGAACTTTTGTTTTAGAAACAGGTACTGTACATATGAGAGCCTTTCATTGTGTTCACCAAACTGGAACTCAGATTTCTCCTTGCACCACTTATCTTCCCTATCCTGGGCGGTTTCCTTAGTGACATGATCCAAGTCGGGTCTCTCAAGCTGCCTCAAATCCTCTAGATGCTGCTGCTCATGATCAGACAATTTGCTTTTTGACAGCTCCCAAGCGTTGAAAATTTGTTGTACCCTCAATTCGACCGGGTTCATGCGAGGCATTATCTCGGGCAGTTTTCGTAGCGCAATAGCGCTGAAGATTTGCCAACCCGGCATTGTATGTTATCGTAAAATTTGTCCAAGGGGTTTAGATGATAACTAAGATTTCACGGGTCGGTGAAGGATTCATTGGTGCTGACAAGCTGGTGTCAAATAAACATGCTGATGTACTATTTATTCGAAGAAGAGTTGCTTGCTAGAATTGGCTTTAAGGAGATGGTATTCATTACGGTTCGGTATTGATGTTTGTTTCACCAGTCATGAACGAACCCTCGTATGACCGAAGTGTTGTAGAGACCCGGCACGCCTTGTCGAGAAAACCCGGCCTCAACGCTCGGTTGCAGCAATATCGAAGACACGCCTACTCGTGAGCTGCTCAACACCATTCCGAGAGAAGTATCGGAATCCTCACACAAGCAAGCTCTGTCCGTTTAGTGAGGGGACAGTTGACTTTGTATTGTATATATATGATAATAATAACATAGTAGAGAGATGTAAGACCTCACCCATTTCAGACAAGCGATGTTAATTAATGAATTTTCTGCCAGATAGACATTGTACTTTAATTTTGTCCATACTCTTCGAAGTTAGCGAACTATAGCTATGCTCTAACGTGAACTTGGAGCGCTGTATTCAGCAAGCGATCAGTAGATTTGACGCGAACATCCACAATCGTCCCATTCTTACATTAATTTGTGATCTGGGGACTATCAACGATTGGCAGCTACCAATTTATCAGGATGTCAAGTAAGTGTTGATGTCCAGACAAAATTTCGCATCGCAGGCTTGAAATGCTGATAGCGGGTGTAAAATTCTATCATGAGTTCAGAACGAAGAGCCGAGAGCTTCGCAATATAATTTCTAATAGAGTGAGAGAGATCTGCAAAGTGATATCATAGAGTGTTAAAAATTTTATTCTAAAGTACATCAGACAATTCGAACAAAGGCAAGCAAAGAACATAGTTTTGTCTGCTATTGTTTATTCCAACTACACTTCCATAGCTATACAGATTTGAGCATTTAACGCTCGACTGAGAAAGAAACTAAAGCTTGATCACTATGACTAGACAACCAGGATCTGGGATCAGTGCTAGCCATATTAATCGCGATGTTCACAAAATAGATTGGAGACAGTCCATAATGCGCCAACTTCAGAATAGGAAGTCCATCGAACAGGCGCCCTTCGAAGATATTTGCTCGTTTGCGTGTAATATGTTCGACAAGGTTGATATCTACAAAAGTGAGAATATACAATTGAATCTGCAAAGAGAACAATTACAGCAACAATTATTGGGTATACAACAAACAATCCTTGCTGGTGGTAGTGTTGCTGCAAAGACTATTTTGTCCAAGTTATCAGGACCTAACGCTGGCGATGAAGCCTCAGAATCGACGGCGGGAGCTAAAAGTTTAGGTTTGCAACACGCTTCCCTTCTTGCCGAAAAATGTCAACTAGAGAAAAAGATCCTCGACCTTCAGGAACAGCTTGCTGAAGTGCACAAGTCTAAGGCTGATATAGTCCAGAAGGTTGTAGATCTTAAAACTGAAATTGATGAGAAAGATCGCGTAAATCGACAACTAGCCTCAACTTTAGACGATAGAGACAAAGAAATCGCAAAACTTAAAGACAGTCTGGATAGACTCGACAGCAAACACAGAACTCTAACTGACGAGTATCTAGCTCTCACCCTCAGTTACAAGAGTCTTGAAAAACGGCACCACGCTCTGAAACTCGAGTGCGATACCTTAAGCACGCAAATTCTTGCAGTGAAGAGGGAGGATGCCGAGAGGCTGAACGCCGAAAATGATAGAATCATGCTCATCCAGCAAGAACGCCACAGGAAAGAACTAGAGCTGAATGTTGCCGACCTGACACAAGTACAGTTGACTAAACAAGCGGCAGGCGATCCTGCTGCTCTAGCTCTTGCTGCTATGGCCGCAGATAACTTCGATACTCTTGACGATGAGGATGACCTAGGTAACCTTAGTGCCCCTTCCAGAATCCCTGCAGTTGTTGAATTTTCATTCGATGCCCACGAGGGCGAAGCTTGCGCGGTCAATTGGTATAGCTGTAGCGGGCCTAAAGACGATTATCTCGCCACTGGTGGTAGCGATAGAAAGCTCAAACTGTGGAAGATTTCCGATGCCACAAACAGCCTTTTGGCAACTCTACTCGGTAGCAATGCCAGCATAACTTCGATTGATGTCGAGGCCGATGCCATACTCGCCTCTTCTAATGATTACGCCACGAGAATCTGGTCTGTGAATGACTATAAGCTGAGGAGAACGTTGACAGGTCACTCTGCCAAAGTTCTTTCGGCTAAATTTCTGGGAGTTCCGTATAAAGTGGCGTCGGGGTCACAGGACAGAACTATCAAGATCTGGGACATTAATCAAGGGGCCTGCTCGCGCACTTACTTTGCCGGGAGCTCTTGCTATGACTTAGTCTACAACAACTACCAGGTGATAACTGGACACTTTGATGCAAAGGTTCGCTGTTGGGATCTGAAAAGGCCCAACGATAATGAGTCGATTGCTCAGATAGTCTTGCAGTCTAAGATAACCTCACTAGATATTAATAGGGATGGAACTAAACTGGCTTGCTCCCTCCGCGATAATACCATAAAATGCCTCGATCTACGCAGAATGGAAGTCTTACAGACATATTCAGACGAAAAATTCAGGATTGGCAATGATTCTTGTCGGACGAAATTTAGTCCAGATGGGCAATTTATCGCATGTGGGTCAAACGACGGATCCCTTTATATCTGGGATACGGATACAGCAAAAGTAGAGAAGATCTTAACTGGGCACGGTGCGACTGTGTTGGCGTGCTGCTGGTCTCCTGATGGAAAACGAATGGTTTCTATCGAGCGAGGGAGGAGAGTTTCGATTTGGATTTAAAAGCACGAGAGTTTGGGAGTCATTAGGAGCTGACCTGTCAAATGTTCTGATACATATAGCTAGTTGCATCGAAGAAAATTTGAGAAGTTTGTTGTGCTTGCAATTAACTAAAAAATTTAACTATCTTTCGATGATAATCTAGGTGAGACAGTCAAAGTACCCGATCATCCTGCACTCGACACATCAGCAGGGTCGGGCCGGAAGTCAGTAACAACCATCAGAGAATCAGAGCCGCCAGCGCATTATCGACCAAACGGATCTGCTAGAGGCTCTCCAAAAAGAGCACAGGTTCCACAATCTAATCACCACTCAAATCGATCGAATCCAACCTCCCAAGTCCAAACTAGTGTGAAAACTGCTGCTAAGTCGTCCGACGATTGTCACAAGAAATTATCATTTTTCGCAGATGACGACGACGAAGATGATGAAAAATCTGATAGAAGCCCTTGTAAATCACCAAACTCAATCAAGAAGTTGAGGTCATGCGATAAAGAACTCAGTTCTACTATCGACAATGCGGAGGAAGGAATCGGGAAATGTTCCTCCAGAGTTACCGGGTCGAAAACTGCTCAACACATTAGCACGGACGACGATGATGCAAGCTCGACCGGTAGTTGCTCATGCGAGGATCACAGTAGCGTAGCAGGCCAGTCGGATGATCTGCACGAGGACTTGGACTATGATGAGGATAGTGTAACAGCTAGTCCGCCAAGGGAATCGAGGAATGACAGATTGCTCACAGAGCGTATAGATCAAACGACATCTTCGTCCAGTGATAGGAGACATCCTGGCTCTAATATACTAAATCCTGGTCCAGAAGCAAACGAATCGTCTACTGATCCATCCAACACGTCCCCGCCGAAGCACGAATCTCATGCTGACGATAGAGATAGTAGTAGTCCTATGCAAGAAAGTTGCAGAATTAAGAGTGTCATCAATTTCAATCACCGTTTTGAGCAACGAATCCATTCGCGATCCAGCGAGTCTGCCGAAAGAGGACGAGCAAATATCGGATCTGAATCTCATGAGAGTTACGAATCGCTGTTGAAGTATTTTTTCAGGGATGCCCGCTATTTCCAGATCAAAAGCATCAATTACGAGAATGTAGAGCTGTCTAAAAACATGGGAGTGTGGTCTACTCAGGTCTTGAACGAGGTCAGGTTAAACGCGGCGTTTCGAATGCATCGCAACGTAATTCTGATCTTCAGCGTCCAACAGAGCGGTGCCTTCCAAGGTTTTGCCAGAATGGTATCCGAGTCTCGACATAACAGACGATCGGTACCTTGGATCCTGCCAGAGAGATTACGCAATAGGTCGCTGGGGGGTGTTTTCAAAGTGGAATGGCTTTGCAGAAACGAATTGCCGTTCTACACTACTCACAACCTGTACAACCCGCTCAATGGGAATAAGCCAGTGAAGGTCGCTAGGGACGGTCAAGAGGTCGATCCTGAAGTCGGCGAAGAGCTGTGTAGGCTCTTCCCTCCTGATAGTAAGGATCGACTTCAGAGTTCTCTTGCAACGCTCAAGCGTCAATCAGCTCGAAAAAAGAAAGCTTCGCATCGGCGTGATGACATTCGTCCTACACCTAGTCGACGGAACGACATTGGCGAAAGACACCGTCGAAACGACCTACAACCTGCTGATATCCGGATGCTTGATTGTCAAAGATTCAGCGGTGCAAATGCCAATAATATCGATTATAACCCGCGGTTTCCTATCCATAGACCGGTTGGAAGGCGCAGAATTTTAGACGAACCTTTCAATCATGGTGTGTATCATAATCAAGCTCTGGTTAGTCCTCTGCGTCCTTACCATATGCCACGCAACCCGAACGCGATGCCTCAATGCCTGATGGCAAACAATCACATTGATTTTCACCACAATCAGGTTTGCTACCCACCTTTGGATCAGTACCACAATCATCATTGTAATTTACGGATCTCAGAGCCCTATACCACTCGTTTTCACCCCTATCAGAGGCCACATTGACATCTCTGAACATGGTCAACTTGTGATTCTTGGAGCTGCGTTTTGAAGATAAAGCACCAATTCTAATAATAAAGCACAAGTACCATACAACAAGCGAAATTACCTTACATTTTCGATGCTTAAGTCACTCTCTACTGGTTCAGGGCTCCAATTGATTAATAACCGAACTGCATCCGACCAAAGACTCACCGCAATTAACCTTGGATCTCCTTTATTTGATCTATCTACCTTCTCCTCTGACCAATGGCATCTTATTCAATGCACAACAGGTGGTTTACAAATATAACCACCATCTACAAAAACTTCTGCTCCATTGACGAATGATGCGTCATCAGATGCAAGGTAGAATATGGTGCTTGCGATTTCTTCGCTTTCACCAACGCGACCCAAGAGTGTGGCTGGACCCATCTTAGCTCTTAACTGGTCATCGCTTATGCCAACATTGGCAAATAGTGGAGTGGAGACCGGACCGGGACTGACAATGTTTACGCGAATCTTTGGTGCTACATCGACAGCTAGACACTTTGCGAAGCTGGACAAAGCCGCCTTGGACATGCGATATGCGTAACCATTAGCGCCTGGCTTGACGGAAGCGACACTTGATACGAACACGATATTTCCATTCGTGCTCTCCAAATGAGGTATTGCCTCCATGCTGGTCTTGACTACGGAGTCCACATTGATGGTCATCGTCTTTCGGTACAAGCTGAAAGATGACTTGTCAGCCGAATGAGTTTTATGATAAGTTCCTGCATTGTTGACGAGCACATCTAGTCTACCAAGTTTTTCGATTGTCTTTTTGACTACCAACTCTCCATTATCGACATCGCTCAAGTCAGCCACCAATGGTAAAGCCTATAGTTAGTAAAGTTAGTTGCTTGAAACACCCGTCATCGAGAAGGTTGATCATGACCACCACTACTCACCGCAAACCCATGAGGTGATAAATCGGTGCATTCTTTCGCCACATTCTCAACACGCTCCTGATTGCTTCCTGTCACTGCGACTTGATAGCCTTTTTTCGCAAACAGACGAGCGGTCGCGGCCCCAATTCCAGAGCTGCTACCAGTTACTAGAACAACCTTAGCAGTATCCATGGCTTCTCTCGCTCGACTTATGTTGAGGCTGAAAGGGACGTAATAACTTGAGATGTCACCAGAAGGAGTTGGCGTTGTGGGTGGCAGAGATTCAAGTGATTCCCAACTAATGTTAAGTGGCTGGCTCTTATCCGGAAATCATGTAGATTATTCCAACTGGAGATCAAACACGCACTCACAAACAAACCATTCTCGAGCGCTACAATGCCAGAATTTACTTCAGTTGCACGTGAAGTTCATAGCGCGAGCAGCATTTGATCGAACACACCTGCCCCCGGCCTTTAATTCAATTTTATCCGCCGACAGGTGCAAATGGAGCTACGATAAGATCAAATTTTCCAGCGCGCGAACGCCCGTGGCCCGCCATAGTCGTTATCACGAAATTGCAAAGCCCCACCAAAAGACAATCAAACTGTCTAAAAAGAGGGAATAAATTATCCGGGAGGCAAGGATGAAGTTGGCATGGGCGCGATCAAACTTGGCAGTTGATCGCCCTAGAATTGAACGGGTTCACGAGGGCTCAATCTTGCTCACATGAGCTCACTCCAGCGTGTTCGGTCACATTTTTACTTGTTTTTGTTCCACCAGAGTGTTTGAGAAGAAGAATAAGAAGAAATCGCTGTAATGCCTCATCAATCGTTTATATTCCGAGCCACTTGCAGGACCGAACTAGAGTAGATGACCCAGCCGACGTTGATTTATATTAGCCGATCGTTTGAAGGTAGCGGCAAGAAAGCATGCCCGCGCGTCACTCGATAAATATAATTTCCTCACAAATACCCATCTACAATTGCTGATTACTGAGGTTGCCACTCCTTCGACTCTAGAGTGAGGTCAAAGAGGGACTAGCTGATCTATTATTCGTGTGAACTGTTCCTTTCTGAGGGCAAAACAGTCGATACATGCGACCCTGACTAGCCCAATTTTAACAAATACTCATTGACAAATACTCGATCGGCCGCATGAATGAGTGCAGATGGCTTGTATCAATGATAGAAGGGGAACGCAGGCATTCGAATATATCTCATACCCACCAGTGAAAACAAGATCAAATTATGGTGCCCGCAGTGGCAGCAATCCTTGCCATCGCAAGCATGGCGCAGCTAGAGATAGTGGCGGCACTTTTGCTCTCTCTCCTCCTCCTCGTCGCCCTCTATTACTTCTTCAAGTCGCCGGCAATACTGCCCAAAAACCGTTTCAGAAAGAGAGACAAGGTTATGTTCTATGGGCGCCGCATGTTGCGACGGGTGGGCAAGATAAAGAAGAAACAGTTGCTCAAGTTCACGAAGCGCGACCGAACGCCCCAGCCGCTCGAGGTTGTGGAACCGTCGCAGTCGTTTTTGGTAGAGAACGAAGTCGACGTTGACTCCTCAACCGACTCACTGCCTTCAGAGATGGTCTACATGCTCAAGTCCATCCGAGTGTTTGGCCTCTTCGACAAGCCTGTCTTCTTGGAACTTTGCAAGTACATACAGATAGTGGAGGTGCAAAAGGGCGACTATCTATTCAAGATTGGCGACCCAGACGACAGCATCTACGTACTACAAAGTGGCTTGGTGCAAGTGTTTATCACTGAACCAGATGGGATCGAGCTCACGCTCAAGGAGTCAGTAAGCGGTGATTCTATTGTGAGCCTGCTCTCTGTTATGGACGCCCTCACCGGAAACACCATGCCATTCAAAACTGTTTCCGCAAGGTCGCTCGAAACCTCCATCCTGCTCAAGCTCAAGGTATCCGATTTCAGGGACATTTTGGATAAGTATCCGGAGTCCATTGTGCGTGTCACCCAGATTATCATGGCCCGTTTGCAGCGCGTTACCTCGCTCGAAGCAATCCTAACTGGTGAACAGTCGGTTTTTTCGAGGGGCGAGAACCAGCTTAGCGTGATTACGCGCGAGGACTTTCTCGAGCTGTTCAAAGGATTTCCGCGGGTCGTTTTGCGACTGGCTAGTACTGTGATCAAGAAGGTGTCGCCCTTTGTGCGCCAAATCGACTTTGCAATCGATTGGATCCACCTGGAATCGGGCCGAGCAGTTTACAGGCAAGGCGACCAGAGCGACAGCTTGTACGTGTTGTTGTCGGGCCGACTGCGCTCGGTTGTAACTAGATACATGGGGAAGAGAGAGTTCGCTGGAGAATACGGCAAGGGCGATCTTGTTGGCCTGGTGGAGCTGGTTACCTCAACGGAACGCTCCACTACCGTTATGGCTGTGCGTGACTCCGAGATTGCAAAGCTTCCCGCTGGTCTGCTCGAAGCCATCAAGCGAAAGTACCCGGCCGTAGTGACTCGTCTAATCAACTTGCTCGGCAATAGAATCTTGGGCCATCTCCGCGATGTGGACGGCCCAAGCTCGGCCAGCATCGTCAACAAGAACGCCTCGCGGCCGACCGGCTCCGACTTTGCCACCGTGGCTGTCTTGTCAAACTCGAACGAGGTTCCGCTAAGCTCGTTTTGCAAGGAGCTCAATCACGCGCTCACGGCCATCG